>Ga0075425_100000786_pt1 | contig 30194 bp, 27 predicted proteins | sample SoiMethybrSBSTD4_FD_75300 | JGI IMG/M metagenome (GOLD analysis project Ga0075425, IMG submission 75300) | Bulk soil microbial communities from a Populus tree surrounding site in Tennessee, USA - Soil MetaG P. TD hybrid SBSTD4 | ecosystem: Environmental > Terrestrial > Soil > Tree plantation... | reverse complement strand
GGGGTAATGGCGATGGCATGCAGGCAGAGGAGACCAGACGCAACACGGGAAGCCCCAGCGGTGATCGCTGTCGGGATCAACCGGTAACTCGTGAGAGATGGACCGGGTCGTGTGGGGTGGCGGAGAGGTTCGCAGTACCTGTGAAGCCGGGTAACTCCGGTGGAGGGAAGGGACCTCAGTTAAAGACGAACGCAAGGATCAAGATTTCGAACGTTTTTGGTGACCGGCCATTACTTATTGGTGGCGCACACATTGCTCGCAGGACCGACGGGGCGGAGATCGATCCGACTTCCGACAGGATTCTGAAGTTTCACGGACACTCATCAACGACTGTCGCATCGGGATCTATGGTCGTGAGCGATCCAGTCGAATTGCAGGTTCCAGCCCTTTCCGATCTGGCGATCAGCCTGTTTCTCCCGGAAACGACGGAGGTGAAGACCACACATCTTCTAGCACAGCAGACGAGCTATGTATCCGCAGAGACCGGCGACTCCACGTCGGAAGTGAAATTCCCGGTCGCAAAGAGAATTAGTTCATGGCCGTTTCTGAATGGAGTGGACGTTGAGGCTTCCACCCGCGGAACAGCGATCGTCGCATTTGGTTCGTCGCTTACGGACGGAGATGGAACCGATCCCGATAGCAATGGGCGTTGGCCTGACGTGCTGGCGCAGCGACTGCAGAAGAGCGGCAAACCAGAAGTTGGCATCCTGAATGAGGGCATCATTGGTAATCGCCTGCTGAACGATAGCCCTCCAGAAGCGGCCGGCGGCCGTTTCGGGGCGGCCCTTGGAGAAGCGGGCCTGAAGCGTTTCGAACGTGACGTGCTGGTTCAAGCTGGTGTCAGATATGTGATCGTGGGCCTGGGATTAATGACATCGCATTTCCCGGCTCGTTGACACCTGCCACTGAAAGCATGCGGGCCGAGAGTATTATCGCTGGCTATCGGCAGCTCATTAAACGCGCCCACCAAAGGCGAATTCGGGTCATCGGAGCAACAAACCCACCTTTCGAAAATGGGTTTCTGGAATTGGGTGGCCCCGGCGCCTCCGATCACTTTCTTCAATGTCGAAAAAGAAAGCGTCCGGCAAAAAGTCAACCAGTGGATCCTCAATAGCGGCGAATTCGATAACGTGGTGGATCTTGACGCTGTTTTGCGGGACCCCAGCCATCCAAAGCAGTTGCTGCCGAGCTACGATAGCGGAGACCATCTGCACCCTAACAATGCGGGCTGCCGCGCGGAGCGAAATGCGATTCCCCTTACGCTCTTCGAGAATCGTTAGATTTTGGGAGCGTCGTGGCTGACGATCGATTGCATTTGCCCGCACTGACCCGGCCTTGAACTTTCTTAAGCTCGCCTAAGGCGTTGGCCTGAAGCCGGCCTCAAAACCCAGCGTCAAGTAACCAGATATGCACAAACTATTCCCATTTTCCACAATACAAAGCCTTGTATGGAGAGTAGAATTTCTATGGCTACCGAAGCGAGAATTCGGTCCCCAACAACATTTCCTTAAAGGATGGTTCTTCTCACATGTGGAAGCCTACAAATCAGCCCACGGCACCAGGTCGTCCGACCGAGCCGGAGCGTATCCCTACATCAGCGCCAAGCGCTCCTGCGGTAACGGAAACGGCCGCCAGCAGTGCTCCGCGACCCGTTGCGGCCAGCACTGCAGACCAGGCTACCATCGGGAAGTCCCTTGTCATTAAGGGTGAAGTCACCGGGTCCGAGTCGCTTTACATTGACGGACGCGTGGAAGGCTCGATCAACCTCGCCGGCAATCGCGTTACTGTCGGGCGCAACGGCGTGGTCGCGGCGAACATAAACGCCCGCGAGATCGTCGTTCTCGGCAAGGTCCGCGGCAACCTGACCGCCAGCGATCGCGTGGACATTCGCAGCGATGGCTCGCTCACCGGCGATGTAGTTGCCGCGCGTATTTCAATTGAAGACGGCGCATTCTTCAAGGGTGGGATTGACATCCGCAAAGCCGGACAGCCCGCAAAGGCCAACGGCGAGGACAAGCCGGCAGCAGTTTCAAGTAGCGAAGCTGTTGCGGCGCGCGCATAGGGTCTGGTCTCAACTGATGTGAAACAGGCGCCCGGAAGGACGCCTGTTTTCATTGTTGACAAGCCCTTCCGGCCTGACGTTCAAAACAACCTTCTTAGCTGAGCTCTCATCTCTTCGTGGCGTGAACACCCTGTGCCTGCTGCGGTGTGCGATCGTAATACGAAAACCGGGTAGTGGTTGCAAGCCTCGTCACAGGAGTGTCCAATCGTCAACCGTGAATTGCTTTTTGAAGAGAGCTGTGTTCCTTCACCATGCCACCGAACTCTTATCGCGCTGTAAATACCAGAAAATAATCCATTCCGTCGTCCTTGACGAAGTCGTAGGTGTCCGCGAGATGGTATCCGGCCCGCGCAGCCTCTTCGACCACAATGTTCTGGCTGACACCGTGGCTAACGGCGTCTCCGTTTTTGTCGATGATTCCCACGCGAGCTCCCGGCTTGAGCGCAGGGCGCAGATGCTCCAATAGGGCCACCGGATCCGCGACTTCATGGTAGGTCTTCAAAAGCAGCACCGCGTCAACGGACTCTTTCGGAAGTTTCGGGTCATCAGTCGTGCTCAGGATTGTCTTTACGTTAGTTAGAGATTCTTTCTGGATCCGCTGATCAATGTATTTGATTGCATCGGGGTTGATGTCAACCGCGAACACCGTTCCCGAAGGCCCCACCCGCCGCGCCGCTCGCACAGTGAACCAGCCGGAGCCTGCTCCGATATCGGCGACATTTCTACTGGAAGCAAGTCCCAGAATGTCCATTACTCGATCAATGTGAAGCTTCTGCTCGCGGCCGGGCGCGTCAAAGATGGATAGGTCGCCTTTGTAGGGAGTGCTGGTTGCGCGTTTGGGAGCTTGGGCCACGGCGGCGCTGTGAATCCCAAGCAGGGCCGGGTAGAGCGCTAAGGATAAGCAAAGGACAAACCTTAGAAACCGAGGTGTTTTCATTTTGCTCTTTCGACGGGTACGCCATTTGAGATTAACAAGGTTCGAGAGGTTTAGCAGCCCTCCAACGATCGTTGAGTGTTGAGGCGGCCGGTCGGTCAGGAATTTCCGATCCACACGAGCGTCATTCTTCCCATGCACTACTTTCCCGCATACAATAGCTGCCATCGCGTGAGGGGGATTTGCCGCTTTCCTCGGGAACGAAACTTGGGCCTTTTGAGATCGTGAGCGCCGTGGGCGCCGATGGAATGGGCGAACCCGCGATTCTCGGCTCGACCGCACGGTTGCAATTAAGGTTCTGCCGTCACATCATTCGACTGATTCTGCCCTTCGCCGCGTTTTGATCGCGAGGCCCGCACGATCTCGAAGTTTTCGCATCCGAACATTTGCACGTTGCACGATATCGGCACGCACGACGGCGTTGACTATCTCGTGATGGAGCACATCGAGGGAGAGACGCTCGAGCAGAGACTAATTAAAGGTCCCCTGTCGCCGCAGCAGGCACTCACTTACGCAATTCAAATTGCGGACGCGCTCGATAAAGCCCATCGCAGCGGGATCGTGCATCGCGATCTGAAGCCCGGCAACGTGATGCTGACGAAATCCGGCGCAAAGCTGCTGGATTTCGGATTGGCGAAATTGCAGGAAGAAGTTTCGGTGATGGCTGCGGCACTTACCGAACTGACGGTCGAGGCGAAGCGGCTCACAACCGAAGGCATGCTGGTCGGCACGTTCCAGTACATGTCGCCGGAGCAAATAGAAGGTAAGCAGCCGGACGCGTGCAGTGACATCTTTGCTTTTGGCGCGGTGCTATACGAAGTGCTGACTGGTAACGCTGCTTTTTCTGGCCGAACCAAGGCGAGCATGATCGCGGCGATTCTGTCTTCTGAGCCGCCGTCGCTTTCGACGATTTAGCCGCTTGCTCCGCCAGCGCTTGAGCGCGTGATCAAGCAATGCCTGACGAAAGATCCCGATGAGCGCTGGCAAAGTGCTGGCGACATCGCACGCGAACTGAAATGGATTGCGGAGGGGGGATCGCAGAGTTCGGCAGCCGTCCCGACCATTCAGCTTCGCCGCAAGCATGAGTATTTGGCATGGGGAGTCGCTGGTTTGGCAGCCGTACTCGCCCTTGTGTTCGCCTTGCTGTTTTTAGGCCGCCAACCTGAAACCCAGCCGGTGATTCGTTCTCTGATTCTTCCCGAAGAAAATACAACTCCGCTAATCACCCAAGACAACGCCGGCCCGGCAGTGCTCGCGCCTGACGGAAGCGGGCTTGCCTACGTTGCCATTGATTCGCATGGGCAAACTTTGATCTGGGTGAGAAAGCTGAATGAAACTCATGCGCGACCGCTCCCCGGAACTGATAATGCAGGTTTTCCGTTCTGGTCAGGCGACAGCCGGCAAATCGGTTTCTTCTCCGGTGGCAAGCTGAAAACAACCGGGCTGGAAGGTGGAACGTCTTCCGTTGTTTGCGATGCTCTGCTCGGCCGGGGCGGGACCTGGAATGCCCAAGGAACAATTCTTTTTGCTCCCACCTTTGAGAGCGGCCTCTTTCAGGGGCCGAGTACTGGGGGAACGCCGAGGCCAGTCACTACACTCGATAAATCAAAGCACGACAGCCACCGCTGGCCGCAGTTTCTGCCTGACGGAAGGCATTTCATCTATCTTGCGATCACGCACAACAACGCGCGTGATCCGAATAACGGCATTTAGTTCGGAGCGCTCGACGGAAAAGAGAACCGCTTCGTACGTCAGAGTGACACGCAAGGGCATTATTCCTCTGGCCATTTGCTCTTTGTCCGTGATGCCGTCCTGATGGCGCAGCCCTTTGATCCCAGTAATGGTTTCTTGACTGGGTCCCTGTCGCCCATTGCCGAACAAGTCCTGTTTGATCCCGCTACCTGGCGAAACGCGGTCTCGGTAAGCGAAACAGGACCGATCGCCTATGTCTCGGGAGGCGCGGTTGCCAATCAGCTCACTTGGTACGACCGCACTGGTAAGGCCTCGGGACCGGTTGGGAACAAGGTGATCGATCTCAATCACATCCGCATATCGCCGGACGGACTCAAGATAGCTGCCGATCCGGGCGAATCGCTCAGTGACATTTGGATTTATGACGTCCGGGGGAGGGCAGTACACGGTTCACCTTCGGACCAAGCAGTTCGGTTGCCCCGGTCTGGTCGGCGGATGGGAAGTGGATTGTGTACGCAAACCTGGAGCACGGATATCAGAACATCCATCGCAAATCTTCGAGCGGTATGGGCCAACCCGAGCTGCTGCTGGAAGGAAACGCCAATAGCCTCCAGAATTGGCCTAATGATCTTTCCCCTGATGGTAAGTCACTGCTCTATTCGGTCGGCGACTTAGTAGGTGCTGCGCAACTCTGGGAGCTTCCGCTCACTGGAAGTGACCGCAAGCCGCGCCAGATTCTCCCCAGCAATTTCATGATGATGGAAGCCAGGTTTTCGCCCGACGGTCGTTGGATTGCCCGCGTTTCGAACGAATCTGGCCATATGGAGGTGTACGTCATCAACGTCGGGCGGTACTGGCGGTAAATGGCAAGTCTCGAACGGCGGCGGACAACAGCCGGTTTGGCGGCGCGACGGCAAAGAGCTTCTTTACTTGAGCCCCGACGACAAGCTGATGTCGGTTCCGATCAAGCTGAATTCCGATTCCGTGCAGGCGGATACCGCCCAGCCCCTGTTTTCGTTGGCGAATTCCATGCAAACGGTGAGTGGACTGGTTGCGCCCTACGACGTCAGCCCCGATGGGAAGCGCTTCATCGTGGTGACGGTAGAGCAAGGCAGGACTTTCCCAATCAACTTGGTGACGAACTGGACGGCGGCGCTGCTGAAGTAATTCGGCTGGCCTTCTGTCCTCAGGCTGAGGCTTTCCGCCTACACAAGTCCATTGGCAGTTTCGATCTCGTGATCCACAAGCCGACCGCAACCGATCCGGCCCATGTCACGACTGTTAACCCGAGCGCTTTCACGTCGGCGATGCGGCTTCCTGTGAGCGTAATAAGCATCGCGATTCGCCAACTCAGCAGGCCGGCAAGAATGGAAACTACAAGGCTCTTACCTATTTCTTTCCAATCTAACGCGCTTGCGGGAACTAGACCGCGCCGATGCAAAAGATACGCGGTGATCAGGCAATTGCCGGCAATGCCCAGATCTGAAGCGATCACTAAGCCAATCGCTGAGAATTGCCGGTACAGCACCGAGTAAACCGGCAGCGATGCGAGCGTGATGATGGTGCTGGCAACCATCGGTGTGAGCGTGTTGCCGGCCGCATAGAAAGCGCGCGCATAGAGTCCTTGGGCTGACCAGAACACCAAGGACAAAGAGAACCCGAAGAAGTAAACGGCGTTGGCTTGCGAGTCGGCGAACTGCAAGTGGCCGCGGCGGTAGACCAGATCCAGCAGCGGCAACGCAGTGACAGCCATCAGGCTCGAAGCAAGCAGGGAAGCGCCCACGATGCGGTAGATAGAGGCATTCACCGTTTGCGCGAATTCGGCAAGCTTCCTTTCCCCAAAAAGTCGCGCGAAAAACGGAAGAGAGGCCTGGCTTGCCGCCTGTCCAAGGACGGCGATGGGCACCTGAAACAGCCGCTTGGCGTAATTCAGGCGTGTGATGTCGCCGGTACTGCCGGAGGCAAAATAGCGCAGTATCCAGTCGTCCGCAGTGACCAGGGAGACGCCCAACATCAGTGGAATCGAGAGGCGCACCCACTCAAGGAAGGCAGGATTCCTGAAATCGAAAGAAACTTTGTACCCGACGCCGGTTTTGGCCGCTCCGACCGCGCTGATGAGAAAAATTCCCACGAATGCGCCTGCAACTGCGCCGTAAGCCAGGGAGGAGATTCCAATGCGGCGGGAAAATAGCAAACCTCCAACAATGATTCCACCGTTGTAAACGATGGGCCCGATCGCAGGAAGCAAAAACATGCGGCGCGACAGCAGAACTGCTGAAACCACGCCGCCTACGTAGAAGAATAGTTGCGCTGGAAGCAGGATGCGCGTGAGGTGCACGCACAGCGCAAACTGTGCAGGATCGAACTTGCTGAACATGAGCCGATTCAGTTCAGGAGCGTCGATTTCGGCGGCGAGGATTGCGATAGCCAGGACCACGGTCATGATCGTGATCACGGCGGAAAATGTCTTGCGGGCTTCGTCTTCGCGCTTCTCTGCGAGAAAACGGGTGTAGATCGAAACGAAAGTGATCGAGGCGGTGCCGCCGGCGACCAAGTAGTTGACCCAGTCCGGGATGGTGAAGCCGGCAAGGTAAGCATCTGTAATCTTCGTTGCGCCGAACGCCCAGGCGATGTACATCTCTCGCAAAAAGCCGACGATGCGCGAGAGCATGATGGTCGTGACAAGCAGGACCGTGGCCGAGAAGGCGGTGTGTTCGCGCGAAGGATGCAGCAGGCGCAGGAAACGGCGGCCAAGCGGCATTGTCTGTGGAGATGAACTCATGCGCGGGTTGGGGAGGACGGCATCTGGGGCGATTCTACATGGCGGCATTCCCGGCGAGCGTATTAGGTTGGGTTCGCAACCAGCAGCCAAGAGCGGCTCTTTGCAACTCTTTTTCGAAATTCCGAATCAATAGGCCGGATATAATCCCCAACGTGCCGGGTCAAACAGTTATCCAGGAGAGGGTGGACTCCGCCCTGCTGCGGCGTTCTTTTCGCAAAGCGTTGCCATGCGCGGTGCGCGGCGAAGGCGCTTATCTATGGGACGCGAGCGGCAAGCGCTACCTCGACTTCTCCGGTTCGGCCGCAGTTAATTTTATCGGCCACGGCGTCGCTGAAATAGTGTCGGCGATGACCGAGCAGGCGCGGTCGCTGGAGTTCATTCACGGAAGCCAATTCACCACCCCGATTGCGGAGCAATACGCAAGCGAACTGCTGGAGTTTGCGGGACCGAATTTCCGCGGAGGTGCAGTCTACTTTTGCAGCGGAGGGTCGGAAGCGGTCGAAACCGCGCTCAAACTAGCCCGCCAATACCAAGTGGAAATGGGCGAGGGCCAGCGCTCGCAGATCATCAGCCGCGAACAGAGTTATCACGGTGCCACACTCGGGGCGGTTGCGGTTTCGCGAAACAAGCTTCGGCGGGAAATCTATCGTCCGATGCTGCGAGAGTTTGTGGCAGTGGGCGCTCCATATTGTTATCGCTGTGCCTACGATTGCACGGATGGCTGTTTCAATTGCGGCCAGCAATATGCAGCTGAAATCGAGCAGGCGATTGCAGATTCAGAAGATCGTGTCGCGGCTGTGATACTGGAGCCAGTCAGTGGCGCGACGCTCGGCGCAGTCGTTCCGCCAAAAGGATATTCAGAGACAGTTGCCAAAATCTGCCGTCAAAGCGATGTTCTGTTCATCGCCGATGAGGTCATGAGCGGCATGGGACGGACCGGCCGCAACTTTGCTGTCGATCACTGGGGCGTCGCGCCTGACATTATTGTTACCGCGAAAGGCCTGTCCAGCGGATATTCGCCTTTGGGGGCCCTGATCGTTTCCAAGAGAGTGGTGGACGTGATCGCCTATGGCTCGGGTTCTTTCATTCACGGTTTTACCTATAGCTCGCATCCCATTTCGCTCGCGGCTGGACGAGCGGCTTTGGATTACATCTTGCAGCACAGTCTGGTCGAAGCGGCAGATTCCGATAAAGGCGGGTGCGCAAAGGTGCTGCAGGAAGGCTTGGGCCGGTTGTTCGAGCAGGGCTCCGTTGGCGACGTGCGTGGTATGGGCCTGCTCTGGGCGGTAGAGTTCGTCGCGGACCGCGCCAGCAAGCAGCCGTTCGCGACCAAGCTAAATTTCTGCGGACGTGTTGCTCAGGCTGCAATCTCGCGCGGGTTGCTGGTCTACCCTGTGCAGGGGTGTGCGGATGGCGACAGCGGCGACCACGTTTTGATTGCACCTCCAGCGATTATTTCTGCCGATCAGACCACGTGGGCCTGCGAACAATTGTCGGCAGCAATCGAAGAAGCGTCAGCTTGAGCGTGAATCGCCTTAGCCCGTCAGTTCCATGCGCTGCGTCGCGGAATCCAGCGCGGCACGTTTGCACAGAAACGCTCGTATTCGTCCCCAAAAGTTGAGCGCAGCGTCGGCTCTTCATATCCCAGCACAAATAAGTGAAACGCCAGCCAGACGAACAGGGCGTATTCCAGCACTCGAACATTCCCAAACAGCAAGCCTTGTCCAAGGATGGTTGCCGTCACTCCCACGTACATCGGATTGCGCACGTAGCGATAGAGTCCTGTTACCACCAAATGCTTGGTTGGAAGGATGGGGGCCGGTGTTCCCAGGCCCTGGAGTGCAAACCGTGCGAACGAGTCCAGGATGAGCGGCACGCCTGCGAGTATCAGAACCGCTCCGAGAATCCGAAACGCCGAGAAGCCGAGAAAGGGAGGACGAAAATTCCAACGAGACATCCACCATGGGACAACTCCAGCGACAAAGCCCGGCGCGATCACAAGAAATACTAATGAGCCGAGAATGGCTGTCGGATTGCGCGTAGATAAACCTGCGGATCAGTGTACCCCGTGTCCAAAATTGACGAATTCAGTAGACGATGACGTCGACCATTTCGTCTAAATTCAGCAACTTACGAATTGAGCGATGTTTTACCCGGCAAGGATTGCGTGACCAGCGAACTTTCGCCCAAGATGGGCAACGGAGAAGAACATGGCCACCCAAGTTGCAGCTACCTCCAGTCGCTTCCGTGCCGCTCGACGCCTTCAGCAGAGTCTCACCGCCGGTCTAGAAAAACAGGTTCTAGTCTGGATAGCCCTGCGCATACCCGCCTTTATTAACTCCGATCACCTGACTACGCTCGGCTTCGTCGCCCAGTTGTTGACCGGGGTTAGCTATGCGATGTCCAGGTCGGACCGAATTTGGTTAATCGGCGGCATCGGCTTTCTAGCTTTGAACTGGCTCGGCGACAGCCTGGATGGAACTCTCGCCCGCGTTCGCAACCAGCAGCGGCCGCGCTACGGATTTTACGTGGATCACATTCTGGACAGTATCGGGGCAGTGGCCTTGTTGGGAGGGATGGCATTGTCAAGATATATGAGTCCAGTGGTTGCGTGCGGCTTGCTGGTTCTTTTTCTACTGCTTTCCATTCAGTCTTATCTTGCGACCTACACGCTGGACGAGTTCCGGATGTCATTTTGGAGTTTCGGCCCGACGGAATTGCGGCTTCTCTTGATCTGCGGGAACCTGGCGCTGTTTCGTTGGTCCTGGGTGCTGCATCACCACTACCGCTTGTTCGACATCGGCGGCGCCATCGGGATTGCGGGGATGGCGGCGATGTTGATTGCATTCACGACGAGGAACATTGTTCGGCTATATCGAGAGGAACCGATTCGGGAAACGCGTAGTAACTAATCCATGTGCTCGTGTTGCCGCTCGACCGACCAGATGTCTGCCTGCTTCTGCTCGAACGGATACACATGCACCATCCAGCCAAAGACCTGCGGATAGAATTTTCCTCCCGCCGCATCGCAATCTTCCTTGGTGGCGATCGAACCTCGAAGGCCGAATTGTGTGCTGTTTGGCAGCACTGCATCCCTCGTGTCGTGGGGAGCCAGGCACAAATTCACGTGAGCGTGCCACTGCGCAATGCTTAACGGAACGCGTTCATTGAGATCGTTTTCGGTGGCGTCTTTCTTCGCGGTGTACATAACACCGATCAACTTATAGCCATCGCCATTTTTCTCGTACAGCAACGAAGTCGGATGTGCCGGATCGAAATGGTTCCGCGCCTGCCAGGCATAACGGTAATTTGTGAAGTGATATTGCTTCTGCGGAACATTCGGCAAGAAGATTTTGAAGCCATCGCTTAAAGCGACTTTGTAATCTTTATATCTTTCAGCGGCTTCGCGCGCAGCCACAACGATCTTGTCAGCTTTCTCCTGATCGCCCGATTGCGGCGCTCGCAGTTCGGTCATCTTCATATGCGGGCCCATGTCCATTCCAGCCATGTCCGGAGACTGGTTCTGTGCAGTGGCAAACGATGCAATGAAGATTGAAATTACAAGAAACAGTGAGCGCATAGGCATCTCCCTTGTCAAGAAACTAACACTGGTAGTTGAAGAATGTTCCTAAAGATTGGTAAAGAGCTGTATTACGTCTGTCACCATGATCGCAGCGACCAGGAACTATAAGCCCGTTTGGTCCGTCGCCAGGATCTTCATGTCTGCCAGTACCTTGGCCGCGCCCTCTGCTCCCGCGCGCACACAATCCGGTACTCCAATCCCGGCGAGATAATTTCCCGCCAGCGCTAGACCGGGCATCCCGGAAAGCAGGGTTCGTATGTTCTCGACTCGATCTCGGTGTCCGACTTCATATTGCGCCATGGCTTGATGCCATCTGTAGATTCGAGCAAACTGCGGCTCGGACGTGATCCCGAGTATGCCGGACAGTTCACTCTTCACAAGGTCAAGTAGGGCGTCATCTGAGAGTTGCGGGGCTTCTTGGTCGCGGGTTCCCCCGAGGAAGCATCGGATGAGAGCACGGTCGCCGGGTGCTCTGAATGGAAATTTATTGTGAACGAACGTGGCCGCGATGATGCGGCGCGATTCGGTGCGCGGTACTAGGAATCCGAAGCCCGGTGGCAGCTCAGAACGCACGTGGTTGTCATACCCAAGCACAGCGGTTACTGACGAGCTGTAGCGAATTCCGGATAAACTAGAACCCAAATCAGCAGCTACTTCCTGCAGCATTTTGCCTGCGGTGAATGCGGGCACAGCGACGATAGCGCCATCGAACTCCTCAGTTCGCCCGCCACTTACAACTAGCCACTTGCCTGATTCCGGACTGATTTTTGCAATTGGCGAGTTTGCTCGTCTTGCCGAATCCGGGATGCGCACGAGCAGGGCATCGATCATCTGTTGCATTCCGCCGCGCAATGAGGTGAATAGCGGCCGGCGCGAATCCGGCTGATTGGTTCGAACAGAGACCATTGCCTTACCCAAACTTCCATATCTCGCCTGCATGTCCAGAAAGCGGGGCAGGACTGACTGCACGCTCAAGTTGTCGGCGCTGCCGCCATAAACTCCGGCTAGCAATGGATCCGCAACCCGGTCCACCATTTCCCGACCATAGTGGCGTTCGACAAATTCGGCGACCGAGAGGTCCGCGGTCGCTTCGAGGGGGCGAAAAAACCATTCACGGAGCATTCGAAGCTTTGTGGTCCACGAAAATAAAGGAGAAGAAAAAGCCGAGAGCAGTTTGGTGGGGACCATGAACATCAGGCCGTCAGGAAGCGGCACCAGTCGGCCCTTCACAAGGATGTAGGTCTTCCGTTCCGAATCATTCGATCCGATCAGTTGATCGCCAAGACCCAGCTCACGGCAAAGGTCTGCGGCCCAGACTTTTTCGGTTAGAAACGAGTCTGGCCCGGCTTCGACCACGCAATCATCGACCTCTTCCGTCTGGATGACGCCGCCAAAGCGCGGGCCCGACTCGAACAGAACATACTCCAAGGGCTCGCCTTGGTTTCTTCGCTGTTCCATCCGGAATGAGGCAGAGAGGCCCGAGATTCCGCCTCCGATAATGGCAATCCGTTTCATTGGCCTAATGAGTTTCGCGGGCTGAGCGCAAGCGCGAATTCACGATCGCCTCAAGCGCAGAGGTCAACAGAGGCGAGTCGTTCAGCGATTCTGATCTCCATAGCCGAATTCCCTCGTTCTCAGCGAATTGTCTAAAGACGATATCGATGTCGTACAGCACTTCGACGTGATCGCAGAGGAAACCAATCGGCTGAATGAATACGCCACGATGTCCGCTTCGCTTCAGATCGAGAATTGTGGCTTCGACCGTGGGGCCAAGCCACGCGCCGCCGGACATTCCCTGGCTTTGAAAGGCGAATCGCCACTCTGAATCCGCGAGTTTCGCGATCGCGGCCACGAGTTCAGCCGTTGCCCGTGCCTGCTTTTCATAGGGATCGCCTTCCAGGACGGTGCGACGTGGAACACTATGAGCGGTGAAAATGACTGGCACCAGAAAACCGGATTCGGCGCTTGCCTTAGACCTTCCGGCCGACAGTTTTTCGGCAAATGCTTGAATTAGCTGAGGCTGATCATGCCAGGACTCGACGAAGTCGAACGTTAGCGCCGGGTCGGTGCACTTCGCGAGCGAATTGCGGTACAGCCCCACGCTTGTACGTGAATTCTGGGGAGCTAGGCAGATAACCACAGCATGAGCTATTTGATCCGCGATCATTTGCTTCAAAATGTCGGAAATGAAAGGCCGCCAGTTTCTCATGCCGACGTACGCCGGCATGTTCAGCTTTTTTGCCAGCAGTTCGCCCTGACGCAAAGTAAGTTCAGTCAGTGGAGAACCACCAATGAGTTCATAGCGCCGTTTTACTTCTTCCACGGCTTCGTGGGGAAGGGGCCTGCCACCGGTCACGCGCAAGAGAAAAGTGGGTACGTCGTCAACGGAATCGGGGCTGCCATGCGCCAGCAACAAAACGGCTGTTTGTTCGTATTTCGCGTCGGGGCTCATTGGCTGCGTGTTTTTTCCGACTCTTCTTGAACGTAGGTTGCTAGTGCCTTTACGTTTTCAACTGGAGTTTCCGGCAAAATGCCGTGACCAAGATTGAAGATGTGTCCGGGCCGGCCCGCTGTTTGATCCAGAATGGTTTGGGTGCGATCTTTGACGTGCGTCCAATCCGAAAAGAGCACGGCCGGGTCGAGATTGCCTTGCACCGCGCCGGCATTTCCTAAACGCGCCCATCCTTCGTTTATCGGCATACGCCAATCCAGGCCAATTACGTCTGCGCCCGTTTCTTTCATTGCGGGAAGCAGCGTAGCTGTGTCTGTTCCAAAGTAGATCACCGGAACTCCGGATGCCTTCACTCTGTGAATCAATTCCGTGGTGCGCGGCAAAACAAAACGGCGGTAATCGTCAGAAGCAAGGCAGCCCACCCAACTGTCGAAAACCTGGATGGCGTCGGCCCCGGCGCGCACTTGCTCGATCACATATTGAGAGGTCACCGCGACAAGCTTGGCGAGAAGCTGGTCCCACGCGCCATCGCCTGCGTACATAAGCTTCTTTGTGTTGATGTAGTGACGCGAGCCGCCGCCTTCGATCATGTAACTGGCCAGTGTGAATGGCGCGCCGCAAAACCCGATGACCGGAAGTTTCGATCCGAAATGTTTTGTAACCAGGCGAACGCTTTCGGCTACGTAGCCGAGATCTCCAGCTGAATCAGTCCGCAGTTGCATAACATCCTCGGCCTTCCGCACCGGGCGTTCGATTACGGGCCCTTCGCCAGCGGAGAAATGAAACGGCAGCCCCATAACCTCGAGGGGTAACAGGAGATCGGCAAAAATGATTGCGGCATCTACTTGCAGAATTTCCGCAGCGGTTATGGTGACTTCAGCCGCGAGTTGTGGAGTCTTGCAGATTTCGATTAGCGAATGAGCTTTGCGAACCGCGCGATATTCCGTCATGTAACGACCCGCCTGACGCATGAACCAAACCGGTGTCCGGTCCACAGGCAAGGTTTTGCATGCGAGAACAAAGCGGGAATCGGGCGCTGACATGAATGATTAATGTAGCACCGAAACTAGGTACGATATCGGAAGCGGATTCAGGTGAGCGGCTCGACTTTGTCCACGTGGATCAAGTTAGCCGATGTATCCAGTGTTCCCGTGACCCGCACGCGTTTGCCCTCGTATTGCTGCACGTCTGAGTGGTTGTCGAGCTTATAGGCGATGGTTTCGGAGATCTTCAACAGGAAGTTATCCCCTTGTCGGTTGACGGTCCCGACAAAAGACTGAGCGTTGGAAGCCGGTTTTGACGTTTCGGGGGCTTTTGCCGATGGCGTAGGCTGCCCTGGCTGGGGCGGTGTCGGGTTCTGCGCGGGTTGCGTTTCGGGGCTGGGCTCGGGCGTCGGTGCCTGGTGCGGACGGTCCTGCTCCGGCTGCTGCGGCTGCTGCATGTGCGACCACAGGACGAGGTCGGACGAGAAGGGTGACTTACTTGTGCTCTCTTGCGCTACTGCAAAGGTTGCGAGCAGTAAGAAGATCGTGAGTGACCAGCGCTTCATAATCCACTCCTTGCCGGTCTTTGGATGTAAATCTTGCGAATCGGGCCAGCTGGATTGTGCGCTTTTTCCGCGCCAGGATGCGGTTAAGCCTTTCTACGCCTGAAGGTCAGCGAAGGCTGTACCTTTGTTGCTGTAGGCCTGACTAAGGTGGGGATGCCCCTTCGAGTTACTTTCGGTTGGTTGGGGCACCTAAACAGTACACGTCGACGGCGCTCTTCCACCCTATTATGTCGGTAACGAATTTCCCGGAGGTCTAGCGGCCATGGCAGCGAGTCAGGTTGTGCTTTATTTCGATCGTCAGGAAGACGCAGTTCAGTTCACCCTGGCTGCCAGTTCGATCATCGCCGATGGCGCGGCCTTGCGCGACACCGCGCTGAAAGTCGCGAAGGAAGTCTGCAAGGCTTCCCGCATTACTACTGAGGGGAGCGTAGAGCCTGGCGCAGCAAAAGTTAAGGTTCGCCGGCACGTCAGCTAATCCGACCACGGCGCTGGCTTTCTATCCCACCGGTGGTTCTTCAGTTCCCGTAATAACTCAGGACTGAGCGAGCCTTTGTCGCTCAAGGCGATGTTCTCGCGTACGTGTTCAAACTTTCGCATGCCGATGATAGTGGTGCTGACGGCAGGATGGGACAGCACAAACCGAAGCGCCATTTCCGGAAGCGACATGCCTGACGGGAGAATTTTTTTCAGCTTGTCCACGCGATCCATCGTATTAGCAAGGTTTTTAGGATTGAAATAGCCAGACCGCCAATCACTGCTTGGAAATTTGCTGTCGCGAGTCATTTTGCCGCCCAGGCTACCTTCGTCGAGTGCGACACGGACTATTACGCCAATATTCAGTTCCCGGCACGCCGGAAACAGCTCATCTTCGGGCGACTGATCAAAGATGCTGTAGATCACCTGCACAGCGTCTACCAGACCGGTGCGAATCGCCTTCAATCCGTTTTCCGGCTCCCAGCGGTTCAGGCTCAATCCAAAAAATCGAATCGTACCGTTGCGTTTAAGCAGCTCGACCGTTTTGCGGAAATCGGTTTTGTCGGTCCAACTATCGTCCCAGACGTGGAATTGGATCAGATCAATCGTATCGGTGCCGAGGCTCTTTCGCACCAGATCGGCATATTTGATGACGTGGTCGGGCGGAAAAACATCGTGATACTTGTAGTTCGACGAAGCCGGCCAGCGCAGGTTTTTTGGCGGAACTTTCGAGGCCGCGAAAAGTCGTTTGTCTGGATTTTTGGCGATGATCTGGCCGAGCAGGCTATCGCTTTTTCCGTCACCGTACGCCCATGCGGAATCGTAAAAGTTGCAACCGAGATCGACGGCGAGCTGCAACGCATCGAGTGACTGGCGGTCTTCAGATCCGCTCCATCCGCCCATGCCCCAGAGGCCGTGGGCAATGTCACTGATTTCGAGTCCAGTCCGGCCAAAAGTTCGATATTTCATCTTTAGCTTTCCTTGAAAGTCTATTCAACACAGGGCCACAGGGAGCACCTTCGGGCTTTCTTCTCTGTGACCCTGTCGTGAATAGATCTTATTTGCCCGCGTTCTCCGCGGCCTTCTCTCGATAAAAGTTCTGCAGCACATAAAATGCCTGCTTGCGCTGCCCCCGATCCGAGATCAAACCCTTGCGGTTGTAATAATCCTGAATTCCGACCAGCGTTCGCCGCGGCGAGCGAAAGTCCATCAGAATCCAGGGAGTCATGCCAGCCAGGGCCGGAATCTTCTGCAGCATTCCAATCTGTTGCTGGTACAAATTCGCCTGATACTCTTCGGTAAAGCGCGTGTCCTTGTCGCCGTGCATTCCATACGGCGCGCCGCCGCCGAACTCGCTGATGATGACCGGCTTCGAATACTTGAACGTCCATTGCATCTTGTCAGCGTCCTCGGGGCGATATTTTCCGTACCAGCCAACATATTCATTGAGGCCGATCACGTCGAGGTACTCACCCAATGGATCGTTCAGCGCGACATGCTGGTCATCCGGGTGCTCGGCTTTGTCGGAAGCCGAAGTGATCAGGCGAGTGTCGTCGAGTTGGCGCGCATATTCCGCCATGGATTTTAGGAAAGCGTTGCGTGCGGCCGAAATCGGAGTCTCGTTGGAAAGTGACCACAGCGCCACCGCGGCACGGTTGTGGTCACGCGCAATCACGTCTCGCAGTTGAGCCTTCGCATTTTCCAGAGTGCCCGGATTTTGAAAATCCATCTCCCAGTAAACGGGAACTTCGTCCCAGACCAGAAGGCCCATCTGGTCTGCGAGCCTGACCATGGCTTCGTTGTGCGGATAATGTGCCAGGCGCACGAAATTCGCGCCGAGCTCTTTCGCCCAGGTCAATAGCGTGCGATCGTCTTCTTCGGAGAAGGCGCGACCGCCGCGGAATGGCGCTTCTTCATGCAGGCAAATGCCGCGCAGGAAGATGGGTCGCCCATTGAGCAGAATCTGGGTGCCGCGAGTTTCAACCGTACGGAAGCCGATTTCATCGGCGATTCGGTCCCCTTCTGCGGAAATTGAGACGCGATAGAGTTTTGGATTTTCCGGCGTCCAAACTTGCAACGGAGCCGCGCAATGTGCGGCTATTTTCTTGCCGCAAGCGAGCGCGCTCGCGTCAATGCTGAGGTCGGCTAGACCGTTCGGACCAACGGGTGCCTTGTAATGAACGCCTACCTCAGGAATTTCAATTGAAACCTCAAGTCCCGCTAACGCATGGTTTAACCTCGCCCAGCCCTTTAAGTTCTGTCGCTTATTATCGTTGGCCAGTTGTAGTGAATAGTCCTCAACAAACGTCTCCGGCACCTGCATCAACTCCACGCTTCTAGTCAGCCCGCCATAGTTCCACCAATCCGTGTGAATGCTGGGGACGCCATCGGCACGGCGCGTGTTGTCGACTTCAACAACTACGCTGTTCTCTCCGTCACTGACCTGATCTGTGATTTCGAAATTAAACGGCGTGAATCCACCTACATGTTCCCCGAGTTTCGTGCCATTCAGCCAAACACGCGTCAGGTAATTCGCTGCTCCGAAATACAAGAACGTGCGCGTGTGCTCATGTTTTTGATAAGAAAAATATCGCTGATACCACATCGGCCCTTCGTAGAACAGCAGGGAGTCGCGCTGAGAGTTCCAGTCTCCTGGAACCTTCAGCTTGGGCGATCGGTCGAAGTCGTATTCGATCAAGTCGCTCTTAGTTTTTGGTTTGGCATTCTCGTAAAAGTGGCTGCTGAGGCCGGTCTCGTAGGGATCGATGATCGTGTTCCATACGCCATCGAGGCTGATGGTGTTACGTGCGCTGACGGTCGCAATCAGAGGAGTTTCGCCCAGCAGTGGAACTGAAAGGAAGATTGCAATAACAATGAGAAGATCAGAAAGCTTCATACGTTCTCCGGGCAGACGGACGAGTATAAACGTTTGCGCCCGAGATCAGGTTTGGTGTTTGAGGCACAAGACAGTAAGATGTAACGCTTCGTGGAGGAAAGCCCATGCTCGTGTCACGCCGTATTCAAATCTTGCTGGTCTTGGCGGCATTGCTAAGTGGCGTTCCGGACATCGCGCAGTCGGATTTGGCAAAGAAGAATTCGCTTCCCTGGATGAACACCAGCCTTTCGGCCGACGAGCGCGCGGCACTCGTGCTCAAGAAAATAACGCTCGATGAGAAGATTACGTTGCTGCACGGCACGGGGCATCCGGGACTCGGCCCGATGAGTCCGCTGTCTTCGGGCTCCAATGGCGGGGCTGGTTATGTTGTCGGCATTCCGCGGCTGGGCATTCCTGGAATTCAGATGTCGGATGCGGCGTATGGCATCCGCGCCAGCGGGCAAAATGGGCGTTACTCGACGGCTCTGCCGTGTAATCTCGCGGCCGCTGCGAGCTGGAACCTCGATGCTGCCTACGAATATGGCGCGCTGATCGGTCGTGAACTGCGCGCGCAGGGCTTCAACATGTCACTAGGTGGCGGGGTTGATATCACGCGCGAGCCTCGCAACGGCCGCAATTTTGAATATCTCGGTGAAGACCCGATTTTGGCGGGAAAGCTGGTTGGGCAGCTGATTAAGGGGACGCAGGACCAGCACATTATCGGCGATATCAAGCACTACGCCTTGAACGATCAGGAGAGCGGCCGCAACGCGGTCAACGTCAACATTGACGAGCGTTCGATGCGCGAAACCGACATGCTTGCCTTTGAGATCGGCATTCGTGACGGAAATCCTGCGGGTGTGATGTGCTCCTACAACCGCCTAAATGGAGAATATGCCTGCGACAACAAATATCTACTGACAGACGTGTTGAAAAAGGAATGGAAGTTTCCGGGATTCGTGCTGTCCGATTGGGGGGCTGCGCACAGTATTGCCAAAGCTTCTTCGGCCGGCATGGACCACGAGCAGCCGAACGAATACTTTTACGGCGATGCGCTGAAGAAAGCTGTGCAATCGGGGAAAGTGCCGACGGCCGAAGTGGACGACCACGTGCGCCGCATCGTGCGCTCGATGTTTGCAATCGGCGTCATCGACGACCCGCCGCAGAAGGGCGTGGTGGATGTGATGAAAGGCTTAGAAGTCGCTCAACAGATTGCCGAGCAAAGTATGGTGCTGCTGAAAAATGACAATCAGCAATTGCCGGTCGATGCTTCGAAAATCAAGTCCATCGCTTTGATTGGTTCGCATGCTGACATTGGAATGCTCTCGGGCGGCGGTTCGGCGCAAGTGGATCCACCCGGTGGAAACGTAATCATGCCGCCGGGAAAACGCGGAACGATTTGGGGACATCCGGTTTGGTTCCCGACCTCGCCGATGAAGGCGATCCAGGCCAAGGCACCAAATGCGAAAGTCGAGTTTGACTCGGGTGCGAACTTGGATTCCGCAGCCGCCCTTGCCAAGAATGCAGACGTGGCGATCGTTTTTGTCTCGCGATGGGAGACCGAGGGGGCCGACGCTCCCAGCCTTTCCTTGCCGGAAAATCAGGATGAGCTGGTCACCGCAGTAGCAAGCGCAAATCCACACACGATCGTTGTACTTGAAACTGGAAATCCGGTTTCCATGCCGTGGGCCGATCGTGTGAGCGCGATTCTCGAAGCCTGGTTTGCGGGAAGCAGTGGCGATAAAGCTCTGGCCAACGTTCTCTTTGGCGACGTGAATCCGAGCGGGAAACTGCCTATCACGTTCCCACGAAGCGAAGGGGACCTGCCGCACAGAACGATTGTGCAGCCGCCGCCCGGTACCGACCCGCCGCCCGGTCCTGATCACTGGAGGCGGGTGCTCGAGGGTTTGCCCGCGTTCCAGACCACCTACGATGAAGGCCTGAAGGTCGGCTACAAGTGGTACGACGCAGAGAAGAAGTCGGTACTCTTTCCTTTCGGGTTCGGACTTTCCTACACAACCTTCTCGTATTCCGACCTGAAAATGACGCCGGGCGAGCATGTTCGCGCCAGCTTCACCGTGAAGAATACTGGCAGCCGTGCCGGAACTGAGATCGCCGAAGTTTATGGTGCATTACCCGCGAGCACAGGCGAACCGCCAAAACGTTTAGTGGGATGGAGTCGAGTCAGCCTTGCAGCCGGCGGGAGCAAGGAAGTGTCCGTTGACGTCGAACCGCTATTCCTGTCGGTGTTCGACGCGAGCACTCATACCTGGTACCGAGCAGCCGGCGAGTACACGTTTCTGGTTGGCGGCTCGTCGCAGGATCTTCCGCTCAAGCAGACCGTGAACCTGAAGTAACGCTTCGGTCCGTGGCTGCAGTGCCACACGATTTCGCCCGATCGAGCAGCAGCTGGCGTTCGCGAGTATTCCGCGCCAACGATGCGGCCCGTTCGAACTCCGAGCGGGCTTCGCCGAAGCGCTCTAGCTTTTGCAGGAAGTCGCCGCGTACAGCCGGCAGGAGATGATACTTCGCCAGAGCTTGCTCTCTTAAGAGAGCGTCCGCAAGCTCAAGCCCTGCGTCAGGCCCGAAAGCCATTCCCACAGCGACGGAGCGGTTCAACTCCACAATCGGAGACGGCGCGACGTGTGCCAGGTTCCCATAGAGTTCAGCGATCTGTCGCCAGTCGGTTTCTGCCGCCGTTCGCGCCGTCGCGTGACACGCCGCAATTTCCGCTTGCAGAAGGTATGGCCCAGGAACGTTGCCAAGTCTGTTTGCCCGTTCGATCGCCTTGAGACCTCGATGAATCAGCAACTGGTCCCAGTGACTGCGATTTTGATCGAGAAGCAGGACCGGTTCGCCCGATGGTCCGATTCGGGCCCTCGTACGTGAGGCCTGGATTTCCATCAGCGCTACCAAACCGTGCACCTCCGGTTCTGTCGGCGCGAGTTCCGCTAAAATGCGGCCCAAACGCAAGGCGTCTTCGCAGAGCGCGGGACGCATCCAGTCGTTGCCGGCGGTTGCAGCATAACCTTCGTTGAAGATCAGGTAAATAACTTCCAGCACCGAAGAAAGGCGGGCGCCCAACTCCCGACCGCGTGGCACTTCGAAGGGAACTTGCTTCTCTGATAAGGTCCGTTTGGCGCGCCCGATACGCTGCGCAATAGTTGGCTCGGAAACCAGGAATGCACGGGCGATCTCGTCGGTTGTCAATCCGCCAAGCAGCCGAAGCGTGAGGGCGGTGCGCGCCTCGGTCGAGAGCGCGGGGTGGCAGGCCACGAATACCAACCGAAGCAAATCGTCGCCAATGTGATCGTCGAGCGCGGCTTCAAAATCCGGCACAGTCATCTCGCGTTCTGAGACGTCCCGCCCCAATTCCTGATGTTTTCGGTCGAGCAGTTCACGTCGGCGGAACTGGTCGATGGCACGGTGCTTTGCCGTTGCCATCAACCATGCGCCGGGATTCTCGGGCATGCCTGATTCAGACCACTGCTCGAGCGCGGCCAAGAGCGCATCCTGGGCCAGGTCTTCGGCAAGACCGACGTCGTGGACAAGACGCGTCAATCCAGCGATCAGGCGAGGCGACTCCATGCGCCAGACCGCGTCGATCGCACTGTGCGTTTCGGTGACAGTCACTATCACCGATCACATCATGTTTGTTTTCTTCCTGCAAACTGACAAGGGGGCGGGCAGACCCGCCGCCCCGGTATTCGTGGACTACTCTTGGCAGGCGGATGCGCCTTCCTCGAAGATTTGTCGGATCTCACATTCGCCCTCGCCTACGACCTTCAGGAAATCTTTAGCGAGCTGGATCGCTTCTTCCTTGGATTTCGCTTTCAGGATCGCAAACCCGCCGACGACTTCCTTGGACTCGGTGAAAGGCCCGTCGGTGACCGAGATATTGCCAGCCGACCGCCGCACCCTCGCGCCGAGGGCGCTCGGAAGACAGCCCTCGGTTGCAACCAGCCAGCCTTTCTTCATTCCTTCTTCAATCAGCTTCCCCATGGCCGACATTTCTTCGGGCGTCGGAGGGGTGTTGCGTTCCACGTTCTTATAGAGGCTCAGAAATTTCACGATGTCTCTCCTTTTTGAGATCGGACCCGGTTCTGTTTGACCGCCTTCTGTTAGTACGTCGAATGAACTTGTTTAGAATCGACGCATCTCAAGGAAAAATTTATGAGGCCTTCTGCTTCTCGATTTGTTGGCGCAGCCGCTCTTCTTGCTCGCGAAGTTCCGGCGTGAACTCCTGTCCGAAATCGGCAGCCTCGAATACCTGGCGGATTTCAATTTCCGTGCCGCCATCGAACGGAGCGCGCTTGAGCCACTCAACTGCCTCGTCCATGGAGCGCACCTGCCACAGCCAGAAGCCGGCGATCAGCTCTTTGGTCTCGGTGAAGGGGCCGTCAATAATCGTGCGCTTGCTGCCTTCAAAGCGTACGCGCTTGCCCTTGGAGCTTGCCTGCAACCCTTCACCGGCCAGCATCACGCCTGCCTTTACTAGCTCTTCGTTGAATTTGCCCATTTCGGTAAGAATCTTCTTGTCCGGCAGAACCCCTGCTTCGGAATCCTTGTTGGCTTTTACGATGACCATGACTCGCATTGTTGTAATCTCCTGATTTGAATTAAGAGGCCCAGTGTACCGGGTTTTGCCGGCCATTTTCGGCCTCTACTGTGACGTCGAATCGGAGATTGTAAAATCGACATGTTGCAAAAATATTTTTAGAAAAGCCGCACATCGTTGATTTTTGTGTACTTAGCCGCTGCTGACGTCTTGCCGCCGCATCCATTACAATCTTTGACTAACTTCGCCGCTGCGTAGCCACCGACGCGTCTCTCGTCGAAATTCAAGCTCGGTCGTAGCCAGCAGCTAGAAGCTATTCGCTTTCCCATGACTTCGCCCAAGCCTAATGCGCCCACTTTTCAGGAGTTGATCCTTCGACTGCAGACGTTCTGGGCAGAACGAGGATGCGTCCTGCAGCAGCCTTACGATCTTGAAGTCGGCGCGGGAACCATGGCGCCGGAAACATTTCTTCGTGTGCTTGGGGCAAAGCCTTACAAGGTTGCCTACGTGCAACCTTCGCGGCGTCCGGCCGATGGACGTTATGGTGAGAATCCGAACCGGCTCTACAAGCACACGCAGTTGCAGGTAATCCTTAAGCCACCGCCGGAGAATGTGCAGGAGCTTTATCTTGAGTCGTTGGACGCGACGGGCATTGACCTGCGCCAGCACGATATCAAGTTCGAAGAGGACAACTGGGAGTCACCAACGCTCGGTGCATGGGGAATCGGGTGGCAGGTAATGCTGGATGGGCTCGAGATCACGCAGTTCACATATTTCCAGCAATGCGGCGGAGTTGATTTATTTCCGATTTCTGCCGAACTGACTTATGGCTTGGAGAGGATCGCTGCGTTTCTGCAGGATGTGGATTCGATCTACGACATCGTTTGGGCGCGCGACCCGGAAACTGAAGCTGTGACGACATACGGTGATGTGCGGCTGGCGGATGAGCTGCAAATGTCGGTGTACAACTTCGAAGCTGCGGATGTGGATTTTACCTGGAGGCACTTTGAAGTCTGCGAGATGGAGTGTCAGCGACTCATTAATGGCTACTGGATGGCAAAGAGAGGAGCAGGCGACGAGCTTTTGCGGACTGGTTTGAAGGCTCTCGTCGATGAAAAAGGCGGAACAATCGCGAAGTCTCGATACCCGCTGCTGGGCGCCTACGAGCTGTGCCTGAAGTGTTCGCACCTGTTCAACATTCTCGACGCGCGCGGCGCGATTTCGGTTACGGAGCGCGCCGGGGTAATCGCGCGGGTTCGCGCCCTGGCGGTGGGAATTGCGAAGGCCTGGGTCGACCAGCAGAAGGATGAGCAGCAGTCGGCAAAAGAGGATAGCGAGACCGAAGCGCGGAAAAGGGTTGTGGAGTTTGCGCCAGCGGGAACATAACAAAAACACGTAGACCCGGCTGCTCCCACCCGGGCGGGCGAGTTCGCTTCGCCAAATCGCCACGCGAAGCGTGTGCTGGGCGGGTGAGGGCACTCGCCGCTACGTGAGATCGAGAAATGAATGCCAGATTTTCTCCTCGAAATCGGAACCGAAGAAATCCCTGCGCGGATGATTGCAGCGGCGCAGGAGGAACTGCAACGCCGGGTCACGGATCTTTTGACGCGTGAGCGGCTGGCGGTTTCTGGCGAGATCAAGGGTGTAGACACGCCGCGGCGTCTTGCCATGGTGGCATCGGCGGTTCCTTCGTCCCAGCCGGACGTGACGGAGCAAATCAACGGCCCCGCCGTCAGCGTCGCGTTCAAAGACGGCAAACCAACGCCAGCGGCGCACGCTTTCGCGAAGAAAGCTGGGATTGATGTCGAACAGCTTGATCGTGTGACGACTCCCAAAGGTGAATATCTTTCCGCGAAGGTTACGAAGAAAGGTCGTTCCGCTGCCGAGATTCTGGCGGAATCGCTTCCCAAAGAAATTGCTTCGATCTACTGGTCCAAGAACATGTATTGGCGCAAGCCGAGCGAGCGTTTCGTGCGTCCCGTGCGTTGGCTGGTCGCCATGCTCGACGATGAGGTCATTCCGCTGGAGTTCGGGGACATTCGCGCCGGCAATCAAACGCGCGGCCACAGAATTCTCGTGCCCGACGAACAGACGGTTCCGCGCAGCTCCGATTACGTCAACACGTTGCGCAACGCCAAAGTGCTCAGCCGCGAGGAACGCGAAGAGCAAATTCGTAAGGCACTCGATGCCGCAAGCCGCAGCATCCACGGCGCTCGCTGGCGTGAAGACAAAGCGCTGCTCGATACGGTTGTAAATCTCACAGAGTGGCCTTCGGTCATTTTCGGCAACTTCGATCGCGAGTTTTTGAAACTGCCGGAAGAAGTGCTGGTCACGGTGATGCGCGATCATCAGAAGTACTTTGCGCTGGAAGATGTCAAGGGCAAGCTGCTGCCGCATTTTCTGGCTGTACTGAACACGGACGGCGATCCCCAGGGGCTTATTCGTCACGGCAACGAGCGCGTCCTGCGCGCGCGCTTCAATGATGCCCGTTTTTTCTGGCAGACGGACCAGAAGCATCCGTTGCGCGAGCGGTTTTCGTGGCTCAAGAACGTTACCTTTCAGAAGGATCTTGGCAGCTACTACGAAAAGACGTTGCGCGTGCAGCGCCTTTGCAGTTGGGTTTCGGAGACTATCAAGCAAGGCGGCGCGGCGGTGCGGCCGGGAGTGGTGCACAAAGCTGCGTGCCTCGCAAAGACCGATCTCACCACCGAACTAGTGAAGGAATTTACCGAGCTGCAGGGCGTTATTGGCGGGCTTTATGCTCAGGTACAAGATCTCGACAGAGGCATGCCCAAAGCCACGCAACAGCTGATCGCGCAGACGATTTACGATCAGTACAAACCCGTATCTGCTGAGGATTCAGTTCCGCGGACCGCCGAAGGCGCAGTTCTTTCGATTGCCGACAAGGCTGACACAATCGCCGGAATGTTCGCTCTGGGACTGCAACCAACTGGCTCGAAGGATCCCTTTGCGTTGCGTCGTCAAGCCAATGGGATCGTGAAGACGATTGCCGAGCACAAGTTGCCGCTCGGGCTCAAGCGATTGTTAGAAGTCGCGCGAGAGACTTATCAGGGTCCCACCGCGGAGACGAAGTTCAAAGCCTCCAACTACGACGATGCCATTCGCGCGTTTTTCCGCGAGCGGCTCGAGTTTTATCTGCGCGATCAGTTGGACTACAAGTATGACGCGGTCAATGCGGTGCTCGCCGCCGGGGCGGATGATGTTGTTGATGCGGTCGCCCGCGCGGAAGCGGTCTCGAAAGTGCGTGGATCAGCTGACTTTGAGTCTATTTCCGTTGCATTTAAGCGGATCAAAAACATACTTCGTCAGGCGAACGAAGCAGGGAAGCAGATTGGTGCCGCGGTTAATCCCACGCTATTCGGCGATGAGCCAGAAAAGCAACTTGGCGCGCTGATTCCAGAAATAGCCAGCGCTGTTGAAGGCCACAGGGCGGCCAAGGACTATAGCGCAGCCTTAACGCAAATTTCACGTATCCGCCCCGCGGTGGACGCGTTTTTCGATAAAGTAATGGTAATGGTCGAGAACGAGCAACTGCGGGCTAATCGCCTCGCACTGCTGCAAACGCTGCTAAAGGAGTTCTCGACGATTGCCGATTTTTCCGAGATCGTAACGGAAGGTAAGGCTTAGCTCAGGATATCTACTTGCCAGCATTTAAAACCATCTGGTTAGCAGTGATCAGCATAGGCTGTTACGTCGCAGGGTGGTTTTTTGTTTTCCGGACGGACAAGGTACTGACAATGGCGCGACGCAACTATGCAAAAAGCAACAAGTTGATGCAGGCGTATCCGTTTGCAGATTACGTGTTGAAGCCGTCGTATCCCACTTCCATCCGGGTTGGCGGTATTCTCTTGTGGTTGTGGATAGCTGCCTTAGATTACTTACTCCTTACGGGCTGGCTGCGATAACGCCACAACAGATGTGCTCGAATGCTGAGCGCTTTTGTCAGCCCTCGAAGAGGGCGGCACAAATAGCCCCGGGCGTAGGCCCTGGGTAGGCATTGCAAAACGAGCGAGTCCCGTAGGGACGGCAGAAATGCAGTTCGTGTAGTAGGCGAAACTGCAGATTCCTCACAGCTGAAGCGGTTCGGAATGGCACCAACATTAAATTTTGGAAATTAACAAAAGGAAAATGCACTCATGGCCACAATGACGATTGCAGAAGCAGAAGCCCCATCAAAGAGCGCACAACCAGCCACCAAATACGTTTACTCATTCGGCGGCGGCAAGGCCGATGGCAACGGCAAAATGAAAGACGTTCTCGGCGGCAAGGGCGCCGGCCTCGCCGAGATGACCAACGCCGGTTTGCCCGTGCCTCCGGGATTCACGATTCAGACGGAAGCGTGTCGCGAATACATGCGCGCCGGCCTCTCCGCAGAAGTTGACAGTCAGATGGATGAGGCCCTCGCGCAGCTCGAAAAGCTGCAAGGCCAAAAGCTCGGCAAAGGCGACAATCCTCTGCTCGTCAGCGTGCGCTCGGGTGCGAAGTTCTCAATGCCGGGCATGATGGACACGATTCTGAATCTTGGTCTGAACGACCAGAGTGTCGAATCGCTCGCCAAGCGCAGCAACAATCCGCGTTTCGCATACGACTCTTATCGCCGCCTGATTCAGATGTTCGGCGCCGTTGTCCTTGATATCGAGAAGCACGCGTTCGACGAGGTTTTTGAAGGGAAGAAGAAGCAGAAGAAAGCTAAGCTGGACACTGATCTCGACGCCAAGACTCTGAAGGAAGTCATCGCCGAATACAAGAAGGTCGCAAAAAAGCACGCCAAGCGCGACTTTCCGCAGGACCCGAATGAGCAGCTGGTCATGGCCCGCGATGCCGTGTTCCGCTCGTGGCAGAACGATCGCGCCAAGCATTATCGGCGCATCAACAACATTGACGACATGCTAGGCACCGCGGTCAACGTGCAGGCCATGGTTTTCGGCAATCTCGGCGACACCAGCGGCACCGGCGTCGGCTTCACGCGCAATCCTGCCATCGGCACCAAGGAGTTTTACGGCGAGTTCCTGATGAACGCGCAGGGCGAAGACGTGGTCGCTGGCATTCGCACACCGGTGCACATCTCCGAGCTCGAAAGGATCCAGCCGGACGTTTACCGCCAGCTGCACGAGATCACCACGCGCCTCGAAAAGCACTACCGCGACATGCAGGACTTCGAGTTCACCATCCAGGAAGGCAAGCTCTACATGTTGCAGACGCGCAACGGCAAGCGCACCGGCATCGCCGCCGTTCGTGTTGCGCTGCAGATGGTGGACGAAGGCTTGATCACGAAAGAAGAAGCGATCTTCCGCGTGGAACCGAACCAGCTCTACGACTTCCTGGTTCCGCGACTCGACGAGAAGAACGCGAAAGTAGACGTTCTCGCCACTGGACTTCCTGCGTCACCCGGTGCCGCGGTTGGACAGATTGTCTTTACAGCAGATGAAGCCGTCGAGAAGGCGGGCCACGGCGCGACGAAAAATCCGGTAATCCTCGTGCGCGCCGAAACTACCCCCGAAGATATTCACGGAATGGAAGTTGCAGCGGGCATTCTGACTTCACGCGGCGGCATGACTAGTCACGCTGCTGTCGTAACGCGGGGTATGGGTAAATGCTGCGTTGCGGGAGCGGGTGACATTCACGTGGATGAAAAGAAGCGTGAGATGTCGGTGAAGGGCCAGACCTTTCACGAGGGCGATTGGATTTCGCTCGACGGAACCACTGGCCGCGTGATCAAAGGCAAGCTTAACTCAATTCCGCCTAAGGCCGATGATCCCGAACTGCTCAAATTCATGAGCTGGGCCGAGCCGTTCCGTACGATGAAAGTTCGCGCCAATGCCGACATTCCTCGCGACGCAATTCAGGCGCGGGCGTTCGGCGCAGAAGGCATCGGTCTCTGCCGCACCGAACACATGTTCTTTGCCGAAGACCGCATCCCGCACATGCAGGCGATGATTCTCGCCAGCAACGAGAAAGACCGCCGCGCCGCGCTGAAGAAGCTGCTCCCCATGCAGCGCTCGGACTTTATCGGCGTCTTCAAAGCCATGGACGGCTTTCCGGTTACCATCCGCCTCCTCGATCCGCCGCTGCACGAGTTCCTGCCGCGCCGCGAAGATCTGATGGTTGATATCGCGGTCCTTCCCAACGCCGACGCGAAGGCGAAGAAGGAGATGCTGCAGAAGTACGGCCGCTTCGGCGCGAAGACGGTTGCCGACCTCAAGAAAGCGTTGCCAACTCTGCTGCGCCGCGTGGAAGAGTTGCACGAGTTCAATCCCATGCTCGGCCATCGTGGATGCCGCCTCGGCATCACCTATCCCGAGATCACCGAGATGCAGGCGCGCGCGATCTTCGAAGCCGCAATCGCGGTGGCGAATGATGGCGTGAAGGTCTATCCCGAGGTCATGATTCCGCTCACCGCCACGCTGAAAGAAATGGCGAACCAGGCGGCGATCGTGAACCGCGTTGCTGATGAGGTATTTAAAGAGAAGAAGTCGAAAGTTGAATATCTTGTTGGCACGATGATCGAGTTGCCGCGCGCTGCACTCGTAGCAGACGATATCGCGAAAGAAGCACAGTTCTTTTCGTTTGGCACCAACGATCTCACGCAGACTACGTTCGGCTTCTCGCGCGATGACGTGAACAAGATTCTTCCGACGTATATCGCCGAAGGAATTTTGAAGCAGGACCCGTTCGCCGTTCTCGATCGCGAAGGCGTCGGACAACTGGTAAAGATGGCCACCGAGCGCGGCCGCAAGACGCGTTCGAGCCTGAAGGTCGGCATCTGCGGCGAGCACGGCGGGGAGCCGTCGTCGGTCGAGTTCTGCTATCAGACGGGACTGAACTACGTCTCCTGCTCCCCGTTCCGAGTGCTGACAGCGCGCTTGGCGGCAGCCCAGGCTGCAGCGACGGACAAGTTGAAGGTGGAGGGTGGGAGGACGAAGTAACAAAACTTCGTCCGTCGTCAGACGTCGACCGTCGTTGGCCTTCGCCACTGCACGCGTAGGGGCGGGGGCTCTCACCCGTCCCGGACCGGAATTTAGCCTGCGTTTTTTCTATCCGTAAACCCGCCCTGTACCCCACAGCAGCTTCCTATTGAACGGTATCAACGCTTGCAGATCTCGTTTCCAGTTCAATCGCTACGGCACTTGAAAACTCGCAACCAGCACTACAAAATGTGCGGCGCCGACCAGCCATAGATCCATATCAAATACACGCCGGACGAGGGCATTA
>Ga0075425_100000785_pt1 | contig 30201 bp, 30 predicted proteins | sample SoiMethybrSBSTD4_FD_75300 | JGI IMG/M metagenome (GOLD analysis project Ga0075425, IMG submission 75300) | Bulk soil microbial communities from a Populus tree surrounding site in Tennessee, USA - Soil MetaG P. TD hybrid SBSTD4 | ecosystem: Environmental > Terrestrial > Soil > Tree plantation... | reverse complement strand
CGGTATTGTGCATGCGGCTATGGCGATGCCGGATATTCATCAAGGATACGGTTTTCCCATCGGTGGGGTTGCTGCCATGGATATTAATCATGGTGGCGTCATTTCACCTGGTGGCATTGGCTACGATATTAATTGCGGGGTACGGCTACTTGTTGCTGATGTCACCAAAAAAGAAATAAAACCATATCTTGAGCAACTTGCAACCGCATTGTTCCATGCAGTGCCATCTGGCGTCGGCCGCGGCGGTAAATTAAAAGTGACCGATAAACAACTGAACAATATTTTGTCCGGCGGTGCGCAGTACATGGTTGAATGGGGCTATGGCATACCGCGTGATGTGGCATTTTGTGAAGAACAAGGGAGCATGAGCAATGCCAATCCGGATCTTATTTCAACACAAGCAAAAGAACGTGGCCATGATCAATTAGGTACGTTAGGATCGGGCAATCATTTTCTTGAAGTACAATATGTTGATGAAATTTTTGATGAAGTAGCAGCCAATGCATTCGGACTTCATAAAGATTTAGTGACGGTGATGATCCATTGTGGATCACGTGGGCTTGGGCATCAAACATGCACCGATTATGTGCGTGCCTTTATGCCAAAACTTACGCAATGGGATATTCAATTACCAGATCGTGAGTTAGTGTGTGCGCCGTTTCAATCAAGTGAAGGTCAGGATTATTTTAATGCAATGGCAGCAGCCGCAAATTTTGCATGGGCAAATCGGCATGTAATCGCGCATGAAGTACGCCGTGCGTGGCAATCAATCATCGGCAAAGAACATACGCTTAATTTGGTCTATGATATCTCACACAACATTGGCAAAATAGAAGAACATACCATCGATGGCGTTCGCCATGATCTAATTATGCATCGCAAGGGGGCAACGCGCTCCTTTGGTCCCGGTAGGTCCGAAATTCCAGGGCCATATCGTCATATTGGTCAGCCGGTTTTGATTCCTGGTACTATGGGAACGTCATCATTTGTACTTGCAGGAACCGAAAAAGGTATGCAGGTAAGTTTAGGTTCATCATGCCATGGCGCAGGGCGGCGAATGTCGCGCATACGCGCAAAAAAAGAGGTGCGTGGACATAGTCTTCGTGCGCAATTAGAAAAAGAAGGAATTATTATTCGTGCTGAATCCGATGCTGGCCTTGCGGAAGAAGCGCCGATTGCATACAAAGATGTTGATAATGTCGTTAAAGTAGTACATGACGCCGGTATTGCCAGCAAAGTAGTGCGCTTACGCCCGCTTGCGGTGATTAAAGGGGATTAAATGCAAACTAAACGGCTTTTTGTTGCACTTGATATGCCAGAATTATTTATACCATCGCTGCAAGAAGTGCAAAAGCAATTACTTGCAAGCGGATCGATTGAAGGCAGGGCGGTACCAGCAGATCAAGTACATTTAACGTTGCAATTTCTTGGGTCAATTGCACTAGAACGTGTGCCAATGATTATTGATACCTTAAAAAATGTCCACGGCAAGTCATTTGCCGTGCAACTCGACGGCCTGTTTGCATTGCCCAGTGAACAGAATCCGCACGTGATAGCTATTGATCTGGTAGCACCTGAACTGGTGCCATTGGTTGAAGCAATCTGCAGCGCGCTACGCGCAGTAATTACACTCGATAAGCGAGAATTTTTGCCACATGTTACCTTGGTGCGGATAAAAAGGGTAATTGATCAGAAAAAAATGGTAGATATACTACGAGCATCGCGGGTTACGAACGTAACAGCACAGGTTAATGAATTTGTGTTGCGTGAGTCTGTACTCTCTCATGAAGGTGCGGTGCATACTGATATAATGAAATATCAACTATCCCTGCAACAATAAATACAAATTACGTAACACAATTTTGCTGCTGCCGGGTGCCAACTGTTGCTGCAATGCATTATTTAAAATATCTAATTTTGATTCAACCAATTCGGTTGATTTGCCTACTTTTATACATTCCAGATACTTCTTATTCCAATACACACTCAGCTCATTTATGAGCTGATAAAGTTCATGCTCCGTCATTTGAGTTGTCTGCAATGCCTGCAAAAAAGAAACCGGATCAGCGTGAGCTGTAACAAAATAATCCCATAATGCTGGTGTACTGGCTGCATGATCAAAATGTTGAATGATACAACGCGATTGGATAGTCGGTAGAATAGCTTCCGCTGATTGTGTGCACAAAATAAAATGATAACCGGGTGCCGGTTCTTCGAGTGTTTTTAATAAACGGTTAGCGCAGGCCGGTGGTAGCCGATCTGCGTGCGCAATAACGATAAAAACATGTTGATCAGCATCGAGTGCAAATTTGATCTGCTCAAGTAAGGCATCAATATCGGCAAGCGTATAATTGTTGGCCGTTGGTGTGCACCAGATGATGGCATGATGCTGAAGATTGCTTATTTGTACACACGTTAAGCATGTTTTGCATCCCTGATGAGTACACAAAAAGCGTTGTAGTTCATTGATCACTTGCGTTTGCACATGATCATGCGAGCCAACCAATAGCGATGCATTCGATAAAAGGGGAATAGTTGTTACTGAGGTAAGTGATTCTGTAATAGTTCCCATGTTTCTTGTGTTATTTGTTCCGGTGTTTTTTTACCATCAATAATAATTACATCGGTGCGATTTTTATACAACGTATCAAAGCCATTAATCAGTCGCTGGGTAAACTCACGTTTTTCTTGTTCAAATGCCGTTAATGCTTCATTACGAGCAAGAATGCGCTGCCATGCGGTATCAATATCGATGCGAACATAGATGGTCAGCTCTGGTTTAACGCCATCTAAAACCCATTGGTTAATCGAATTGATCATATCAAGCGAGAGCCCTCTGCCATATCCCTGGTATATAAGTGATGAATCAGCCATGCGATCGGTGATGATGAGTTTATTATCTTTAAGTGCCGGTTTTATCACTTCATGGACATGTTGTGCGCGATCAGCAGCAAATAGTAAGAATTCAGCAACTGGTATTTTTGCAACCTCTTTAGTCTGCACAATCTGGCGCAGTTGTTTGCCGAGCGGCGTTGACCCGGGCTCCTTGGTCAAAATAACCGGGAGGTTCCTTTGGTTTGCTAATGCAAAAAGATTTGCTGCGAGCGTTGATTTACCCGAGCCGTCAATGCCTTCAATAGCTATTAAAAATCCGCGTTTTAATCTGTTCATTATAGTTAAATTGGTGAGTTGATAACGTTATATGTTAGTATATCAGCGAACCATCATTTGTCTTTTATCTGAATGGTATTATTTATGAAAAATATACATGAAGCAGAACTATTTAGCACCTATAAGAAACAGTTTGAAGATAATGGTACGTTAATGCATATCGGGCAATTGCCGGAGCGTGCGGCCCGTTTATATGGCAATTTAACGGCATTAATTTCTCCCAATCAAGAATGTACGTACCAACAACTGTATGAACGTAGTTCCAGTATTGCCGGGTTGTTAGAGCAAAAAGGGATTAAACCGGATCAGATTGTATTATTGCTCAGTGAAAATAATATTTTTTTCTATCAAGCGTATTGGGCTATTGTACAACGCGGGGCAATTGTTGCGCCGCTTAATGTTTTTTTACATCCGAAAGAATTAGCACATATTATTGCTGATGCACAGGCGGTCACCTTTATTATTTCAGATCATTTTGCACAGAAACATGCTGATGTATTAAAAGAATCAGGGATCAAGCTTATTACCGAAACAGAATGTAATCAGTTATCATTGACCGGATTTAATGCAATCGCGCGCGATCCGGATAAATTAGCAGCACTTTTATATACATCCGGTACTACCGGATTTCCAAAAGGAGTCATGCTCAGCTCGCGCAATATTATTATTAATGTATTGCAAGGATTAGTGCGTGCTGAGTGTGATCATAATGATCGTATTATTGCCGTGCTGCCGTTATTTCACAGTTTTGCGCAAAATACCTGCGTGTGGGGTCCTATGATGCTTGGTGGTGCGGTTATTGTGGTTCCTTCTATTGAACGACGGCATATTTGGTGGGGTATGTTGAAAAACCCAACGGTAGTTGCTGGTGTTCCTTCATTATTTGGTCTTTTTTGTTTGCTTAAAACGGTACCATTTGATTCAGTACGCTATTGCGTATCAGGTGGTGATGCAATGCCGGACAAAATTCGCACCGCATTTGCGTTAATTTATCGGCGTAAAATAGCAAATGGATATGGATTAACCGAAACCTGCCCAGTGATTGCCGTTACCACGGCGGATGTTATGGATGATACGCGCGTGGTGGGAAAATTGGTACATGGCATGGAATGTATGATTAAAGATGGGCCCGTGGTAGCTGATCATAAAAAGATTGGCGTGCTCTGGGTTAAAGGACCGAATGTGATGCTCGGCTATTATAATGCGCCGGATGCAACGGCACATATTATGGCTGATGGATGGCTTAATACCGGAGATCTTGCATTAGAGCGTGCCGATGGAACGCTCTTGATTATTGGCCGAGAAAAAGATCTTATTGCACATAAAGGATTTAAAATTTATCCCCAAGAAGTTGAAAATGTGTTATTACAACATCCGGATGTTATGCAAGTAGCCGTTATAGGTGTTGATGATGAAGCAACCGGGCAAATTCCGATTGCATTTGTTGCATTAAAAAAAGATGGCAACGCAAGCGTAGAAGATTTACGTAATTGGTGTATTTTACATTTGGCATTGTATAAAGTTCCGCGTCACATTATTATAAAGCAGCAATTACCAGTAACGGCAACCGCAAAAGTTGATAAGAAAGTGTTGAAGGCTGAGTATGAACGGGCGACGTAAATTAGTGCATATTATTTCCAGCTTAAAAATCGGTGGTGCAGAAAGCTTGTTAGTAGATCTTCTGGCACATCCACAAATGCAAGAGTTTGAACATCATGTAGTTTATTTTCATCATGGTCCGAATGTAACGCGTTTAAAAAACATGAAGATTCCGACCTATTATGTGCGAGGTAAATGGACGCGCTATGGTCCAACTTTTTTTAAACGACTCAAAAAATTGTTAACGGAACTTAAACCGGATTGTTTGCATACGGCATTATGGATGGCCAATTTTGTAGGCCGATTGTATGGAAAAAGCTTAGGTATTCCGGTAGTTTCAGTGATTCATTTGGGTATTGATCAAGATGGCATGGTGCGCAATCTGCTTGACCATTTAACCTTTTCGTTAACGGATCAGGTTATTGCCGTATCAAATACGGTAGCACATACGCTCTATGAGCGGCCGCGTTGGATGCCATCACGCCGGATCAATGTTATTCCTAACGGTATTGATGTACAAGCGCTTCATCGCAATGCACAAAAAGCGCGCGTGAGTCGTACGGCACTTAAATTGGAAGAACATCATATTGTTATTGGATCAGTAGGGCGCTTTATACCACGTAAAAATTATCTGTTATTGCTCGAGAGTTTTGCCGAAGTCTGTTTTGCGTATCCACGAACGCGTCTTATTTTAATCGGCTTTGGCCCGCAAGAATATGAATTGAAACAGTATGCACATCAGCGGGGTATGAGCGATCGAGTTATTTTTATTTTAGAACAACCAGCATGCGGTTATTATCCGTTATTTGATTTTTTTGTACTGCCATCATTGCAAGAAGGGCTTTCAATAGCACTACTTGAGGCTATGAGTTTTGGACTACCTTGTATTGTATCGCACAATAGCGTAGATCATGAAGTAATAAAATCAGGGCAGAATGGCCTGTTAATTCCTTCCGGCGATCGACCTGCAATGACTAAAGCATTACATAATTTTTTACGCTATCCGGCAATGCGTGAACAGTTTGCCACGCAAGCGCGCACTACCGTTTTTGAACGCTTTAATATCGATCGTATGGCCCATAGTTACAAAGATGTATTTGAAAAAGCAATTCTTGAACAAGAAGAACAGCTCGTGCAATATCAATAGCATCAAGCATAATGGCTAATCCATGCAATATCGATTTTTGCGATATCGATTTTAGGATTGATCTTTTTTAACTGTTCTTTTAATTCATTTTTACCTTCGTATAAATTTTTCCACGTAGTTCTTATTTGGTATTTACGATACGCGCGAAGTAATTTTAATTGATCTTCAACTGGTATTTGATCCAAGGTTATATCTTGCTTGCCATATTCATATAACTGCTTGCTAAAAGCAGGATCGCTTTTTAGTAAATCTCCTTGGATATCTATCTTTACTTTCTCATCGATTGATTCAAGATTATCGATAAATGTTTTAATATCTTCAAGATAGTTCCATGGAATTGGAATTAACTTCTTAAACCCATCTACGATGGCTTCTGGTACGCCGGCATCTTTAATACCCTGCAATTTTTCTAAAAAAATAAGATCTTTTGGTTTATTTTTTTCAGGATCCTTTTTATCGGGATTGATTATTTCGGTTAATTGTTTGAAGCTTTCATCAAAGTTTTGCTCATTATTATATTGGGTGCGGTAAATATGCGATACATCAGAAAAAAATATATATGCTTCATGGAGAAAATCATTTATTTGATCTATTTGCTGCGCTTCAATTTTGCGCATTGTCACAGGAGAAGGATATACGGTTGACCCTGTTAAAGGCTGAGCGGCCCCTTGCAGTTGCTCTTGAGCTTGTGTTTTTTGTTTGAATGCTTCAACAATGGTTGCGGTAGTAACTTTTTGTGCAGCTTCCGGTGATATTTCCGGTTGCGTGATCAAGAGTTGATTGGTACGCGTGTTTGTCCACCAATTTTTCCAGCTTGTCCAATTAAACCAATCGCGCCAGTCTGCATCGATTGCATGATAACTTACAAAAATCAGTATTGCTGCCATATAACGCTTTAATTTTTTCATTACATCCCTTTGATTTTTTAATGGAAAAATCTACGCAAAATAAGCAAGAAAGGTTAAATCTGGTATTGTTTGCTGTGGGAAAAATTGCCGATAAAAATCATTAATTTTTTTTAATAATATTCCGCTATTGTTGTACAGCTGTTGATAGACCTGTTGTATTTTATAACTGCGCAGTAATGCAAGTAATTTATCCATGGTCAGATCTTGGTAACGGCTTACCGTAACTGGTTTTTGTTGTATTCTATGTGCTTCAAGTATTCGATTATAATTTTTTAATTGTTTTGCTTCTGATTCAGGTACCTGCTCTGCATAACGATTGATAAATCGTATCAAATCAGGCAATAGGTGTGCCGGTAATGGATTCTGTTCTAATGTTTGAACGTCCTTTAAATAATGCCATGGTAAATCTGATTGTAATGGTATAAGTGCCGACGTTAATTCGCGTACCAAGTCAGGATTAGGTGCCGTAAGCTTAGCCGTGATAGATTTTGGTAAATCAAGTTGGGAAATTTCATCTAAATTGTCAATAAGTTCAGCATGGTTTTTAACCAAATCTTCATACGTCAAAGATTTGCGCCGAGCATTGCTTAAATCAGAAGAAAATAGTCGAAGTCTTTCAATAAAAGCGTCAAGCGATTGTTCAAACGATTGCTGCAATAAATTTTCTTGAGATCCACTTCTTATGATGTTTACCTTTTCTGGCGCAGGAGGAGCTGCCAATGGAGGAGGGTTAACAAGAGAAGTTGCTGATGAAGGTGGCGTAACAGGAACATTTGGTGTTGTTTTTTTAATTCCGGCAAATGCTGCCCACAGACTTGCCCATTGCGTTGCTACCCATACTTTTAAATTGGTCCACCCATTGTTCATACCCGTTGGCGTAAACCAATCCTGCCACGCAGGTTCAATAGAGTGGCAGCTTGCTAAAAGCAAGCATGCCACCATGATTTGTTTAAAATATTTGTTCATAGGTTTGTTCTTTTGCAAAGCAAATTAAGTTTGTTTTTTAATGGTATCGAGTGCTGTTAACAAAGCATCTGAGTTTTGTAATTTTTCTAGTACATTGGCTTTTTTATAATTTCTTAAAAATGGGAGATATCCGCTAAGTATAATTTTATCATTTGGCTTTACATGACTAGGAATTAATTTTCCAGTATTTTTTCCTTCTCCTTGAAGCCATTTAAAATAAGTACTAACAAAACGATCAGTTTTAAAAGGATCTGATTTAGTCAATGTTGCTAAATATGTACTAAGATTTTTGTTTGTTTCTGGAGGTACTTGCATAGTAAGTAGTTTGTTTTTATTTTCATTTGATAAATCATTCCAGGTGATTGTTGGTTGAAGAAATTCAAATACTTTTCTTAATGATTCAATAAGTTCTGGTTTGTTGACTGCTTTTGCAGCATCATAAATGGACTTTGGCATCCCGAAATCTTTAATACTATCAAGTTCTTGTAAGAAATCTTGATCATCTGTCCAAATATATTGGATGTTTTCAAATCGTATACTTTGTAAAGTAGTTTTAAAGGATGTAAGTTTGGTAAAAAATTGATCTATTGCATTATTAAGGGCAATTTTTTTTGAAGCTTGTTCTTTTGATAAAGCTTCTCGTGCGGCAATTAATGTTGCTTCTTGGGTTCCGGGTGTTTTATACCACCAACTTCTGAATGGTGCCGTTACATTGGTAGCAAACCATTCATTAACTTTAAACCATCCCCTATTGACATCACTGGTAAAATCTTGCAAAGAATATGCATGTATTTGATGAGTGCTTATTGTGAATATGCTTGTAAGCATAATACGGTGTAATACCTTTTTCATACGATTCTCCTTTTATATATTCTTGGAGCAATCGTACAAAATAGATAAGCAATAGATCAATTAATAAAAGTTTTTGGTTAGATAGGCGCGACCAGAATCACCAAAGATCATAACGGCACAATCTCCGTCACGCAGCTTTGGCGCATATTCCCACACGCCGGCAGCAACTGCGCCACTACTTGGGCCAACCAGGCACCCAAATTGTCTTGAAAGGCGTTTGAGCATGTCAGTTGCCTGATCATCCGTAATGCCAATAAATTCATCAATTACAGAACGATTAAGTACCGGAGTATCAAAGTCCATGCCAATGCCTTCGAGCTTGTATGGCTTTGGATTTCCTTTGGTTGCATGGAATGAAGTTGCCGCGTCAAAGCAAATAATTTTAACATTAGGATTTTTTTCTTTAAGATACTTTCCGACACCGCTTATGGTGCCGCTGGTTCCGGCTGCGGCAAAAAAGTGCGTAATATTGCCACCAGTTTGCTCCCAAATTTCTGGCCCGAGCCAACTATAATGCGCTTGTGCATTAACGACATTAAAATATTGATTCGGCATAAATGAGTTGGGTGTTTGCTCATGCAGACGGCGTGCAACACTATGATAACTGTTCGGATCTTCCATAAATTCTGTTGCAGGACTAATAACTAATTGTGCACCATACGCTTGGAGCGTATCCATTTTTTCTTTGCTAATCTTTTCCGGTACTGAAATAATAACCGGATATCCTTTTTGTGCACCAATCATAGCAAGTGAAATGCCATGATTGCCGGATGAAGCATCAATGATTGTCCAGCCCGGTTGTAATAATCCATTTTGTTCTGCATGTTCAACTAAAAATAAAGCCGAGCGGTCTTTAACACTACCGCCCGGATTGAGATATTCTAATTTTGCGTAAATTGAGCCTTCACTCGGGAAGGCAAATTGCACCAATGGTGTATTACCAATGGCATCAAGTAATGAAGTACGCATAGATGCTCCTGATAAATTGCGATCATAATGCGTGTTTATTATATCAAGAGCATTTGGTACATCAATCATGTTACATAGGTCGATTCATTAAATACATCACTAAGGTAATGACAACAAGTACGACAAAAATAAAGAAAATAATTTTTGCCATTTGTGCGCTGGTAGCAGCAACACCGGAGAAACCGAAAAATCCTGCAATAACGGCAATGATTAAGAAAATAATCGTCAAATTAATAAGAGGTATCATAAGAACTCCAATACAATAAGTATTATTATTGCATTTACCCTATGAAATAGATAATCAGTAAGTCAAGAGTAGATAATTAGGATAAAGCAAAATGCCCACGATTTGTTAAAATCGTAAGCATTTTGCTTTATTGTTGTTACAGAGATATTAATTTATCTAATTTTTCAGTTTCTGTCTTTGGAAGTAATACTTTTATCATTATGGCAGGAGATTGAGTTACATCTCCATATTGGTGAGTTGCTACCGCTGTACGTACATCAACAAGAAATGTAGGTCCCCATACATTATGGTCGCTGAATCCCGTTTGTTTTACTAATCGTGATGTTATATTGTAAAGTCTTTTCATGGTGGTATCAGCGCCTATACTATCGATAAGAGAAGTACCGGTTAAGCCTTTAATCTTAGGACTGATTTTGAGGAGCCTTTCATAGAAATTATATGTTGCATCTGCCAACTTAATGATAATAGATTCTAGTTCTTGGGTATCCATCGGTTTAGTTTTTCTTAAAAATTTTGGTTGCATACGATTGGTAATAGTATTGCTTATTAAAGTATATATTTGAAGAATGTTTTCTCTTAAGATATTGGCGTTTTGAGCCGTGTCTTCATCTATCTTAAGTTTATTAACTGTTGCAAGGATATGTCTAACTACTGGTAAATTTTCTATTTTTGTATTTCCCCAGTATCCAGAACGATCAAAATCTTTCATAAATGGTTGATAAGTAATAGCTATATAACCTTCTTCATATAACTTGGCATGCGTAGCTTGGGAATTAAAAATCAATAATAATTCAAGGAATTTGGTTACATCATGATTCACTTGAGTAAGAATATTAGTAATGTCTTCTGCGGTAGGCTTATTACCTCTCCATGCTTGAATAGCATAATAGAGCAATACCGTTCCGATGGCCGCACCAGCAATGCCACCAAATATTTGTCTTGAGGTTTGCAGTTGTTTGAGCGCGGTAAGATTTAACGTAGGAAGAGAGAAGGGTAATGACGGCAGTGATGGTAATGATGGTAAAGATTTTGAAATCCTTGATCCTAAGCCGGTTAACATTCCCGGTTTTGGCGCTGGTACCGTTACTGTAGGCGCTGGTACCGGTGCCGGACGTGGAAATGCACCATACTTTCCAACATCTGCAAAGTCCATGCCTTGTAATAATGGCATTGGCATTAACCCCGTAAGTATTAAACTTATAATTCGTATTGTAATCTTCATTTTTATTACTCCATACTTTTACTACTTTTTACTACCTTGACTACGAGTTGGAGGTGCTAGATGTATTTCTTCCTCTTCCTCTTCTTTTCCTTCTTTGACTTTTTCGGCTTTAGGTAATAGTTTTAGTTTTTCTATAATGCTGTTGATAAGACCAATTTTTATTTGTCTTACTTTACTCTTCGTTTTACTTAGTTCTTCTTGTTGCGCTTGTAGAATTTCTGTTTTGGTATCTTTTATAAATTTTTTGGGGTTAACAAATTGCGGCTGACCAGTTTCATCTATATTCTCTATAAACTGTTTAATAAGTTGATCATCTTCAATGCTATCTAACAGAGATTCTTGGGTACCTTTTTTTGAGCTCGATCTTACTAATAGATCCCAAATAGGGAGTGCATTGATTATGAAACTTTCTAAACGATCAATAAGCGTTTCTATTATTGATTCTATTTTTTCATCAGGTATAGGACTAGGTTCAGTCATTTTTTTTCTAAATACATATGATAAGAAGGTTTGCCAACGATTAGGTTCTTTATCAACATGATTTTCAATAAAATCATGTATGAGTTGTGCAATATCCAAAATAGCATGTTTAAGCGGGGTCAATAGCTTTTCGTCAATGGAATGCAGTTGATTTAATTGCCGCATAAAATATTTTACTCGTGGTAAATCTTCTACCGTGCGCGCTGTTATTAAACCAGTTCTGTATTGTTGTAAAAATGACTTAAAATCGTTATAGATTTGAGTTCCTGGTTTATAAATATTTTGATAAAGGTCTGCTTGGTTGAAGGTATATAATAATTGAATAAACTTGGTTGTATCCTTATTTATTTCTTGAACTATTTCTTTAAGAGTAGTAAGTCGTGTGTCTGGTTTAAATTGTTTTTCTTTTTCTTTTTTCCACGCTTTATATCCGGCATATGCGAGTAATACCCCTGCAGCACCTGCGGTAGCTCCAAATATAAAAGAGAAGTCTCTTGGCGGTAATTTGGGTATATTGGGTAAGATTTCAAGATTTTTTAGGCGGTAAAGGTTGCGAAGCGCTTGCAGGTTCATTCCATGCAGTTGCAAGGGTAATGCAAGCGTCAATACCATTAAAACATGAGTTTTTAGAACAAACTTCATCCCTGGATCCCCTTTTCTCCACCTCTTTATTCTAATGGTAATATAACTGAGGATGATTTCTCAAGGGTCAGGAGTAAATCCTATATTTGGCGATAGAGCTTTATATGCTGATCAATCATAACCTGGCCGTTAAAAGAGGCCAGATTGTCTTGATGCAAATAGAATTTTTTATAGAGATTTTTATCGGTACAGAGGCTAAGCATTCCCTCAGCCAGCTTCTGCCAGTTACCTGGGGGATAGAGCAGGCCATTTTCTTGGTTAGTAATAACCTCATTAATGCCACCGGTATTATAGCTAATCACGGGCAATTGCAGCAGTCGGGCTTCCACCACGGCACAGGGCAGTCCTTCCCAGAGTGAGCTTAAGACAAAGGCATGCCAGGTCATCATAAACGGCGCTACCTGCTCTTGCCAGCCATGGAGTGTGATAGATTCTTTTAGATTATGGTTATTAATCCATGCTTCAATATCAGGGCGCAGTGAACCATCGCCGATTACTTCAAGTTTTACATGAGGAATCTGTTGATGAATGAATGCAAAGGCATTCAAAAGATCAAAGAGGTTTTTCTGTTTTTTAAAACAGGAAACGGTGCCAAAAATAAACTGAGTATCATCGACTAGTTTGGTGCGCTGTGCCGGTCGATAAAATTGCGGCCAATCAACGGCAGCGCGTATCAAAGAATGGTTGTTTGAAAAAAAAGGTAATAATCGAATGCCGATTGCAATATCTGCTTGAGAAACGCATACATAATGCGTGGTAATAAAACTGGTTAGCCATTCAGATAAAAAGATTAATAGCCAGGCAATGCGCGATTGATGTGCATGGAACCCAAAACCATGTACCGTATGTACTCTTTTTTTTATGCCGGCGCACCATGCAGCCCAACGGCCCATAATACCTGCTTTGGTGCTATGCGTATGGACGATAAGATGTGGGTATTCTTTTTTTAACGTTTTTAATTGTTTAATAAGCGCAGTCAACGTTTTTATCTCATTCCATAATCCTTTTAACGATAGTTCTGCTTGCATACGTGCAAGCAAGATAGCATGAGGATTCTGCGCAACCTGGGATACTAATGGCCCTTGATTGCCAGAAATTAAAAAACTGCACTGACCTTGTTGAGATAAGCCATTAAACAGTGACAAACATACTTTTTGGGCACCCCCAAGTTCCAGTTTGGTGACAATATACACAACTGGTATAACATCAGACTGCTTCATCATAATTCTCTATTTTTTTTTAAGAAGGACTTACAACCAAAATAAGCAAAGAAATGAGTAATGGATATAAAGCACAGGTGTCAGTAAATACTTGTCCTAAAAGACTCATTCTGCTGAGTCCGCCCGTTAATTCTGGGTTAAATGCCATTCGTTGCGCAGCTTTTGATGCGATGTATGCAGAAGAAATGCTTGGTGCCAAGGTGCCAATACCGGTACATAAACTGACGGCAATTAATACAATGCCAACGGATAATGGACTAGTAATCGTGACCGGTTTAATAAGAATTGCTAGCGACGCAACAAGCGCAAATAAAATGGGTGTTTCTACAAATGTTTGGCTTACGAGCGAGAAAAGACGGATATGACCAAATATTGTTTTATTAATACCAATACTGGTACAGGCAGCAGCAGAAAATTGCGTAAGGCCGATGGCAGGTCCAATGCTGCCAACTCCCATAGCAAGACCGGTTGCAATAAGTTGCAGACTTTGAGTAATGGTTGAGACGCCCATAGCACCATTTTTTATAAAAAATGAAACAATAAAACCAAACAAAATAGGTGTTTGGGCCATTGATAAGGTAATTAATAACAGTTGTTGAATACGTTGACTAAAAAATGGCTGACGAGCGACAGCTAAACACGCGTGCCGTGTTGGAATACCGCCACTGAGGCCTAAAAAGAAACAGGGAAATCCCATGGCGCATGCAATGCCAATATGAGATATAGAACTTTCGAGCGAAATAAGACTAATATCGGTTTCAAAAAATACCCATATAGCCATCGCGGTAGCAAGCAATGCGGCAGTCTCGAGCAAAACCATGCCAATAAGTGCCACGCGCATGATCTCCGTGTGTGCTGCCGGTTGGCGATTCATTGCTTCCTGCGCACCGCCGCCGGCAATTGCTTGTCCGATGCTGACGCCAATTGCAGCACTTGCAAGAGTGGCACTGATAGCCCCATAGGTATAAGCAGCTGGTATCATCATTCTCCATGTTCCGTTTGGGTTCCGAGTGCAATATAAGTCAGCGTGAGCATAGCAAAGACAAATGCTTGTATTAACCCTTCAAAGATGCCGAAAAAGGCAAGAATAATAATATTAAGACCGGTTATGAGTCCAATGATTTGCAACACGAGAGAACCTGCTTTAAACATCTGAAAAATTTGAATGATTATAGCACCACCAAAGATATTGCCAAATAATCGGAATGATATGGATATAATACTGGCGATTTTACTAATGACATGCATCGGTGCCATCACAAAAAACGGGGTAATATACTCATGCAAATAGCCAAAAAATCCTTGGGATGCGATTGAGTAAAATTGCACGTAAATAAAAGAGATAAGTCCTAATGCAAAGGTGGTATTAGGATCGGTAGTTGGTTCACCCACATGGGGCAAAAAATTAGGCAGTACATTGCAGCACAAAATAAAGGTAAATAAAAAGAATACAAAGCTAAAATGACGATAAATAAAAGTTCCTAATGTTTGTTCACACAGATTGGCAAAACTACGTGCAGCTTGGAGCAATGCAAAACGAGATAGTTGATGGTAGGACAATAAAAAACGCGCTATAAGCGCGCCTACAATAAAAAGGGCCATAATAAGCCAGGTATTAATAACGGTATTAGAATGGATCGTCCAAAATGAAGAGGTTAACCCTCTTGAGAGAAACGGTTGCCACGCGCCATAATGAAAAACTTCTATGTTGCCTTTCATGCAATGCCTTTATCCTAAGTAACGTTTGCCTTGCGTTGTATGCGCACCCAAAAGGATAATACATAAGCTATAACAAACAGTATAGGATTGATGTGTAGCCAGTGCAATAAAAAGACAATACTGCCAATAAAAAGCGCCATGCGTAGTAACGTTAAAGCCAGCGCTGAATAAAAAGAGAAAGCGGTTGTACATAACAACCGCCCACAAAAACTACCCAATAAACTACCGTATATAAAGGTTGCAAGCTGAATATACATCATGTGATGCTAGAACTTTTTGATATCCTTGTATGTCCAATATTCTGCAATAATATCTTGCGATCCGGTAATAACTACCAAACCGTAGCGATCATCAACACTCTGTTTTGCAATTTCAAATGCTTCGGCAAAATTTGAAGTCGCTTTAGCCTTAATTTTTAAATTTTTAAGTTCGTTCGTAATAACTTCCACATCCCAGGTGCCGGTATTGCGTTGTCCCGGAATCTTATCTTTGATCGGACAGAGCAAAATTTGCCCGGATGTCTTTTTAAAGAAATAACGAATTTCTTTGATAAATTCTTCTATTTTTAATGAATTGGCATGAGCGCCTACCACCAGCACTAATCCTTTTAATTGACGACGGTAATGCAATAAACGAATGCCAAGTAAGAGATTGTGCAAAGCATCTATGTTGCTTGCATTATCGAGCAATATGGTTGGTTTTTCTTTTTCAAGTAATTGAAATCGACCCGGTAGGGTACTAACGGTTTCTCGCCAAAATTGTTCCAGGGTGCGTGGTGGATTCATTTCGCGACGTTTTTTTTCCGTCAATGGTGGCCGCCCACGATTTCCTTTTGGTTTGGTCAACAAGCTTTGCCTCAGGTGTGCAGAACGGGAACCAATAATATGTTCTACATATAGTTGTGCAGCACGTTCAGCAGCGGCAGCAGCGCGTCCTTGCAATTGACCAAATGGATAGGGCAATGCAGCAAGTTTGCGAATTGGCATCGCCCAATTGCCTTTGAGTGCATTAGTAATATTTTGCATCGTCTGCAAATTAAATTTGCTTTGATCAGCACTGACTACCCAGGTGCTTTCTTTGACCACCGCGAGTGTATCTTTAATAAGAAGCTCTAATGATTGATAGCCGTAGGTTGCTGGATCATCAGTAATGCGGGTAATAACGACGATTTTTGCATGACAAATATTAACGGGAGAATACGCGCCATGAGGATCAACTTCAAGAATTGCTACATCAACTTGATTGCGCGCAAAATATAAAAGTCCGATGAAGGTTAATAACGCAGCAGAATCAATATCAATTTCGTTGGTATCACAATTATTGATAATTTCATTGGCAAGTTCAGTAAACGTCTTGTTAGAAATAGTTTCTTCATTAATGCTAATGCGTTCATTATACGTCAGGGTGTGCGGAGCGTATAAAGAGCCTACTTTAAGACCTTCTTCTTGGAGTAATTTGGTCGTGAAATGAGTCGTGAGTCCTTTGCCATTGCTGCCAGCAATTAAAATAGTGTTAACCGCTGTGGAAGGATAACCTAACAGCGCATCTATTTTCTTAGTCGTAGAAAATGTTTTTTGGGAATAAGAAGAGACCCAATGAGAATCAAGAAATTCTATTACTTCATTATAGTTTCGTTGTTTTGCCAGCGCAGCAGCTACTTTAGGCGTAATTTGTTTATTGATCGAACTCATGAAAATTCTCCAAAAATGTGGCAATTTTTTTATGGAAATGATGCCAGAATTTGTTTTAAACAATACTATAGTTTAGATTTGGAAAATGTCAAAAAACGAATTAATTTTCCAAATTTATGCCTCTGAAATTACAAAAAAGAAAAAAAGAGCAAGGGCAACTTTAAGTTGTTAGCGGAAATAGTTGATTAATCAGGATTTGTACTCTGATGATGCAAGCGCTTATTATGATTGCTTGACTTAAGAGCGAATTAACGCATACGTTATTCTATGTGAAGGGTTTGGGGGGTGAACCATGAAGCGCGAGCTTTCGTGCGGTTTTTCGTTGATAGAGTTAATGATCGTTGTTGCCATCATTGCAATCCTTTCCATAATCGCAATTCCAAATTTAACCAAATATCTTTATAAAGCACGACGCGCTGAGGTTTATATTCATCTTGGTTCATTATATACCGCACAGCGTGCATATTGGGCTGAACATGGCATGTATGCAAAAGCGCTGACCGGTCCTGAAAGTCTCTGTTGGCAGCCAGAGGGCTATCAAGGTGGCGGCAAAAAAGAACGTTTTTATTACACGTATGGATTTGGTCATGGCAATGAAGGCATTCATTATATGACTGGCAAATGCGGCACCTCTGTACAAGGTCTATCTATGACACGTGCTGATAAAGATGGTTTTGTGATTGGTGCTATTGCTGATATTGATGGTGACGGTGATCCTGACATTTTTATTATCGATCAACGTGGTGTCATTGAACATATTAAAGATGATCTATCCCTTCGATAATAATTGCTAACGCAATTCACTCAGGATGACCCAGCCTTCGCATAAAGCTTCGGCGGGCAGGCCGGTTTTAAAATGAATTATTTTTCCTGCTTAGCTTGATGGCTGTTCTGAGCCGCATGTTATTTTAAATTTAATAATCAAATGGTAAGTTAGGCGAATGGCGACATTTCAAGCGTTGGATTCTAAAGGACTCTTTAGTGTCTCGGATCATAAGGGCCTGACAAGAGGCCCTTATAAAAAATAAAAAATTATATTTTACGAAAATTAATATTTACCATGAATTGAATCATTAACCTCAAGTGCCGTTTTATTATATTTTGAAGTAGCTTTTTTAGAAACAGCTGAAGTAGTTTCTGTTTTTGGCGTAACGGCTGATTTCTCTGGTTGCGGAATAAAGACCGGAATTACTAATGGTTGTAATGGCGGTTGTGGGGGCAATGCAGGCTCAGTAGGCAGCGGTATTTCTTGCACTGGTATAACTGAAGTTAACGATGTATTGGTTTGTTTTGGTTCTTCTTGCTTTTGATATAACTCTATTGTTTGAACAGGAGAAGAACGTACCGATGTTTTTGCGGGAATATTTTTAAGATCATGAGCAGGTTTTGTTGATTCTTTTTTGGCCGTATTTTCGTCAGGAGCAGGTAGCTGTGTATACCACTCATAAATATATATACATCCAAAAGTAGCCCCGATTGCAGCAATCATCAAATAATTAGTATCATTTCCTGATGACTTTGCATGTAATGGGGTAATGAGCAATAAAAAAGACAAACTGAGTGGTAATGTTTTCATACAATTCCCTTTAGTTGCCGTTAATTGTAAGAGATTGTTATGAATGGGTCAATAAAACAAAACAGTAAGTGCGCCAAGCGCTAAAAAAGGACCAAATGGAATAACGCGATTCCATGAGTTGCGACAGATAAGCAGTATTGCTATACCTAACAGACTACCGGTAACGGAACCGATGAGCAGTGCCATCCAACATTTAAGTGGTCCTAACAAAGAACCAATAAATGCTAATAAATCAATATCCCCTTGTCCTAAACCTTGCTTGCCGGTAAATAGTTGATACATCAATCCAATCAACCACAAAAATCCACCGCCGAGTAGCATGCCTTGGACGCTCTGTGTCAGCGTGATCGGTAAAAGATTAAGCGCAATAAAAAGCCATAGTAAAGGAATTAAAAAGAGGGTAACCAAGCGAGAAATTAATAACGTTTCTAGATCAGTGCGGATGGTTATAATAAGTGCAGCAATAGCGATGCTATAGGCAAACCAATAATAGGTTGGTTGCGTAAGTACTAAGAGCCAAAATGATATAAGCGTAATAATTTCTATAAAGGGATAGAGCGGTGAAATTGTATGCTTGCAACGGCGACATTTGCCTTTTAAAACAATCCAAGATGCAATTGGTATTAAATCATACCACGCAATAAAGTGGTGACAATGAGGACAAAATGATCGTTTAATAAATAAGGTATGCGGATGAACTAAGCGATATGCAATGACATTTAAAAAAGAACCGATAGAAAGAAAAAAAAGAGATGCAAACAGGATAAATAATAGAATCATTATTCATCCGCGGAATCGTCATCATCGGGCAGATCTTCAATGTGTAATGAATCAAGCAGCTGACGAATGCGTTCCCCTTTTGCAAATTGTGTGTCGAATTTAAAAATAAAATCCGGCGTGCGCCGTTGATTCAATTGAGCAGCAAATGCTCTACGTAACGATGGTTTGTAGAGTTTTAAATGCTCTAGTTTTTCTTCAAATTGCTCAATGCCACCATCAGTAAAAAAGAATACGGTACACATAGAACCATCAGGAGAAATTTGTACTCGTTGAATAGACAAACCTTTAAGATTAGAATCTTCGCTAGCAGCTTCTCTAAATAAGTTGGAGATGGTGCGTAAATATAAGGCTTCTTTTTGTGCTCGTTTTACTGACTGCACCGGCGGTCTTTCTTAAGGATTTTTATGATCCGTGAGGATTATTGGTGAGCATGCGCATAAGATTTTGTTTGATTGCGCGGATAAGACGTTTGCGACGTTTGATAGTTGGCGCTTCAAAATAGGCATTTTTCTTCATATCGCGGGAGATGCCTTCGCGTTCTATCTTTTTCTTCAGTTGACGTAGTGCTTTATCGATTGGACCACTTACGGTAACTGCTATATTGGCTCTTTTCTTTGCCATTCTAATCAACCATCCTTGCAAAATAGATATGTTTTTCTTATATAACTACCTAGTATAGCTCCTGATCTGCCTTTGTCCACCCTTCGATACATCCGACTTCGCCTTCAGCTACGCCGGACACTCAGGATGACCGGTAAAATGAATAACAAATATATGTATTTTTAATCCCCAATCTTAGATTGGGCCTCTTCGGGGCCCCCCATCATTTATTATTTTTTGGTCCCCCATGGTACATGGGCTCTTGGGGTCCCCAATTCTTGAATTGGGGCTACTTAATATACCCCTCGAATGCTAAAGGCAATCGTCGTGGTTCTGAACGCATTACGTTCATCAAGCGGTGCCTGCCAGAGGAAGCCGGCGGATAGATTTGGGGTAATATCATAATACAGCGCGGCGTTGACAAAGCGTGACCACCAAGAAGAGCGGCAGCGCAGCAAATCAAGGAAAACATTAATTGGATTATTAGGAAAGCAGCATTCATTATCCCCCTGGAAGAATTTATCTTCCGTGTGGGTCAGCAGCACATATTGTAAGTAGAAGGATAAATGTCCCATAAAGTACCGGGCATGAATATTACCGTTAACATACCAATTGGCACCCGGTTTAAGCGTAACATCGGCGCGGCATTTAAACAGGCCAACCTGATTAACATCATTAGGTATCGGCATATTCTTATATTCTTTTTGTGAGAACCAAGTACCACCAACTTCAGCAATAAATTCAACCGTGTCATGGAAATCTAAACTAAATCCACCATTAAAACCACCCGCTTGATGCCCATTATTTCCTTGAGGAATACCAAAAAGATTATTGCTGGTACAGATCTTTTTACCGATGCCAGCAACAAAATATGCGGTGAAAAATGGGGTCAATAGTACATTAGGCCAGGAATAACTTATTTCACTCAGATCATACACTTTGCGCCAAAAAGCGGTCAGCTTTAGATCTTCTATGCCCGCTTGATGAAAGTTACACACATCAAAACCAAGTTCGCGTGCAATTTGTTTAAAGGTCTGCTCATTGGTTAACATTTCTCGTACGGTGCGCACGTTTTCTCGTTGTGTTATGGTAGAATTTTCATCATCGCAAATATCAACCGGTGGACACACAAAGCCGATAGTAGATTGATCTTGGAACGTCGTTGCCGTTACTTGAATATCTGATACACCTGCTTGCACCATAATTCCCAGCTGGTCCGTTAACATGTACATAAGTTCACCACGCAGACCATATTTGCGGTAATCAAGGCCAATAGAAATAGTGCCAAAATTTTCAGATACGTGGTTATCAAAAATTTGATCTTGAAGTTCTTGCTCACCGGATGACCACAGTGGGCCAGGAATTACTACTTCTTCACCATCAACTTCTATCTGTTGGAAGTAACGACCATTTTCAAACGCATCACGTAATAAACCAGATTCCGGAATACAATCTTCATTAAATAACAACGCCAGCATATTCCATGGGCCTTGCAGATCTGCAATTGGTACTTTTTGTTTTCTATCATTTTTGCCATGGTGAGCGCCTTGTCCAAATGCGGTTATAGCAAGACCAAAGCGAGCTGGATCACGAAACGTTTCATATCCTTTAAAAATAATTTCTTTCAATCGTTCAGTCAAAAATTGATGAGGTTCAGCGGCAGCATCATAGATAGGCCACGGATCGTTTGATCGGAAATTAAAGTAGCCAAAAAGCAGGCCAGGGGTAAGCAATATAAAAAGGCTGAGGCATGCACGAATGCGTGGAAATTGCACGTCTGATCTCCTTTTTTCGACACAGACAAATAAGCTCGGTTTTGGTTATACCATCTTTGTCAGTGACTCGTCAAATACCTTTCGATTTCAGCTCTTTTAGTCCGAATGTGTGATATTTTTTTGAACTATAGCTATTTAAAATTTTCATGGTATAAAATTTTGAAAAATCTATCTGGAGGTTGACCATGAAAAAGTTAATAATAGCGATGGCATCGATACCTTTTTATTTATTTACACAGCAAGAAGTACCAGTGCATGTATATACACCGCAAGAATATGAAACATTTAAAGATATTCTATTCATTGGTGAGCAAATGAGATCAATATTTAAAGAAGAAGAAATCCGTTGTGAAAATCATAATGAAAATCTCAAAAAAAAAATAGAAACCGTGCAGGAATGGAGTGAAGCATATAAAAAAAATAATAGTTATGCCCTCTGCCCTCAATCAGCAAAAGAGACGTTAGAATGCTATCAATCAGCAAAAGAAACATTAGAAAATTTGATTAATGCCCCCAAACTTTTAACCGATAAAAAATTATATAAGTTAGCCGCCGCTCATTATATTTATTTTCCTGTGCAAGATATGCGCCAATGGTGGCCCTGTTTTGACACTTCTGCAGAAAGAATGGATACCGGTTTTTTTTTAGAATTTGATGGCGAAATCCCTATTTTTTTATGGACCTGCTGGGGCAAATTACCACTCATGAAAGGTGTTATTGAAGATTCTAAGGTGCAATTGAGTGTTAAAAAAGAGATTATTACTATATTCAATGCGGTTAAATTTGGTTATGCCAGTAAAGATCTCTATACATTAAATAAATTACCAATAATAGATAAGGAATTGCCACGAGCAATGTTAGCTGTTAGTCCGATATTGTTAACGAATGATTTTTGTGAAAAGTGGACAGATATGCAACGCCAGTATAACCAAGAATTTAAGATATGGCTTAAGTATCCTAAAAGAACAAGTACAGAACCGGCAGACCGATTAGCAAGAAACAAGCCTACAAAACCCGTAACATCATTACAACATCTTGCAACGCCTAAAATGGCAAGAAAATCACCGCAGTTGCCACCAGCACATGAAAAACCTACTATACAACCGCGGCCAATACCATTATCATCTATAAAATCTACATGGGGTCCGGTATCAATTGGATAGAAAGTATATCAGCATGGTTGGTTATTATTATCAAGCACACATTTTACGCGAACAAACCTGGTTTTTTACCGCTGCGTTGCGTTCTTTAGAACATATGGCGTTTGATCGGACTATCAATAAGGAAGAAAGTCTTCTTGAATTTTTTGTTCCACATGCCATGAATCGGCAATTTCTGGACTTTATGGCAGATATGACCAAGCGAGGGTTAGTCCTATCGATGCAACCAATGCCCAATCGTTTACAAGAAGTTGATGCGGTAATTTAGAAAAAATCAGGATCTTTGGCCATTCGAAAAAGTTCATATATTTCAGGATGTTTTAGTTCCGCGAATTCTTGCGGGGTAGTAACTCTTGAAGGTGATTCACATTTTTGGCGTACATAATATTTTTGATGGGGACTTGCACCTGCTTTTAATAAACATTGTAAAATAGAAAAGTCTTGTTTATCCCAATATTGTACGGCAACAGCTAGTAAAGGCATTTGAACATCTGGAAGTGTTATTTGATAATCGATTTTAATTCCTGGTTGTGAACAAATATATTCTACTATTTCTTTATTATTTTGCTTAATTGCTTCCGCTAAACATTCCTCCGAATACGGAAAAGAATGGAGAGCTATTTGTTCTTTAACGGCATCTATACCTAACTTGACGGTATGTTCTGCCTCAGCAGTGAAAGAATTTATATTATTATTGTTATTTTGAGCGTAGATAACAGCAAATGAACAGTAAGTAAGAATAAATACGAGATATTTCATTATTTTCCTTTATTGTGCATCGAGGCATTTCATAAGAGAAATGCCTCATTAATTTCAAATTAAAGCTTAACGGCCTCCCCTAGGATTGGGTATTTCTATTGTATCTAAATATTTGGTTATAGCTGCTTTTTTTTGTTCTCCTGCAGCTTTTTGACATTGCAATACGTATTGACGTTTACAATGCAAATTTTTGTGCACTTGTTGTTGCACCGTTTCAAGACCAAGGGTAACCGCAACACTGGATGTTAAATAACAATCTTTCAATTCTTTTGAAAGAAATTCTTTTCCAAAAATATTTTGAGCATTGTTTTTATTTTTTATTCGTTTATACCATGCTTTATTAAGACAAGAAAGTTCTTTAATAAAAAATCCGTTGCCCAGAACTGTTTGATTATCATAAAAATGAAAATCTAATTTGGCGGTTTGGATTATGGTAAAAAGAGCGATTTGTTCAGTGATATCATCTGGGCAGTCCAGGAATGAGCGGAGTAGGGATTACAAGATTGCGAGAAATAGAAGAAAGGTTATCTGGGAGATCCTTGGCAGAAGAGAGAGGAAAATGAAAGGCATGTAACAGCTACAAGCCCGATATGGTTAGTCATGGCGACTCCTTATGGTTAAATCCCAGAAAAATCTGGGATGATAAAAATTACTGCTCTAGTATAAGCTATTTATACAAAAAAGTATTGAAATTAAAAATTGATATCAATTGTTTGAATTAGTGTTTTGCTTATTATAGTAAGCATAGGAATCTGACATATCAAGTGAATTATTGCTACCAGTAGGACTCATTGTATACCATACATTTTGACTCTTATCTGCTGCAGCTAAAAATATAGCGGAGGCTATTTTTTCTTTCTGAAGCCCAGCTGCTAGTCTTGTTACTTCGCAAGGAACTGGTTTATTTTTTTGCAAAACATTAAATGTTGTATCAGAGGCGCCTCTTTTTAATAAACAATTTATGATGAATAAATCTTCTTCATCGATATTATATACTACTGCTCCTGCAATTAATGGTATTTTCCCAAAAGTCACCTTTCCAGGAAGCATAGATAGTACAGGATGATAGGGGAATTCCATTTCATAATCGATATTTAAATTGTTTAAACTACAAATATATTCAACAATATTTTTTTCGTTTTGAATAATTGCCTGACCTAAACATTGTTCGGCAAAAGGAAAACCATGGTGAGTTATTTGTTTTTTAACTTCTTCTAAGCCAAGTTTCACCGATTTTTGTGCGGTTTCTTTAATTGCTTCTAAGTCAATCAAATGCAATGTTTTGGGCAGATGAGAATTATCTTGTGAATAGAGATGTGCAAAAAATAAACATCCTAAAGAAATCGTATACTTCATAAAACTCCTTTATTAATAAGGGGCATTTTTTAATGCAGGATCTTTTTCCGCTAAATAATCTACTACTAATTCAGGAAGATACGGTACCTGGTTTTTTCTTTGGATTTGGCTGCACTGCAATGAAAATGCAGCTATCGTTATTGCATGATCACAATTAACCGGTTGTACGGGTGCTCTACAGTTTGCCCCTTTATCGACGAGCGTAGCTATAATTCTTGCATCATCATTATAGTAAAGTAGGGCAAGTGCTAGTAAGGGAACAAAGCGATCCTTAAAAGGTGTTTTTATGGTACTAATATCGATGCAATAATTTGGATCAAGAGTTGGCAGTTTAACCAATTGCCAGGCCTTTTTGGTTTCTCTATTTATAATGGCTTTTGCTAATTGGTATTCATGAGAAGTAGAATCTTTTAAGGTAAACTCATTTTTTAGGTTGCTCGTAAACGTTGGGGCGTTGTTATTATTATTGTTTTGACTATAGATAGTAGTTAATGAGCAGCAGATGAGGATAAATCCTAAGTATTTCATGATTTCCTTTCTGTAGTGCTATTTATGATTCTCCATTAATAAATGCTTCAATCGTTCTTGTGCCGTGGTTATACCAAGTACCTCTATTAATTCGGCAATACCCATGCCATGCAGTTTACCAGTTAGTGCATAACGTAAGGTACCAAATAAATCTTTCAGCGCGATATTATTTGCTTTTGCCGCAGTTTTGAGTGCATCAACAAAATCATGTGCTTTTACCAGCGGCGTCTGTTCAATCAGATTAAAAATCGTTTTTAACGATGATGCGGGAATATGGGTACTCAATTCTTTAACCGACGTGGTCGGTGTTTCAAAATAAAAGCGCAATAATTCTGGAACATCGGTGAGTTTAACAATATCGGTTTGGATATGTTCAATCAATTTGGTCAATTGATTGAGCGGGACATTTGAGGCTTGTGGATACACTGCCGTTAAGAATGGTAGTGCGTGCGCAGTTACTTGTTCAGGCGTGAGTCGGTTGATCCACTTGTGGTTAATCCAATTGAGCTTTGCAATGTCATATTTAATTTGCCCGGGAGCTTTTGGGTGTTCAAAATCAATAGCTTGGGCAAGTTGTTCCATGGACATGATCTCTTCTTCAAATGAAGTGCCTAAGATTCCCAAATAGTTACAGATTGCTTGGGGCAGATATCCGGCATTGCGCAAATCATTGAGCGAGAAGCCAAAGTCTCGTTTTGAGAGTTTTTTACCATCAATATTAAATAAGATCGGCAAATGCCAAAAGACTGGGATTGGTGCATTAAATGCTTGATACAAAACTAACTGACCTACCGTGTTGGTTAAATGGTCTTCACCGCGTAGAACATGAGTGATTTTCATAAGCATGTCATCAACAAAATTGGCAAAGATAAAAGTAGCAGTACCATCTTGGCGCGTCAGCGGGAAATCAGAAAAATCATTTAAATCAAAAGAGATGGCACCGTGGGCAAGATCATGTAAGGTTATTTTTTGATCGGTAGGAACTTTCATGCGCCAAATAAACGGAACGCGATCTTTAAGTTTTTGCGCAATTTCGCCAGGCGTTAATTTAAGACAGGTACGGTCATAGCGCGGTGGCATTTTGAGCATTACCTGACGTTCTCGTTTTTTTTCCAGTTCCTCAGCCGTACAGAAGCATCGGTACACAAAATTGTTTTTTTCTAAAAGAGTAAGATTTTCTTGATATAACGATTGGCGTTCGGATTGAAAGTACGGCGCATACGGCCCACCTTGTACCGGACCTTCTTGGTAGATGATGTTGAGCCAGGCAAGATCTTGCATAATCTGTTTTGCCCCCGGGTCAAAGTTGCGAGCCGGGTCAGTATCTTCAATACGTAAGATATTAGTTCCTTGGTACTGTAAGGCAAAAAGATAGTTCATTAACGCGGTGCGAACGTTTCCTAAATGCATCAAACCGGTCGGAGAAGGGGCAAATCGAACACGAACGTGAGAAAGTTTCATGCCTTATTCCATCGTTAAATAAAGATATTGTTTAGAGTTTAATCAAATTGAGGACCAAATCAACTATTGCACTAGATTCCCAGAAGGTTTCATGCTAGCTTTTGACGATAATTAAAAGGATCAGTAATGCGTGGATCCCATACCGTTAAAGAAAGGAGCATATGGAATGAAGCGCTGTTTAAAAATCACTATCACCGGTTCTTTTTATGAAACGATAGCTGAAGATTTTATTAAAAAAAATGCTCAAAAAATCGGTCTAGAAGGTACCGTCAGTATTCAAATGCCATCCAGTATTACGATTATGGCATGTGGTGAACAGGATTTATTAGAAGATTTTTTAGATTTGTTGCATAAAGGTACTACCAAAGCCACGTTTGAATCAATTGATATAGCCCCTTTTCTTAAAGAGCGGGATTATCGTGGCGTCTTTAGAATTATAGAATAAGGCAAGAATAACGTAGAAACAGCCATTTTTTGTTACACTACTCTACAATATTAAATTTCTACATTATTGTCGGGGTCCCCAACTAATTTGTTGGGGTATAGATTGCTGTGTACTTTTTGAGTCTTATTCTTTTTTTCTTTTCTAACCTTGTTGCACAGCAATCATATACGATCTGCTATAGTGATGGACTTCAATTGCCCCATTGGCTTCCGGAACAATTGCCGTTGGCGCAATTAACCTATACCAGTGATATTCCACTGAGTGCATCAGAATTTTATTATTTGATCGGTATTGGAAATAATACCCTGATCAATCGTTCGCAATTGCAAGCGGGATTATATGCTTTGCATAAAAAGGGAATATTTGAATCTATTTGGTTAGAAATTACCAATCAGGATAATACCTACCACATTGCCGTGCGCTTACAAGGGACATGGACAATAAAAAAAATAAAAACTAGTTCTGCTGCAATCATAAAGCGATTTAGCCAGTATTATGGATTAAATGTAGGTGATTGTTTTGATGAGAAAAAACATACAACTGCATTAGAAAAAATAGTCGAACAGGCGTACCAGCATGGCTATTGTAATGCGCGGGTACACAGTGATCCTGTTTTTTATCATGCTACTAAATCAGTTACTATTCCGCTGGATATTCAACTGGGGCCACTCTTTTATGTTGATGAATGTTCTGTTACCTGCTACGAGAATATACCAACACATGTAATTGCTACTATTGAGCATAAAATGCGCAAAAAATGGCGGGCAGCAGTGTATCGCACCAAACTGGAACAATTAAGCAAAGATTATATTGCGCAACTATTAATGCATGAAGGTTTTTTTAATCCAGAAATAGAAATAGTGCCGATTATTGATCATGAACATGCGCAGGTAAAGCTTGAGTATACAGTGAATCCAGGAGCGCGCTTTTTGCTGCAATTTGAAGGAAATCAAACTTTTTCTTGTGCTCAATTAATCGAACATATTGCACAACACAATGGTGCTGGTTTATTGCCATTATCATTGGTTGCGCAAGAACTTAAACGTTTATATGAAGCGCATGGTTTTTTTAACAGTACAGTACAGATCAGACAAGAAGATGATCATGGTATTTTTGTTATTAATGAAGGGATACAATCCAAAATTACTCATGTGTCAGTGCAAGGATGCATAACGTTAGATGAATTATGGGTAGCGCGTCGTTTTTTTTCCGCTTGTTCAGCAGGACGTTACTATGATCAAAAACGCATTGCAAAAGCAATAGAACGGTTACGATTGTATTATGAACTTCAGGGGTTTATACATGCAAACATTACGTATGAAATAGAACCATCTGAAGTATCGAATAAACAATTAAAGATTATTGTGCAAGAAGGGCCGCAGTATCATATCGAATCAGAGTCGTATCAACCAACCGATGTACTGCAAGCGCAGAGCGTTCCTTCTTTAACCGGATTACCTTTTTATGCCGAACGCATTACCCGTCAAAAGCAACTGATCACCGATTATTTACGTACCCAAGGTTATTTATATGCCCACGTGGAACCAGTTTTTTCGTATGAAAATACCAAGATTGCACTGTGTTGGCATATAACAACAGGACAAAAAATTAATTTTGGCAAAACAATTGTGCAGGGTCCGTCCTGGCTTGATATTTCATATATATTGCCCCGGTTGCCCTACAAAGAAGGGGAACCTTTTTGCATGAAATCACTCGAAGAGGCGGCGGAAGCAATACGCGCATTGCATATATGTGATACGATTCAAATTTATCCTGATCAAAATCAATCAGAGATCAAACCTATTTTGCTCAAAATAACGCCGGATGATCCGTTTGAAATTCGGGCACGCTTTGGTATAGCACAGGTAAGTAATAATTTTACGTTCCGTCCCGGCACAACCTATGCCGTGGGGGGAAGTTTTATGTATAAAAATCCCTTTGGTCATGCCGACCAACTGAGCTTTAATATGGATTTTACGCGCTTTGAACATACTACTGTGGCCGAATATTTGTTTCCTTTAAAAACTAAGTTGCCATTAAATGGTCTTATTAAAGCATATGATTCTGTCTATCAGCAGCCGTTGTTTCCCGGTAGTGATCAATCATTATATACGATCATTCAGCGCGGTTTTTTAGCAGGGCTAACGCTTAATTACAAATCTTTAACGGCAGGGCTTAATTACGGTATTGAATGGGCAACTATTACTGATGTCTGTTCAGTATGTGCCTGCGCGCTTGATTTTCAACCATCATTAATTAATACCAATATCCCTTCTTTTATTATTGAACCAACGGTACTTGCCCATTATGAAAATGATCATTTTAATCCCTGGATAAGTAGCACCACACTGTTATCTATCAAAGGGGTGATGCCATTGTATACCCGGCAAGCAGCAACCGGATTTGTTCGTTTTTTGGTTGAGCAATCAGGATCCGTGCGTGTATCCCCAACGATTACCTTTGCTGGTCGAGTGCGCATGGGACATGTTTTTAATCAATTTTTTCGGGCTATTTTGCCACCGGAGCGCTTTTATTTAGGAGGTGCCTTTTCCGTACGTGGATATGAAAGTGATTTGGTCCCGCCACTTTCATTGGTTAACCATGATAATTGTTGCGTATTGGTGCCGCGTGGTGGCCGTTCTATGATTAATATGAATGCCGAACTGCGCTTTGAAGTAGGCCGTTATATGATTCTTGCGATCTTTCAAGATGTGGGAGCCTTGAGTGATGGGTTAACTGATATGCATTGGGTAGCGGCAACTGGTGGTGGTATTCGATTTAAAACACCCATAGGTATTGTGCGCTTTGATGTAGGATTTAAATGGAAAACACTCACGCATGAATCTTGTTGTGCGTGGTTTCTCACTTTGGGAAATCCCTTCTAAACAGGCAATAAATATTAGTATGCTAATAACAAAAAGAGGGGGA
>Ga0075425_100000784_pt1 | contig 30220 bp, 36 predicted proteins | sample SoiMethybrSBSTD4_FD_75300 | JGI IMG/M metagenome (GOLD analysis project Ga0075425, IMG submission 75300) | Bulk soil microbial communities from a Populus tree surrounding site in Tennessee, USA - Soil MetaG P. TD hybrid SBSTD4 | ecosystem: Environmental > Terrestrial > Soil > Tree plantation... | reverse complement strand
TTTGTCGGTGATCTTACCGCGGGGGATCCACCCGTTCCCATCCCGAACACGGAAGTTAAGCCCCGCAGGGCCGATGGTACTGCACGCGAAAGTGTGTGGGAGCGTAGGTCATTGCCGGCATAAATAAAGGCTATCAACAGAAATGTTGGTAGCCTTTTCCTTTTGTGCTAGCTTCTTGTTCTGAATACGGGACTCGGTCTCTGGCCGAAGGTGTACTTCCATAAGGATAATTATAGACATGCCCCGCCGAAGCTTCCAACTAAAGTGGAAATCCCCACCCTACGAAATGTCGTAGGGGGTACCCTCAGCCGTTGCCTTTTTGGGATAGAAGGTTATGCTGTTAGCGGGAGTCGAGCCATGGCAAACCTCGATTCGGGGGGGCAGCAGGTCGGATGCTCGAATTCCCTTGTTGAGTATTTAGCCCCGCAAGGCCAACCCTGCCTTCGTAGGCTCGGCGCATAATTTTTTGCGGTAAATCAACAGAAAAATTCTGGCCAAGGAGGACATCCAGATGAAGTGTCTGGGTTCCCTGCTTCTTGCTTTCTCTCTCTGTTTTTCAACTATGGCTCAGGAACATGCTGCCCATATGGCGGCCAAGCCGGCTTCTTTGATGTCGGGCATCAGCGACCTGCACCATCCGGTCACGACCAGCAATCCTGAGGCGCAGAAGTTTTTTGATCAGGGGTTGCGGCTGATTTACGCATTCAATCACGATGAAGCTGCGCGTTCGTTCCAGCGCGCTGCCGAGCTCGATCCCAAGATGGCGATGGCGTACTGGGGCATCGCGGAAGCGGTTGGCCCTAACTACAACGATCCGGCCAGCGACGAGCGGTTTCAGAAGGCGCATGACGCCATTGAGAAAGCGGGGAGTCTCTCAGGCGGCGCCTCTGCGTCCGAGCGTGATTACATCCAGGCCATGGCAAAGCGCTTTCCCGCGGCTGGCTCGGATCGCCGCAAGGCTGCCGAAGATTATCGTGATGCTATGCGCGAGCTGGCGAACAAATATCCGGATGACCTCGACGCAGCAACACTGTTTGCCGAGTCCGGTATGAACCTGCATCCTTGGGGCTTGTGGATGCACGACGGCACGCCGCGCGAAGGGACGGAGGAAATTGTTGCGACGCTCGAGTCGGTGATCAAGCGCGATCCCAACCACCTGGGAGCGGTGCATTACTACATCCATGCGGTAGAGGCTTCGCGCAGTCCGGAGCGCGCATTGGCGGGCGCGAACCGGCTGGCGGCGCTGGCGCCGGCGGCCGGCCACATCGTTCATATGCCGGCGCACGTGTACATCCGGACGGGCGACTATGACGCCGCTGTCAAGACGAATGAAAAGGCGGCGGCCGCCGACGAGGCTTACCTGAAAGCAAGCGCTGCGAAGGGCGTGCAGGCGCCGATGTATTCCGGCATGTATTACAGCCATAACCTGCACTTCATTGCCATCGCGGCCAGCATGAAGGGGAACTATTTTCAATCCAAGCAGGCGGCGGACAAGCTTGCGGCGCATGTGCAGCCGATGTTGAAAGACATGCCGATGCTGGAGGGCTTCATTGCGATTCCCACGGCGGTGCTGGTGCGCTTTGAGAAGTGGAATGACATTCTGAAGATACCGCAGCCGGATGCCAATCTGAAGATCGCGACGACGTTCTGGCACTATGCTCGCGGCATGGCGTTGGCAGGCACGGGCAAGCCCGAAGAGGCGGAAAAAGAACACGCAGCCATTGCTGCCGTCAAAGAAGCGACGCCGGCTGATGCCATCTTCGCGCCGCCGTTTAACAACAAGACAAAAGACATTCTGCAGATTGCCGACGACGTGCTTGCCGCGAAGATTGCTTTGGCGCGCAAGGACTCCGACAGTGCGATCGCGCATTATCGTAATGCCGTTGCCGTGCAGGATACGCTCAACTACGGCGAGCCTCCGGATTGGTATTTTCCGGTGCGCGAGTCATTGGGCGGTGCGTTGCTGATGGCGGGGAAAGCTACCGAGGCAGAAAAAGTCTTTCGTGAGGATTTGAATCTGAACGAGCGGAATCCGCGTTCGCTATTCGGATTGCATCAGGCACTCAAAACACAAGGCCGCGACCATGACGCGGAGTTTGTGGAGAAACAGTTCCGTGACTATTGGGATGGAGGGACTTTCAGTCTGAAGGTGGAGAATCTGCTTTAGATCTGCGGTTGCCCATTCTTTTGCGGTTTTCGAAGGGTGGGAATATACATCGAAGGTTGCACCCGAGAATTCCGCTATTGCAAGATTCGTTTCCCGTGAATCACCGCGGAAATCAGCACTTCATCTTCCTGCACGCGATATATGATTCTGTAACTGTAGGCAAGCAATTCGCGAATGTTTTCGTCGTCGAACTCTGGAACTTTGCGGCCTGAACGTGGGAAACGCGCGAGCATCTTAGTCTGAGTGACGATGCTTTTCACAACTGCAGTTGCATAAGCGGATGAGTCTTGCGCGATGTATTCGGGCGATGGCCTCGATGTCCTGCGTGACCAGACTAATCGGTGAGCCATTTGCTGAGGCGGGATTCTACTTCGTCCTTTGACAGGGTGCCATTCACGCGCGCATCTTCGAGACCGCGTCGCACTTTATCGAACACGTAGAGATGATATTGGATGTCCTCAAGCGTGCTGCGATCGGGGAGTTTGTGTAGCTGCTTCTCGACATCTTGCTTCGCCGTATTCATGCACTCACCATTATAAAGATGGAGGGCCAGGGTCGTATGAAGTTGTGCGCGAAGTACTGCGGACGGCGTGCAGGTTGCCTACCCTGTCGCCCGTTTTGCTAAGGATGAAAATTCCGAAAATATCGTTCTAAACAAAAATCAAAATCCCCACCCTCCTGCAGAGAACGCGGGAAGGGTGGGGCACCCGTGCCTGGGTGCTCCAACTTCGCTCACGCCGCAAATAGTCTCAACTTGTCCGATGCTGCCCAGCATTGAATATCAGTGGCGATCGTGGTCATGGTCATGCTCGCGATTGTGATCACGGTCGCGGTCGTGGTCATGATCGTGATTGTGACGCCAGTCCCAGTAGCGTCGCTGGCCTTCTTTTGACAAGTGTCTGTAGTCGCGATGGGGATCCATGTGGTACTCCACTACCCACTGGTTGTAATAGACGGTCTCACTGGAGTCCCAGTGATGATAGTCGTGGTAATAAGGATCGTAGTAACGGTGAGTAGCACAGCCCGTAGTAAGCAAGGCCAACACGATCAACGCGCCGAAGACTAGGCGGCCGATACCGAAACGAGAAGACGTCGTTTTTCTCCTGTTTCAATTGGACACGAAAGCGGGGAGTTGGTTGCGAAACAGGAACGCGAAGTTGTAAGGAGGCCACACTTCAGAACTTCGTGGCGGTCGTCCGCTTTCGCGAAGACGGAGAAATTCGGGGACCTGGTGTAGTCAAAAAGTCAAAATCCCCACCTTCCCGCAAAAAACGCGGGAAGGGTGGGGCACCCTGGTGCGAATCTAACTTACTGGCAGGCCGCGCTGAAGTTATCGTGAACGACGGTTAGAGAGCCGTTGGCGTTGAAGGTGAGGTGCAAGGTTTCGTGTATCAGATAGTTATTGCCCGAGCTTTGTCCGATGATTCTGAAGTTGTTGACGAAGGTGTCATTTGCCTGGACGTTGACGAAGGCGGTCTTGAAGCTTTCCTGGGTAATGCCAGTGGCTTGATATTTTTCGCCGGTAGTTTCGCCGAGGCCGACGATTCCCTGGGGTTGAAAGTGGAAATATCCGCTAACCTTGTTGCCGTTGATGGTGAATGAAACGAGGGTGTGCAGCGGGCCTGCAAGGTCGACGAACTCGCCTGCGCCGCCGGCAGCGCAGGGAACGAACACCTGAAGAAGAATGTCACTTTTGTCGTTGACTTGGACGGCGGCACGCGCGGGAAGGACGGCGAGCGTCATCGCCACGAGTGCCAGAAGGGAGATCCTGCCGACAGCCTGAGTGCTGTTCATGAATTCCTGCTCCAAAGTTCCAGAGGTTAGTGGTGAAGGGCCCGACAGACGTGAAGCAGGAGAAATGTATAACGATTCCTGTGGGTGTGCAATAGCTAAGAAAGATTACCGAACCCAGGATGCAGGTTACCCACCCTGTCGCAAACTGCGCGACAAGGGTAGGGCACCCTCGAGATTCGAAATTAATTTACGGATTCGGCGGCGGGGGCAGCAGGTCGCAGTGGTCCACGCACTTCACCGTGTTGACCTCGACGCTGGCTTTCTTGTTGCCGGAGAAGGTGATGTCGGGCGCGATGAACAGCGTCTGCGTGCCATTCGCGACGTTGAAGTTGCAATTGAAGTTCATTTTCTGCACGCCGCGTTCCTTGCATCCGGTTTGGTTAAGCGCGTCGGTCAGGGTCACGGACTTGTCATAAACCTGATCGGCCAGATGTGAGGGCAGCAGCGCGACTGTCAGAGGAATCGGCGATTTGATCTTCACGCTGAGTTCCTGGCCATCGTGGTCGGGGGTCATCAGGCTGTAGACCTTGGGCGCCGTCGTCACCTGATATTTTTCGTTCAGTATGCGGCGCCAGCGGAACTCGGGCAGGATGCAGTTGTCCACGCAGGTCCAACTGTAGTACTGGATGTGGACATTGCTAGCCGGAATGAATTGCTGCGCGGCAGGCCCAAGAATTACGCCGATAGTGGCGACGACCGGCCTCTGCGGCTTGCGCTCATCGTGGAAGGTGATGATCATCGGCCGCTCGGACGGCAGATGGCATTCGTAGATCGTGCTGGTGACGTGCTCTTTGACGCAGAGGAAATCGAAATCTACGGGCGCGTTGGGATTCTGCATGGCGGCATTCCACGAGTCAGCCCAGGTCATGGCGACGGTGACGGGATATCGCGACTCGATGTTGACGTGCATGTTGCCGCCTCCGGCTGCCGGGTGATAGATGCGGCCGGCGTGCAGGCTGGCGGGCTCCATGGGGATGGTTTCGGAGTTTGCGGTTGTCCAGTCGAAGACGCGAGTATCTTGCGCTGTGGCGGTGGCGACCAAGGCGCAGACCAGTACCGTGGCGATTGAAAGAATCCTCATAGTAAAAGTATTTGCCGGGTGCGCACAGGGGCCTAGTCAATTCGGGGTGATGGGATTACGGAAGTACCAGACGTTCGCGAGGTACCCGTGCGACTTGAGCCAGTGTCCGCTAAGTGGTGGGTGTGAGCGCGGCTGTTAACTTCTCCCTCAATTGCGCTCTCCCCTTTCTCGGGATATTCTCGAAAGCGATCCTCACCTTCCATGGCCAAGCTCTTCGATCTTCCCAGGTATATTGCAGTTGAAGGTCCGATCCGAGTCGGCAAGAGCACGCTCTCAAACATTCTTGCCGAGCGGCTCAATGCCCAGCGTGTGACCGATCCCGAGAGCAATGCTTTTTTGGCTCCGTTTTACGAAGGAGAACCGGGAGCGGCATTCCAGGCGCAGTTTGCGTTTCTGGTCCGGAGGTTCGAGCAACTACGCGATCTCGACATGGCGGCGCCTTCGCAGAGGGTGGTGGTGTCGGATTTCATCTTTGAGAAAGACAAGATTTTCGCGTATCTGAACCTCAACGATCAGGAGCTCGACACCTACAATCGCTACTACAACTACTTCCGCGAGCAGTTGCCTACGCCGGACCTGGTGATTTATCTGCAGGCGACGCCTGATGTGCTGAAAAAGAGATTAAAAAAGAAGAACGCGCCGGGCGAGAAGGCGATCAGCGAAGAATATCTGGAAGAGGTGGTGAAGGCGTACGAGCACTTCTTCTTCCACTACACGTCGTCGGACCTGCTGATCGTGAATACCTCGGAGATCGACTTCGTCGAGCGCAACGAGGACCTGCAGGAGCTGCTGCGGAAAGTCTCCGCGCCCATCAAAGGGACACAATACTTCCTGCCGCTCGGAAGCCAGGAAGCGGCCAGCGCTTAGAGCGGCTGTTGGCTATTGGCTGTTGGCTGTTGGCAAACCCTCCCGCCAGATCCTTGCGCCATTGCTTGACGACCTGGCAGACTGTTATTACAATTGTAATAACTTAGGAGGACCGCGCATGGTCGAACTAAAAGTCCGCAAATTCGGCAACTCGCTAGGTGTTGTCCTGCCCAAGGACGTAATCAATCGATTGAAGACGAGAGATGGAGACAAGGTCTTTCTTATTGAGGCGGCAGACGGCGATTACCGCCTGACACCTTACGATCCCGAGTTTGAGAAGCAGATGGAGAAGATCGAAGACATCATGCATCGCTACCGCAACACGCTTCGTGCGCTGGCGAAATGAAAACCGTAGACCCCCGCTGGATTCCTGATCGAGTCGTTCTTGCAGCGCATGACCGCCTGTTGGCTGAGTACGGCGGCGCAAAAGGATCGAGAGACAGGGGCCTTTTGGAATCAGCTCTTGCCAGACCACGCCAACACTGTGCCTACGGTTCTCCCGACCTCGTCGAATTGGCGGCACTGTATACGGCCGGCATCGTTCGCAACCATCCATTCGTGGACGGAAACAAGAGGACAGGATTTGCGATCGGCGTAGCATTTCTTGAGCTGAATGGCTTTATTTTTAAAGCCTCAGAAGAAGAAGCCACTCAAGCTGTCTTCGCTCTGGCCGCCGGCGAACTCGACGAAACTGGATACACCGAACGGCTGCGGACCAATGTCAAACGCAAGCCGCGAATGTGCACGAAGGGCCGATAGCAGAACCATTGCGTAGAGACGTTGCTTTGCAACGTCTCACACCCTGCAAGCTGCGTCTCTTCATATTGCTTCGTTTGCCCTATCCTCACGCGAGCGGTTAGCATGAATCTTTGGAGGATTTATGGCTACTGATACCCTTACCCGCCCCGTGATCGAGGGCGATGCTGCGCGACCAAGTGTTTACCGCAACTTCATTGATGGCGAGTGGGTCGAGGCTTCGACCGGCGAGACGTTCGAAAATCGCAATCCTGCCGATACGCGCGACGTGGTCGGAATCTTCCAGAAGTCGGCAAAGGCCGATGTTGATGCCGCCGTGGATGCGGCTTCCCGTGCATTTAAGAAGTGGCGGCTGGTACCTGCGCCGCGACGGGCGGAGATTATCTATCTCGCGGCTGAGATGTTGGGCGAGCGGAAAGAAGACTACGCTCGCGACATGACTCGGGAAATGGGTAAAGTTTTGAAGGAAACGCGGGGAGACGTGCAAGAGGCTGTGGACACTGCCTATTACATGGCGGGAGAGGGCCGGCGAATGTTTGGTCCTACCACTCCATCGGAGTTGCCCAATAAATTTGCCATGGCGGTACGCACTCCCGTGGGGGTTTGCGGAATGATCACACCGTGGAACTTTCCCATGGCGATTCCGTCGTGGAAGCTGCTGCCGGCGCTGGTATGCGGAAATACTTGCCTGATCAAGCCGGCCCAGGACACGCCGCTTTCAACGTACAACCTGGTGCGGACGTTGGCTGACGCGGGAGTTCCGAAAGGCGTAGTGAACATCGTCAGCGGATTCGGCGCGGACGCCGGGGCGCCGCTGCTCGAGCATCCTGACGTACGGGCGATTTCGTTTACCGGATCGAGCGCGGTGGGGAAGACGATTGGCACGACCGCGGCCAAGAGCTTCAAGCATTGTTCGCTGGAACTCGGCGGCAAAAACCCGATGATCGTCCTCGACGATGCCAACCTCGATCTCGCCATCGAGGGCGCGCTTTGGGGCGCCTTCGGCACGACTGGGCAGCGCTGCACCGCGACCAGCCGCATCATCGTGCAAAAGGGAGTGTACGAAGATTTCGTCAGCGCTCTGGTGGATCGCGCAAAGAAGCTGCGCGTCGGGAACGGTCTCGACGAAAACACAGACATGGGGCCGGCTGTCAATGAACGCCAACTGCTGAGCGATCTTGAGTATGTCGAAATCGGCAAAGCCGAAGGCGCGAAGCTGCGATGCGGCGGCAATCGTCTCGACAAAGGCGATTATCAACATGGCTTCTTTATGGAGCCGACTGTCTTTGCGGACGTTGATCCCAAGATGCGGATTGCGCAGGAGGAGATCTTCGGGCCGGTGGTTTCAGTCATCCCCTGCGAGGACTTCGAAGATGCGGTCCTCATCGCCAACAACATCGAGTATGGGCTTTCGTCAGCGATTTACACGCGCGACGTTAATAAGGCGTTCGCTGCCATGCGCGACCTGTACGCTGGCATCACTTACATCAATGCACCGACGATCGGCGCTGAAGTCCACCTGCCTTTCGGCGGAGTCAAGGCCACCGGCAATGGCCATCGTGAAGGCGGGATCGGCGCGATTGACTTCTACACCGAATGGAAGTCGGTGTACGTGGATTACTCGGATCGGCTGCAAAGGGCGCAGATCGATCGGCCAGAGTGAATGGAGCGGAAGTTACGCGAACGTGCAGAGGGAATGTTGGGTCCCAACTGTCGATAGCGCCTTTTATTTCTTGCGCAACCTGGCTTCCGCCAGCTTTTCCGCCGCGTTCAAAGCATTAGCCGCACTGGCTTTTACATCCGGTTCTACGCCGGTGCCCTCCCAATCGGCGTTCGCGAAAGGATTGATAGGCTTCGTTTCTGGAATAGCCACCCCGAAGTGATCATCAATGCGGTACCAGACTCCCGCGTGGGCGGCGCCATGTGTCGTCTCCCCTACCAGCGTGGCACGTTTCAACATCTTCAGGTCATAGCAGAACTGCTCCGCAGCGGAGATAGTTCGGGTTGAGGTGACGATGTAGACAGGCTTGTCGGCCAATCTGTTTCCCGGAATCGGTGAGCGCGTCCATGACTCTTCGGTGGTAGTTTTCCGCGGGTTGTACCAATATTCAGGGTGATCGAAGAGGTAAGAGGCAATGAGTGAGGTCATTGCTCCATCGCCGCCACCGTTATCTCGCAGATCAAAAATGATCGCATCAACGCGATTCAATCTGACCATCGCAGCCTTCGCTGTTGATTCGCATACCGTGGGCCCGGGAAACGAGTTGAGCTTCAGGTATCCGATGTTGTGCGTTAGAATCTCAACTTTTTCGAACGTACAATTTTGCCTTTGCATTTCTGAGCGATAACCTGCGAACTCTTCAGCTGTCGCATCTGTTGGCTGCGGAGGTAGACGCGACTCGCTGTATACCAGCGCCAGATGCGCGTCCTGGTTCGGAGCCCTCAACTCTTTGGTCACCACCTCAGCAAATAGAGCGCCGTCCGTGACACGGTCGTAGTCGCCACCGCGCTCGTGGGTCTCGAGAAGATCAGCTATCTTGCGCGCAACATCAGGATTAATGTAGTGCTCCCTGACATTCAGGATCGTCGCCTCAAGCACGCGTTGCCGCTCAGCGGCATCGAAACTCGAGCTATTACCTGAGACGCCGTTTGCTTGATCATGCCCCACTTGCGAAGCGTTCGGTTGCCGGAACCCTGAGTGCTTCCGGGATGGACGGAAAACATTTCCAGAGATTGCTTGGCGGTTTTCAGGAAGATTGAGGAGTATCGGAAATGAGGCCAGCAGTAACAGCGACAAGGCGCCACCCAGGGAAAGAGGCCCAAAACTCAGACGCGCATCTCTTAGCACGGCGAACGCGGGTACTCCGTCCACGAGCTGTGGGGCCGCGTCTCCCAGCCCCTCGCGGTCACGCCCGTACTCCTGCGGTAAAGAGATTGCCACGTCAGCCAGGAGATCAAGCCAAAGGCGAATACGCCGGAAGGTCCCTGTTTCATCCTGAGCACGGTCGCGGAACAGTTGCAGGGCCTCGTCACCATACCCACTACGGAAATGAGAAGGGAACAAACGAAGCAATCTGGCATATAGCTTCTCAGACATAGTCGCCTCTCAAAATTTTCTTTGCGCGTGCCACGCGTAGCAGGTCAGCCAGCCTCTCGGCCTCAGCACGCAGCAGTTGCCGCCCGGATGAGGTCAACTGGTAATACTTGCGTCGCTCATTGTTCTCTTTTTCGCTCGCGCCCGGTTCGACCTCCTCAATGAGACCTGCCTCGCTCAAGGTCTGAATGGACCCGTAAAGTGTTCCGGGACCGAGTCGCATGCGACCGTCAGTCTGGTCTGCAACCTGCCGCATAATGCCGTAACCGTGCCGATTCTTGTCTACAAGGGAAAGCAAGATCTGAAATGCAGCGGAAGGCAGCGGGTCGAGCTTTCGTTTTGGCATAAGTGTGTCGATGATCGCTATATCGTTTAACGACTGTATACGCCTTACGAGGTTAAAAGGCAAATGCAATTTGGTTGTTTCTTGAGGTCGGACTGAGTTGAGCAGATCGTGTTAAAAAATTCCTCCTTAATGCGATCCCGCCCAGGCTTAGCACTCCATGTCCGCAAAAACCCCTGCGCTCGCGGGGCGCTCGGCGGTTAAAATGTTCTATGCCTCTTACTCAAGCCCGCGAAATCACTCCTGCCCAGCGGCTGGAGAACCTGCGCTATGCCATCCGCGATCTGGTCGGCCTGGCTGATCAAGTTAAGCAGCAAGGCCACAAAGTTCTGTACCTGAACGTCGGCGATCCCAACATTTTTGATTTTGCGCCGCCCGCGCATGTGGTTGAGGCTGCCTATCGCGCCATGCGCGACAACAAGAACGGGTATGCGCCATCGGCGGGAGTTCCAGAGGCGCTCGAAGCGATCCGCAACCAAGCTGAGCGGAATGGAATCAAGAGTGTTCAGAACGTGTTCGTCACTAACGGCGCGGGTGAAGCCGTAGATCTCTGCCTTACCGCGCTGCTCAATCCTGGCGAAAACGTGCTCACGCCAAGCCCGGACTATCCCCTCTACACGGCTGTGCTCTGCAAGTCTGCCGCGGAGATGAATTCCTATTATTTGAATGAAGAAGACAGCTGGCAGCCTGATCTCGATGACATTCGGCGCAAGATCAATTCGCGCACGCGGGCCATCGTGTTGATCAACCCCAACAATCCGACCGGCTCGCTCTGCACGCGCAAGATGCTTGAAGAGATTGCCGAGATCGCACGTGAGCACAACCTGCTGATCATCGCCGACGAAATTTACGACAAGCTGATTCTCGACGGCGGCGAGCACATCTCGATTGCTGCAGTCGCGCCGGATGTTCCGGTGGTGACGATTGGCGGTTTATCGAAGAACTATCTCGCGCCGGGATGGCGCATGGGCTGGGGCATCGTAAGCGGCGAAGGAGCAAGCGTGAAGCCATTCATCGAAGGCATTCACAAGATGTTGCGGGCACGTCTTTCAGCCAATCATCCCGAGCAGTATGCGATCAAACCCGCGCTCGAAGGCCCACAGGACCACCTGATCGAAGTCCGCCGAAAGCTTACCGCGCGGCGTGACATGACCGTTGAGGCCTGCAACTCGATTCCGCGAATGAGCTGCGTTGCGCCGCGCGGCGCGTTTTATGCATTTCCCAAAATCGACATCCCTGAAGACGACGCGGTGTGGGTAAAGGAACTGCTGCTGCAGAAGCACATTCTCGTCGTGCACGGGTCCGGTTTCGGGCAGAAGCCCGTCACCAAGCACTTCCGGATCGTCTTTCTGCCGCAAGAAGAACTGCTGCGCGAGGCGTACTCAGAGATCCGCGACTTCATGGCGAAGCGGTATTGAAAATCCTTCGTAAGCCCTCGTGTTCTTTGGGTTGATCGTCAACCACAAAGGGCACGAAGGTGCACGAAGGAAATACCAATCGTTTGAACGTGCGAGCCGAATCTGCTCTAATCGCCCTTCGTGGTCGATATTCACTGCCACATCCTGCCTGAAGTTGACGATGGCCCAAAATCCTGGGACGTAGCTGAAGCCATGTGCCGCATCGCGGCCACGGACGGCATTGGGCACATGGTCGCAACCCCGCACTCGAACGATCGGTACTTTTACGATCGCGAGTACCTGTCGAGTTTGCTGCTCGAGCTTCAGCGACGAATTGGAGAACGCCCCAAGCTCAGCCTGGGATGCGACTTCCACCTCTCGTTCGAAAACATGCAGAGCGCGCTTGACAAGCCCGAGCGTTATCGCATCGGTAATACGCGCTATCTGCTGGTCGAATTCAGCAACTTCAGCATTCCGCCACAGATCGACGAATGGTTCGCAGCCATATGCCAGTCGGGAACGGTGCCGATTATCACGCACCCCGAGCGGAATCCGATTCTGCAAGGCGATCCGCAACGCGTGCTGCAATGGGTCGAACTTGGCTGCACGGTTCAGGTGACTGGCTCGATTTTTACGGGCTCGTGGGGAGCGCGGGCACGGCAGATCGCCGAGTGGCTGATGAAGGAGAAAGCTGTGCACTTCCTCGCGACCGACTCGCACGACACGGAGCGGCGTCCGCCATTGCTTTCGGCTGCGAGGAAGGCGGTCGCCAAGCAGTTCGGCGAGTCGGCTGCGAGCGCGCTGTGTGAAGGGAATCCGCGAGCAGTGGTGAATAACGACCCGCTGCCAAGTGCGTGATACAGCGCGCGCTCAGCGCTACCGCAACTTTCTGGCCGCGAATTCGCGCGGATTTCACGGATTGAACGTCAACTTGCAGAGTTTTTTACTAGCGTTCCATCTAGCGACACCCGCGAGATCCCGGCAAAGAAGTTTGGGTTTGTGAATAACTACGCAATTGTGGAAAATCAGCTGGCGATTGATCGCTCGATGCGTTCGCGATAGGTTCGAATGAATCCGGCGATAAGGCAAAGAAAATTCGGCCTGGATTCTTCGTTGTTAATGAAACCATCCACGTGAGCGAGGCTGTCAGGCAGCTTGCCGCTGTAGAGAACGACGGGCACCTCAGGCTTGATCGCCTTCATCTCCGCTGCGAGTTGATTGCCCGAAGTCGCGCGGATCATATGCCCCGACAACACCAGGAAAACCTGCGAGTCGGTCAGGAGCTCAAGTGCGCGCGCGCCGGTATTGGCCAGGAGCACGGCATAGCCCGCTTCTTCCAGTACGCCCTTGCGAAGGCGGAGCAGTTCTTCGTCTTCGTCTACACAAAGTATGGTCGGCTTAGATGACAGCTTGGGACGGGACCCGAACCGCCACTTCGGTGCGGTATTGGACGACACTGCAGTAACTCTGCCCGATTAATTTCTTCTCGTAAATACGGGAAACACTGTATTGCCTTTCGAGATCAATTTCAAGGGAGGCTGACCTCAGAAGTACACAAAACTCAGTCACCGATTCGCACGGATTTTCACGGATTAAGAAATCGACTCTTTCTAAATCGTGGAGATCCAAATAAATCTGTGGCTCCGATTTCTGCCGACCTCGGAACTACCGCACGCCCCAACTCGTATCATTCTAGGGTGATAGACTGACCTCGAATTCAGGAGTGAGGCATGCACCTCTTGGCTTTCTTTTTTCCACCGATCTTGGGATTTGGCTTCGTTCTGTATTTTCTGCCCGCAATCGTTGGTTTCGCGCGCAGCAAGCGCGATGCGGTTTCAATTCTGGTGCTGAACCTGTTCCTCGGATGGACCGCGATCGGCTGGGTCATCGCGCTGATCTGGGCTTTGAAACAAGATGTGCCTATCGTCGTAAGGTGATGGTTAGCTGTCGCGCTGCGATAAATCACAAAGCTCAGGCCGGTTTCGCGGAAGTTTGAACTCCCGCCTGCTCCTCTGTTGCAAGATCGTCCAGCACCTTTGACGCTTTGGTCAACGCGTCAACTCCGAAGACCAGCAGCACCTTCGCCGAGCCGGGATCAATCCCGAGGTAGCTATAGTCAATATTGATCTGATTCTCACCCAGCCGAGCCGCCGCACGGCCCAATGCTCCCGGGCGATTAGCCAGCCTGGCTACAGCCACGTCCGTCTCCTCAAAAATCATGCTCATGGCGGCCAACGTCTTCCGGGCGGCCGTGGTGTCGTCGGCCAGGAACCGAACCAAACTCTCGCGGTCCTCGACGTAGGACTGAAACGCGAGAATGCTGACTTCAGCTTCCGCCAGCCCGAGGAAGCATTTGCCCAGCGCGCCGGGCTTATCGGGGATCGCAACTGTGTACTCTTTTGCTTTTGCCATGTCGCAAAACATAACAGGGTTGCCCCATTCTTGTCTCGCGTTCTGTGCAAGAGGATGGGAAGGTGTCGCGCTAATTTTCTAGCGTTTGCCCAAAATCCGGCGAAAGCGCGGCGACTCGGTACAATCGTTTTCATGTTGGTAGTTGGATCACACGGTTCTTACGAATGGCTCGTCACGGATGAGAATTGCGATCTGCTGGAAATCTGCCCAGAGGTTGTGCTTGAGAAATACGTTGCCATCACTTCCATTGATAGCAGCGAGTTCGTGCCTACGAAGGAAGAGAGTGCGGCCGGTTGGCAGAGCCGACACGGAATCGGCTATAGCTCCAAAATTAAGAACATCGACTGTTTGCCCCGTGATTGGTTGGGACGAATGGTACATCTATGATAGCCCTGTAGATCTTGGCACAAGTCATCTAAGGGAGAATGTTTTCGAAGTGCCGCAAGAACCAGGACATCTGAGCGTATTTGTAAACTATTGTTTCTCTCTACATCTACCCGAGATGCAAGATCTCGCGACATTGTTCTGGGAACAAATCGCAAGGATTAATCCGGGGTCGTACATTGCGGAGAATGACTGCGTGAATCTCGTGACTAGAAATAAGGCATTGGTCGCCAGTTCGCCAGTATCTGTGAAACGTTGAATACCTCAGCTTAGCAGTCTCGCCACTTCCTTCGCGTAGTACGTCAGAATAATTTCCGCTCCGGCACGCCGAATCGAAGTCAGCGACTCCAAGATTACGCGCTCGCGGTCGATCCAGTTGTTGCGGGCGGCGGCTTCTATCATAGCGTACTCGCCTGAAACCTGATAGGCGGCAATCGGAACGTCGAAGCGCTCACGCGCCGCGGCGATCACGTCGAGATACGGCATCGCCGGCTTCACCATTATCATGTCGGCGGCTTCTTCGATGTCGAGGGCGATCTCGCGCATGGCCTCACGGACGTTGGCTCCGTCCATCTGATAGGAGCGGCGGTCGCCGAATTGCGGCGCGGAATCGGCGGCCTCGCGGAAGGGGCCATAGAAGGCCGAGGCGAATTTTGCGGCGTAGGAAAGAATCGGCGTGTTCTCGAACCCGGCGTCGTCGAGGGATTTGCGAATGGCGGCGACGCGGCCGTCCATCATGTCGGAGGGGGCGATGACATCAATGCCGGCGTGGGCAAGCGAGACTGAAGTTCGGGCGAGCAAGTCGAGCGTCTCGTCGTTGACGATTTCGTAAGTGCTGCCCAGCTTTGCGACGGCATCGTTCATCGCTTTGTCGAGTTCACGCGGTTTCACCGCGACAGCCGAGACATTTCTAGCAGCCGCGCCCAGTGACTGCGGAGAGTGTGTCGCCTTCACGATCCCGCAATGCCCGTGCGACATGTACTCGCAGAGGCAGACGTCCCCGATCAGCAGCATTTCGGGGACTTCGCTCTTGATCGCGCGGGCCGCGCGCTGCACGATTCCGTTTTCCTCCCATGCTCCAGTTGCGACTTCATCTTTCTTTTCAGGCAGGCCGAAGAGGATCACTGCGGGAACGCCCAGCGCGTGGGCTTCCTGAGATTCACGAACCGCTTCATTCACGGAGAGATGGAACACACCCGGCATGGAGCGGACTTCCTTGCGCACGCCTTCGCCAGGGCAGACGAATAGCGGATAGACAAGGCTCTCGGGTGTGAGGCGGGTTTCGCGGACTAGCGATCTAAGCGCGCCGGTGCGGCGCAAGCGACGAAGCCGTGTCGCCGGGAAGGCCATGAGGAGATTCTAGCAGGGAGTGATTGGGGTATCGCGTACTTATAGTACTAAGCTGCCTCTGTGGCTTTCTCCGTGAAACTCAGTGTCCTCTGTGGTTTACGTTTTTCGAACCACACCACAGAGAACACTGAGTTTCACGGAGAAAAGCCACAGAGGATTTTCCCTTCAGGCGCCTGGTCTTAAAACCGGCCTTGTGCGCAGATATTCCTGAAGCTGCAACACCGCGTCGCCAACAAACAGAGCCATGGCCAGGCAAACCCACACGATAGTTTCGATCGCTTTCGGATTTCCGTCCCAACCGCCCAGGCCGGCGATGACGCGGACCTCCAGGAACACGATGGCAACGCAAAAACTGCGGGTCATCCACTGGCGGTGTTGCTGCACCTTGCCATTCAGAATGAATCCGAAGGCGATGGCGGTTGTAAGCATCAGCAGGACCGCATCAGCAACGGCAGCAATGCTGAACGAGCGCGTGGCGCCCAGGCGCTCCTCGAAATACTGGATGTATACCCCGAGCGGCGCGGCCACCAGGGCGCCGAAGACGTAGAACCGGCCGATGACGCGGTGAAACTTTGTATAGCGCTGGCGCAGGCGATCGGAGAATTGCAATGGCCCAAGTAAGATCGCGCATGCGCCGGCGAGTCCATGCGGAAGCAGGTACCACTTGAACGGCTGATAGTGTTGCCAGACCGGATGGTCGTGGTGCCAGAGGAAGCTCTCGTTGTGCTGAATGACGTAGGCGATCATCAGCCCGACGATTCCGAAAACAAAATACTTTGGACGGAAACGAGACGCAGCTCGAACCTGGACAGTAGCAGTTGCCAAGGAATCCCTCGAAGGCACGGTCCCTGCCGCGAGGCGCATCGCTGCAGGCGCGATTAAAGTACCATAAAACCGTGGCGGAAACGATGAAAAACCGCAGCGCACGCTTGCTGGAATTCGACGGCTTGCGCGGGTTGCTGCGCGGTTACACGGCATCGGACCTCGGCCGAGCCAAAGTTGCTGACCTTCGGCCTTCGGTTGATCTGCCCTGGATCCAAAACCAGCAGCAGCTCACGGCTGAGGTACGCGAATTCCGGCGTGCAGGCGGGCGTTTTGACTTCGCCGGGTTGGTGGACGTCAGTCAGTTACTCGATAAGAGCCGCATCTCCGGCGCGGCGCTCGAAACACTTGAAATCCGGGACGTGGTCGCGGTAGTGGATCGCGCGGCTGAGTGGCGCGAGATCGCGTTCAATCCGCCTCAGGGGATGAAACAGGATTGGACCGCAGTGCGCGAGTTGTCATCGGCGATCAGCGACTTCAACGAGTTCCTTCGCGGGTTTCGCAACAAGATCCTGCCTGACGGCACTCTCGACGACAAAGCTTCGCCGGAGCTGGCGAGCATCCGGCGGGAGATCGAAAAGCAGCGGCGAGCGATCCAGCAGTCGCTACAAGCTCATTTACGTCGCTTGGGAGAAGGCGATGCGCTGCAGGAAGACGTGGTCACAATTCGGGGCGAACGGTTTGTTATTCCGGTAAAGGCGGAGCACAAGCGGCGCGTTCAGGGAGTTGTGCATGGAGCGAGTTCGAGCGGGCAGACGGTTTTCGTCGAGCCGCTGGAGACGATTGAGCAGAACAATGAGCTGGTGCGTTTGCTCGAAGATGAGATGGCGGAGGTGCACCGGATTCTGCTGGAGATGACGCGGCGGATCGTTGAGCGGGCCGGGGAGATTAAGGCCGCGGTCGAGGTTCTTGCCGAATTGGAGCTGCAGTTTGCGAAGGCGCGGTTTGCGGAGGAGTACAACTGCGTTGCGTCGAAGTTCAGTTCAAATCACGAGGGTGCCCCATCCTTGTCTCTCCCGGTTTTGGAGAGACAGGGTGGGTTTTTTGACGTTGATAAAAGTCAAAACCCCCACCCTGTCGCAAAAGACCCGACAAGGGTGGGGCACCCTCGAGGTTTGATCCTTCGTGATGCTCGACATCCGCTTCTAGAACGAAATCTGCGGAACCAAACCGAAGGGCAGTCGGACAAGAATGTCCGACCCACACGAGTCGTTCCTATTTCAATCGAACTCGAAGGCTCGAAGCGCGAGCTCATCATCACTGGCCCCAACACGGGCGGGAAAACAGTTGCGCTGAAGACCACCGGATTGCTCACGCTGATGGCACAGGCAGGGATACCCGTTCCTGCGAGTCGCATGGAGATGCCTGTATTCGACGCTGTCCTTGCCGATATCGGCGACTATCAATCGATCGAGCAGAACCTTTCGACTTTTTCCGCGCACGTCACCAACATTGATTTCATCACGCGCGCGGCGACTGCGGACTCGCTGGTTTTGCTCGATGAACTCGGTTCTGCTACCGATCCGGAAGAGGGCGCTGCCCTGGCTGTGGCCATTGCCGAGCATTTTCTGCAAAGGAAGTGCGTGACTATCATTTCGACGCACCACACCTCACTCAAAGTCTTCGGAGCAAACTCACCCGGCGTAGTGAATGCTGCCGTTGGATTCAATGAAACAACTCTGCAGCCAACGTTTGAACTCAAGCTCGGCGTGCCTGGAGCCTCGGCGGGGATCAATATCGCGCAACGGTTGGGGCTAAACCCGGAAATCATTGGAGCTGCACGTTCACGTTTAGGAACACAGGCGCGAGATGTCGGCCACTTTCTGGATCGGCTTCACGTGGAACTGCACGAAGCTGAAACAGAGCGCTTGCGTCTCAAAGCAAAAGAAGAAGAACTTACGCGCGAGCGCGTGCGGCTGGCGAGTGAGGGTAAACGTGAGCATCAGGAGAAGGTCCGCGAACTGGAGAAGAAGCTCGAAGCCGTGATGCGGGATTTCGAGTATCACGCGCGCGAAGCGGTCAATGCGGTGCACGACCGGGCGGCTGCGCAGAAGGTCTCGAAAGATGCCGAGCGGCGGATCGCAAAATTGCGGCGTGATTTTCGCGATCAGTTCAATTCCGCGGTCGTTGCTCATTCGAGCGGCGCGGACCGCGAAGATCCAAACGCCCAGCCGCAGCTGGTGAAGCACGTATCGGAAGGCGATTATGTCAAGCTGAAGTCCGTGGGGCGGAACGCGCGTCTGGTCAGAAGGATTGACGACGATCATTTCGAGGCGGAAGTCGGCGCGATGAAGATGAGAATTGCGCGCGAGGATATCGCGGAGATCGTTTCGCGTGCGGCTGAGACCCCAGTGAAGGCGGCTCGGGCAAAGGGCGTATCAGTCGTGCTCGATCGGGACGCCGACAACGTTCCGTCGGAGATCAACGTGATCGGGCATACTGTGGACGACGCCACGCGCGAGGTGGAAAAATTTGTTGATCGCGCGTTCCTGGCAGGTTTGCCACGAGTGCGGATTGTTCACGGCAGCGGAATGGGAATTCTGCGGAAGGCGCTGCGGCAGTTCTTACAAAAACATCCCCATGTGGAATCGATTGCTGAGCCGCCGCAGAATGAAGGCGGGGGTGGTGCGACAGTGGCAGAGTTGAGAGTGTAGTGCGTGGGGCGGGCGCCCTCGCCCGCCATTTTTCACCACACAGATACCGGGAATGCTTCGACGCAAGCGTGGACTCGCAGCGTGGCATCTGGCGAGCATGGCTCGCCTGCCCGGGTGAGGGCACCCGGGCCTACGTGGACATTGCCAATGACAAACGTTCGATCTGTCACTCCCGCCGATGTTAAAACTTTGCTTTCTCTAATTCGTGCCCTCGCCAGCTATGAGAAGAAGCCTCACAAGGTTGTGGCCACCGAGGCTGATCTCGAGCGCGATCTTTTCGGTCCTCACCCGAAGTTCCGCGCGCTGATTGCAGAGTGGGATGGCAAGCCCGCCGGCTACGCGTCGTTCTTTTATTTCTACTCGACGTATGAAGGCCGGGCGGCGCTGTTTCTGGAAGATTTGTTTGTGCTGGAGGAGTTCCGGAAGCATGGAATCGGCAAAGCACTGCTTGCAGCAGTTGCCAAGCTCGCGCTCGATGAAGGCTGCTTCGGTCTGCGATGGGAGGTGCTGGACTGGAACCATCCGGCGATTGAGTTTTACGAAAAGCTGGGGGCGACGTTCTTGCATGAACGCAAGGCGGTCGCGTTCGATCGGGGAGCCTTGCTGCGAGTAGCGAGCTCGTTTTCACCACAGGGGCACAGCGACACAGGGGAGAACCTTTAGTTACTCTGTCATCCCGAGCGAAGGGCGATTTGAGCGAGGGCGAAAATCGTTCGCAGTCGAGGGACCTTGCGTTTGGCAATAAGTCCGCTTCGCCGCCGAACGCAAGGTCTCTCGACTACGCGGCGCGTACACGCGCTGCTCCGCTCGAGATGACAGAGTTGATTTGACGCATAGGAAAATTTACTTATCAAACGCCAGATTTCTTACCTGCTCGGCGCTCATGCCGCTCTCCCTTAGTCTCTTATGCTGAGTGCATCGTGGCGTTTCGCCAGGCGCACACCGGATTCGTTTCGCACCAGATCGCAGTGATAGAACTGCGGCGGCTGCATCCCCAGTGCGCGGTAGATTAGGAGCTGCCTCGGGGTGGACTTGAGTAACGATGTGAGTCCTGTATCGCGTATCGCGGTCGCGGTGCGGCTTGTCTTGCCGCCATTCGGGGTAACCAGAACAGAACGAGCTGCCGGTTGGAATGCACAGAACCGGCTTCCGACGTCGCCATCCAGAACTTGAGATCTCGCACTGAGGCGTAAACAGGACTGCGTTTTCCGCGGCCTATGCGGCGCACCGGAAGCTGCAAATCCCGTTCCCATCGCTGCACCGTGCGACACCGCGATCAAAGTAAGGATGCGATCTCCTTCCAGGAATTCAATGCGTGTGATTTTTCAGCTACTTGCGCGATATGTCGCCCCCGTACACCTTTCCCTTGCGGTAGCGTGCACCACAACCGAAAAGTATACCCCCGGTCTCTTCCCCAGAGATCTTTTTAGGTGTTTGCAAGTTACTTGTATCTAAGCGGCAAGGGCAGAATCCGCCAACCGTCTTAGCCGGCGCTCAATCACCCTCAACAGCCAAACGTCCGGAACGGTTAGGCAGTGCGCGTAATCCTCTGGGGCACTGGCCTTCCGGCGCGAACCAATTCTTCAGTTTCGCGCAGTTCTTTGCAATAACAACAATTCGGGTCGGAACAGTAAGGTGATCCTCCCTCCTGCTTGTGGCTGGAAAGATTCGTCGGTCCAGTGGTGTGCGGTTCCATGTGGTCTCCTGAAAAATGATTGGTCTTAGTATGGGGCGGCTGGGAAATGCCTGAAGTGTCAAAACACGTCAGCACGGAATTAGTTTCATCGGTGGGCTTAATTTACGAGACTTTCGCCGTTTCCACTCTCGCGATCAAGCTTAAATAGCGGCTGGCAACCGATAGAGCTTCTCGCTCCGAATCGTTGAGGTCTGGTGCGCGCAAGCGCTGATTGATCTCGATGAAAGCATCGCGAATGTATCGGTGGGCAGCCTCGGATTCATCTTCCATAACGGCGCGGCAGTAAGCCTGAAACCACCGCGCCTTGAAGTCCAGCAACATATTGGGGGAGGACTCAAAACGCGCTGTCCCGAGCAGGACGGGGGTAAGTCGTCAGAACGAAACAGCGCGTTAGTGTGTACGTGGTGGAGATAGATTGGCCCTTCACGGAGGAGAAGCAAAGCGCCAAGAGACGACAACGGGAGGCGAGTGTACCCAAAAGCCGTCATCTCGAGCGGAGCATGACTCCAGCAAAGCGGCATGCAAAGTCGAGAGACCTTGTGTTCAAGCGGCAGGGAAGCTGCTATCGGAGTACCGGAGCGCAAGGTCCCCATTCGACTTCCTCCCTTCGGTTGGGCGCTCAGGGCAGGTTCTCGACTTCGCGGCGCATGCACACGCCGTTTCGCTCGAGGTGACAGGCCTCTGATGGGGTTACGATACGGCTCGATACGCATGCACAAAGAAGTAGGCAGTCATACCGGCGCCCACGGCGATCACGAACCACCTTACCCATACTCTTGGCAGACGCAGTGAATAGTGGGCTCCGAAATAGCCACCGAGGGCGGTCCCCGCGATCATGACGATTGCCTGAGGCCAGTACACGGCGTGCTTGAGGATGAAAATCAGCACCGCGATGCCGTTGGTTGCGCTGCTGAGGACGATCTTGAAGGCGTTCATCTCGTGAATGTCGGCCATGCCGAAGGCTGTCAGCATTGCGAGAATCACGATACCCATCCCGCCGCCGAAGTAGCCGCCGTAGATCCCGACCAGCAGTTGGAAAAAAGCTGCAGCGGTCAGCGCGCCGATGCGGGGATTCCCGTCGATTCGCGGGTTACCTTTCGTGAGCCCTGGTCCGGCAATAAACAACAAAGTTGCAGCCAGCATGAGCCAGGGAAGGATGCGGAGAAATGTATGGGCCGGCGTTCGCAGCAGCAGGAGGGCGCCCACGATCCCACCCATGGTGCTCACCGCGGTCAAGGTAATCAGAATCGTGCGTTGCACGTTCAGGTGATGGCGAAATGCTCCACCGCTGAATGCAAGCCCGGTCCAAAGCGCGACAGTGTTTGTGGCGTTAGCGGGAACGGGAGGAACTCCCGTGACCAACAAGGCAGGGAAAGCGATGAAACTTCCGCCGCCGGCGACAGCATTGAGTGCGCCGCCGAGAGCGGCGGCGAGAAATAGAATCGCGATGTTGTGTGGATCGAGAGAGCCGAGACGCAAGTAAGAAATGTATCAGAGAGAGACGAGGGGATGAGCTGAGGATGGCAGAAGATGCCAGTTTTACAGTAAGGCAAAATTACCTTACAATGGGGGTTTGGAGGTTTACCGTGACTACGCTTACTGTTACAGCCAAAGGGCAGATAACCTTGAAACAAGATCTCCTGAGACATCTAGGAGTTTCTCCGGGGCAAAAGATTGCGGCCGACAAATTGCCCGACAGGCGGGTCGTCGTCAGGGCGGCGGCGCAGGATGGAACTGTCGACGATTTCGTAGGCTGCTTATCAAACGAGGAACCCCCGAAGCTTACCATAGAGGAAATCAACAAGATCGCGAGACGCGGATGGGCCAGCAGACGGTGAGAATTACCGCCGATACCAACATCTTAATTCGCGCGGCGGTGCAGGACGAGCCATACCAAGCACGCCAAGCGGCCAAGCTCTTGCAAGATGCTGATCTGATCGCTGTACCGCTCCCTGTCCTTTGTGAATTCGTGTGGGTACTTCGAAGAGGATATAAAAAGTCGATTGCCGAGATAGCAAACGCAATTCGCCGCCTTATAAAGAGCCACAATGTCGAGACGAATCGTACCGCTGTGGAAGTGGGACTTTCGGTGCTGGAGGCCGGCGGAGACTTCGCCGACGGAGCGATCGCATTCGAGGGAGAATCGTTGAGAGCGGACGAGTTTGTGTCGTTCGACTCCAAGGCCGTCTCTGTGTTGAGAGCGCGAGGTACATCTGCAAGGTTGCTGTCCTGAGTGAATGCCGCTTGGTGGGCAAGAAAAAAGGCCGGATAAAAATCCGACCTTCGAGGATTGTCCTCGCCGCAATCTGCGCGTAGTTATGTCCCGTACGTGCTTGTCGATTCGTTCCGCGGCTCCTGGAACTTGTCGCGCATGCGATCGCCAAACTCGTGCACTTTGCTGGAGATCGTGTTGCGAGTTTCTTCGCCACTACTCGGCGCGAGCAACATGCCCAAGCCGACGCCGACTCCGACGCCAAGCAACAGGGCTCCGGCTGTTCCCAGCGCTGAGTGGTCATCGCCTCGTATGACATCGGAAGCGCGGCTTACACGTTTCGAGGCTTCGCTGTAAGTGTCACGTGCACGGTCACTTAGGTCATCGATCCCGCTGCTCAGGCGATCTCGGAGAGAATCGAGCAGGTAGACACCCGACCCGAGCAGCACATTCCATAACAGATTTTCCCTACGTAGTCTCATCTTCGGCCTCCGCCATGCTGTTTTGCAGTTATGCAGATGCGGAAATGGAAAGGAGCGGTTGGAAGTGAATGTGGATTTGGAGGTCATATAATTATGACCATGGTTATATTATAATTACCTTAGGAGAAAATCGTACTGTGAAGCAGATGCCCGCCGGCGAATTCAAAGCGCAGTGCCTGGCGATCATGGATCAAGTGCAAAAGACACGTGAGCCGGTACTGATCACAAAACACGGCAAGCCGGTTGCGCAGTTGATTCCGGCTCCGAGCTCGGCCGATGACATATTCGGCTACATGAAGGGGAAAGCGAAAACTCTGGGCGACATCGTTAGCCCAGCCATTCCTCTTGAAGAGTGGGATTCGGAATGATCCTTCTCGATACCCATGTCTTTTTCTGGATGACAAGCGAACCGCATCGGCTGTCGAAGAAAGCGTCTGAGGCGATTCGAGAGGAACGAGCGAGCACTGGAGTGGCGATAACCACAATCAGTCTGCTTGAGCTGGCGCGACTGGCAGAAAACCATCGCATCGCGCTTTCCCAAAGCGTGGAGAGATTTCTTGCCGAGGCTGTGTCGCGGGTAATTGTAAAGCCGATGACGCCCGAGATTGTGGAACTGGCTGTGCGCCTGCCCTCAACCTTCCCAAAAGATCCTGCTGACCGGGTGATCGCCGCGACCGCAATGGCAGACGGCACTGCCCTCGTGACCGCCGACCAGAAAATTCGAGAATCGGGCGTTGTGCGAACAATCTGGTAATCCGGCAGCAACGCCCTATTCCGCGATTGAGTCTCAGGACTTTATTCTCTTCCCCTGCGCGTCCCACACCGCGGCCGTTTTACTGAAATAAGACTGGTTTGCCAGGTGGCAGCCGATGGCCGCGTTGTTGCCGAACACTTCGTCTTCCACAACTTTCTTGCGCGTGCGGACGGCGTTAAAGAAATTGGCCTGATGATCCACGAGATCGCTGTAGCCTTGAGGCGGCGTGAACACCTCCGGCGGTTCGCTCATATTGATCGCGGATAGCGGATGCTCAGCCGCGAACTGCACCAGATATTCGTCGCGCAGTTTCTTCGGCCAACCGTAGATTGAGTAGCCCTCGGGCTGGGGCCGCGTGTCCTGCGGAGTAAAGGTGAGGGTTGCGCCCTGAATGCCGAGCGTTCCTTTGGTTCCGAAAAAGCCGATGTAGTCCCCCTGATCGTTGTTCAGGTTGCAGCGCAGATACATGCGGAAATTGGGATAGTCGTAGAAGGTTTCGATCAGGTCGGGGAAATCTCGCCCGTCTTTGAAGTGAAAGAGGCCGCCCATGGACTGCGCACGGCTGGCAACTCGATTGGTCCCGCTGATGTAGTGAATGCCAGAGATGGCATGCACGAAGAGGTCGCCGGGTAAACCCTCGCCGTAGTCGGTAAAGCAGCGCCAGCGGAAAAATCTTTCGGGGCTAAAGGGACGCTTGGGGGCGCCGTCGAGGAAGGCGTTCCAGTCGATGGTTTGTTCGTTGGCATCGGGCGGGATCGGATACACCCAGGCGCCGCTCGGCGAATTGCGGTCCCAGTGCGCTTCGATGTGATAGACATCGCCGAGCCGGCCGGAGTCATAAATTTCCTTCGCCTGCGCGTAGATGATCGACGAAACTCGCTGGCTACCGATCTGCACAATGCGGTTTGCCTTCTGCGCGGACTCGATCATGGCGAAACCGTCCTCGACGGTGTGCGACATCGGCTTCTCGCAATAAATGTCCTTGCCGGCGGCGCACGCGTCGACGAAAACTTTGCGGTGCTGATGGTCGGCGACGGCGATGATCACCGCGTCCACGTCCTTGCGATCGAGAATTTCCTTGTAGTTGCGGGTTGCGGAGCAATTGGGGTTGTTCACCGCTTCCTGCGCCGCGCTGTGTCGCGAATCGTAGAGATCGCAAACACCCACGCATTGAATGCCCGGTACGTGCAGTGAGGCTTGCAGCAACTCGCAGCCGCGCACACCCGTGCCGATAGAGGCGAATCGTAGGGTGTCGCTGGGGGCGACCGGTTTCGGCGATGCCCAAAGCGGCTTGGGTTGGAGCAAAGTGAATTTCGCTGCGGCGCTTGCGGTGACGGCACCGGTTCCAACGCGCATGAATTGACGACGAGTGAAGGATGGGTTCATGAGTGTTCCCTCCGATTTAGCAGTTGGCACTTAGCAATTGGCATTTGGCCATATGCCAATTGCTAGGTGCCGGGACGCACAGGCACATTTTGAGCGCCACGTTCCTCGCGGCGGAAATTATCGCACAGCACCGGGCATTGGACGTTCGTAATCTTCGGATTTCCTGAGAATCGCGCTAAGTTTGAGTCGCCGCCCACTCCGCATTGAATCCATGCTTTTGAAACGCAGTTTTCATCCCACGCGCCGCTCCCCACGCCACTGGTTGAACACCTCTGTTCGCGTATTTGCGGGACCCGGCGACTTTGACGCTCTCGGCGTGAACTTGAGCGACGGCGGCATGTGCCTGTTTACCATCGCCAATTTGCCGGTCGGAACTCCGCTGGAAGTGGAATTCCTGCCGCCGCGAAGCGCGGATCCGGTGCGCTATTCCGGCAAGGTGCGCCACCGCGCGCTCTATTTGTATGGGATTGAGTTTCTGGAAGACTTGCAAGATGCGCAGTTCCGAATGGACCAGTGCGCATCGGATCTTAGTTGAATGAAGCCTGGAGCCTAAAGCGCAGAGACGATTCTTACGCGCGGCCCTTCTTTGAAGTCACAACCCTTACCCGCTCCCACGGACGCTTAGGGCGCTCAGTCGCAGGTTTGTCGCGGTCAAGAATTCGGTCGTAGTGATACGCCTCGCTGACCGTGCCAAGCGATTCGTTGTACAGACTGGGAAGGCAGAGCGCTTCTTTCAGTTCCTCAGTGAATTGCTGTAAGGCCTTGAGATGGTCGGCGGTCGCTGCAATTTCCGTTTTCGAGGTCCTCAGCACCTGCTGGTAGCCGCGATTGATCAGCTTTGAGATCTCGCCGTTGATGAGATAGCCGGGGTAAGCAAAAATCTTCACGCCCTCGTCGCCGTCCTTCTGGATGGCCGCCGATACGTTGTACTTCTTCAAGAACACGCGGCCCTGCGTGCCCGGCGCTTCAAGAATGTCGAATCCATGATCGCGCAGCCACTGCACGGATTCGTCGAAAGTTCGCGTTTCAACCTTGGTTGGCATGTTTTACCCCGTTGTTGGTCATACGTTGTGGTCGTTCGCCAAAATCGTACTCGACAACTTGCAACTATTTGGTTTGATGCACGTCTCAGTTTTTTGAACTATACCCGATCCACTGTACTCAGAAGGCGCGATGACCTGAACGCCAGATCACCTGATACTTTTGTTGCTCCTCTATAATCTAACGACACGTTACCGCATTTTGCACAGCGGCAAGGTTACGATGGTCACGGCTTCAGCTTTGAGCTTCGAGCGCTGAGCGGTGAGCAATCACGATTTTGATCGCTCAACGCTCATTGCTCGCTGCTCGCTGCTCATAGCTGAGTGATCTGCTTTCATGTCTCCTTCGACGACAAAACTGCTTGAACAGCGTCTCGGCCAGCGCAGCCTTGCGCGCGTCGGTAATACTCCTTTGCTGCGGCTCGAGCGAATCGGCGCAGAATTTCCGAACGTTCAACTCCTCGCCAAAGCCGAGTGGTACAACCCCGGCGGATCGGTGAAAGACCGCGCGGCCTACAACATCGTGAAAGAAGGCCGCCGCAGCGGAAAGTTTACTCCCGAAAAAATTCTGCTCGATTCAACCAGCGGCAACACCGGCATTGCCTATGCCATGATCGGCGCTGCCGAAGGTTTCCCGGTCACGCTGTGCATGCCAGAGAACGTCTCGGTCGAGCGTAAGCGCATTCTGTTTGCCTATGGCGCGAACATTATTTATACCGATCCAGGCGACGGTTCCGATGGCGCAATCCGCGCCGTCCGCGAACTCTACGCCCGCGAGCCGGAGAAATATTTCTACGCCGACCAGTACTCAAACCCTGCCAACTGGCAGGCCCACTACCATGGCACAGCCGAAGAAATCTGGCAACAGACCGAAGGCCGTATCACGCATTTCATCGCGATGATGGGGACGAGCGGAACATTCATGGGAACTTCGCGACGCTTGAAAGAGTTGAATCCGAATATCCGCTGCATTTCGTTGCAACCCGATTCGCCGTTCCACGGCATCGAAGGCGCCAAGCACATGGCCAGCGCCATTGTGCCGAAGATCTACGATGCGTCACTTGCAGATGAAGACATTGGAATTCCAACTGAGGATGCTTATGCCCATGCAATCCGCGCCTCGCGGGAAGAGGGCCTGCTGGTTGGAATCTCGTCTGGAGCGGCCATCGCCGGATCGCTGCAGATTGCACGCAGGTTGAAGAAAGATGAGGAAGCGGTCATCGTGACTCTCTTCCCGGATTCGGGAGACAAGTATTTGAGCGAGAGATTCTGGACGGAAAAATGATTTCACCACAGAGGCACACAGACACAGAGAAAACCAGAAGAATATCTGTTTCATATTTTCAAAAAGGTTTTCCTTGCGCCCCTGTGTCTCTGTGGTGAAAAGAATTTTGATGCTTCGCCTCGGCCAATCCCACTACGACGCTCTCCGCCAGCACGGCGAGGAGACCTATCCGCACGAATGCTGCGGCGTGCTGCTCGGCCACATGGAAGACGACGGCACGCGCGTGGTCACCTCCCTCGCCCGTGCCGGAAACACCCGCTCCGATTCTCCGCAGAACCGCTACAACATCGATCCCAAGGAGCTGGTTCGCATTCAGCGCGAAGGCCGCGAGCGCGAAGAGGACATCATCGGCTTCTACCATTCACATCCCGATCACCCCGCGCAGTGGTCGCAAACCGATCTCGCCGAAGCCCACTGGTTCGGCTGCTCGTACCTGATCACCAGCGTGGAAAAGGGCAAGGCCACGCTGACGAACTCGTTCGAACTCGCCGGCACGGACGAGAACGACAAGAAGCTGGTGGATGAGGGCATCGAGGTGGTATAACCACGAACCGTGGGGGTCGGACATTCCTGTCCGACCAGGTTGTGATGGGGGGCGCGGGCGTCCCCGCGATAAGGAGCTTACCGGAGTGAGACTTGTTTGTCTGGGGATGCTGATTCCGATTTCAGCACTTGGCCTGCCCATTGTTTTCTGGCTCATTAAGCGTTCCGCGCGAGAAGCGGAGCCCGTTCGTAACGGCGCGTCTTTCGAATTTGTCCTCGGTCGAGGCCTGTTCTTGCTTCTCAGGCTAGTGGAATTGCTGCTCGTAGCTTTTACGGTTATGGTTTTCGTTGCGGTTGTTTCAACCGGTGGCAGCCTGTTTGCCGTTCTCATTGCTTTAGTAGTTTTGGCTGCCATCTTGCTCGCTACCCCGCGCTCTGTGGTTGTGGATGACGACGGTCTTCGACAGAGTCGTTGGCCTTTGGCCGAGAGACAGACCCAGTGGAACGAGATTGCGACTGTTTCACGCGATGCGCGAATAGGAGGAACCCTCGTCTGGTCTACAAATCGCAACCTCGCCGCAGTTTTTTCGCCGCAGTTGATTGGGCAGCAGCAATTCGAAAAAGAAATTAGGGCGCGTGCACAAAACGTCGTGTTCGAATGCGATTCAGACCCGCTCTGATGACGCAGGTTCTTATTCTCTTGCGGGCGAGGCGCGCCACTTCCCCGGTCGGGCAAGAATGTCCGACCCACCCGTGCACTGCTGAATCTCTGCCCCACTTTGTGGCATCATTTGTACATGCCAAAGATCCACATTCCTACGCCGTTGCGGCAGTATGCGGGCAAGCAGCCCGCGGTTGAAGTCCAGGGGGCTAGTGTCGGAGAAGCCCTGAGCAGCCTGGTTTCACAGCATCCCGACTTGCGCCGTCATCTTTACACGGACGAAGGCAAGCTGCGCGCCTTCGTGAACGTTTATTTGAATGACGAGGACGTCCGTTATCTGCAGAAGGAAGCCACGGCGGTTTCGGACGCGGACCACATTTCGATCGTGCCGTCGATAGCTGGCGGGACAGTTCTTAGCTGTTAGCCTTTAGCTCTTAGCCTTTAGCTCTTAGCCCGGCGGATTTGGCTGAAAGCTAAGAGCTAGCAGCTAAAAGCTTTTTCGCAGGAACCTGGAATCCTTTATTTATGCCGACTCTAACCGAAGCCCCACCAACTCCCGTCTCTCTCAACAACGACGAAATTCTGCGCTATTCGCGCCACCTGATCATGCCCGAAGTCGGCATGGAGGGGCAGCTCAAGCTCAAAGCTGCGAAAGTTCTGTGTATCGGTGCCGGCGGGCTTGGATCGCCCTTGGCACTCTACCTCGGAGCGGCGGGCATCGGCACGCTCGGCATCGTGGACTTCGATGTCGTGGACTACACCAACTTGCAGCGGCAGATCATCCACTCCACCGCCGACGTTGGCCGTCCCAAGCTCGATTCCGCCGCCGAGAAGCTCAAGGCGATGAACCCGTTCCTGAATATCCGCACCTTCAACACGCGGCTATCGAGCGACACCGCGCTCGAGCTGTTCAAAGAATTCGACATCATCGCCGATGGCACCGACAATTTTCCCACGCGCTATCTCGTGAATGACGCGTGCGTGCTCACCGGAAAGCCGAACGTCTATGGCTCGATTTTCCGCTTCGAAGGACAGGCCAGCATCTTCGCCACGAAAGAAGGCCCGTGCTATCGCTGCCTGTATCCTGAGCCGCCACCGCC
>Ga0075425_100000783_pt1 | contig 30228 bp, 25 predicted proteins | sample SoiMethybrSBSTD4_FD_75300 | JGI IMG/M metagenome (GOLD analysis project Ga0075425, IMG submission 75300) | Bulk soil microbial communities from a Populus tree surrounding site in Tennessee, USA - Soil MetaG P. TD hybrid SBSTD4 | ecosystem: Environmental > Terrestrial > Soil > Tree plantation... | reverse complement strand
TCTCCAATTTCTGGCGCAATTTCAGAATGTGGTTGTCAACGGTGCGGGTCGACGGATAGTTGTGATACCCCCAAACCTCATTGAGCAACTCGTCCCTGGTAATCACGCGCTCCGCGTTTTGCACCATGAACTTGAGCGTCTTGAATTCCTGAGCTGTGAGGGCGGTTACTTTGCCTTCGCGAATGACTTCCATCTTTGTGAAGTCGATCGAGATATCCTCAAAGGAAAACTTGTCGGTAGCTGGCGGGCGAGATGTGCGCCGCAATGCCGCACGCACCCGCGCCAGCAATTCGCGCGGGCTAAAAGGCTTTGTGACGTAATCATCGGCCCCGAGTTCGAGCAGGAGGACCTTGTCGGAAACGTCACTTGTAGCGCTGAGCACAATGATTGGAACAGCGGGCGAACGCTGTTTGAACTCTCGGCACAATTCCGGCCCAGAAATCCCCGGCAATCGCAGATCGAGCACAACCCCCGAAGGCTCTGCTCCGCGGAACAATTCGAGCGCTGCAGGACCATCGTGCGCCATCTGGACACTATAGCCTTCAGCTTCGAAAAGCCGTTTGAGAGCCTTTTGGACCGCGCGGTCGTCCTCTACCACCAGAATCCGGTCACCTGCGGCCGTTGCTAGCCGTGGCGGGAATTTCTGGAGACTGCTCTGAGGTATGGCTGGACCGGTATTCTCGACAGCGCGCAGCATAAATCCTCCCCTTTGCGGCCGCAACACATGCCGCACACCTACCTTTCAGATTACTACTATTCGTCAATGGATCCGGACCTGGGCAGGCGATTGACAAACTTTTTACATGATTCGCGGCGGACGTCGGGTAGCAAATTGGCTGGCGAAGATCGCGATGGTCGGGAGCTCAAACCCAGTCTTATTCGAATCGAGCCGTTGCTGGACAGAAGAGTCAGGGCAGGGAATCCGGAGAGGACGAAATCTGCTCCTGCGGCGTCAAGTTCCTTCTCCGGAGAGGTTGTCGGAAAAGCGACGACGGTTGCGCCCGCCGCCTTACCAGCGCGAATTCCAGCAGGAGCATCTTCAAAGACAACGCATTCTTGTGCCTGCACTGCGAGCAAAGCTGCGCCTTTCAAATAGGGTTCCGGGTCCGGCTTTCCGAAGCTAATGTCGTTCGAGGTAATCATGCGCTTCGGAACTGGAAGGCCTGCGGCCCGAAGTCTGGTTTCAGCCAGCGGCCGGGTGCATGAGGTGACGATAGCCCAATGCTCGGGAACCAGAGAACTCAGAAGCTCACGCGTGCCGGGAAGGGGAACTACGCCATCAGTATCGTCGAGTTCCCCCTGCTCGACGATTCGATTCTCGGCCTCGGCGTCGGCGTCGGGCAGAAGTTCGCGGATGGTCGCAATGCTCGGCCGCCCATGCGCGCGCCGGACCGTGTCTTCGGGATCGAAGCCGTGCTCTAGCGCCCAGCGGCTCCAAACCCGGGCAACCGCCGGCGTCGAGTCAACCAGAACCCCGTCAAGATCAAAAAGCAGTCCTCGGCACGCGACTTCAATCATGATTAACGATAACAGGAACCGGTTCAGGGCCGAAGCTATGAGGTGGCCGTGGCGGAAGTTTGAAACACTGGTTTCAGCGCAGGGTAAAGCCTTCGGTAATTTTCGTACTGTTGGCCAAGGGCGTTTACCGCCTTTGGTTGCGGCTTGATGCCGTGTTGCACCTTCACAACCGCATCGCACGCTTCATCAACAGAACCCCAGAATCTGGCTCCAACTCCAGCCAGCAATCCGCCGCCGTATGCAGCTCCTTCTTCGGCGGCCAGAATCTCGACTTCGTGCGCGTAGATATCGGCCTGAATTTGCCGCCAAAGCTCGGAACGCGCTCCGCCTCCGCCCAGTCGAATATTGGTGACCGGCACCCGCATTTCTTCGAAAAGCGAAAACGTGTCCTTCAAACTGAAGGCCACGCCCTCAAGCACTGCGCGAGTGACGTGTGCACGCGTATGGCTGGCGGCCAAACCGGTTAGGGTGGCCCGTGCGTAAGGATCAAGGTGGGGCGTTCGTTCCCCCATTAAGTAAGGTGCCCACAGGACGCCATCGGAACCCGGAGAAATCGCACCGGCTTCTCTCGTGAGATCGTCGTACGAAAGCTGGCCTGATCCTCTCAACAGATCGCGCAACCAGCGGAAGGACAGGCCCGCCGCCTGGGTCACACCCATCACGTGCCAGCGGCCCGGCACGGCGTGGCAGAACGTGTGCACGCGCCCTTTCTTGTCCATCGCTGGAGAATCGGTCGCGGCAAAGACGACCCCCGAGGTTCCGATCGTCGCGCTCACCGCTCCAGCGCGTACGATCCCCATTCCGACGGCGCCGCCCGCCTGATCTCCGGCCCCAGCGACCACGGGGGTTCCTTCCTTCAATCCCGAATGCGCTGCACCTTCTGCTGTAATTCGCCCACACACCTCCGGCGATTCATAAACTTTCGGCAGGCAGCTCATCGGCAAGCCAGCCGCCGACATCATCTCTTCCGACCACTTTCGTTGCGTTACGTCCAGCATCAGCGTGCCAGAGGCATCGGCCACATCGATGGCATGTTCGCCAGTCAGGCGAAAGCGCACGTAATCCTTTGGCAGAAGCACGCGGCGAAAGCGTTTCCAAATCTCGGGTTCGTTATCTCGCACCCAAAGCAGTTTAGTGAGCGTGAAATTCGTGAGCGCTGGATTGCAGGTGAGTTCAATGATCTTGGTCTCGCCCAACTTGGAGTTCAGCCAATCGCATTGCGGCTGCGTTCGCTGATCGCACCAAATGAGCGACCGCCGAAGCACCTCATCTTTCTCATCCAACAGGACGGCACCGTGCATTTGCCCGGCCAGGCCGGCACACTTAATGCTCTCAGGTGAAACGCCAGCGTCAGTGATTGCCTGGCGAATGGCGAGTCCCGCAGCCTTATGCCAATCTTGCGGATCCTGTTCTGCCCATCCGGTCTGAGGAGAAGCAAAGGGCACATGCTCAGCCGTAGCGGAACTTACAATCGCGCCTGACCGGTCCACCAGGACCGCCCGCGTGCCGCCGGTACCAACATCAACGCCGAGAACGTATTCCATGACCTAGATCGACCTCGAAGCGAGACAGTGTAGCAGATACCCTAAGAACATCTAAGAGGAGCAACCTCGGGCGAGCGCGCAGCGTCAGAACCCCGAAATCTACTTTTGAGGAGGAACTATGCGCGCCAGAATTCTTGCTCTTTGTGCGACTTTGGCATTGATCGCGGGACTGGGTGCCCAGACCCGACAGATGGCCCGGCACGAACCGCATATGAGCGCCGCTTTCGGCCATTTGCAGCAGGCTAAGAACGAACTGGAGAAGGCCACCGCAACTAAGGGCGGCCATCGCGAGAACGCAATGCGGCTGGTTGATCAGGCCATGGCCGAAGTGCAAGCCGGCGAATCGTACGACATTACCCACTAACTTAGTCGTATTCCACGCCAATCAGATAGAGGCCGCTCGCCGGGGCAGTCGCCCCGGCCGCTGAGCGGTTCTTTGCCTCGATAATTGCTGGAATGTCTATTGGCCTGAGTGTGCCCTTTCCCACCAGTATGAAAATCCCAACCAGGTTCCGAACCATATGGTGCAGGAAGCCGCTCCCACGTACGTCATAGATCAATTCATCCGCCGAGCGGCTCCAGTTCGACGAGAACACCGTCCGCACATTTGATCGGTCCTCCTGCGCCGCGTCGCGCTCTGGATCCACGGCAGCGAACGAAGTAAAGTCATGCTCACCTTCGATGTGGTGCGCCGCATCGATCATCGTTTCTTCCTCGAGCGGATATGGATAGTGCCAAACGTATTGCGCCAGAAATGGCGGGCAGATGCCGCCTCGATAAATACGATAGCGATAGCGTTTCTCCCGCGCCGATTTGCGCGCGTGAAAATCCAGAGGCACTTCGGTTGCTTCTATCACGCGGATCGCTGGCGGAAGAATGTCATTCAGCGCGGTAACTAGATTCGCTGCCGGAATGATCGATTCGGTCGTGAATGTCGCCACCTGTGCCAACGCGTGCACTCCCGCGTCGGTGCGTCCCGAGCCTTGCGGCAGTACGTTTTCTCCGGTGATTCGTCCAATAGCCGAGGCCAGAGTGCCCTGAATGGTTGGAAGCCCGGGCTGAACTTGCCAGCCGCTGAACTCGGTGCCGTCATAGGCCAGCGTAAGTTTCAGATTGCGCATGAGAAATCGAATCTTCAGGGAGAGCCGCGCATCCAAGAGTACATTGTTTGCTGTCGTTCGGTAGGAGCATTAGCTCCTCAGCTATACTGTTGAATTCCTTGGGACAGATTGTGGGTTGAGCTGATCGAATTCCGGTGTTTTACCGGAGTCGCGGAACCCGCGACTGTCCGTTTGCGTACTACAGCTTTGATTCAGCCGTGTTGGCCAGAGTGTCATTTTGGCCGGTTCACGACATTTCAGTTATTCGATTTAATGGAGAGGATGGAATGTTTTTATCTTCGTTCAAGTGTGTAGTTCAACACAGTTTAGCTGTCCTTCTGATTGCCGCAATGCCGATGAGTCTTTTCGCGCAGGATGTCACCCCCGCCCCACAGGCGCAGTCGTCACAGGCCACATTGCCTCAGGCGCCCGGCGCGACTCACCGCCAATTTGAGGTGAGGGATTACACCAAGCCGAAAGCTCATTTCCCGAATCCGATCGCGCCTTACACCGAGCGGGACATTCCGCAACCGGACCTGACGAATTCGCCGAAAATCGATCAGCTCATGCGAGAGGGCAAGATCTACCTTTCCATGGACGATGCTGTAGCCATTGCGCTTGAGAACAATCTCGACATCGCGATTCAGCGATACAATCTCGGAATTGCGGACACGGATGTGCTCCGCGCAAAGTCCGGCGCCAATCAGTTTTTCGGCGTCAATTCGGGCATAGTCCAAAACACGCCGGGTGGCGGCGTGGGCGGACTCAGTGGCAACGTCGGATCGGGACCCGGAGGGACCAGTGTTGGTACGGGCGGCGTTGGCGCAGGATCATTGGGAATTACCAGCACAGAAGGGCTGGGGCCAGCCATCACCAGCTTTGACCCTGTGCTTTCTGGCACGCTCCAGTTCGATCACGCCCGGTTTATTCCGACCAGCCCATTTTCCGGCACCGCCCAGAACAGCACTACGGCCAATTTTTCCTATGTGCAAGGCCTGCACACCGGGACCAATATTCTTGTCGGATTCAATAACAGCCGAACGACGACGAACAACGCCTTCACTACTGTGAGTCCGGCGCTGAATTCCAGCTTCCAATTCAAGCTCAACCAGCACCTGCTGCAAGGCTTTGGATTTTTGCCCAATGATCGCCTGATTCGAATCACAAAGAATAATCGCGAGATCACCGACGTTGCCTTTAGGCTGCAGATCATCACGACGGTCGATCAAATCGAGAACCTTTACTGGAACCTGGTTTTCGCTTATGAAAATGTACGCGTGGCGAATGAGTCGCTGGCGTTCGCACAGAAGACACTCTCCGACACTAAAAAGCAGGTGGAGATTGGCAGTCTGGCACCGATTGAGGTTGTTCGCGCACAGAACACCGTTGCCGCCGACCAGCAGACGCTCGTACAGGCACAAACCAACCTGGAGCTTCAGCAGTTGCTGATGAAAAATGCTCTGAGCCGGTCGCTAAAGGATCCGACTCTAGCCGGCGCTGCAGTGATTCCAACGACAACCATGGCCCTGCCTACGCAAGAACCCGTGGTTCCAACCGAGGACCTTATCAATGACGGTCTGCAGCACCGCGCCGAACTTGCCCAGTTGAGGATCGACCTCACGAATCGGGATATCAGCAATCGCGCCATTAAGAATGCGTTGATGCCGAGCCTTGACCTCTTTGCTTACTACGGTGGTTCGGGCACAGGAGGGGCGCAGAACCCAACCTATATCTGCAACACGCCAGCCGGACCCAGTTCGGGGTTCTGCAACAACTTTACCCCCATTGCACCAATTTCTTACGGAAGCACGCTCAACGATCTGGTAGATTCGTCCGCTCCCGACAAGGGGGTGGGCGTTACGCTGAACATTCCAATCCGCAATCGTGAGGCTCAGGCGCTCTCCACTCGTGCCCAGCTGGAAATGCGTCAGGCCCAAATGCGATTGCAGCAACTCGAGAACCAGATTCGAATCGAAGTCCGCAACGCCCAATTTTCGGTCACGCAGAATCGGGCCGCTGTGGAAGCCGCTCAAGCGGCCGTCGAGTTGGGACGTCAATCGCTCGATGCCGAGCAAAAAAAATACGCATTGGGCGCGTCAACCTCGACTCTAGTACTGCAGAACCAATCTGCGTTGGCGACTGCACAGTCGAACCTGGTCTCTGCCATGGCGGCCTACGAAAAAGCCCAGATCGAACTTGATCGTGCGACGGGACTGTTGCTGGAACACGCCGGTATTGATATGGGCGATGCGGAAAAGGGTGACGTAACTCATCAGCCAAAAGTCCCGTTTGTTGCCCCACGAGCTGACGTGCAGGGAACAATCACGCAACCTGCGGAGAGCCAGTAACTGAGGACTTCAACTGACAAAGCTCCGCCAATTGGTAGAGCTTTTTTCTTGAGCTGACGCCGTTCTCACTGTGTGAAAATACCTGTCCACTGAAATCAGAGAATGCCGGATACGCTCTCGATTGCAATCGTCGCTCTCAACGAAGAGGCCAACCTCCCTCGAACGCTTGCCAGTGTCCGCTGGGCAGACGAGATCGTGGTTGTGGATTCCGGCTCTACCGATCGTACTTGCGACATCGCGCGTGAGTATGGCGCGCGCGTGATCATCGAGCCGTGGCGCGGATATACAGCCCAGAAGAATTACGCGCTTGAACTCTGTACGAAAAGCTGGATTCTCGCACTGGATGCGGATGAAGAAGTAAGCCCTGCGCTAACAGAAGAAGTTCGCGCGATATTAGCTGGGCAAGCACAGTTCGCGGGCTATTCCATGCCCCGCAAGAATCTTTTTCTCGGCCGCTGGATGAAACACGGCGGCTTTTATCCTGATCCCAAGTTGCGCCTCTTCCGGCGCGGAAAGGCCTACTCAACCGGACGCGATCCGCATGACCGCTTCGACATGAAAAACCAGGAGCGAGTCGGCAGATTAAAAGGAGCTCTGATCCACCGCACGTATCCGACTCTTAATCTCTACCTCGAGCACATGAACCGTTACTCGAGTGTCTGGAACCGCGTCCCCGGTGCCGTGCCACAGAAGTTCAGCATCAACGCCATCGTCCTGCGTCCGCTCTTCACCTTCATCTATAACTACTTCTTTCGATTCGGATTTCTCGACGGACGCGAAGGCCTGCTGCTGCACATGTACCACGCGGGATATGTGTCATGGAAATATGCGAAGGGCTGGGAGATGGGACGCGGCACGCCACCTCCCAAGAAGTAGACCTTGCAAGCAACGTCTCTAGATTCGCGGGTGTAGAGACGTAGCTTGCTTCGTCTTGGCCGCGTGAAGTGCCCTCGTTTCCAAACCGACCACCTGGTCGCTTGCCTGCCTTGCTCCACCATCATGCCTCTCCTATCATCGAAACAGGCATGGCCGAGAAGAAGACGCAGGTTCCCGAAAGTCCCATCTCTGAAATCACAGGAAAGCGCCATCCTTCAGATTCCGAAAAGCGATGGGCTGAAAAGGCTCTACTTCCTGCCCTCGAAAAGTCTCTGGAGAAGCCCATCGGCGCTCCCAGCGGCGTAAATCTGGACGAGCACGGCCGCGCTCGCTTCAGCACAATTTCCGGCGTTCCCATTCGGCGGCTCTACACGCGAGCCGACCTCCCTGAAGACTGGAATTACGACCAGTATCTCGGCTATCCCGGCCAACCGCCCTTCACTCGCGGCATTCACGCCACAGGATATCGCGGCAAGCTTTTCACCATGCGCCAGTTCTCCGGCTTCGCGTCGCCGGAGGAGACAAATCGCCGCTACAAATATCTGCTCGAGCACGGCGGCAGCGGGCTGTCGGTGGCGTTCGACCTGCCCACACTGATGGGTTACGACTCCGACCATTCCGCGAGCGAAGGTGAAGTAGGGAAGTGCGGTGTGGCAATCGACTCGCTCGAGGACATGGAGATTCTCTTCAACGGTATTGACCTCGAGAAGACCACGGTCTCGATGACCATCAACTCCCCGGCCTCGGTGCTGTGGGCGATGTATCTGGTGGTTGCGGAAAAGCAGGGCGCCGATTGGAAAATGATTTCGGGAACGATTCAAAATGACATTCTGAAGGAGTACATAGCACAGAAGGAGTACATCTATCCGCCAGCCCCCTCGATGCGCTTGGTAGTCGACACATTCGAGTTCGGCTCGAAGTTCACGCCGCGCTTCAATACGATTTCGATCAGCGGTTATCACATTCGCGAAGCTGGATCAACTGCGCTGCAGGAACTGGCGTTCACCCTTTATGACGGCGTTGAGTATGTGGAATGGGCGCGCCGCCGCGGCCTCGATGTAGATGAATTCGGCCCGCGCCTGAGCTTTTTCTTCAACGCGCACAACGATTTCTTTGAAGAAATCGCGAAATACCGCGCTGCACGCAAGATTTGGTATCGCGTGATGACGGACCGTTTCGGTGCGAAAAACCAGCGCACGTGGCTGATGCGCTTCCACACACAGACCGCCGGTGTTTCACTTCCCGCACAACAGCCGATGAACAACATTGCGCGGGTTGCCATCCAGGCGCTGGCGGCAGTGCTCGGCGGAACGCAATCGCTGCATACTGACGCCTACGATGAAGCACTCGCCTTGCCCACCGAAGAAGCCGCGCGCATCGCGCTGCGAACACAACAGATCATTGCCTATGAATCTGGCGTGACTCAAACCGTTGATCCCCTCGGCGGCTCGTATTTCCTCGAGAATCTCACTCTGCAGATGGAAAACGGCGCGTTCGACTACTTTGGCAAGCTGGACGCGATGGGCGGCATGGTGAAGGCCATCGAACGTGGATATCCGCAAAAGGAAATCGCCGAAGCCTCATATCAGTATCAGCGCGCGGTTGAGGCCAAAGAGAAGATCATCGTCGGCGTTAATGATTTCGCGATCGAAGAAGAGCCGCCCAATATTCTCTACATTGACGAATCGGTTGCTCACCAGCAAACAGCGAACCTGAAGGCACTGCGCGCTCGTCGTTCGAATGAAGAGGTCCAGCGCCGTCTGGATGATTTGAAGAAAGCCGCTGCCCAGGAGCCGTCGAGCTCGAACGGCAACGTCTCATCAGCCAACACTATGCCCTACATCATCGACGCCGTTCGCGCCTACGCCACCGTAGGCGAAATCTGCGACGCGCTGCGCCAGGTCTACGGAAGCTACACGGAAGCCAGCATCACCTAGCCCGTGTGGCGCGGACACTCTTGTCCGCGAACCTGCTTATCGGTTCTCGCGCGTAGACGGGCGCTCCTTCACAGACAAGAGTGTCCGCGCCACACGATACGTGCTGAAACCGAAGCACCTCCTTTGTCATCTAACACCTTTCAGCTCGCAGTTTCGTTACAAATAAGCGAAATCTTATGTCTACTTGGCCTGTTCCCAGTGCGTTGAACGCCGCAACCGAAATCTTTCCGACGCTTACCTCGGCGCAGATCCATCGCATTCGCTCCTGCGGCGAGGTGCGGCGGGTCACACCTGGCGAGATTCTGTTCAAGCCCGGTGACATAAACGTCCCGTTCTTCGTGCTCCTGTCGGGCGAAATGGAGATTGCGCAGCCCGGCCTCGATGGCGAGCGCCCGATAACAAAACACAGCGCCGGCGCATTCACAGGCGAACTCAGCATGATCTCGGGCCAGCGTGTGTTTGTGCTTGGCCGAGTCAGCCAAGCGGGCGAGTTTCTCGAAATCAGCCAGGATGGACTGCGGCAGATCGTCGCCAAAGATGCAGAGCTGAGCGAGATCATCATGCGCGCCTTTATCCTCCGGCGCATCGCGCTGATCACCAACAACCTGGGTAACGCGATCTTGCTCGGATCGCAGCATTGCGCCGGTACGCTGCGTCTTCGCGAATTTCTGGGACGTAATGGTTATCCCTATACCTTCATCGATCTCGACAAGGACAAAGCTTCGCAGGCTCTCCTCGATCGCTTCGAAGTCAAACTGAGCGATGTTCCTGTGGTCATTTGCGATGGACGAACTGTTCTTCGCAATCCTTCCACGCAGCAGCTGGCGGACTGCCTCGGGTTGAACGCCCACATTGACGCTTCTGAGGTGCGCGATCTAATCATCGTCGGCGCGGGACCGTCGGGACTTGCGGCCGCCGTTTACGCGGCATCTGAGGGTTTGAATTCTCTGGTTATTGAGACCGAATCGCCGGGCGGGCAGGCAGGTTCCAGCTCAAAGATCGAAAATTATCTGGGATTTCCCACTGGCGTCTCTGGGCAAGAGCTGTCCGCCCGCGCCTTAAGCCAGGCCCAGAAGTTCGGCGCGAAGATGATGGTCGCGCACAACGTAGTGCGGCTCAACTGCGATACGCGTCCCTACAAGATTTATCTCGATAACGGCGACGTGCTCAAGGCGCGCGCGATCGTGATCGCCAGCGGAGCGCAATACAACAAACCGAATATCGCGAACCTGCACCAGTTCGAAGGGCAAGGCGTTTACTATGGCGCGACTTACATCGAAGCGCAGTTATGCGAAGGCGAGGAGGTCGCCGTTGTTGGCGGCGGAAATTCAGCCGGTCAGGCAGCTGTGTACTTGTCTCAGACAGCGCGCAAAGTGCACATGCTGGTGCGCTCAGGAAATCTTTCGGACACGATGTCGCGGTACCTGATTCAGCGGATCACTGACAATCCGAAAATCGAGCTTCACTACAAAACGGAAATTGTCGGTCTGGAAGGCGAGAGAGATTTAAAGCGCGTGACTTGGATCGACAAAACCACGGCGCAGACGTCCACACACGACGTCTGCCGTCTGTTTATCATGACCGGGGCTTCTCCGAGAACGGAGTGGCTGCAGGGCTGCGTTGCCATGGATGACAAGGGTTTCATCATTACGGGCCGCGACCTCGATGTATCCAGCGGAGTCGTCCCGCCGATCCCGTGGCCGCTTACCCGTGCGCCGCAGATGCTGGAAACCAGCCTTCCGGGCGTATTCGCTGTTGGAGACGCTCGCGCCGGCAATGTTAAGCGCGTAGCATCAGCGGTTGGCGAGGGCGCGATCGCCATTCACCTCGTTCACCGAACCCTGGCAGAGTTGTAGGGTGGAAATTAAGCGGAGGCGACAATGAAGTGCAAACATACCGATCAGGTCAAGCTGACGACCACCGACAAGCACGTTTGCGAAGACTGCGTGAAAATTGGCGATACTTGGGTCCACCTTCGCCTTTGCCTCTCGTGTGGACATGTGGGTTGCTGCGATTCATCCAAGAACCGGCATGCGACCAAGCATTTCAAAACCTCCCATCATCCAATTATTCGCTCGATTGAGCCCGGAGAAACATGGATGTGGTGCTACGTAGACGAAATCTCGCCCGGCGAGGTGGACGCCGCGTAGTCATTCCTTACTGAAGCATGCAGGCTCAACCTCGATCGGCAAGAAGCAAAGCCATCAGATTCGTGGTGCTGATCGGAATCGCTTCTTTGCCGAGTTCGCCTACAAAGGCGCCCGCAGCGTCAACGGTCCCTTTCTGGCTGCGCTTGGCGCCAGCGCAACAATGGTCGGCTTCATCGCGGGATGCGGCGAGTTATTGGGATAGGCTTTTCGACTCGTCTCTGGTCCGCTCAGTGAACGAACCGGGCAGTTCTGGCCCATCACGCTATTTGGCTATTTCCTGCAGATGAGTGCCGTTCCACTGCTGGCTTGGGCCCCGAACTGGCAGACTGCGGGCGCGTTGATCATCGCTGAGCGCATGGGCCGAGCCATACGTAACCCTCCGCGCGATGTCATGCTTTCTCATGCTTCAAAGGAAATCGGCTACGGCCGCGGCTTTGGTTTGCATGAAGCGCTGGACCAGCTCGGAGCGATGACCGGTCCCTTGGTTGTTGCTGTTGTACTGGCGCATCACGGCAATTACCGCGCTGCGTTCGCGACCCTGCTGATTCCTTCCGCCCTAACGCTCGCACTCATCGTAGTAGCGCGCGCCTTGTATGCGAAACCAACAGAATTAGAAGCAACCGTACACCGGATCGAAGCGACAGAATTCCCAGGCGTCTTCTGGATCTACCTTGCGGGCGCGACGCTCGTCGCCGCCGGATTTGCTGATTTCTCCCTCATTACTTATCACTTTCACCAAGCGTCAGTTGTGCCCAACACCTGGGTCCCCGTGTTCTACGCCGTCGCCATGGCGATGAGCGGTTTGGGCTCTCTCCTCTTTGGCAATCTGTTCGACCGCGTGGGCTTTTGGATCTTAATTCCACTCACCTTGATCTCAGCTTTAGCTACTCCCCTTGTTTTCCTTGGTAGCTTATGGCCCGCGTTGTTGGGTGCAGCGATCTGGGGCGTGGGAACCGGTGTCCACGAATCTCTCATCCCCGCAGCTGTTGCGACGATGGTTCCAACTCAGCCCAGGCCGTCCGCTTACGGAATCTTCACCGCCGGATACGGCGTGGCGTGGTTCATCGGCAGCCTGTTTATCGGAAAACTCTATGGCGTATCAGTCGCCTGGGTAGTTGTCTTTTCGCTAGCAGTACAGGTGATCGGCGTGCCTATCTTCTTGGCTGTAGTAAGGCGAATGCGGCCACAAGTGGAGTGAGCCGTTGGGTTGTCTGGTCCTCGTTTCGCTGCTTACCCGACCTTTCCCTTCGATCTACAGCGTGCCCCGCATGCACCTGCAAACTCCGGCAGCATCGAAAGCTGAGACTAGAAGCGAGGTGACCATGTATACCATTCTGCTGATTATTCTGATCCTGCTTTTGATTGGAGCCCTGCCAACCTGGCCCTACAGCAGCGGTTGGGGATACTATCCCAGCGGCGGATTGGGGGTCATCCTCCTGATCATCATCGTTCTAATTCTGCTGGGCCGTTGACGCCGAACCCTATACCTTCGCGGTGGAGAAATCTTTAACGGTTGAGGGAGTGGCTTAGGCGTGGAGGCTCTGTCCCTGTTTCTGGGACAGCGGCGTCGGGAGCTCGAGTCCCAGAAATTCGCTCGCATTCTTAAAGCAGATGTCCTTGATCATCCTGCCCACCAGTCGCTCGTCATTGGGCAGATAGCCCTTTTCGATTTCCGCGCCAACAAGGTTGCAGAGCACGCGGCGAAAGTATTCATGCCGCGGGAATGACATGAATGACCGTGAATCGGTGGTCATCCCGATGAAGCGAGACAACAGACCGGTATTGGATAAGGCATCAAGCTGCCACTCGATGCCTTCCTTTTGATCAAGAAACCACCATCCGCTCCCGAACTGAATCTTTCCCGCGACCTTGCCGTTCTGAAACGCTCCCGCGACGGTCGCAAAAACATAATTTTCGGCAGGGTTCAGGTTGTAAAGGATCATCCGCGGCAAAGAGTTTTCTTGATCGAGAAGGTCCAGATACGCAACCAAGGATTGAGTCTGCGGCCAATTGCCGATGCAATCGAAGCCGCGGTCAGGGCCGAGGGATTCGTTTGCTCGTGAATTTACGTTGCGCAGTGCGCCAAGGTGCAGTTGTTTCGTCCAGCCTTTTTCCGCATCCAGGCTCCCGAAGAACAGCATGAGCAGGGAAGCGAACTGCTCATGCTCCTGGGGCGCCGCAGCCCTGCCTCCTCGAACGTGTTCAAAGATGCGCGCCGCCTCGCGATCGCTACAGGGGCGAGCGTAGCAATGCCGAAGGCCGTGATCGGACAGTCGGCCACCTTGCGCGTGAAAAGCATCGTGACACTGCTTCAGGGCATCGAGAAAATTCTGAAGGCTTACGATTTCGCTGTCACTGGCTTCCTCCAGCCGCGTGATCCAAAGATTGAATTTGTCTGGCTCATCGACCTGCAGAGCCCGGTCGGGGCGAAAGGTGGGGTAAACCCGAAAATCCGTATCACTACGGCCATTGATCTGTTCGTGATGCGAGAGGTCATCGGTCGGATCATCGGTCGTGCAGACCACCTTCACGCCAAACTTCCGCAGGATTCCGCTTGCGGAGATATCAACACTTGCCAGCGCTGAATTAGCGAGTTCCCAGACCTCATGTGCAGAATCCTCGTTCAACAGCTGATCCATTCCGAAATAACGTTTCAGTTCAAGATGCGTCCAGTGATAAAGCGGATTGCGCAGCGTGAAGGGGACCGTTCGCGCCCATGATTCGAATTTCTCATACGGCGAGGCGTCGCCGGTGCAGTAACGCTCTGCCACGCCGTTGGCACGCATGGCCCGCCATTTGTAGTGGTCACCTTCGAGCCAAATCTCTGTCAGGTCCGCGAATCGCCGGCCTTGCGCAATGTCCGCGGCGGGAAGGTGAGAGTGGTAGTCGAGGATCGGTTCATTTGCAGCGTATTCGTGGTAGAGCCGCCGGGCCGTTTCGGATTGCAGCAGAAAAGTTTCTGTAACAAAGGTCAAACATCCGCTCCTGAGTGCCGCAGCCAAAGCATACACGACCATGGATGTTGCGTAGGCATACTCCCCTCAGAACTGTTCGGATTGATCCGGGGGTTCGAGGAAAGGCAACAAGCCCTGGCCAGGTTTTTCATTTATCATTCTGTTCTTCTGGTACGCCAGCCGCCATGGGACATCCTGCGCTCGATCTTACGAACAAAACTGCTGTCGTGATTGGGGGGACCTCCGGCATCGGTTACACGCTTGCCAAAGGACTCGCGCGAGCGGGTGCCGACGTGATCGCGACTGGCCGCCGCGCTGATTTGGTCAAGTCCATCGCTGACGAGATTCGCGCCTTAGGCCGCAAATCGTTGGCAATTGCCTCGGATGTCACCGACCGCAGCAGCATCGAAGCGCTCCATGCAGCAGCAGAAAAGGAATTCGGACAGGTCGACATTCTTCTGAATTCCGCTGGAACCACGCGTCGCACGCCCACAGTAGAAGTTAGCGAAGATGAGTGGAACCGCATCATGGAAACCAATCTAACCGGAACGTTGCGCGCGTGCCAGATTTTTGGCGGCAAAATGATCGAGCGCAAGCAAGGCCGCATCATCAACATTGCGTCGGTTTCGTCCGGTCGCGGATTTTTCGAAGTCGCAGCATACGCGGCGAGCAAAGCTGGCGTTGTCTCGCTTACGAAGACTCTGGCTGTCGAATGGGCACCGTATAACGTCTGCGTGAATGCGATTGCGCCGGGAGTATTTCCTACGGATCTGAATCGTTCTCTTCTCGACGGCACCGCGCGCGGCAAAGAATTTATTGTGCGCACACCGATGCGGCGTTTCGGCAATTTGGAAGAACTGGTTGGCGCCGCCGTCTATCTCGCCTCAGATGCTGCCAGTTTCGTTACCGGGCACGTGCTCGCCGTAGATGGTGGATTTCTTGCCAGCGGCGTCACCCAGTAGTCAAATCGATATTCCCACCCCGCTCGGCCTGGCTCCCGCCTCCCCTAGTGATGGAAGCGAACGGTTATGCTTCAACAGTTGGGTTGCGAGCACCGTACCAGTAAAACCGCCGACAATAGCGACGTTACAGTGCGATTCATCGTCATTGTGTGAGGTGTGCATAGGATGTGGAGGACGAGGTGAGAATTGAACCCACGGTGATCGGTTTTGCAGGCCAATGCCTTACCAACTTGGCTACTCGTCCGAAGTGGAGCAAATCAAACAAAAAACCGGCAGCCAGGCGCAGGGGGCGACTCGCCCAGCTGCCGTCGGAGCAACCTTCAGGTTCATTTCAAGAGCCGAGTGACGCGGCCGAAACCACCGCCATCCAGAAGGCGAATGAAAAATAAACCGGCAAAAGTCCAGGTCAGTACAAGGGTCATTTGGGGGAGAGCTGCTGTGTACACATTATGTCTATCAAGTTAGTAGACTATTGTCGGGAAATTACTCACTTTCGTTTCACAGACCCTGTAAGTGACTCCTATTCCATTTCTGGATCCGTCCGATTGAAGTCAAGGATTTAGCTTGCCGATAACAGCAGTTGGAGACGGATCCAGAGTACTGACCCAGCGCCCCCGAATCACACATGTCCACCCCTGCACGAACGGCCTCCAGGAATCCAGATCTCGCCTTGGAACGGCTTGGCGGAGACCCTTAACTTTTCCTCGACATGATGCGGATATTTCTCGAAGAAGCGCCCAAACAGCTCCAGGCTCTCCGCGAGGCCGTTGGCACGGACAATCACACGGGTGCCGAGCATGGGGCGCACCGGCTGAAGGGAGATCTTGGCTATTTGAATGCGCTCGAGGCCGCCGCGTGCGCTCGCAAACTTGAAGACGCCGGCCACAGCGGAGATCTCAGCCATACCGGGACGATGCTTGCCACGTTAGAAACAAATGTCGAAGCAATCTTTTCGGTGATGCGTGCGCTTTGTTTGGATAGCCAGGTTTTTTCGGAGCGAATGTGAATGCGCACTCGGCAAGTGTTCCGGAATTGTCCCAAGCCGTCGCCGGTTCGCAATGCCGCGTACTTGTCGCGGAAGACGATCCCATGGTGCGGACGATTCTTCAGAGGTGGCTGCAACAGTGGGATCACGACGTCATAGCTGTTGACAATGGCACAGCCGCGTGGAAAGTTCTTTAACAGAAGCAACCGCCCGACCTGCTGATCCTGGACTGGATGATGCCGGAAATTGACGGCCTGGAGCTCTGCCGCAGAATTCGCGCCGATCAACAAAGCGCATACCGATACATACTTGTGATTACAGCCAAAGACGCCCGGCAAGATCTGGTAAGCGGCTTCGAAGCAGGTGCGGATGATTACCTGACTAAGCCCTTCGACCGCGACGAACTGCGAGCACGTCTTCGAGTTGGTGAACGCATTTTGAATCTACAGGGCGATTTTGATTCGAGCTCGAGACGCGCTTCACTTTCAAGCCACGCACGACGTCCTCACCGGACTCTGCAACCGCGGCACGGTGCTCGACGTGTTCGCCCGCGATTACTGGAAAGATCCAGGCGCACTCGAGTGCCACTAGCCGTCTTGATGCTCGATCTTGACCACTTCAAACGCATTAACGGCACTCACGGCCGTCTAGCTGGCGATGCCGTGCTGAAAGAGGCTGCTCGTCGGCTCACGCAAGCAGTGCGCTCGTATGATTGTGTTGGCCGATACGGTGGCGAAGAATTTCTGATTGTGCTGCCCGGCTGTGATGCATCTCAAGCGCTGCACACCGCCGAGAGGATCCGCTCTGAGATTGCGTTTTGTCCGGTTGACACCGGTAGCGCACAGCTTGAATTCACGGCCAGCATCGGCGTAACGCTAGCCAAGTCAGATGACACGTCCGCCAGGGGAAATCCTGGCGGTCGCCGATGCCGCGCTCTGTCAAGCCAAGAGCTCGGGTCGCAATCGCGCAGTCATTTTGTAGTCGTACTGCCAGCTTAAGCGCACGTTGCCCGTCAGCGGTCGATCCCGCCCCGACGCCGATTCCCATCTCGTTGGTACAATCCAAACAAAAGTTCAAGATCTCATGAATGATGCCTTCATCTGCGACGCGATCCGTACGCCATTTGGAAAGTACGGCGGCGCCCTCTCGTCCATTCGCGCCGATGATTTGGCCGCCCTCCCGATTACCGCTCTCATGCAGCACAATTCGCGCGTGGATTGGGGCGCCCTCGACGACGTGATCTATGGATGCGCCAACCAGGCAGGAGAAGACAACCGAAATGTGGCCCGCATGGCCTTGTTGTTAGCGGGCTTGCCAAAAGATGTCCCGGGTGCCACAGTGAACCGGCTTTGCGGATCGAGCCTCGAAGCCGTCGCTCAAGCCGCGCGCGCGATCAAGTGCGGTGAAGCATCGCTAGTCATCGCCGGGGGCGTGGAGAGCATGTCGCGTGCTCCATTCGTCGTGCCAAAATCCGACTCGGCTTTTTCACGCACTGCAAAGATCGAAGACACCACCATTGGCTGGCGCTTCGTCAATCCCATGATGAAAGCGCAGTACGGGACGGAATCCATGCCCGAGACGGCGGAGAATGTCGCCGAAGAGTGGCATATTTCTCGCGAAGATCAGGACGCATTTGCCTTTCGCAGCCAGCAGCGCACGGCAAAGGCGACCCAGACGGGAGCGCTAGCCGAAGAAATTGTGTCCGTGACAGTGGCGGGTAAGAAAGGTGAGTCTCAAGCGGTTTCCCGCGACGAGCAGCCGCGTCCGGAGACCACAGTTGAAGGGCTTGCGAGACTGAAGCCGATTGTGCGGCCCACCGGCGCCGTCACCGCCGGCAACGCCTCAGGCGTAAACGACGGCGCGTGCGCATTACTGATGGCTTCATCGTCGGCAGTTTCAAAATTTGGTCTTACCCCTAGAGCTCGCGTCATTGCTTCAGCGGCCGCCGGAGTCCTGCCGCGCGTGATGGGCATCGGCCCGGTTCCAGCAACTCACAAGGTCCTCGGTCGAGCGAAGCTGGAGCTTTCGCAAATAGATGTGCTTGAACTGAACGAAGCCTTTGCTGCACAAGCGCTCGCAGTTCTTCGCGATCTTGGTATCTCCGATGATGCCGAGCACGTGAACCCAAACGGCGGGGCAATTTCCATCGGACATCCGCTCGGCGCCAGCGGCGCGCGCCTGATTACGACTGCCGTGAATCAGTTGCAGCGCACCGGCGGACGTTATGCGCTCTGCACCATGTGTATTGGTGTGGGGCAGGGAATCGCGATGGTGCTGGAGCGCGTCTAGCCTCCCTGACACTATTTTTCTCAAACTGTCCCTATAGCGACGTAACCGAACCCGCCCCACGATCCCTGACTTCCGCCAAGAAGAAAGTCGTCGCAAAACACGCGCGAGGACCTGTGGCGTACTCTTTCTTGGGGAGCAAAGCCAACCTTAGGAAATCCAGTCCAGCACTTTGTAGTACGCGCCGGCGAACGGCAGGAACCAAGGCTTACCGTTGTACAGGCCTAGCGGCGCTCCAGGAAAAGGAATGCCAGAGAAAGGAATTTCGTTGGAGGCGCCGGCAATTTTCTCTGCTATCTTCGCTCCGAGATACGTTGCCATCGCCACGCCGTGACCCGCGTATCCCAGGGCATAGTGAGTCCCATCGATTTCGCCGGCATGGGGCATCGTGTCGAAACAGAAATCGAGCGTGCCTCCCCAGGCGAATTCAATTGCGGTGTTTTTCAATTGCGGGAAGACCTCGACCATATCTCGTCGAAGGATCTGGGCACTTTTCTCAACCGTACTCTTGGTCTCCGGAAAAAACGCCGCTCTCCCGCCAAAGAGCATGCGACTATCCGGCGTGAGCCGATAATAATGAAGGTAGTACTTGGAATCGTAGATCATGCGATTCCGGGGGCCGAGCTCGCGGCAAAGCGGATCTGAGAGGCGTTCCGTCGCCACAATAAATGACCCAATTGGAATAACTCTCCTTTGCAAACCTGATGTAACACTTGATGTATAACCACTGGTGGCGATGAGTACGTCGCGCGCAATCAGGTGGCCGCGACTTGTGCTGATATGAAGTTCGCCATTGGCAACCCTAGCTATCTTCATAGCGCGCGTGTTCTCGTGGACGGTAGCTCCGGCAAGCATCGATGCGCTGGCAAGTCCGGCCACGTATCGCGCCGGATTCAGGCCAGCACTGGTTTCATCGATCAGTCCGCCGAAATAAATTGACGACCCGATTTCGTTCGACAGGTCACCGCGCGGAATTATGCGAACTTCGTGCTTGAACTCCTTGGCAATGAATTCCGCCGATCGTGCATAAGAATCGAAGTGAGACTGCTTACACGCGACCTCGAGATGCCCACATCGCGCAAAATCGCATTCGATGCTTTCTTCTCGAACGATCTTTTCGACCAGATCGATCGAGGCGAGGGAATCCGCATACATCTGCCGCGCCGCTGCCATCCCATATCGTTTCACCAGCGTGCGCGGATCCAGCTTCAGCCCAGTCAGCACCATGCCGCCATTGCGTGAACTCGCTCCCCAGCCGATCGTGTTCGACTCGAGCACAGCGACATTGGCACCGCGTTTCGCAAGAACCCGAGCCGCCGAGAGTCCAGTAAATCCGGCGCCGATGATGGCCACGTCCGCTTTGGACGGCAATTCGCCCGGGGTCCCCGCCGGCATGCAAACAGTTGTCAGCCAGTAATTAGTTTCGTTGAACGCCATGAAAGGAAACGTGACAAAAAGTCACGAAACAACTGCAGCACATCTTTGGAACCTTCGTGCCCTTTGTGGTTTAGTTCTTCCCTAACCGCCCGCTAGTGACCGCAGTTTTTCCGCGGCTGACTCCGGCGTGATGTCGCGCTGCGGATTTCCCAGCATTTCAAAACCGACCATGAATTTCCGCACGGTGGCCGAACGCAACAGCGGCGGATAGAAGTGCGCGTGAAAATGCCACTCCGGATGCTCAGATCGATCGCTCGGCGACTGGTGGAAACCCATTGAATAAGGGAAAGGGACTCCGAAAACGCGATCGTAAATGGAAACAATTTCCTTCAAAGCTTGAGCGAGCTGCGAAGCCTCAGGCCGATTCATCTCCGCCATAATTCCGAAATGCCGCCTGCTGCAAAGCAATACCTCAAACGGCCACACCGCCCAGAAAGGCACGACGGTAATAAATCCGTCATTGCCGCCGACCACTCGCCCCCGCTCATTTTCCTCGATCTTCACGTAATCGCATAACAAGCAAGTATGGTGTGCACGAAAATACTCTTGCTGACAGCTCAGTTCGCGTGACGGTAGTTGCGGAATCGAACGCGTCGCCCATATCTGACAATGCGGGTGAGGATTGCTCGCTCCCATCATTTCGCCGCGGTTCTCAAAGATTTGCACGTGTCGAATGTCGCGAGACAGTTCCTGAAACTGCTCCGTCCAGACATGCACAACGGTCTCGATTTCTGCCACGGACATGCTCGAGAGCGTCAAATCGTGCCGCGGGGAAAAGCACATCACGCGGCAGGTCCCCGGCTCCCCTTCGGCAACGAGTAGGCCTTTGTCGCCGATATCAATGTGGCTCGGCGACGCGTTCCTCTGCAGCGCGGCGAAGTCATTCTCAAAAACAAATGTCGAATCGTAGCGCGGATTCTGAACCCCACCGGCCCTCTGATTTCCTGGGCAAAGATAGCAGTTCGGATCGTACTGTGGGCGATCATGTGAGGGAACGCTTTCAGTAGCTCCCTGCCAAGGCCTTTGCGTCCGGTAAGGCGAAACCAGCACCCATTCATTGGTGAGCGGATTGAAGCGGCGATGAGATTGTTGTGTTAGTTCCAAAGTCGCATCTGCGCCGGTAGCAACTGTTGCTACATTACAATACGTGAGTTCATGGACATCGGCGAACTCGCATCCCGTTTCGAAAAGGAATTTCAAGCCAAGCCGGAAACCTTCAGCGCACCCGGACGCGTAAATCTTATCGGCGAGCATACGGATTATAACGACGGTTTTGTCCTGCCAAGCGCGGTTGGCTTTTATACCAGCATTGCAGTTTCGCTTCGTAATGATCGCAAGCTCTTGCTTCGATCCACTCAATTCGAAGAGCCCTTCGAATTCGAACTGGACAGCCTGCCGCCGCGGCTCGGTCAATGGTGCGACTATCCCCTCGGGGTCGCGTGGGTACTAGAAGAAGCCGGTTATGGCTCGCCCGGAGCGAACTTGCTCATTCACGGCGACGTTCCGATCGGTGCCGGGCTCAGCTCTTCGGCCGCAATTGAGGTTGCGACCGCATTCGCTTTAGTTAGCCTGACTGGCACCCGCATACCACTTCCCGACCTGGCAAAGCTTTGTCGCAAAGCCGAAAACGAATTTGTCGGAGCCCGGGTTGGCATCATGGATCAGTTCATCTCGTGTCTGGGAAAAGAAGGCCACGCCTTACTGCTCGACTGCCGCTCGTTGGCCTTCGATTTGGTTCCGATCCCCGATAACGTGAAGCTCGTCATCTGCAACACCCTGGTCAAACACGAGCTTTCGGGTGGAGAGTACAACGTGCGGCGCCAGCAATGCGAAGAGGGCGTAAACATGCTTTCCAGATTTTTCCCTGGCATCAAAGCCCTGAGGGATGTCTCGACCGAACAACTTCGGGCGCATGCGACCGATCTTTCTCCCGTGATTTACAAGCGCTGCCGTCATGTAGTCGAGGAAAACGAGCGCACGAAGCAGGCCGCACAACTGTTCCAAGCCGGAGACCTTGGCGGCGTGGGCAAACTGATGGAGGAATCGCACCGCAGCCTGCGAGATCTCTACGAGGTCAGTTGCCGGGAACTGGACATCATGGTTGAAGCTGCCCAGGGCTTGCCAGGGTTTTACGGCGGCCGCATGACGGGAGGTGGCTTTGGCGGTTGCACCGTGAACCTTGTCGAGTCACCACAGGCTGAATCTTTTGCGCGAGAAGTTGCACGACGATATCAGTCTCAAACCGGTATTGCTCCGCCAACGTATATTTGTTCGCCCGCGAACGGCGCCGGTCGCGATCTGGATCACGAGACCCTTAGAACCGCGCAGCAGAATTCGCCTAAAACGGATTAGAAGATCAAGTAAGCGTTTACAAATTCTTGCGAATCGGGGATAATGCGACCGTTCCTCACATCGTGGTTTCGGCCCTTGCCAGCTCGGGCCATGACGATACAAATTAAACGGAGGTTCGCGCGAATGAGGCTTCTGGCTCTCGTGCTCGTGCTTGCGCTTATGACTACTGCTGTCAATTTGCCGGCCCAGGTTTCGAAGCAGCCGTTTGGTAAGACGCCGGACGGCACCCCGGTCGAGATTTATACGTTAAAGAGCGGTTCCATCGAGGCCCACATCATTACCTATGGCGGCATTGTCCAATCGCTGAAAGTGCCGGACAAAAACGGGAAAGTCGATGACATCGTTCTGGGCTTCGACTCTATCGATGGGTATGCTGGCGGCGCCAAGCCGAATCCCCCCTTCTTCGGGGCGCTCATAGGCCGCTACGGAAACCGTATAGCCGGCGGCAAGTTCACGCTAGACGGCAAGACCTACGAGATCCCGAAAATCGAGCCGACGAACTCGCTTCATGGTGGCGCAAAGGGATTCGACAAGGCTGTATGGAAAGGAAAAGAGGTCCCGCACGGAGTCGAACTGACGTACGTCAGCCCAGACGGTGACCAGGGCTTCCCCGGCAAGTTGACCACAATCGTGCGATACATGCTCGAAGGCAAGGACCTGAAGATTGACTACTCGGCCACGACCGACAAAGACACAGTCGTAAATCTCACGAACCATTCCTATTTCAATCTTGCTGGACAAGGGAACGGCGACATTCTCAAGCACGAAGTAAAAATCAGCGCCGGTCGCTACACGCCTGTGGACGACAATCTGATACCCACCGGCGAATTGGCACCAGTCGAAGGCACGCCCTTCGACTTCCGCAAACCAACTGCCGTCGGGGCAAGAATTGACAACGATCACGATCAATTAAAGAAAGGCCACGGCTACGATCACAACTGGGTGCTCGACAGTGGTGGCAAGAAATTCTCCGAGGCGGCGGAGGTTTACGATCCTTCAAGCGGCCGCGTTCTGCAAGTTCTGACCGATGAACCCGGCGTGCAGTTTTATACCGGAAATTTTTTAGATGGCACGTTGACGGGCAAGGAAGGAAAGACGTACGTGCATCGCGCGGCCCTGTGTCTTGAGACGCAGCACTTTCCGGATTCGCCGAATCACCCGAAGTTTCCATCAACCGAGTTGAAGCCGGGGCAGAGGTATCACACGGTGACAGTATTCAGGTTTTCAGTTCGCTAGCGCGCATCGTGATGAGAGTACAGCCGCGTAGCGGCCGAAGAATACAGCCCAGGGCGTAAGCCCTGGCAATTTGTCAGCCTGAGTTGAGCCCTGCAAGGGCGACAGAGCCAGCGGCTAAATGCCCACTGATTCCGCCATAATGCCGACCAAAGCGCTTCAACAGCTTCGTGAAGAAGTCCTCGAAGCCAACCTCGAGCTGGTGCGCCGCGGGCTTGTGCTCTACACGTTCGGGAATGCGAGCGGCATTCTGCGCGACGAGGGACTCATCGTCATCAAGCCCAGCGGCGTTCCCTACGAGACCATGAAGCCCGAGCACTTGGTTTTAACCGACCTCCAGGGCAACGTTCTCGAAAGCGATCTCCGTCCCTCATCTGACCTTCCGACGCACGTCGCTTTGTACAATGCTTTTCCGCAGATCGGCGGCGTCGTTCACACACACTCCGAATACGCCACCGCCTGGGCGCAAGCTCGTCGCGAGATCCCATGCTTCGGTACAACTCACGCCGACTATTTCCATGGCCCGGTTCCTGTAACCAATCCTATGCCGAGCGACGAAATTGAAGGCGAGTACGAAAAAAACACCGGCTCCGCAATCGTCCGCAGATTTCAAGGGCTGAATCCCAACGCGATTCCAGCTGTTTTAGTTGCCAATCATGGTCCGTTCACCTGGGGCAAAGACGCCTGTGCCGCGGCCCACAACGCAGTCGTCCTCGAATCCATCGCGCGTATGGCATTCTTTACCGTCACAATTAGTGCTGAAGCGAACGCGATCGGCAAGGCCCTTCACGACCGGCATTTTCTTCGCAAGCACGGTAGCAAAGCTTATTACGGACAAGAACAGGAGAAAGACGCGAAATGAGCTCATTGCTCGCGATGTTTCTCGCAGGCACCTCCACTGAAAGGCTGGTACACCTTCGCCCGGTCGATCTGGCGATCATCGTCATCTATTTCGGCCTGGTTCTGGGAATTGGTTTTTATCTGAAGAGGTTTGCCAAAACCGGCGAGGATTTTTTTCTGGCCGGTCGCGAGATGACGGCATGGGTTGCCGGCCTTGCGTTTGTCTCGGCGAACCTTGGATCGCTCGAGTTGCTGGGCTGGGCGGGAAACGCTTACCAATACGGAATCATGGCCGCGCACTGGTATTGGGTAGGCGCGATCCCGGCGATGGTTTTCCTGGGGCTGGTGATGATGCCGTTCTACTACATCTCCAAGACCCACTCGGTCCCAGGCTATCTGAAACTTCGCTATGGTTCTGAAGCCAGCGCACTCAGTGCAATCACATTCGCCTTCATGACCATCTTGATGTCCGGGGTCAACATGTACGCCATGGCCGTGGTCATGGAAGTCGTGCTCGGCTGGAACCTGCATTTCAGTATCATCGTCTCCTCGCTGACCGTCGGTGTCTACGTGGCTGCGGGCGGATTGTTCTCCGCAATTTTCAACGAAGTTCTGCAATTTTTTCTGATCTGGTTTGGTGCCTTGCTCATTCCAATTCTCGGAATGATCGAAACCGGCGGCTGGAGCGGGATGGTTGCCCGCATTCAACAGAACTTCCCGGGCCAAGATTTTACGCATATGTGGGGGCCGATGAGTTCTCCGACCGCCAACCCGATGGGTGTTCAGTGGATTGCCATTGTGTTCGGCCTGGGAGCGACGCTATCGATGGGATATTGGACGACGGATTTCCTCGTTGTGCAACGCGTCCTTTCCGCAAAAGACGTGCGTTCGGCAAAGTTGGCACCCATAATTGGGTCATTCTTCAAGATGGCCGTGCCGTTGATCGTTATTCTCCCCGGACTGCTTGGGCGTGCGGTTTTGCCCTTTCACCTGGTTCCAGGTAATCAAGCTCAGCCTGGGCAATTCAAATATGACGATGTCTTACCCCTAATGCTGGCCCGCTATTGTGGGCCGGGGCTAATGGGACTGGGAATAACAGCGCTGATCGCTGGATTTATGGCGGGCATGGCGGGAAACGTGAGCGCCTTCGCGACGGTATGGACGTATGACATCTACCGTCCGTATCTGCGCAAGACCGAGTCCGATGCGCACTACGTTTCCATGGGGCGCTGGTGCACGATCATTGGTTTGATCGTCAGCATTGGTACCGCATACCTGGTAACCAGAAGCAAGAGCATGATGGACTATGTCCAGGCGCTGTTCGGTTTCTTCATCGCGCCGTTATTTGGAACGGTTGTCATCGGCATGCTCTGGAAGCGCGTGACGCGAATGGGCGGTTTTATCGGGCTCCTCGCCGGCGTCCTTTCTTCGATCGGCATATTCGTAGCCATGAAATTGGATCAACACTGGGTTAGCGTTTTCTGCTTCTCGCCGCTTGCTCAGCCACTCGCCCAGGCGATGTGGCAAGCCTTGTGGTCCGGCGTTATCTGTGTCGGCGTGTCGGTTCTGGTAACTCTGGCCACAAAGCCCATACCCGACGAAAATCTCCGTGGCCTCGTGTACGCCCTGACGGACATTTCGAGGGAACAGAACGCGACCATCTTCCAGAAGCCGGCTTTCTGGGGCGCGGTTGCGTTGGCGATCTTTGTGGTTCTGCAAATCATTTTCTGGTGAGACGATGAGTGAAAAACATCACATCATTCCGGTTTGGTTCTTTGTGGGTATTTTGCTGTTCATTTATGGTGTCCTGATTTTTGTGAGTGGGCTTGTGGAATTTTCGCATCCACCTGATACCGTGTTGACGAACTTGCACGCGCCGGTGTGGTGGGGAGCGCTGCTAGTAGTTTTAGGCGGTGTGTACTGCCTGATGTTCAGGCCGGGAAAGAATTGAATTATTGAATCATTGAGCGATTGAATCTTTGAAATTCAGCATTCAAGTGATCTATGCAATGATTCAATGATTCAATTTCTAGACCAGGGGCATTATGTTAAAGAAAATGACGATGGGCGTGATCGTGGGGAACCGCGGTTTTTTCCCCGATCACCTCGCTAAAACCGGACGCGAGGAGATGATTGCGGCGCTCGAACGCGCCGGCATGGACGCGGTGGTTCTGTCGCCGGAAGAGAGCAAGCACGGTGCAGTCGAGAGCCGGGAAGACACGAAGCGCTGCGCCGAATTATTCAAGAAGAACCGCGATCGAATCGACGGAATCGTGGTCACGCTCCCGAACTTCGGCGAAGAGCGCGCCATCGCCGACACCCTTCGTCTCGCCGATCTCCGCGTCCCTGTGCTGATTCAGGCCACGCCCGATGATCCCAAGAAGATGACCATCGCCTTCCGCCGCGACAGTTTCTGCGGCAAGATGTCCGCCTGCAACAACCTTAAGCAGTACGACATTCCTTACTCCATTACTACTCTTCATACCGAAGCTCCGGATTCGCCCGAGTTCGTCGCCGACCTGCAGTGGTTCGCCGCTGTCTGTCGCATCGTGAACGGATTCAAGAACCTCCGCATTGGCGCGATCGGCGCGCGTCCCGCGGCATTCAACACGGTCCGCTACAGCGAGAAGATTCTCGAAGCAAATGGCATCTCGATCGAAACCCTGGATCTTTCAGAAGTGCTAGGAGCCATCGACCGTACGAAAGACAACGACGACGCAGCCCAATCCAAGCTCGTTTCGATCAAGAAATACGTGGACACCAAAGATGTTCCGGCTCCATCGCTCCTGAAGATGGCGAAACTAGGCGCGGTAATCGACCGCTGGATGGCGAAGACAGAAGTTTCGATCAGCGCGATTCAATGCTGGACATCGCTCGAAGAAAACTTTGGTGTTGTGCCCTGCACAGTCATGAGCATGATGAGCGACCAGCTTCTTTCCAGCGCCTGCGAAGTTGACATCGCGGGTGTGATCGGCATGCACGCTCTGCAGCTTGCTTCAGGGACTCCTTCCGCTCTGCTCGACTGGAACAACAATTACGGCACGAATCCTGACAAGGCCGTTTGCTTCCACTGCGCCAATCTGCCCAAGCACTTTTTCCGCTCGTTCAAGATGGACTTCCAGGAAATCATCGCGGGCACGGTCGGGAAAGACAATACGTTCGGCACGGTCGTGGGTCTGATCAAGCCCGAGAAGATGAGTTTCGCGCGTTTCTCAACCGACGACACAGCAGGGAAGATGCGCGGCTATGTTGGCGAAGGCCGGTTCACCGATGACCCGCTGAACACCTTCGGCGGCGCTGGCGTGGTCGAAATACCGAAAATGCAGAAGCTGCTCCATTACATTTGCGAAAACGGATTTGAGCACCACGTCGCGGCGAATCTGTCGTCCGTAGCGGGCGCGGTCCACGAAGCCGCAACACGTTATCTGGGGTGGGAGACGCACTGGCACGAGCGCCCAAATGGCGCATGTTGAAGCTCTGTGCCTTTTCTCTGTGGACCTCTGTGCCCTCTGGGGTTGAGTTTTTCTGCTCGCTGGGAAGAAACTAGCTAACCATGTCCATCGTCGCTGGCGTAGATTTCGGCACTCTCAGCGTCCGCGTCTCCATCGTAGACAGCGAGCGCGGCGTGCTTGCGTCGGCTGTGGCCGAATACCCCCTGCACCGCAAACGCGAAGATCCCGAATACGCTACTCAGTCCCATGACGACCACATGCGTGCTTTGGCCGAAGCCACCCGCGCCGCCATCAAGCAAGGGGGCATCTCGGGCGATAAAATCGAGGCCCTAGCCCTCGATACCACCGGCTCCTCGGTCATTCCTGTAGATCAAAACCTTCAGCCGCTCGGCGAGTATTACCTCTGGTGCGACCATCGCGCCAAAGGCGAGGCTGCTGAAATCACGGAAGCGGCCCACAAACAAAAACTCGAAGCTATCGAATGGTGTGGTGGCGTTTATTCCTCTGAGTGGGGATTTTCAAAGCTTCTTCATTGGCTGCGCCACAATCCCGAAAAGCGCCAGCAGTTCGCTTCAGCCTTCGAGCACTGCGATATGGTAGCGGCAACGCTTTGTGGCATTACGGATCCGAGCAAAGCAAAGCGCAGCATCTGCGCTATGGGCCACAAGTGGCTCTGGAATGCGAAGCTCGGCGGTCTGCCCCCCGACGAATTTCTCGTCAGAGTTGACCCGCTGCTTGCCGGAGTGCGCGAGAAACTGCAAGGCGAGTACGCGACGTCCGAAACTATCGCTGGAAGGCTTTCGCCGCACTGGGCAGAAAAACTTGGTCTAAGAGCTGGAATCGCCGTTCCCGTTGGTGCTTTCGACGCTCACTGGGATGCCATCGGCGCCGGCTGCCGTACCGACGACATGGTCAACGTGGTCGGCACTTCGACCTGCATCATCGGCATTACGCCTTCACCTAACCTGGTGCCCGGCGTCTGCGGCGTGGTGCAGGGAAGTGTGCATCCGCTGCGCACTGGCATCGAAGCCGGACTTTCCGCCGTCGGCGACATTTTTAATGCAATCGCCTCCCGCGCCGGAACCGACGTGGCCGCTTTGAGCAAAGGGCTCGAGAATTACCGTGCCGGACAAACCGGTCTCCTGCGCCTCACCTGGGACAACGGCGATCGCACCGTTCTGGTCAACCCTAACCTGCGCGGCGTAACTCTGGGTTGGAACCTGCAGAGCACCGTTCAGGACGAACTCTTCGCTGCGATTGAGGGTACAGCCCTGCACACCCGCGTGATATTCGATCGGATGTCCACGAATGGTGTACGCGTGCAGCGCGTAATCAACGCCGGGGGTATTCCACAGAAGAACGAAGTTCTGAATCGTGTTTACGCGAATGTTCTGGCGCGGCCGGTACTCGTGCCCACCAAGAGTGTGACAAGCCTGGGATCTGCGATTTTTGCATTTCTCGCCGGCGGAACATTCAAGACGATCGAAGAAGCGCAGGATAAGATTTGCCCGCCGTTCCGCGTCTACGAGCCCGATCCGGCGGAACAACGCGTGTACGACGACCTATATCGGTTGTTTAGCCGTTTGTACTTCGCATTCGGCGACAAACGAATGGAAATGGGCGACGTGCTGCCGTCGCTGATTCGCATAGCCGAAGCGCGGCACAAGGCGCAAGCGGCACAGACAACGTAGACTTTCTATGCGTTCTTTGCGCGACCTTCGCGTCCTTTGCGGTTAAAGGCTTTCGTTTACAAAATAGCTTTTAACCGCAAAGCTCGGTAAGAAATTCCGCAAAGTTCGCCAAGAACAACTCGCATTGCATGAAGCCACTCGCCCGAACAAACTTCTTTTGTGTTCTCCTCACACTGGTTAAGGCGGCCTGGTCGCAAAATAGCAATTCGCCGGCTCCCACTCCTCCCATGGGCTGGAACAGCTGGGATTCCTACGGCACCACGGTCACCGAAGCCCAGGTGAAAGCCAATGCAGACGCCATGGCCCGCGACCTCGCCAGCCACGGCTGGCAATACATCGTCATTGACATCCAGTGGTATGCGCCGAACGCGCAAGGCCACGATTACGCTCCCGGCGCCAAGCTCGCGATGGACCAATACGGGCGCTTGCTTCCAGCCGTCAACCGTTTTCCCTCGTCAACCAATGGTCTGGGTTTCAAGCCCCTCGCTGATTACGTCCACCGCAAGGGCCTCAAGTTCGGAATTCACATTATGCGCGGAATTCCGCGGCAAGCAGTGGAACAG
>Ga0075425_100000781_pt1 | contig 30283 bp, 25 predicted proteins | sample SoiMethybrSBSTD4_FD_75300 | JGI IMG/M metagenome (GOLD analysis project Ga0075425, IMG submission 75300) | Bulk soil microbial communities from a Populus tree surrounding site in Tennessee, USA - Soil MetaG P. TD hybrid SBSTD4 | ecosystem: Environmental > Terrestrial > Soil > Tree plantation... | reverse complement strand
CGCCATGGCCTCGCCTACCTGTTCATCAGCCATGACCTCAAGGTGGTGCGAGCGCTGTCCAACTACGTGGTTGTGCTGAAGGCCGGCAAAGTGGTCGAGGAAGGCCCGTCTGAGGAGATCTTCCGCCAGCCCAAGGCCCCCTACACCAAGGCATTGCTCGCCGCGTCGTTCGACCTCACCGTCGTCCACCGCGCCGTCCAGGCCATGTGAGCGGGGTATCGCCCCGCGGACAAGGCCCCCCTATTCCCATGAGGTCAGATGATGCGGGTCACTCCGCCGGCTGCGGCGCGGGTCCCCCAGCCACCGTGCCCGTCGGTGCCAGCTTGCCGCCGATCACTCGGCGGATCACCACGTAGAACACCGGCGTAAATATGAGGCCGAACAAGGTCACGCCGATCATGCCCCAGAATACGGCGGTGCCGAGCGCAATGCGCATCTCGGCGCCGGCGCCGACAGCGAGGTAGAGCGGGATCACGCCGAGCGTGAAGGCGAGCGAGGTCATCAAGATGGGGCGCAGCCTGAGCTGGCAGGCCTCGACCGCCGCCGATACGCGATCCTTGCCCTGCTCCTCAAGCTGGCGTGCGAATTCCACGATCAGGATCGCGTTCTTGGCGGCGAGCCCGATCAGAACGACGAAGCCGATCTGTGTCAGAATGTTGATCTCGCGACCGTGTAGCCATACGCCGAAGGCGGCCGAGAATAGGCACATGGGCACGATCAGCATAATGGCTAGCGGCAGCGACCAGCTTTCGTATTGGGCCGAGAGCGCCAGAAACACGAACACCACGCTAAGGACGAAGATGTAATAGCCGGTACGGCCAACCTTGGCCTCCTGGTAGGACAGGTCGGTCCATTCGAAGGTGACGCCCGGGGGCAGCTTGTCGCGGGAGAGCTCGCGCATAATCTCCAGCGCTTGTCCGGAGCTCACACCGGGCTGCGCCACCCCGTTGACCTCCGCCGCAGGGAAGAGGTTGTAGCGGGGCACGCGCTCAGGGCCCACGATCTCCTTGAATGTGACGAGACTGCCCAGCGGCACCATCGCTCCGTCGGTGGAGCGCACGCGGATCTTGGCCACGCTTTGAGCGTCGAGCCGATAGTCGCCATCGGCCTGTGCCGTCACGTGGTACGTGCGGCCGAACATGTTGAAGTCGTTGACGTAGGCCGAGCCCATGAACACGCGCATGGCCTCAAAGATGCTGGTCACCGGCACTTTCAGCATCTGCGCCTTGTCGCGGTCGACATCGACGTAGACCTGCGGGGTGGCAGCCTGGAAGGTGGTAAACACGTTGGCGAGGCCCGGCGTGCGGTTGGCCTCAGCAACGAACTCCTGCGTGATGCGCGCGAACTCTGTGGGATCCATGCCCAGAGTGTCTTGCAGCCGCATTGAGAACCCCGCCGCTGCGCCCATGCCGCGCACGGGGGGCGGGATAAATACGAAGGCCTGCGCCTCTTCGATCTGCGCCAGTTTGCGCCGCACCTCCTGGGCGATGCGCTCGACGGTTTGCCCGAGCTTGTGTCGTTCCTCGAAATCGTCGAGCACGAGGAACATCAGCCCGGCGTTGGTGGCGAATGTGAAGGTGGCGCCATTGCGGCCGGTGAAACCATTGGAATACTTGACCCCTGGCGTCGACAACACCAGATCGGTCGCCGTCCGCAGCACCGCATCGGTGCGCGCCAGCGAGGCACCTGGGGGCAGCTGCAACGAGATGATCAAGATCGCGCGGTCGAGGCTGGGGATGAATCCCGTCGGCAGGCGAAACACAAACCAGCCGGCAAACGCCATCAGCGCGACGTAGCACACCAGAACGGGCAGCCACGCCCGCGCCAGCCGTCGCACCAGCCCGGCATAGCCGCGCGCCAGGGCATCGAAACCGGCATCAAACGCGCCAAAGAAGACATGCACCGGCCGCACGAGCGGGGAGGGTTGGCCGTGGTGGGCGTTGTGCGGGCGAAAGAGCAGCGCACATAGAGCGGGGCTCAGGGTCAGCGAGAGGACGAGCGAGATGGCCGTCGCCGTCGCGATCGTGATCGCGAATTGACGGTAGAACATGCCGGTGATGCCGCCGATGAATGCGGTCGGCACGAACACGGCCATCAGCACGAGCGCGATGGCGATGAGTGCGGTGCCGACCTCGTCCATGGATACGCGCGCTGCCTCGAGCGGCGACAGTCCATCCTTTAGTTTGCGCTCGACGTTCTCCACCACGACGATGGCGTCGTCGACGACGATGCCGACCGCCAGCACCAGACCGAAGAGGGTCAGCATGTTGAGCGAGAAGCCGAAGCCCTGCATCACGGCGAAGGTGCCGACCAGCGACACGGGGATGGCCACCACCGGGATCAAGGTCGCGCGCCAGGTCTTGAGGAACAGCAGCACCACCAGCACGACCAGGACGGTCGCCTCCATGATGGTGCCGTAGAGCTTCTTGATGGAGACCTCAACGAATTCGGTAGGGTTGTAGGTGATGCGGTACTCGAGCCCGCTGGGGAAGGTCTTGGCCATCTCGGCCATCGCATCTTTGATGCCCTGGGTGGCGAGGACGGCGTTGGAGCCGGGCTGCTGGTCGACAATGACGATGATCGCCGGGTACCTGTCGGCATAGCCTTGCGCCGAGTAGCTGAGCGCGCCGAGTTCCACGCGACCGATGTCCTTGAGGCGCACGACGCGTCCGTCGCTGCCCATCTTGACAATGATGTCCTCGAATTCGTCGGCATTCCGGAGGCGTCCCTTCATTTGCAACGACACCTGGAACGCGTTCTTCAAGTCGGTGGGCGGCTCGCCCAGCGCGCCGCCTGCCACCTGCACGTTTTGCGCGCGCAGGGCATCGAGCACCTGCTCGGCCGTCAACCCGCGCAGCGCAATGCGCTCCGGGTCGAGCCACACCCGCATTGAGTACTCGCGCACGCCGTAGAGCGACACGTCGGCAACGCCGTAGAGCCGCATCAGCTTGTCACGCACGTTGAGCAAGCCGTAGTTGGAGATGTAGGTCTCGTCGTAGGTTCCGTCCGGAGAAAGCAGGTGGATGGCAAGCAGCAGGTCGGGCGAGCGCTTGCGCACGGTGAGGCCGTTGCGGCGCACCTCGTCGGGCAGTCGGCGCTCAGCCGCGCTCACGCGGTTCTGCACGAGAACCTGGGCCTTATCGATGTCGGTCCCGACGTCGAACGTGACGGTGAGGGACAGATTGCCGTCGCTGGTGGACTGCGAGGCCATGTAGATCATGCCCTCGACGCCGTTGATCTCCTGCTCGATGGGGGCGGCGACCGTGTCGGCCACGGTCTGCGCGCTGGCGCCGGGAAAGCTGGTGGAGACGGTGATGGTCGGCGGGATAATTTCCGGCAGCTGGGTAACGCCGAGGCCGAAGTAGGCGATGCCGCCGATGATGGTGACGACGAGCGACACCACGGCCGCGAAGATCGGGCGCTCGATGAAGAAGCGGCTGATCCTCATGGGTCTCCTGGTCCCGGGCTGGGGGCCGTGAGGCTGCCCCGCGTCATTCCTGTGCCTTCACGATCGGCTTGTTGGCCGGCGATCCCGACAGCAGCAGCCGCTCGCGCTGAGGGGTCACCTTGCCGCCGGGGCGGGCGCGCTGCAGACCGCGCACGATCACCCAGTCGGCAGCAGCGATGCCCTCGCGTACGACACGCATGCCCTCGTGTACGGGTCCAAGCCTGACGTTGCGGCGCGCCACGCTGCCGTCCTCGGCGACCACGTAGACGAACTTGTTGGTTTGGTCGGTGCCGATCGCCTCGTCGGGAAGCAGCACTGCGGGGTAAGGGGCCGTCCCGGTGACGCGCACGCGGGCAAAGAGGCCCGGCGAAAATAGGCCGACAGCGTTGGCGATCACCGCGCGAGCCCGCAGCGTCGCGGTGCCCTGGTCGAGACGGTTATCGAGAAAATCCAGGTGCGCTCGATGCGGAAAGCCGCGCTCGTCGGGCAACCCGATCTCGACGGGAGCACCAGGCTCGGCGGCGCCCGCGGACACGCCGCGCTCGGCCAGGCGCTTGTACTTGATGTGGTTGTTCTCGCTGACATCGAAGTAGATGTAGATCGGATCTTCGCTGACGATGTTCGTGAGCAAGGTGGCGCCACTGACCGATCCGGCGCTGATCCAGTTGCCCGCCGTTACTAGCGTGCGGCTGATGCGGCCAGCGATGGGCGAATCGATGCGCGTGAACGACAGGTCGAGCTCGGCCGACCTCACCTTGGCCTCTGCAACCTTCACGGCCGCCTGAGCGTCCCGCACGATCGACATGCGGTCGTCGAAGGCCTTGTCAGAGATGATTTTGCGCTCCACCAGGGGTCTGCCGCGGATGATGTCGAGATTGGCGTTCTCCACCTTGGTGTTGGCGGCAAAGAGCTCCGCCTGCGCCTGCTCGAGAGCCCGCTCGAAGGGGCGCCGGTCGATCACGAACAGGAGGTCGCCCTGCTTGACGCGCTGTCCATCCTTGAAGAGCACCTCGGTGAGGTGACCAGAAACGCGGGCGCGGATCTCCACTGTCGCAACCGCGTCGAAGCGACCGGTGTACTCATCCCATTCCACGATCTCGCGCTCAATGGGTTGGCTCACGGCCACGGTCGGCGGCGCGGCTTTCTGCTGTAGCTGCGCCTGGGTCGAGTTCACTTGATCGCAGCCCGAGCCCAGCGCCAGGAGCGCGAACGCGGCAAGCAGCGTGCCGAGACGGCAGCTGTCACACGTGCGGGTGGGCATGCATGGCACTCATCGAGGAACGGCGACAGCAACAGCAATACACAACTGGGCCCCTGGGCGAAAGATGTGGGCACATTCTATGGGCGCTGGGGCGGGTTTGCGCACCCCGATGGCCGCAGATCAGGCCGGCTAGTCCTCCCAATAAGGCGCTCGCCGCTGGGCGGCGCGGGTCAGGCGAGCCCTCTCGCCCCGCACGGCGCGCGCCGAGGAGGCCATCTCGGGGCGCTCTCCGCGCCGCGCGAGGCTCGGCTGGCGCTGCCTCGGGCCAGCGTGCACCACGACCTTCGTTGCGGCAAAGCCGTGCTTGTGGACAAGTTTGAAGAGTGCCGCGGCATTCCCGGGGGCAAGACGCACGCAGCCGTGCGAAGCCGGTTGCCCGAGCAGTCCCACGGCGCTGGTGCCGTGAAAGGCCGTGCCGCGATGAAAGAAGACCGCGTTCGGCATGGGCGCATATTCGTACTGGCGCGAGTACCATATCTTAGCGGTCCACTGCGGCTGGAACGTGCCGGTGGGCGAGGCAAAGCCGCGCCGGCCGGATGAAATTGCCCAGCTGTATTTGGCCTTGCCGTTCTCAACGACCGTGAGGCGCTGGGCGCCCAGATCTGCGTTGAGAACGAGCGTAATTGGCGGTGGGGGCGGAGGCGCCGGGGCCAACTCGATGGCGGGCGGCGGGGCGGCGACTACGTCGCTGCCGACCCCGGCCAGGGTCCGCGCCGCGGGCGCTGCCGGTTCGGCCGCTGGGCTCGCAGCGGTTGCTGTGGTCGGGGCTGGCGGCGCCGCAAGCTCTTGGGCTGCGTCTTGCGCGGCCAGCGGGCGGCTGATCAACCCCACGGCAAGCGCCGCGGCAAGCCCCAGCTTTCTCATGACGCCTTTCCTCGATGACGCAACCTGCGGGCGGGACTGGAGATTATCTATAGGGCGAGCGCCACTGTCGAATGCATAATGCTGGCGGGAAGCGAATGCTGTGATCGCCCCGAGAACCTTGACGCGGCACCCCGACCCGTCGCGCCTGATGCGTCGAGGCCTGATGCGTCGAGGCTTGACACGAGGAGCATGACGGTCGAGCGGTGGGCCTATCAGATCCTTAACGGGGCCGATTTCCGAGGGGGCCGAGCTGCGTTCGACCTTGGTTGCGCAGCTCCAGGTGCGGCCATTCTTGGCGGAACCGACGGAGGTAAGACCGACCGAGATAAAGGCTGGCCCCAGATAAGGCCGGCCCCCAGATGAGGCTGGCCCCCAGATAAGATCGGCCCCAGATAACATCGGCCCTCTTATAAATCCGACCTGTGTGAGGACGAGGTCGCGGTCGACCTTCCGTCACCGATGGCAGCCCCTTTGGGGGTAAGCAGGTCGCGTTTAGAACCCGAACAGCAGCTCAAACAGCGTTCGCGGCCGACGGACGCGTTGCTCGGCCGTTCGGCTCGTTTGGGTCTGGGGTGGGGGCTCCTTGGGCTTGCCCTGCCGCAATTGGAACTCGTCGGTGACGCCGTCAGCCGAGGCGACGACCAGCTTGCCGTCGTCCCAAGTCCACTGGGCCAGCTTCTCGCCCTGCCGCTGTACCTCCACCGATACGACCGAGCCTGATTGCAGGTCGATGACGGCGGCCTGCTCCACCTCCTCAGACCCCTTGGGTCCATCGACCACGCCGGCGTGGAAGCGCAGGACGGCGATGCCTTGGAACGGCGGCTTTTTTACATCCCACTCCAGGATGCGTGGCTGGCCGCGTCCCACCATCTCCAGCGTCACGCGCAGGCGCGGGAATTCGTCGTTGGTTGCTATATACTGTCCCCCGCTCCGGAACACGCGCCATTGGTCGAAGCCGGCATCGGCCACCTCGGTGTCGCTTGGGCGCACGCTGACGCCGAGCCGTTGCAGCGCCTGACTGGCTCCCTTGAGGCGCGGGTCGAGGGTGAGTGCCTTGCGCAGGTCCGCTACCGCCAGTTCGGCTCGCCCCAATGCCTCGCTGATCTCGCCACGCGCCCAATAAGCCTCGGCGCTCTTGTCGTCGAGCTTCAGGGCGCGCTCGACATCCTTCGTCGCGAGCTCTGCCTGCTGTTGCTGGCGATAGGTCCAGGCGCGATAGGCGTACGCCTTGGGCGAGCGCGGCTCAAGTTCAATGGCGCGGCCGAAGTCATTGAGGGCCTCCTCGTAGGCTTCGGCCTTGGCATAGGCGAGGCCGCGCGCGGCATAGAATGTCGCCACGTTGGGGGCGAGCTCGATGGCCTTGGCCAGGTCCTTGACGGCGGAGGCGGCGTTGTCGGCCTCCATGTAGGCAGCGCCGCGCAGGGCATAGATGTCGGCATTGCGCGGCTCGAAGGCGACGGCACGACTGAAGTCTTCGATCGCCTCCTCGTAGCGATCGATCGCCATTTTCGCTTCGGCGCGGCTGCGATAGGCCGCGGAGAAGCGCGCATCAAGCCCGACCGCGCGCGTGAAATCGCGGATGGCCCCGTGCGGCCGATGTGCGGCGAGATGGGCGCGACCGCGACCGCTCAGCGCCGCAGCGCTGTTGGGGGTGAGCTCGATGGCCTTGGTGTAGTCGGCGATCGCTCGATCGACCTGGCCGAGCTTCATAAGTGCCCCGGCGCGGTTGCTGTAGGCGGCGGCATATCCTGGCGCCAACAGCAGCGCGCGGTCGAAATCCTTCATCGCCTCGCGGATGGCGCCGAGGCTCAACAGCACATTGCCGCGGTTGTTGTAGACGGCGGCGTATTCCGGATAGAGCTGGATCGCCTTGTTGAAATCCTCGATCGCCTCCTTTTGCTGCTGGCGGCGCGAGTAGGCCACACCTCGGTCATTGAGAATGGTCGCGCGCCGATCATTTGGCAGCGACTTGTCTTCAAGCGTTTCGGAATAGATGCTGATCGCCTGGTCGACATTGCCGCGCACCAGCGCCGCGGCCGCCTCACGCACACGCAGCATGCTCGTGTCGCTCTGCTGCGCCAGGGCCGTCACTGCTCCACTCACCCAGAGCCCGCTCGCCCAGAGCCCGCTCGCCCAGAGCCCACCCGCCCAGAGCCAACTTGCGCAGAGCCAACTTGCGCAGAGCCCCCTCGCGCAGAGCATGAGGCCAATCGTGAGCCGCCGCACCATGCCCGAAATCCCTGACTGAAAACCTTGACCGAACTCCTGGCTGCCTCTTGCGCCGAGCCTGGGCACACGCACCCCTTTATAGACCAAATCGGGCAACATCGGAACGTGGCTTAGGGGGCCGCCGGTGCAATCGCCGTGCAATCACCCTTGCGTGGCCGCCGCGGACCTCGCAGTTCCTTGAGCCACAGTTCCTTGAGCCACAGTTCCTTGAGCCCCGGTTCCTTGGGCCACGGTTTCTTGGGCCCCGGTTTCTTGGGCCCCGGTTCCTTGAGCCTCGGCGGCTTCAACCGCGGCCGCTTGGGGGTCGGCCCTTTGCAAGTTGGGGCCTTGGAGTTTGGCCCGTTGCAGCTTGGGCAGGTCGGCAAGGCTGAATAGGTCGGTGGGATCCGCGCCCACTGCGCCTCCCAGATCGCCAATGCCGACGCCGATCAGCCGGAAGTGCCGGCCGTCGGCCTCCCGGTCGATGAGCGCGGCAACGCTCGCAAAGATCAGCTCCGCGCGCTGGGTCGGATGCAACAGGCGCCGGCTGCGCGTGAGGCTACGGAAATCGGACGTCTTGAGTTTCAGGACGATGCTCAACCCAGCGAGGCCCTTGCCTGCCAGCTCCCTTGCGACCCGGTCACACAAACCGAGTGCCACCTCGCGCAGCCTCGCTCCTGAGGCGGTATCCTGTCCGAAGGTGGTTTCGGCGGAGATGCTCTTGACCGGGCGAAACGGCGTCACGCTGCGGTCGTCATTGCCGTGGGCAAAGAGCGCAAGACGGCCGCCGAGCTTTCCGAACCTTCCCACCAGTTCCTGTTCCGTCAGGGCCTGCAAGTTGGCAATGGTGCTGAGCCCGCTCGCCTCCATGCGCCGCGCCGTGACGGCACCAACGCCATGGATCTTGCGCACCGACATCGGTGCCAAGAGTGCCTTGGCCTCGGCACGACCGATTAGGGAGAAGCCGCGGGGTTTGGCAAACTCGGAGGCGAGCTTGGCCAGGAATTTGTTGCACGACAGTCCGATTGAGACCGTGATGCGCTCCTGCTCTTCGATGCGTTTGGCAATTCGCGCCAAGGTCGCGGCCGGCGAAGCGGCCTCCAGGCGATGTTCGTCGGCGAGATCAAGATAGGCCTCGTCGAGTGAGAGCGGTTCGACCCGGGTGGTTGCGGAGGCAAAGATCGCCCGGATGTTCTCGCTCACGCGCTTGTATTTGGCCATGTCGGGTTGGATCACGGTCCCGTGCGGGCACAGTTGCAAGGCTTGGAACATTGGCATCGCTGAGCGCACGCCGAAAGTGCGCGCAACGTAACAGGCCGTGACCACCACGCCGCGTCCGCCGGAATGGCCGACGATCAGCGGCTCGGTGCCCAGGTCCGGGCGGTCGCGCTTTTCCACCGCGGCATAGAAGGCGTCGCAGTCGATGTGGGCGATGCCAAGGCTGGCAATTTCTGCGTGGGCCAGCAGCCGCCTGCCGCCGCACCGATCGCAGATCTCGGCTGGGCCATCAAACACTTGGCAGCAATCCCTGCACAGGATGTGCGTCATGGATCGGACCGGTCCTCGTGCCACAATTCCTGGCGGCCTGCGCCGGAAATGCCACCCCCTTGCGTCTCCAACGACGCATACTATGTGAGTCGTAGGCGTCCCGCGGGGCGTTCGCCCTGCATTCCAGCACTCCAATAAGTGGGCCGGCGCTCAATCTTCTAAAGGCGGCTCTGACAAGGCTACGCCACGGCTTGGCTCTCAGACTGCGCAGGCAAGCACGCGCTGCGGCGCGTGGGGTGCCTCGCCATAGGCGCAGACCTGGATGGGGATGACAGTTCCATGAACGAAATGCGCAACCGGAACTACCGACCGCACCGGCCACGTCCCGGGGGCGACCGCAATGGTCGCGGTGCGGCCAAATATCGCCCCCATCAGGCACCCCTGGAGCGCCGACCGAACCACAACGGAACCGCCAACGCACAGCGCAACTACGAGCGATATTTGGCCCTTGCACGCGAGGCGGCGCTGAGCGGCGACAAGGTTGAGATGGAAAACTTCTACCAGCACGCCGAGCACTACTTCCGGGTCATGCGCGAGCGCACGACCTGATCGGGCTCAGCTGGATCAGAACAACACCAAAATTCCCGCACAGATGCCGCCGAGAAGTGCCAGCCAGAGGCGGCGGCGCTGCAGCCGCACCCAGGTGATGACCCGCGCCGGCACGGTCGACCAATTGATGTTGGCGAGCCAGGCCAACGTCAGGCCCATGAGGAGGCCCAGCGCCCAGCCGCTGTAGGCGACGGGCGCGCTGTCCAAGGCCTTGCCAGGTCCGCTCGGCCCGGCGTCGGCCCCGAACAGCAAATAGACGCCGAGACCGGCCGCCATCACGGCGAGGAGCCCGAACAGGCGATGCATTGGCCACCTCCGCGCCGTGCTCCGACTACTAAGGGGCAGGCGCCATCGATCGTTCTTGCGAGCCTAACACGGGGGCGCGAACGCGCGGTTAATGCCTCCGCGTGGGGATCCCTTGAGCCCGGGGTGGACCGGACAAAGGCCCCTTCCAGTTGTGATTTGACGGGGCATCAGGGACGGATGCAGTGTTGTAGATAATCCAGGAAAGGAGGTCTAAGAAAATGTCTCCTCCGGGCAGTTTCGAAGCCGTCCTGACGCAGGCGATCCTCGCCTGAGGCACACGTGCGCCGCAGGGCGGCAGCTTAGACGTAGCTCAAAGACAATTCGAGACTTGCGGCGGATCGTGGCCTTGTCACGGGCTGCGGCGGAGCGAGGTAGCTCAAAGAACTCGCTCGGGTCAAAGCAGGTGCAGGTGCCGATCTCGCAAAGACCTGATTTGAGATCAGGAGGGCCAGCAAACGGAGATTGAGCCGCGGCAGGGCCAAGAGGTTGAACGACGCTTGTGCCCGCAAATGTCCTCCGGCAGCTCCGGCATTGAGCATAGGGCCCACGTAAACCTCGCCGCCCTTCTCCGTGAGAGGAGCGGCCCACGGAGCCCGACGGATGAGACCTTCCGTCGGGCTTTGTTCTGTCGGGCTTGGCATGTTTCTGCCGCCATCCACGCGTGTCGCCTCATACTCCGAGGTGGCGATGCATCAGGAGTGGATCGGCCGTGAGCCTGGCCGGAGTGTCTTCAAACACCACTTCGCCTTTGACCAGAATGACGATGCGGTCGGCGATGGCCGTCACCGCGGCCACGGTTTTGTCGACCACCAGCGTGGCCATGCCCGTGGACCGGATGAGCGCCACTGTTTTCCAGATCTCGTCGCGAACGATGGGTGCCAGTCCTTCCGTAGCCTCATCCAGGATGAGGAGCCGCGGATTGGACAGCAGCGCGCGGGCGATAGCGAGCATCTGCTGTTCTCCTCCCGAGAGCTGATCGCCGCGATTGCCGAGGCGGTCCGCCAGCCGGGGAAAAACCTCAAGCACCCGCGCCAATGACCAGCCTGGGGCAGCGCCCATCCGCGCCGGGCGACCCGCAATCGCCAGGTTTTCAGCCACGCTCAGGGTTGTGAAGATGCCGCGCCCCTCGGGCACATAAGCGATCCCGCGCCGGGCGACGGCGAAGGTTGGCAGTCCCGTAATGTTCTCGCCGTCGAACAGCACCGCGCCGGCCCGCGGTTGCACCAGCCCGACCAGCGTGCGGATCAGGGTGGTCTTGCCCATGCCGTTGCGGCCCATGAGCCCGATCGCCTCGCCCGCGGCGATGCGCAGGGAAACGCCGCGCAGCACGTGACTCTGGCCATAATAGGTGTTGAGCCCGCGGCCTTCGAGCAGCGGAGCGGACGGCGTGGCTTGCGGCGGTGTCACACGTGACCCCCGAGGTAGGCGTCTTGGACAGATGTGTTGGCGCGGATGGTATCGGGCCGGCCTTCGGCCAGCACCGCACCCTCGGCCAGCACCGTCATCCAGTCTGCCACACGAAACACGAAGTCCATGTCGTGCTCGATGAGCAGGATGGCGTGCTCGCGGACGAGGTCCTTCAAGAGCGCCGTCATGCGCTGGGACTCCTCTGGCCCCATGCCCGCCAACGGCTCGTCGAGCAGCAGCACCTTGGGGTTGCTCGCCAGCGCCATGGCGATTTCCAGTTGGCGCTGCTCGCCGTGCGAAAGGGTGCCCGCGCTGCGCGCGGCCAACCCCGCCAAGCCGATGCGCTGCAGGGTCTCCTCGGCCTTGGCGATGAGGTCGCCCGCGCGCGCAGCATCGCTGAGCAGGCGCCGGCGCGATAGGTTCACCGCCTGCACGGCGAGCCGCACGTTCTCGAGCACGGTCAACGGGGCGAAGATGTTGGTGCGCTGGAACGAGCGGCCGATCCCGAGCGCTGTCATGCGCCAGGCCGGCTCGCCCGCCACCTCGCGTCCGAGCAGCGCGATCCGCCCGGCGGTCGGCTTGATCTCGCCGGATAGCATGTTGACGAGGGTGGTCTTGCCGGCCCCATTGGGGCCGATCACGGCGTGCAGCTCGCCTTGACGGAGCGAGATGGAGACATCCCGCACCGCGACCAGGCCACCGAAGGTGCGGGTGAGCCGATCGGTTCTAAGCACCGGCGTGGTCGCGGGACGGGCTTCAGCCATGGTCGCGGACCCCGGCGGTCGACGGGCGCCTAGAGCGTCGGAGAGGGTGCGCGCGCAAGCCGCCTCGCAGGGCGATGGCCTTGAGGCCGGGCCAGCCCTCCACCGCCGGCCTCTTGCCGAGGAGGCCTCGCGCGGCGTCGCCCGGAAGGGTGTTGGCGATGCTGGGGTCCACGGGGTCCAAGGGGCCCAAGAGGTCCAAATCCAAGCGGTCCAACAGGAGGGTCCCTCTCCCTCTCCCGCGCCGGATCAGCATCGAAGGGCTCCGCGTTGTGCTTGGTGCTTGCTAGCACAATGCGCAGGCGGCCTCACCATCCCCGCCGCATTGGCGCTGGATGGCACAGTGGCACGGGAAGTTGCGAGCGGATGGCGCGCGCGCTATCAGAGGTCGCGGACAGCCAACAGGACGATACGCCATGCCCAACCCGGCGCCAACGACGCTCTACGACAAGATCTTTGAGGATCACGTGGTCTCGCGGCTTCCGGACGGCACGGCCATTCTCTACATCGACCGTCATCTCGTGCATGAGGTCACGAGCCCGCAGGCGTTTGAAGGCCTCAAGCTGGCCGGCCGCAAGGTGCGTGCGCCGGGCAAGACGCTAGCCGTGGTTGATCACAACATCGCCACCACGCCGGAGCGCCGTGACGGCATCAAGGACGAGGAGAGCCGCATCCAGGTCGAGACCCTGGCCCGCAACGCCAAGGAATTCGGCATCGAGTACTACGACGAGCGCGATGTGCGGCAGGGCATCGTGCACGTGATCGGACCGGAGCAGGGGTTCACGCTGCCGGGCACGACCATCGTCTGCGGCGACAGCCACACCTCCACACATGGTGCCTTCGGTGCGCTGGCGCACGGCATTGGCACCTCTGAGGTGGAGCACGTGCTGGCCACCCAGACGCTCACCCAGAGGAAGGCCAAGAACATGCGCGTCACGGTCGATGGCAAGCTGCCCGACGGCGTGACGGCCAAGGACATTATCCTGTCCATCATCGGCGAGATCGGCACCGCCGGCGGCACCGGCCACGTCCTTGAGTATGCCGGCGAGGCCATCCGCGCGCTCTCGATGGAGGGTCGCATGACCGTGTGCAACATGTCGATCGAGGCCGGAGCGCGGGCGGGTATGGTGGCACCCGACGAGAAGACCTACGCGTATCTCAAGGGACGTCCGAAGGCGCCCAAAGGTGCGGCCTGGGATCAAGCCATGAGGTATTGGGAAACGCTGCGATCGGACGAGGGCGCCAACTTCGATAGCACGGTCAGCCTCGATGCGGCCCAACTGCCGCCGACGGTCACCTGGGGTACGAGCCCACAAGATGTCGCCTCGATCGAGGGGATTGTGCCCGATCCCGCCCAGGTCGTGGACACCGGGCGGCGCAGCAAGATGGTGCGCGCACTCGAGTACATGGGGCTCACCCCTGGCACACGGATTGTCGATATTCCCCTCGATGTCGTGTTCATCGGTTCCTGCACGAACGGACGCATCGAGGACCTGCGTAATGCCGCCCAGGTGGTCAAGGGGCGCAAGGTGTCGCCGCGACTAGCCTATGCCATGATCGTTCCGGGGTCGGGTCTCGTGAAGCAACAAGCCGAGGAGGAGGGGCTCGACAAGGTGTTTGTGGCTGCCGGCTTTGAATGGCGTGAGGCCGGTTGCTCCATGTGCCTTGGCATGAACCCCGACCAGCTCAAGCCAGGCCAGCGGTGTGCCTCCACCTCAAACCGCAATTTCGAGGGCCGGCAGGGCTACCGCGGGCGCACGCACCTCGTCTCTCCGCAGATGGCGGCAGCCGCGGCCATCGCCGGCCATTTCGTCGACGTGCGCACGTTCGCCTAAAAATAGCGCGCGCGAGCAGCGCTCGCACGCGGCGACGCAGCCTGCTGGGTTGGCCGGGTTGCTCCGCTCTTCCTAGGGAGGGGGGCGGCACGCAAGCCCGCGAGGCTTCGACCCTCAAGCGGCGGCTCTCGCGTCCTTGGCCTTGCGGAAGCGTATCATCGTGAAGAGGCCCCAGGGGCGTAGGCCCCGCTTTTCCAACAGCGAGAGATCCTCGCACACGAGCACCCGCTCAATGTCGAACACCGGGCGCCACCCCAGCATGTCGGCAAACGGGGCCATGCGGCGTTCGACCCAGCCGCGCATCCCCTCCCAGCCGGGCTTGCCTTGTTCGGCGCTGAAGTGGTTGACGATGAGCACCTCGCCGTCGGGGCGGCACACGCGCGCCAGCTCGCGCATGACCTTCTCGGGATCGGGCACCACCGTCATCACGTACATGGCAACCACGGTGTCGAATGACGCCGGCGGAAATTTCAGATCGCTGGCATCCATCTCGTAAAGGCCCGCGACATGAGGGAGGCGCTCCGTGGCCACCCGCTCGCGCGCCTTCTCGAGCATCTCTGGCGAGAGGTCGATGCCGACGATTTCGAGATGCCGCGCATAGGCAGGCAGCGATAATCCCGTGCCCACGCCGACCTCGAGCACGCGGCCCCTGCGCTGATTGATGATCTCCACCGAATGCTTGCGCCCCTCGGCCGCGACCCGTCCGAAGGTGCGATCGTAAACGGGAGCCCAGCGCCGGTAGGCGCTCTTGATGGCATCCTCGTCCATGCGCGCGCCGGCGTCGGCGGTGTCCTTCAGTCGCTTGAAGAACTTTGGGCCACCCGGCTCTTCGGAACGCAGCGTCGACCTCATCTCTCCCTCACCCTCCCTCAATGACCTTCACTGCCGGCGTGCGGCAGGGATCCTCCCTGCTCGGCGCTCCCGGCCGTGGCGTCGGCACGCAGGGGCCGATCGGACCGGCTCAAAGCCCGCTCGATCCATCCGCCACCCAGCACACGCGCTCGGTCGGCGGCGTTCGCGTAAAACACGCAGGCCTGACCGGCGGCGACGCCATATTCGCCGTCGTGCAACAGCACTCTGGCCCCGTCGCCCGATGGAAAAAGGGTTGCCGGTTGCGGCGGCGAGGTGGAGCGCACGCGGACGGCCACGGTCATTCCCCCCGTGGGTATCGGCTCATCTGCAAGCCAGTTCACGTTCCTAAGGGTGATCCGGTACGCATGCAAGCTTTCGCGCGGTCCGACCACCACCTGCCGCTTTGCGGCATCGAGGCGCACGACGAAAAGGGGTCGAGGGCCCGGGATGCCGAGCCCGCGGCGCTGGCCGATCGTGTAGTTGATGATGCCGGCGTGCCGGCCAAGCACACGCCCGTCGACATGCACGATATCGCCGGCTTCCGCGGCGCCGGGCTTGAGGCGCTCGATTACGCTCGTGTAGCGCCCCTGGGGTACGAAGCAGATGTCCTGACTATCCGACTTGTCGGCCACGGGCAGCGCGAAGCGGCGCGCCAGGTCGCGTACCTCGGCCTTGCTGTAGCCGCCAAGGGGAAAGCTCAACCACTCAAGCTGCGCACGCGTGGTTGCGAACAGGAAGTAGCTTTGGTCGCGCTCGGCGTCGCGGGCACGGTAGAGTTCGGGACCGGTGGGCCCCTGTCGCAGGTCGATGTAGTGGCCGGTGGCGAGGGTGTCGGCTTCGAGTTCGCGCGCGGTCCCTAGCAATTCGTGGAACTTGATCTGCTGGTTGCACACCACGCAGGGGATTGGCGTCCGCCCCGCCGCATAACTGTCTGCGAAAGACTGCATGACGGTGGCCCGAAAGCGCTCTTCGTAGTCGAGCACGTAGTGGGCGATCCCAAGCCGGTCGGCGACACGGCGTGCATCATGGATGTCCTGGCCCGCACAGCAGGTGCCGCGTCGTCCGACTGCCTCACCATGATCATAGAGTTGGAGGGTGACGCCGATGACATCGCAGCCTTGTTGCTGCAGCAACGCGGCGACGACAGAGGAGTCCACGCCCCCTGACATCGCCACCACCACACGCCGCGGGCGGCGCGAGGCTTTGGGAGACCTCACCGCGTCAGAGATCGGCCGATCAGACATCGCTACGTGGGGGGAGGCCATGGGCACGGGTTGGCTGACAGCAGATTAACCAAGATACCAGCACTCTGCCCTTCCCCGTTGGCGGCGGCAATATGGCGGCGAGTGACGGCGCAATCAAGGCGGAAAGTTAAGGGCCGCGCCGGCATGGGGGACATCCGCTGACCACCCCGCGTTCGGCAACGGCTGTGCCGGGCTGGCACAGTTCAGGTCGCCGGTACCCGCACCAGAGCTCTAGAGGTGAAGGGGTGGTCAGCATTAACCAAGAAACCGCCGAAATTAACCAATGTGTCAGCAAATAACGGGGCAGCGGTTGTTGCAGTATTTACCGCGTCACTTAGGTCGCTTTTAATTGCGTTCGTCTAGTGTCGTGAGCAGGTCAGAAACAGAGTCACGAGTATCATGACCGAACAACAGTACAGGGCGCGGGTGCGCTACGTCATCGGGCCGGATGGTAGTCCGCTGACTGTGGCCGATCTTCCGCCCAAGGATACCAAGCGCTGGGTCATACGCCGCAAGGCGGAGGTGGTGGCAGCTGTGCGCGGCGGCCTTCTCAGCCTCGAGGAGGCATGCGAACGCTACACGTTGACGGTGGACGAGTTCCTGTCGTGGCAACGCTCGATCGACCGTTACGGCCTGCCGGGTCTGCGCGCCACGCGCATCCAAGACTACCGCGACTGAGAGAGCCTGGTACTGCGCCAGCCTTCCTGGCGAGTCACCTTTAATCCGTGAGCGTTCTTTCTTGGCTGGGCGCGTCGCGCCGAGCCAAAGGCTCACGCGTTGGCTTCAGGTCGCGGCCACCCAAGGATTGGGGGGCCCAAACCCCGTCACGCAATTTGCACGCGTCTCGCCTGCGCACGCGTGCGGCGCGAGCGCTTCGGGCTCATCGCATCCCCATGAAAGTCGTCGAGGCACGCGCTCTTGAGCGACCCTCGCGGCGGCCGCAAGGTAGCGGCGCCGCGGCGAGCATCGGCAACCCGACCGTGCCAGCGTTAGACCGTTAGCCGACGACGTGACTGCTGGTGTCCGTGTTGCGCAGGTGCCGGTCGGCGTCGCGGCTCTCGATCGGCTCGAGTTTTCGCAGCTCCACCACCGCGCTCTCGTGCTCCCGCCGCGCCGCCTCGAGCTTCGACCTCAGATCGGCGACGGAGGTGAGTAGGTTGGCGCGCCGCAAAGCCGCTGCCTTGGCAAAGGTCGAATAGGCGAAGTGGGCCGAGTCTCTCACACCCGTGCGCTCCTCCTCGGCCGTGATTTGCCGCGCAAGATCGCTGGCCATGTGCTCGAAGTCGAGGATCATCGTCTCGATCGATGCAACCTTGCGCGCCTTCTCGCTTGCCTCGAATCGTCTAAGTCGCAGTGCAGTGTCACGTGGCTTCATGTTCGATACCCCCAACCTGTTCGAACGGGTGATGTCTCTGCTTACGCGTTCCAAAAGCTGCCAGACAGTGGCCGAGCACCAATTAAGCAAGCGACATGCCAGACAATTCCTCCGCCCACGGCTTTGCTTCCAACCCGCCGTGGGCCCGACTGCCGGTGCCGAGGTCTTCACCGGCACGTCACTTGTCTCTGCCAACTTTATATAAAGCGATTAAGTTGCGGTAAAGCAACGCGTAAAAGCGTTCGTGTGGGACGAACGGCGCGGCGACCAAATTCTCTTTCGACCCCCCTAGGGGGCGCTTCGCAAATCAGCTACACAAAAACCAGCATGGGCATATCGGTGTTTGTCGAAGCGGCTCTTCAGGTGCTTGGGTTTGGGTTGGGGCAGGTGTCGACCGCTGAGATATCCCGGGAACCATGGTATCCTAGGGAATCCCGGGGCCAAGGTATCCAGGGCCAGGTATCCAGGGCCAGGTTTCCAGGGCCAGGTTTCCAGGGCCAGGTTTCCAGGGCCAGGGCGTCCCCGGTTCGATGAGCCAGGCTTGATAGGCAACGAGCCTGTCGGGCAAACGGTGGGTCGGATCGACGCGGGTAGTGGGCGAGGATTGGACGGGTTGGATGGGCAAGCCCTCAGTGGTCGGGGTCGATCGTCTGGGGGAACGCGGTGAGCCGTGCGGGTGAGCAGAGCAGTCTGGTGGGCTTCTGGGAAAGAGAGCTGGCGTCTGGGTGGTTGTGCAGAAACGCGCGTGTTTGTAAGGCAAAATTAGGCTTTGTTAACCTCTGGCGACTAACTTGCTAACAATGGCTTAGCGGTCGGACCGTCGGAAGCCTCCTCAAGCATCGGGCAGCGGGCTCCGCACTGGGGTCTGGAAGAGAGGAACACAATGCGAGTCCTTTTGATCGAGGACGACAGCGCTACGGCGCAGAGCATCGAGCTAATGCTCCAGTCCGAGGGCTTCAACGTATACACGACCGATCTGGGGGAGGAGGGCGTAGATCTCGGCAAGCTCTACGATTACGACATCATCCTTCTCGACCTCAATTTGCCGGACATGAGCGGGTATGAGGTTCTCAAGACGCTGCGTGTCAGCAAGGTGCAAACACCCATCCTCATCCTTTCCGGCTTGGCGGGCATCGAGGACAAGGTGCGGGGCCTTGGCTTCGGCGCCGACGACTACATGACCAAGCCCTTCCATAAGGACGAGCTCGTGGCCCGCATCCATGCCATCGTCCGCCGCTCAAAGGGGCACGCGCAATCGGTGATCGAGACCGGCGAACTCAAAGTGAACCTCGACACCAAGACGGTAGAGGTGAACGGTCAACGCGTGCACCTCACGAGCAAAGAATACCAGATGCTGGAGTTGCTCTCACTGCGCAAAGGCACGACGCTCACCAAGGAGATGTTCCTCAATCATCTTTATGGCGGCATGGACGAGCCCGAGCTCAAAATCATCGACGTCTTCATCTGCAAGCTGCGAAAGAAGCTGCAGGCGGCCACCGGCGGCCAGCACTACATCGAGACCGTCTGGGGCCGCGGCTACGTGCTGCGCGATCCCGCTGACGCGCACGTGGCGGCCTGAGCCGGACGAGCTCTTGTGCTCGTCATGCGCTGCCGCCACTAGCGACGAAACTCCCTCGCTTCGAGGCTCCTGCGGGCTTCCTGTTGCCGGCCCGATGGCCTAGCCTCTTCTGCTTGCGCTGAGCACCGCGGCATGCTGCTCTCAACGAGGGATGACCGCAGGGGCGCCTTTGCCGATGAAACGTCACATCAATTCGCCGGTCGCCGGGCAGCTGCTGAGCCGACTGGTCGAGGCCGGCGACCGGATCGATGCCGACACCGAGATCGCCATTGTCGAGTCCATGAAGATGCACATACCCGTGAGCGCCGAACAGTCGGGCCGCGTCGGCAGATGGCTGGTGGAGGAGAAAAGCCTCGTGGCCGAGGGGCAGGCGCTCGTCGAGCTCGAGGCGTGAGCTGACAGCCATGGTCTCGCGAGACAAGCCCAAACCAGTGCAGGGCTCCGCCGCCGTGCTGTTGGCGCCGGACGCGAAGCGCAAGTCCGTGCCGATTTGGTTCGCTCGCAACGACCGATGGGCGGGCGAGGCGCCGCTCAGCGGCGCGCAACGCGCTTGGCTCGAGGCGCTGGGGTTCAAGGGTGCCGCACGCAAGCATGTGCTGCTGCCCGGACCTGATGGGGCGGTGGCCGGCGCGGTGCTGGGGCTTGGCGAGCAAGGCACGGGCGATCCCATCATGGACCAGCCCGAGCTCGCCCTCGGTCTGTTGGCAAGCGCCTTGCCGCCGGGCTGCTACCATCTGGCCGACGACCTTGCCGAGCCTGAACGCGCCGCCATCGCCTGGGGGCTCGGCGCCTATCGCTTCCGGCGCTACAAGTCGGCCGCGGGCGACCAGCTGGCGCAACTCAAGACGCCGCGCGGGGTCAATCATGCGCGCGTCCTGGCTCTGGTGGATGCGGTCTGGTTCGGGCGCGATCTCATCAACGCTCCCGCGAACGATATGGGGCCGCAGGAGCTGGAGGATGCCGCACGGGCGCTCGCCAGGGATTGGGGTGGAGAGGTAACAAGCATCGTCGGCGACGATCTCTTGGCGAACAACTTTCCCCTCATTCACGCGGTGGGCCGGGCGAGCGGGCGTGCCCCGCGGCTCATCGACCTCGTCTGGGGCCGCTCCGGCAGCCGCCAGATCACGCTCGTCGGCAAGGGTATCGCGTTCGACACTGGGGGGCTCGACATCAAGCCGGCGAGCGGCATGGCGCTGATGAAGAAGGACATGGGCGGCGCCGCCAGTGCCCTCGCCCTCGCGCAGATGGTGATGGCTACCCGGCTGAACGTGCGCCTGCGCGTGCTGATCCCGGCGGCGGAGAACAGCATTGCCGGCAACGCATTTCGCCCCGGCGACGTGCTGACATCGCGGGCCGGCAAAACCGTCGAGATCGGCAATACGGACGCAGAAGGACGGCTCGTGCTTGCGGACGCGCTGGCTCTCGCCGACGAAGCGCGACCCGATGCGCTCGTCAGCTTCGCGACTTTGACCGGCGCCGCGCGCGTGGCGTTGGGGCCCGACCTCCCACCCCTCTATTGCGACCACGACGCCTTTGCTGAGGCCATCGTTGCCGCCGGCAACCGCGTCGGTGATCCGGTGTGGCGCATGCCGTTCTGGCGCGCCTACGATGCCAATCTGGACAGCGGCGTCGCCGACATCAACAACGTGAGCGAGCTGCCGTTTGCGGGCTCCATTACGGCGGCCCTGTTCCTGCGCCGCTTCGTCAAGCGGGCCCAGCGCTTCGCCCACCTCGACATCTACGGCTGGCGACAATCCGCCAAAGCGCTGGGCCCGAAGGGCGGAGAGCCACAGGGGGCGCGCGCCCTTTTCGAGGCATTAGAGGCGGAGCAGCGGCGCTGAGGGGTGATCCCTTGGGCGTAGCCCGCGGCTCTGGCGCTCCCGCATGCTCCCCTTTGTGGTTCACCGCCTGCCCCGCTACAAGGACGAGGACCGACAATCCATGGCAAGCGCACAGGTCTCGGCAGATATGGTCGACACGCTCCTCACGACTGCCCCGCTGCACGGGCAAACCACCTTCTTATTCTCGCAGCTGGTCAGCAATCTTGAGCATCTCAACGCCCACATTGCCTTCCTCGGCATTCCCTTTGGTTCACCCTATACGGTCGGCGAGGTCTCCAACGACCAGAGCACCATGCCCGCCGCCATGCGGCAAGCCACCGACCGCATGGTGCGCAGCCTGGAGCGCTACGACTTCGATCTCGGTGGCCCGCTCTATGCTGGAAAGCCGATCCGCGCCGTCGATTGCGGGGACGTGCGCGCCGACGTCCACGATCTCAAGGCGCAGGTGGCACGCGCCGAGCAGGTCGTGCGCAGAATTGTCGGCTCCGGGGCCATGCCGATCGTGCTCGGCGGCGACCATGCTGTAACAATTCCCGTCCTGCGCGCCTTCGAGGGACGCGGGCCAATCACGCTCATCCAGATCGACCAGCATCTCGACTGGCGCGACGAGGTCAACGGGATCCAGGACGGCCTTTCGAGCCCAATGCGTCGCGCCTCGGAAATGGAGCACATCGACCAGATCTTTCAGATCGGCCTCAGCGCCACGGGCAGCGCCCGCCAGGAGGAGGTGGAAGCCGCGAGGGCCTGGGGTGCCCACCTGATCCCCGCCCACGAGCTGCATGAGGTTGGGATGGACGCCGTCCTGCGTCTCATCCCGGATGGCGGCCGTTACTATCTCACCGTCGACATGGACGGCATGGATTGCGCGATCGCGCCCGCCGTCGCTGCGCCGATGCCAGGCGGCGTGACCTTCGTTCAGGCTCGTCGCCTGGTGCATGGGCTGGTGGCAAAGGGCCGCGTGGTCGGCATGGACGTCGTCGAGATCACACCGCGCACCGACATCAACCAGATCACCTGCATCACCGCCGGTCGCCTGATCGTCAACTTGATCGGCGCCGCCGTACGCGCCGGTTATTTCGATTAGGCATCGCGGGCGCAGAACGAGGCCCAGGCTCAGGCCCAGGCCCAGACCCAACGCGGGATCGCACGCAAGGGGCGGCGGCGATCGCTAGCGCCTTCATGGCTTGGGGGGCACCGAGGCGGGCGCAATTTACGCCTCGCGATGGCAGGCCGCCGTGTGCGTCGGGGTCAGCTGGCGCACGGGCGGTTCCTCTCGATCGCAGATATCGCCGACCCGGCGGTGGCAGCGTCCCGCGAACACGCAGCCCTTGCTGTCGACGCCGGCCCGCGGCTCCAACGCAAGCCCGATGCGCGCTCGTGCATTCGCCTCCAAGGTAGGCACCGCGGAGAGCAACACCTGCGTGTAGGGATGCCACGGCTGGCGTGTTACGTCCTTGGCGGGACCTTCTTCGACAATGCGACCTCGGTACATGACGGCAATGCGGTCGGCCAGATGCGCAACTACCGAGATGTCATGGGAGATGAAGAGATAGGCGACGCTCAGATCGTCCTTGAGATCGGCCAACAGGTTGACGATGGCGGCCTGCACCGACACGTCGAGGGCCGAAACAGGTTCGTCGCAGACGATGAAGGATGGATTGGTGGCAAGCGCACGGGCGATGCCGACGCGCTGCTTCTCGCCGCCGCTCAGCTGGTGGGGATAGCGCGCGGCATAGTGCGCAGGCAGGCGAACGAGATCGAGCAGCGCCGTCACACGGGATGGCACTTCGCCCGACGGCAGGATCGCAAAGCGCTCTAGGGGCCGGCCGACGATCTTGCCCACGGTCATGCGCGGGTTGAGCGAGGAATCGACGTTCTGGAAGACGATTTGCGCCGTCCGCCGCATGGCCGACAGCGCGCTCTGCGGCTGGCGCGTCACGTCCTCGCCGGCGATGCGGACCGTGCCACGATCGGAATCCTGCAGGCGCAGGATCAGCCGCCCCAGGGTCGACTTGCCCGAGCCCGATTCGCCGACGAGTCCCACCACTTCTCCTGCCGCGATCGTCAGGGTAACGCCGTCGACGGCACGGATGCGCGTTGGTCGGTAGCGCGGTCGCCAACCCTCAAGCGCAAAGGCTGAGAGGCCGTGCGAGAGCGTGAAGGTCTTGGCAAGGCCGCTCGCCACCACCACGGGCCCATCGGATCGCGCCATGGCGGAGCGCCCCGGCCGGCGCGCTTGCTCAACGGGGCTAGGCCAATTCGCGCCGGCAAGGTCACCGGCACGGTGGCAGCGGAGCAACCGGCGCTCAACGGGTCTGAGTGGCTGAGAGGCGCTGCAGGCCTCGACTGCATAGGGGCAGCGCGGTTGGAAGCGGCAGCCGGCGATGGCATCGCGCAGATCGGGCAATCGACCGGGAATCGCGGCAAGGCGCGCACGCTTGGCGCCAAGGCGCGGGACGGCCGCGACGAGACCTTTGGCGTAGGGATGGAGGGGTCGGGCAAGAACCTCGGCGGTCGGTCCCCGCTCCACCACCTGGCCGGCATAGAGCACCGCGATTTCGTCCGCTATGCGCCGCACGACGCCAAGGTTATGGCTGATGAAGAGCATGGCGAGCCCGCGTCGCGTCTGCAGTTCCTCGAGGAGATCAAGGATTTGCGCTTCGATGGTGATATCGAGCGCAGTCGTTGGTTCGTCGAGGATGAGCAGGTGGGGCTCGGCGGCCAGCGCGCCGGCGATCAGCGCGCGCTGCCGCATGCCGCCCGACAACTCGTGCGGGTAGGCGTCGGCCACGGCCCGTGCGTCGGCGATGCCGACCTCGCGCAACAATTCGATGGCGCGCGCGAGCGCCGCCCTGCGGGTCAATCCGCGGTGAGCGAGGAGACCCTCGCCGATTTGCGCGCCCACCCGCAAGGACGGATTTAGAACCGAGAAAGGATCCTGGAACACCAGTGCCATACCCGTGCCGCGCAGCTTGCGCCGGCTCTCGCGGTCGAGCGTGAGGACGTCGCGGCCTTGGAACACCACGTGGCCCGCCGCGACGTGCGCCGCGTCCGGCAGCAGCCCCAGGATGGCCAGCGCCAAGGTGCTCTTGCCCGAGCCAGATTCGCCGACCACGGCCAGCGTTCGGTGCTCCGCCACCGCGAGGGAGACATCGGCCAATGCCATCACGTCACCGTCGGGGCTCCGGTAGCGGACGGTGAGCCCCTCCACATTGAGCGTCATGGCATAGGGCCTTGACCGGGCCGGCGCGCCAGGCGCGGATCGAGCCGCTCGCGCAGCCCATCACCGAAGAGGTTGATGCCGATGACGAGCAGGCACATGGCGAGGCCCGGCGCCAAGGCGATCCACGGCGCGCGGTCGATGAACTCGCGCGCCTCGGCGATCATCAGTCCCCAGTCCGAGCTCGGCGGCTGGGCGCCGAGGCCCAAGAAACTGAGTGCCGAGCCGAGCAGGATGGCATAGGTGACCCGCAGACTCCCTTCAACGATGAGCGGCGGCCAGGCATTGGGCAGGATCTCGTGCAATAGGATATAGCTTGCGCTCTCGGCGCGGGCGCGCGCGGCTTGCACGAAATCCTCGCCGGCGAGCCCGAGTGTCACGCTGCGCGCCACGCGGGCGATGAGCGGGATGTAGACGAAGCCCACCGCCAGCGCGGTCTTCCAGGGGGCCGGCGGCGTCAGCGCCAGCACGAGCAGGCCCAGCATGATGGCCGGGATGGCCATCAGCACGTCGGCTGCGCGCATGAGGAGTTCGTCCACCCAGCCGCGGAAGTAGCCGGCCACCAATCCCAGCGGCACGCCCAGCGCAACCGCGAAGAGAGTGGCGCCCACGCCCATTGCCAGCGAAAGGCGGGCGCCCATCAGCAGGCGGCTCAGCACATCGCGACCGTACTCGTCGGTGCCGAGCCAATAGACCGCGTTCGGCGGTTGAAACCGTGTTCGGATGGACACCGTGTCCCACGGATGCGGCGCGATCCAAGGGGCAAGCGTCGCCAACACGGCGATGCCGCCGACAATGACGAGGCCAGCTTTGAGCTGCGGCGGCCACCGGCGCCGCTCGCGCGGTGCGCTAGCGTCAGGCGACGTTGCGGCCATAGCGGATTCTCGGATTGAGCCACGCGTAGAGCAGATCTGCCGCCAGATTGGCGAGGGCGTAGACGGCGGCGACCACGAGGATGGCGGCCTGCAGCGTGGGCAGATCGCGCGACTGCACGGAGAAAACCAAGAGCCGCCCAAGGCCTGGATAGGCGAAGACGGTTTCGATCACAACGATGCCCCCGGTCAGCCGACCGATGTCGAGCGCCAGCACCGTAATACTCGGCAGCAGAGCATTGCGCAGCGCATGGCGCAACACAACCGTGCGTTCCGGCAACCCCTTGGCCCGAGCAGCGACGACATAGGGACTGCGCAGGACCTCGATCATGCTCGAGCGGGTGAGGCGCGAGACATGCGCAAGATGGGCGAATACCAGCGTCATGGTGGGCGCGATGAGGTGCTGAACCCAGATCCAGAACCCCGCCGACAGCGGTTCGTAACCCGAGGCTGGCAACCAGCCAAGCGTCGCGGAGAACACCAGGATGACGACGATGGCCCAGAAAAATTCCGGCACGGCGATGCCGAGGTAGGTACCGATGGACACGGCGTGGTCGAGCGGGCGGTTGTGGCTGAGCGCGGCAATCACGCCGAGACCTACTCCGATGAGGGCGATGAGCAAGAACGAGGTGAGCGCTAGGGTGAGCGAACGGGCAAAGGCCTCGGCAATCAGCGGGTAGACCGGACGATCCATCAACAGCGAGCGGCCAAAGTCGCCGGCGAGCAGGCGCGAGGCCCATCGCCAATACTGAAGCCAGAGCGGATCGGCGAGCCCCAGTCTGAGCTCCAGCGCCTTGACCTGCTCGGGTGCCGCGAACGGACCGAGGATCAGATGTGCCACGCTGCCCGGTAGGATCGCCGTGATGGCGAACACCAGCATCGAGACGGCCACCAGGACCACTACGATCAGGGCCAGTCGCTGGATCACGTATTGCAGCATGACCCGCTACTCACTGCCCCTTGCGCTGCCCATCGCACGCCCATTTGCGTCGGCCAATTTTGCTGCCCAATCCCGAGGCTCGCCAACCGCGGCGATAGATTGGCCTCGACACGCCGAGCTCGAGGTGGGCCGCGGCAAAGCGCTTGAGGCTCAGCGCTTGAGGCTCACCTCTTTGAGCTCCAGCCACTGCATTGGCGTGGTGTGAAAGCCCTCCACCTCTTTGCGCACGCCGTTGGCATGCAGGGCCGAGTAGGCGATGATGCTCGGCACCGTTTCGTCCACCAACTTCTGGAACTCGAAGAAAATCGCCTTGCGCTTGGTCTCGTCGTTGGTCTTGCGGGCAAGGTCGAGCAACTCGTCGACGCGCGGGTTGGCGTAAAGCCACAGCTGCCGGTTCCAGCTGCCAGTCGAGTGGTAGAAGGGGTAGAGAGCGGTGTCGATGGTCGGCCGCGCGAAGTAGCCGTCGACGTACATCTGCGCCTTGCCCGCGACATTGGCGGCATAGGAGGCAAAGGGTACGCGCTCAATGTTGATGCGGATGCCGGCGGCCTTGGCCATGTCGCGGACGGCAACACCGAGGCGCACGCGCTGCTCGCGCTCTTGTGGCACCTGCATGGTCACTTCAAATCCGTCAGGCAAACCGGCTTCGGCGAGCAGCTTCTTGGCCTTGGCGATGTCCGGCTTGTTGAAGCCGAGCTCTGTGTTGAAATAGGGATGGCTCGGTGGAATGGGGCTGTGCGTTGGCGCGCCCTGGCCGAACAGCACAAGTTCCACCAGAGCCTCCTTGTCGATGGTGGCGGCCAATGCCTGGCGCACGCGCACGTCATTGAAGGGCGCCCGCTCGTTGTTGAGGATGATGCCATCCCACGTGGCCGTTGAGGTGCCGTCGGCGCGCACGCTTGGGTGGCTCTTGAACTTGTCGACCGTCTCGTAAGGCAGGTTCCACAGGATGTCGATGGCTGCCGACTCGATGCCTGCGACCCGGGCCGCAGCTTCCGGGATGACGCGCAAGGTGACGCCGTCAAGCTTGGGCAGCCCAGGCTCGAAGTAGTCGGGGTTGCGTTCGAGCTCCAGGCGGTCGCCCGGCGACCAGGACTTGAAGCGGAATGGCCCCGTGCCTACCGGCTTCGTCGAAGCATTGGCGGTCTCGTCCTTCGCCAAGATGCGCAGCTGTCGTTCGCCGAAGATGTCCTGGAAGCCGGCATAGGGAATCGACAGCAAAAAACGCACGGTGAGTGGATCGATGGCCTCCACCTTTTCGACCATGGCGATGTTGGCACGCACGCGTGAGCCGGTGGCGGGATCGAGGATGCGGAGCATGGTGGCGACGACGTCGTCGGCGGAGAACGGCTTGCCGTTGTGGAACTTGACGCCCTCGCGCAGTTTGAAGGTCCACACCTTGAGGTCATCGGAAGCAGACCAGCTCGCGGCGAGATCGGGTTTGGTGGTGAGATCCCGGTCGATGCGGGTGAGACCGTTGAAGACGAGGTGCACGAAGATGTACTCATCGCCGATGGTGGTCTTGGCGGGATCGAGCGTGTTGAGCGAGCTGCCGACCGCCACGCGCAGCGTCCCTTGCGCCAGCGCGGGCGCAGTAACGCCGGCGACCAGCGCCGCGGCAAGGAGCATTCGGCGCATCGTCTTCTTCCTTCTTGCGGCACCCCGCGAATGTTAGCTTTCGCTCGCCTCCGAAGCGAGCCTTGAATATTGGGCAGCAAGCCTCGGGCCCGCGCGGCCGGTGGGCACCCGCCCAGTGTCAATTGGCGCCAGTGTCAATTGGCACCAGCGTCGATTGGCGTCGATTGGCACCAGGATCGCTAGCCGAGGCTTGCGGCCCATCTGCCATCGCGGTGGGGCCCTCGTCCGGGCCAGGCATCATGGCGACAGACATCATGGCGACAGAAATGATGCTGCGGCCAGGGCGTGGGTGCGCACGATGTGGAGGTACTCTTCGATCGCGACCCATTCGTCGGGTTTGGCCATGTTGTTGGGCGTACAGCCGTAGACGTATGCAGGCACGCCACGGGCGCGCCAGTGCTTCATATCGGTAGCCCCCAGGCTGACGCTGGCCACCGGCTCGGGTCGACCGAGGCTCTTCACCGTCGCCTGCAGGGTCTTGAGCATGGGGTGATTGGGGTTGCTGACCGTGGGTTCGGCCGAATGCGTCCAAACTGGCCGCACGGTGACCTCGGGGTGCCGCGCCACGATCGCCTCGATCTCGCGCATGAGGCCTGCGTGCGTCGTGCACACGGGCAAGCGGATATCGACCTCCAGCCGGCAGTGTCCGGGCAGCATGTTGATTTTGATGCCGCCCGCAATGACCCCGGCCGAAACCGTGAAACGATTGAGGATGCGCCCTCCGCCCGCCCCGAGCGCATGCTCGATGGCGGGCACGGAGGCGGCGATGAGCCGGTTGATGTCCTGCGGCTGTGCGACGGGCAGCTCCTCGAGCCTGTAGAGGTCTTGGATCAGGTCGCTTGCGAGCTTGATGGCGTTCTTGGAGACATGGGTGTACGCCCCGTGTGCCCCGGGCGTGTCGACGGCGAAGATCAAACGCAAGGTGCCCTTCTCGCCGAACCGCACCATGCCCGGCGTCGACGGCTCGCCATTGAGCACGCAGTCGCCGCGAAACTCGTCGGGGAAAGTATCGATCAGCCACTTGGCGCCCCAGGTACCGCCCGTCTCTTCGTCGGAGACGCAGGTGAGGGTCAGCCGTCCGGCGAGCTCCTCGCGCAGGCGGTGCAAGTAGATATAGGTCCACACCGAGGCGGCCGTTCCGCATTTCATGTCGACCACGCCGCGCCCGTGTACCTTGCCCTCGTCAATCGCCCCGCTCCAGGGGTCGCGCGACCAGACCTCGGCTGGACCTGGCGGGAATACGTCGAGATGCCCGTTAAGGACGAGGTGCGGTCCAGGCCCGCGCGCGGCGAACGTGCCGACCACGTTGGGCCATTCGGGCTTTGCCGTTCGGTAGGAGACGGGCACCCCATGGGCGGTGAGCGCATCGTGCAGGAAGGCTGCCGCTGCGCGCGTATTGCCGGGGGGATTGGGGCTCGGGAGGCGCACGAAGCTGGAAAGAAAGCCGATGAGCTTCTCCCGATCCTCGTCGATCCATCGCAGGATCCTCTCGCGCGCGCGGGACATCTCCTCTCTCTCCCCGTGATGCACCTGGACAGGGAGAGCTTCGCAGGAAACACTCAAGGGAGCCATGCGACGCGGAGGACCATCCCATGACCTACTCGCTTGCTGGGCGCTGCGCGCGTACGGGCATGCTCGGCACCATCGTCACCACGTCCTCCATCGCCGTCGGCAATCGCTGCCAATTTGCCCGCGCCGGGGTCGGTGCGGTGCTGACCCAGCATCGGACGGATCCGCGCCTCGGCCCGCTCGGGCTTTCGTTCCTCAACCTCGGTCTCACCGCCGAGGAGACGATCAATGCACTGGTATCGTCCACACCCCATGATGGTTGGCGTCAGCTGGCGGTGATCGATGCCGATGGGCGGTCGGCGCATTTTTCGGGGCACAACATTGTCTCGATCCATGCCGGTGCCTCGGGCAGGGACTGCGTGGCAATTGCCAACGTGGTTCGCTCCGCGCAGGTGCCTGCAGCCATGGTGCATGCGTTCGAGGCTGCGCCCCATAAGCCGCTGGCGGAGCGCCTTTGCGCCGCGCTGCAGGCGGGGAACGCTGCGGGCGGGGAGTTCAAAAAGGTGACCTCGGCCGGGCTTTTGGTCGTGCATGAGCACGCCTTCCCCTACGTCGACCTGCGCGTCGACGATCACCCCGATCCCATCGCCGAGATTGCCAGACTGTGGATGCTCTACGCACCGGTCGCCGACAACTACCTAAAGCGTGTGCTCGAGCCGGACAGCCCAGAGGCAAATGCCCTCTCGGTGGGCTATCTGACCGCCGAGGAGGCAAGGGCGGCGCTGGCCAAGGAGGCGGCCGGACGCTGACGGCGGGTTGCCCGCTCTCGTGATAGGGCGCCGCGAAGGCTTGACCGGCAGCCGTTTGGGGGTGCGGCAGGCAGGCACCTGGCGGGCTATGGCCAGGGCCGTCAACTCTCCAACTCTCCAACCTTCCAAGTCCCCCAAGCAACTCGCGCACGTGGCGAGCTCCCTTGGGGGCCGCCGGCTCAGGGATGCGGCGGGGGCCCGCCCGCAAGGCCTTGAT
>Ga0075425_100000780_pt1 | contig 30288 bp, 31 predicted proteins | sample SoiMethybrSBSTD4_FD_75300 | JGI IMG/M metagenome (GOLD analysis project Ga0075425, IMG submission 75300) | Bulk soil microbial communities from a Populus tree surrounding site in Tennessee, USA - Soil MetaG P. TD hybrid SBSTD4 | ecosystem: Environmental > Terrestrial > Soil > Tree plantation... | reverse complement strand
AAGGCCGACTACAAAGACGGCGTGCTGACGCTGAGCATTCCCAAACGGGAAGAGGCCAAGCCGAAGCAGATCAAAGTGCACGTCGGTGGTCAGGCGGCGGCTGCCGCTGCTCGGTGAACTACGACAAGTCGGTTCCTGAGCCCGGAGTCAGGGCGTACGATGGGGCTGGCCGCGCGCCAGCCCCTTTCTCGTCCTTCTTTTTATAAGGAGCAAATTGCATGCTTCGATTTGAAAAACTAACCGTAAAAGCGCAGGAAGCGCTGCAAGGCGCCAATGAAGTTGCCGCGCGTCACGAAAATCAGGAAATCACGCCGCTGCACTTGCTCGCGGCTCTGGTCAACCAGGCGGAAGGCGTCGTGCCGCCGCTGCTCGCGCGTCTGGGCATTCGGAAGGAAGCCCTCAACTCTGAGGTCGAGCGCGAAATCGGCCGACTGCCGCGCGTACACGGTTTTTCCGAACAACGCATGGGCCGCACATTAAACGATGCACTCGAACGCGCTTCTAAGGAAGCCGATAATTTCAAAGACGACTATGTCTCGACCGAACATCTTTTTCTGGGCATCGCCAGCCTGGACCGCGATCCTGCCGGCCAGCTCTTGAAGAAATTGGGCGCTTCACATGAAGCGATTCTTCAGGCGCTTACCGGTGTTCGTGGCACCCAGCGCGTCACCTCGCAAAATCCGGAAGCGACTTACGAATCGTTGGAGAAATATGCGCGCGATCTCACCGAACTCGCGCGTAAGTCCAAACTTGATCCGGTCATCGGCCGCGACGAAGAAATTCGCCGCGTCATGCAGATCCTGGCGCGCCGCACCAAAAACAATCCCGTCCTCATTGGCGAACCGGGCGTCGGCAAAACCGCCATCGTCGAAGGCCTCGCTCAGCGCATTGTTTCTGGCGATGTTCCCGACGTATTAAAAACCAAGCGCCTGGTAGCGCTGGATCTTGCCGCTCTTGTCGCCGGAGCCAAATACCGCGGCGAATTTGAAGACCGCCTGAAAGCCGTGCTGAAGGAAATTTCGCAGGCCGAGGGCCAAATTATCTTGTTCATCGATGAACTGCATACCCTCGTCGGCGCCGGTGCCGCCGAGGGCGCCATGGACGCTTCCAACATGCTGAAGCCAGCCCTGGCGCGGGGCGAACTCCGCGCCATCGGAGCCACCACGCTCAACGAATATAAAAAACACATCGAAAAGGATCCCGCGCTCGAGCGCCGTTTCCAGCCCGTGCTAGTCAGCGAGCCGACTGTAGAAGATACCATCGCCATCTTGCGCGGCTTGAAGGAGCGTTACGAAGTGCACCACGGCGTCCGCATCAAAGACGCCGCGATTATCGCCGCAGCCACACTCTCGCATCGCTACATCTCCGATCGCTTTTTGCCCGACAAAGCCATCGACCTGATTGACGAAGCTGCCGCCAGCCTGCGCATGCAGATCGATTCGCTGCCCACTGAAATCGATGAAATCGAGCGCCGCATCATGCAGCTCGAAATCGAGCGCCAGGCGCTTCTGAAAGAAACCGACGCCCACTCGAAGGAGCGCCGCTCGCAAATCGAAAGGGAACTCGGCGGACTAAAAGAAGACTCCAACCGCCGCAAGGTACGCTGGCAGGCCGAGAAGCAAGCCATCGGCAAAATTCGCAAACTCAAGGAACAAATCGAGCAGCTCAAAGCCGAAGAACAACGCTACGAACGCGCCGGCGAACTCGCTAAAGTCGCCGAAATTCGCTACGGCCGCATCGCCGCAGCTGAATCCGAAGTGAAAAAGGCGCAGGACGACTTCTCCGCTTTGCAAAAAGACGCGCCCATGCTCAAGGAAGAAGTCGATGAAGAAGACATCGCCAGGCTGGTGAGCAAGTGGACCGGGATCCCCGCCGGCCGCCTGCTCGAAGGCGAAGCACAAAAGCTCGTCAAAATGGAGCAGCGCCTCCGTCAGCGGGTCGTCGGACAGGACGACGCCCTCGGCCGGGTCGCCAACGCCGTTCGCCGCAGCCGCGCCGGTCTCTCCGACACCAAGCGCCCGATCGGTTCATTCATTTTCCTCGGGCCTACCGGCGTCGGTAAAACTGAACTCGCACGCGCCCTCGCCGAATTTCTCTTCGACGACGAAAAGCTCATGATCCGCATTGACATGAGCGAGCACATGGAAAAGCACAGCGTGTCGCGTTTGATCGGCGCGCCCCCAGGTTACGTCGGCTACGAAGAAGGCGGCCAGCTCACCGAACAGGTGCGCCGTCATCCCTATTCGGTGGTGCTCTTTGACGAAATCGAAAAAGCGCATCCCGATGTCTTCAACGTGCTTTTGCAAATTCTCGAAGACGGCCGTTTGACCGACGGCAAAGGCCGCACCGTGGATTTCCGCAACACCGTTCTGGTCATGACCAGCAACGTCGGCTCCGCCGCCATTTTTGAACTTTCCGCGCAACATCCGGAGCGAGCCCGCAAGGAAGCGATGGAAGCGTTGCGCGCTTCCTTCCGGCCGGAGTTCATCAACCGCATAGACGAAATTGTGATCTTCAACCCGCTCGGCAAAGCGCAGCTCGAAGGCATCGTCAAATTGTTGCTCAAGAATGTCGAAGCGCTGCTCGAAGAACGCAAGATCAGTCTCGATCTCACGCCCAAAGCCTACGAGCTTCTGCTCGAAGAAGGCTACGATCCAGCCTATGGCGCCCGGCCTCTGCGCCGCACCATTCAACGCCTCATTCAGGACCCGCTGGCGCTGCAAATTCTGGAAGGCCACGTCCTGCCCGGCGATCAGGTCCGTGTGGATCGCGATGGTAAGAACGCCGGCATGCGCTTCGAGCGCCAGAACGCGCGCCCGGATTCCAGGCAACCGGCCGCCGCGGCCGGAATCTAATATCGTAGAGAGCGAGGCGCGCAAGCGTTCGAGGGTTGGCTTTACAAACCCGGACAAGTTCTAAAACGTCTTGCTTTTTTCACGGTGAAACCACGATGAAAGTCCTTCGTACGGCCTTTTTGCTGACCGCTCTGACGCTGGTGTTGCTGGTGCTCGGCAACGCTTTCGGCGGGCCGAACGGCATGAAGATGGCGCTTGGCCTTGCCGTCGTCATGAACGCGTTTGCGTACTTCTTTTCCGACAAGATCGCCCTGTGGTCGGCAGGCGCGAAACCTGTCTCGCGTGAAGAATTGCCCCGTTTATACGAAGTGATGGAGCGGCTTTCCGCGAAAGCAGATTTGCCGGTGCCGAAACTTTATATCGTGCCCGAAGCTGCTCCCAATGCTTTTGCTACCGGACGCAACCCCCGCCACGCCTCCGTCGCCGTTACGCAAGGCTTGCTTCAATTGATGACCGACGACGAACTCGAAGGCGTCATCGCCCACGAACTGTCGCACGTGCGCAACTACGACATCCTGATCAGCTCCATCGCTGCAACCATCGCCGGCGCGATCACCTATATGGCTCGCATGGGCTACTGGGCCAGTTTGTTTGGTTATGGCGGCGGGAGCCGCGACAATGAGCGCGGAGGAGGCGGTGGCTTGACTGCCCTTCTCATGCTCTTTCTCGCTCCTATCGCCGCATTGATGCTGCAGCTCGGCATCTCGCGGCAGCGCGAATATGCCGCCGACGAAACCGGCGCGCGTATGGTTGGCCAGCCTTATGGTCTGATCAGCGCGCTGCAAAAGCTTGGCGCCTACAATCAACGCATACCGAGTTCGATTCCCCAAAGCACGGCGGCGCTCTGCATCGTCAAGCCGCTGTTCGGTGGCGGCGTAGGCTCCGTTTTTGCGTCGCTCTTCAGCACGCATCCTCCGATCGAGGAGCGCATCGCTACCCTGCGCGAAATGACCATCACCCGACAGGGTTAAACGGCCGGAGGCAGCTCCGAATTGGAACGCGGTGCGAAAATCTTGCAGCGTAATCGTTTACCCTTTCAGGTTACCCGGATTCTTTCTCGCGTAGTTTCAGCAGGATACGGGGTAGCTGTAGGTTCACGTTTTTTGGCCTTCTACATGCATTTCTCTATCACCGGTTGTTACCGCGCCGCAGGGTTTACTGAGGGAAGTTTGTATGAATTGCCGCGACACTATCCATTTGATTTGTTGGTACTTAGAGGGGAAATTGGCCCCGGCGGTCTCCAAGGACATCGAAGGACACCTGTCCGAATGCTCGAACTGCCAATTGGTTCTTAGGGCGGCCACCAGCACCTTGGATCACTACTTCGAACCGGTCAAAATCTCTGGTCCCGATCTTGAGGTTCACGCGGCCTGATTCGAGGTCCCTCGTAACTTAAACAAAAAACATTACTTAAGTGAATCTGTCGTTTCGCGTTTCTTTTTGCACAGCCGTAACCGGCAAGCGCTCAGACCCCCCGGTATGAATTAGCAAAATTTACAGGGAAGCGGGTAACCACGTAAACTTTACTGGTACTGGTACCTGTAGTGCGCCTGTCCCTGCCCCGCGACTCTTTTGCTAAATCTAAATTTCGCTTGGGGTTATGCCCCGGCACCGCTGCGGAGGCCCTTTGGCCAGGGGGGTGCTCCCCTTCTTGGCACAGGGCAGAGTAGCGATAAGGAGAATAGAGTTCATGAGCGAATATCAGGATTCAAATCCTACGACGACGGCGGGAACGCCGCGGTGGGTCGGCTTGGCCGTAGCCGTACTGGGCGCGTTGTCACTGCTCGGTCTTGGCGTGGGATGGAGCGCCATCAATCACGCCAACAGTGTCGAACAATCCACTCAAGCCGCATTGAAGCAGCAGAATGACTCGCTGGGCCAGCGCCTGGCCAAAGCCGAAGACGAAAATCAGCAGCTCGAAAGCGATTTGAAAGTCGTCACTGGCAAGCTCAACGTTACACAGTCCGATTTGATGGCTGCCCGCAAGCAGAACAAGGCCGCCACGGTCACCTACAACAAGAAGCTCGAAGAGCTCGGCAGCAACGTCAATCAACAGCTTTCCACCAAGGCCAGCACGGATGACGTCACCAAGCTCGGCGGCGACGTTACCGGCGTCAAGACGGACCTCGACGCCACCAAAAACAGCATTCAGATGGCCCGCAGCGAAATGGGCACCTTGATCGCCCGCAACCACGACGAAATTGACCAGCTGCGCCGCATGGGGCAGCGCGATTATTTTGAGTTCACTGTCACCCGTAAGGCCGGCGCGCAAAAAGTCGGCGTCGTTCAGGTCGAACTCAAGGACACCAACCTCAAGAAGAATCAGTTCACCATCAACGTCCTTGCCGACGATAAAAATTTTGAAAAGAAGAATCGCTCCGTGAACGAGCCCATCTTCTTCTACACCGGCGGCAACCGCCAGCCTCTTGAGCTGGTCATCAACAAGGTCAGCAAGTCCACCGCAAGCGGGTACCTGAGCGTCCCCAAAGGCGGCGCGGCAACATCTGCCGAAAGTTCGAACACCGGCTCCGGCCAGTAAGCCGATTTGCAACTTTGCGTTCCTTCCGAGGGGGCGCAGAACCGCGGGGGGATTCGCAAGAATCCCCCTTTTTCATTGCTGCTGATCCGATCCTGCAACGACACCGTATTTACATACGAGGTTCTGGACACCCCGCCTCGCGCTGTGCCAAGCTAACGGCCTAGGTTTGGGGGAGTCTAAACCCGGGTTCAGGATTCCAGGTTTTTGTGCCTCGCACCCAGAGTCCCGAACAGCTTTCGAGAGCAGTTTCCTGGAGGGAGAGAAATGAAACTTCGACTTGCAACCATCACCGCAGCCACTCTGTTTGCCGCAGCCATGACCATGGCCGCCGACGGCAGCTGGACCGGCTGGATTTCCGACAGCCAGTGCGGCGTCAAGGGCGCTAACGCCAAAGCTGGCGAATGCACCACCAAGTGCGTCAAGGAACACGGCGCCAAGTATGTGCTCGTCAACGATGCCGACAAGAAAGTTTACGCCATCGACGATCAGGACAAAGTGGCGGCGCACGCCGGCCACCACGTCACCGTTAAGGGCTCCGCGACCGGTGACTCCATCAAGCTCGCCAGCATCGATATGGCCCCCGAAAAGGACATGTAACGATCCGCATTCCTGCAACTTCAGCGGGCGGATGAAAATCCGCCCGTTTTGTTTTTTCTGCTTCTCTCACGGCAATTGCCCGCCCGGTTTTGCCAGCTTCCCGGATTCAGCTACGATACAAACGACCATGACCACTACTCTTCTGCACGTCGGCAAAGCCATCGCTCCCAAAGGAGAGATTCAGGCTGCCGCCATTCTCATCCGCGACGGAGAAATCGAGGCCATCGGCTCGCGCGCCGATCTCACACTTCCCTCTGGCGCGCAAGAAATCCGCGCCGAAGACTCTATCGCGATCCCCGGCTTTATTGACGTGCACATCCATGGCGCAGGCGGCCGTGACGTCATGGAGGGCAACGCCGATGCCCTCGGCACGGTAACCGCAAAGCTGGCTCAATTCGGCACTACCTCTCTTCTTGCCACTACCGTCACCGCCGATGCCGACGACACTTGCCGCGCCGTCGAAGGCATCTCCGGCTACATTGCAACACAACATGAAACCAACACGCCACGCGCCGAGATTCTGGGCATCCACTTTGAAGGACCGTTTCTCAGCAAGGAGCGCCGTGGCGTTCATCCCGCCGAATTTCTCCAGCTGCCGTCAGCCGAATTTCTCCAGCGCCTTCTCCAAGCCTCTTCTGGCAACGCGCGCATCTTGACCATCGCACCGGAATTAATTGGCGCCATGCCTTGCATCGACGCTGCCCGCAGCCTGGGCATGGTAGTTTCCATCGGCCACACCGACGCCACCTACGAGCAGGCCCGCGCGGCCGTCGCTCATGGCGCGCACCACGCCACCCATGTGTACAACGCCATGCGCCCGTTTACTCACCGCGATCCCGGCGTTATTGGCGCCGTCCTCACCACGCCCGAAGTCACCGCCGAACTGATCGCCGACGGCATTCACGTTGACGAAATCGCCATGAAAATTTTGCTCCAGGCCAAAGGCGCCGATGGCGTCGTCCTGATCAGCGACGGCCTTTCGGCCACCGGCATGCCCGATGGCAAATACACTCTCGGTGGCCTGGAAGTGACGGTCATCGGCGGTGTTTGCCGGAGTGCCGAAGGCAGGCTGGCCGGAAGCACACTCACACTGGATCGTGCTTTGCGAAATGTCGTAAAGCTGGGCGTGCCATTCGCCGGCGCCGTGCAGATGCTCACGCTCAACCCCGCGAAATTACTGGGAATTGAATTCAAAAAAGGCGCTCTGCGAACCGGCGCCGATGCTGACATCGTGCTGTTGAACGACAGCCTCGAAATCACTCAAGTCTGGGCCCGCGGCCTGCCAGTACGTTAAACAGGCAAACCGCAATTTAATCGCGGGCGCACGCCGCCTTCCAAGCACTGGAAGCAGACGGCTGGTGGTGGCGAAGGAATTTCGGGCCGTTCACTTCAAATGAAACGGCAAGTTCAATTCCGACGCCAGCTTCACCGGATTGAACGGGCTGCACGCGAAAAAGTGCTCGCCGCTTTGAATGGTGGGAACTTTGCGCCTTCCGTTGTTTACGCGCAGCACCAGATCTTCCGCGTCCGGGTCGTCCTCGATATTCACTTCGCGAAATTCCACTCCGCGATCCTTCAGAAAGTGTTTTGCGCGCCGGCAATCCGGACACCAGGTCGTGCTGTAAATCACCACAGGTTCCATGATTTTCCCGGCCCACTATTAGATGCAAACGATAGTTAGCGGGCACTCGCGATGTTGACGCCCTGATGCTTGGAAACCACACTGATGCGGACCAGTGCGCGCTGCAGCGACAACGTAGCACGGTCCCAGTCAATATTTTCACCGCCACGGGCGATTCGTTCCTGCGCGCGCTTCAACGCTCCCTGAGCGCGAGCCAGGTCAATGTCTTCGGCGAACTCTGCAGTCTCGGCTAGAACGGAAACACGATCTGGCAACACTTCCGCGAATCCGCGAATCACCGCCAGCAATCCGCTTTGTCCACCGCTAGTGCGATACGTCAACTCACCCACGCCCAGCTCGGTAATTAACGGGGCGTGGCCCGGCAGCACGCCGAGGTAGCCGTCTGCTCCCGGCATGGTCACTTCCGAAACGCTTTCCTTCAGGATTTGCCGCTCCGGCGTGACGATCACGAGTTGGATTGCGTCCGACATGAAATTTCTAGGCGCTCGCCTTCATCTTTTCGGCCTTGGCCAGCGCTTCGTCGATCGTGCCCACCATGTAGAACGCCTGCTCCGGAATGTCGTCGTACTTGCCTTCCACGATTTCGCGGAAGCTGCGCACGGTGTCTTCGATCTTGACGTACTTGCCTTCGAGGCCAGTGAACTGCGCCGCTACGAACATCGGCTGCGACAGGAACTTTTCGATTTTGCGTGCGCGCGCCACGGTGCGCTTGTCTTCGTCGGAAAGTTCTTCGATGCCGAGAATGGCGATGATGTCCTGCAAATCCTTGTAACGCTGCAGAATCGACTTCACCGAACGCGCCACGGTGTAGTGTTCCTGGCCAACGATGCGCGGATCGAGAATGCGCGAGTAGCTGGCCAGCGGATCGACTGCCGGATAAATTCCGCGTTCCACGATCTGGCGCGAAAGGTTAGTGGTCGCGTCCAGGTGCGTAAACGTTGCGGCCGGAGCAGGGTCGGTATAGTCGTCAGCCGGCACATAAATCGCTTGCACCGAAGTGATCGACCCCCATTTGGTGGAAGTAATGCGTTCCTGCAATTCGCCAATTTCGGTGTTGAGGTTCGGCTGGTATCCGACCGCGGAAGGCATGCGGCCGAGCAAAGCCGAAACTTCCGAACCCGCCTGCACGAACCGGAAAATGTTGTCGATGAAAAGCAGCACATCCAGTTTTTCCTGATCGCGGAAATATTCCGCAACGGTCAGGCCAGTGAGGCCGACGCGCAGACGCGAACCGGGTGGCTCGGTCATTTGGCCGTACACTAGCGCGCAACGCGACTTTTCCGTGTCGCCGGGAGTGATGACGCCACCTTCGGACATTTCCAGCCACAGATCGTTGCCTTCGCGAGTGCGTTCACCGACGCCCGCGAAAACCGAAAGCCCGCCGTGCTTCATGGCGACGTTGTGAATCAGCTCCAGAATCAGAACCGTTTTGCCGACGCCCGCGCCACCGAACAATCCGATCTTTCCTCCTTTAACGTACGGCTCCATGAGGTCCACGACCTTGATGCCGGTTTCAAACATTTCCAGCGTGGTCGACTGATCTTCGAGTTTCGGCGCTGGCCGGTGAATTGGAAAATAGGTTTCCGCGTTGATCGGACCAAGCTGGTCCACCGGTTTGCCGAGCACATTCATCACGCGACCGAGCGTCTGGCGGCCCACAGGAACCTTGATCGAGTCGCCGGAATCCACAGCCTTCATGCCGCGGACCATGCCTTCGGTCGGCTCCATAGCCACGGCGCGCACGCGGCCTTCGCCGAGGTGCTGTTGCACTTCCGCCGTCACGTCCAGCGGCTCGGGAAGGTTGTAGCCTTCACTGGTCACACGCACCGCGTTGTAAATCGCGGGCAGGTGTCCTGCTTCAAATTGAATGTCGAGTACCGGGCCGATGACCTGTACTACGCGCCCGACACCTGGTTTCTTCTCTGCCATTGTTTCTCCCTACGCGCCGTGAGAGGCGCCGCTGATAATTTCGATAATTTCTTTGGTGATGGCTGCCTGGCGCACTTTGTTCATGTGCAAGGTGAGCGCCTGAATGACTTCCCCCGCGTTGCGCGTGGCCGATTCCATTGCCGCCATGCGCGCAGCGTATTCCGCTGCTGAACTCTCCAGCATGGAGCGAAGAACTTGCGCCTCAATATATTTGGGCAGCAATGTGCCCAGCAATCTTTCCGGCGACTGCTCGTAGATATAATCGACTTGCGATTGCGGCTCTTTGTCTTTATCCCGGCCCTGGTGCCGTTCGGATTCCTGCTCGGGCTCGACGGGCAGCAGCTTTTCCACTTTCAGGTTCGCGGTCATCACCGTTTTGAATTCGCTGAAGATCAGATAGACCGCGTCAATCTGGTCTTCTTGGTAAAGCCTGGTGACCAGGCGGGCGATTTCGCGAGCGGTGCCGAATTCCACTTTGGCCAGGACGTTGATGTATTCGGCGGCAAAGGAAAACCCGGCGCGCTTGAGCGCGTCGCGGCCTTTCTTGCCTACAGGAACTACGGAAAGCTTTTTGTTTTTGTGTTCACGCAAGAATTCGTTGGCTTTGCGCAAAATGTTGGTGTTGAACGCGCCCGCGAGTCCCCGCTCGCCGGTCAGTACGATGGCCAGGATACGCTCTTCGGGCCGTTTGGCCAGCAAAGGGTGCTGCGGGGTCTCAATTCTCCCCATGATGGAACGCAACAGTCGCGCCAGTTCGGTGGCGTAAGGACGCGCAGCCAGCGCTGATTCCTGAGCGCGGCGTAACCGCGCCGCCGCGACAAACTTCATCGCGCGGGTAATCTGCTGGGTGTTTTTCACCGAGCGGATGCGGCGCCGAAAATCCAGAAGTGTGGGCATGGATTACTTGACAGCTGCGGCCTGAGACGTCGTGAAGCGTTCCTTACACGCGTCAGCGGCATTCTTGATTTCGCCCTTGATCCCGTCGTCGAGCGCTTTCTTTTCAGCGATGCTCTTCAAAATTCCCGGATGGCTGGTTTCCACGAACTGCAGGAATTCTTTTTCAAAGCGGCGCACATCCGGCACCGGAATATTGTCAATGAAGCCGCTCGTAGCGATGAATAGGCTGAGCACTTGCTTTTCGACAGGGAGCGGAACGTACTGATCTTGTTTCAGAATTTCCGTGAGGCGCTGTCCGCGGCCCAACTGCGCCTGCGTGACTTTATCCAATTGGTCGGCGCCGAACTGCGCGAAAGCAGCCAGTTCGCGGAACTGTGCCATGTCCAACCGCAAAGTGCCGGCCACCTGGCGCATGGCCTTGATCTGCGCGTTGCCGCCGACTCGGCTAACCGAAATGCCGACGTTGATGGCGGGGCGAATACCGCTGTTGAACAAATCCGCTTCCAGATAAATCTGGCCGTCGGTAATGGAAATCACGTTGGTCGGAATGTAGGCGGAAACGTCGCCGGCCTGCGTTTCAATGACGGGCAAAGACGTCAGCGAACCTGCGCCGAGTTTGTCGTTCAATTTCGCGGCGCGTTCCAGCAAGCGCGAGTGGAGATAGAAGACGTCACCGGGGAACGCCTCACGTCCGGGCGGCCGGCGGAGCAACAACGAAATTTCGCGGTAGGCCTGGGCGTGTTTGGAAAGATCGTCATAAAAAGTGACGGCGTGCTTTTTGTTATCGCGGAAATATTCGCCCATGGCGCACGCGGCGTAAGGAGCGATGTACTGCAGCGAAGCCGGTTCCGCAGCGGACGATGCCACGACGATGGTGTATTCCATCGCGCCGGCGTCGGTCAATGCCTTCACCACCTGCGCAATCGTCGAGCGCTTCTGCCCGATCGCGCAGTAAATGCAAATCATCCCTTGGCCCTTTTGATTAATGATGGTGTCCAGGATGACCGCGGTTTTACCGGTCTGGCGGTCGCCGATGATCAGCTCGCGCTGGCCGCGTCCGATCGGAATCATGGCGTCAATGGCTTTGATACCGGTCTGCAGAGGCTCGCGCACGGGCTGGCGATCCAGCACACCGGGAGCGATGCGTTCCAGCGGATTGCGCTGCGTCGCGGCAATCGGGCCTTTGTCGTCAATCGGTTCGCCCAGCGGATTCACGACACGGCCGACCAGCGCTTCGCCCACCGGCACCGACATAATGGTGTTGGTGCGCTTTACGGTGTCGCCTTCTTGAATGGCAGTGTATTCGCCGAGCAGAACTGTGCCGACCTGATCTTCTTCCAGGTTCAGCGCAATGCCGAAAACGTTGTGCGGAAAGGCGAGCATTTCGCCGGCCATGACTTTTTCCAAGCCATGGATGCGCGCGATGCCGTCCCCGACGCTGATTACCGAGCCGACCTCTTCGACCGCGACGGTCTGCTCGTAGTTCGCAATCTGCTCGCGCAGAATCTTGCTGATTTCGTCTGCCTTAATGTTCGCCATTCCTGCTCCAACTCTTTCGTTAACGCGTATTCTTTTGCCGCCTGCCGCACGGCGAGTACTTTCCCCGATTACTCCGCGGCGAGCCGCTCGCGCAGATCGTCCAGGCGATTGCGCAGCGACCCATCGTAAATCGTGTCCCCGACGCGAACCAGAGCGCCACCGAGCAATGTGGCGTCGAGCGAAAACTTTGCTTCCACCTTTTTGCCGGTCAGTTGTTCCAGCGCTTGGGTCATCTCTTTTTTCTGCGCGTCGTTAAGCGCCGCGGGGGAAAACACCTCGGCTTCGGCGATACCCTGGCGCTCACGTACCACTTCCTGAAAGGACTGAAAAATTTCCGGAAGCTGCTGCGTGCGCTGATGATCAATCACCACAAACAAGAAATTGCGGACAATCTTGCTGGCGCCCAAGCGGGAGGATATTTTTTCGGCCACGCCGCGCTTTTCGGTTTTGCTGACCGCGGGACTGGCCAGAAAATTCCGCAATTCCGGAGACGACCCGTAGGCCGCGGCGAAATCGCCAAGTTGCTGCATGACCGGAGTAGCCGCGCCTTGAGCAAGCGCGATATCCGCAAGCGCGTTGGCGTATCGGAGGCTGGCGGACTTCAATTGGGGCTCCCCTGCAGGCTTTTGACAAAGCCGGCGATAAGCGCATCTTGCGTTTGCGGCGTCAACCGCTTGGCCACCAGGGATTCCGCGCCGTGCACGGCAAGCTTTGCGGCGAGTGTTTTTAGTGCAATGCGCGCGGCTCGTTCGGCCGCTTCGATTTCCGCTTTGGCGGCAACGCCAACTTTTTCAACGTCGGATTTGGCGAGTGCGCGAATGCGTCCGGCTTCGGCTGCGAATTCTTTTTCGGCCTCGGAACGGAGCGCGCGGACTTCTTCTTCGAGGCGTGCGAGCCGTTGCTCCGCATCTTTCAACTGGCGGTCTGCTTCTGCTTTGGCCGCAGTCGCTTTGCTAATTGAAGAGCTGATGTTTTCGGCACTAGCGCGGAATTTCGGCGGCAGGACTTTGGCGAAGACCCAAATCAAGATACCGGCAACGATTGCGAAGTTGATCCATTTGAAAAGCTCGCTAGGACCGCCGGCCGCGCCGCCTTCTTCCGCGGCGAATGCCGCAGCAGTAAGCAATAGGGAAGCGCCACACACGAACAGCGAGCAGAAGATGCACGGGCGAAGGTTCATCGGGCCTCTCGGGTGGGCTCTAAGACTCGTGTGGCGATTTCCGACGCCAGTTGGGCGATGCTGGGTTCCATATCGCGGCCAGCAGCGGCCAGCTCCACAGCTACGCGCTCTTTGGCGGTAGCGACTTCCGCGGCGGACTTGGCGCGCGCGTCTTTCAGGAGGGCTGCCCGCTCATCCAGCAATTTCTTTCTGGCGGCTTCCTGCTCGGCATACACCTGGGCGCGAGCCTGACGCAGCGCATTCCGATATTGCTTGACCTTTTCCGCAGCAGCAGTCTGCGCGGCTTCAGCCGCCTTTTGCGCGCCGATCGAACGTGCTTCGCGCTCCGCCATTACCGCCAGCAACGGCTTGAAAAACAAGGACTTGAGAATGAAATAAAAAATCAAAATCAGGACGACTGTGGGCACAGCGCCGAGAAAGAGTTCGCCTAGTTGGTGAACCATATCCATGCCTAAAAATTTGATCCTGGACTGCGGCTGGTAGCCACGGCCGCACACCCACCCCACAGCACGCGCACGGCTGGCCCAGAGCTGCCGACTCGGAACTAAAAGAGTAGCATTCGAGTGTAATCCCGTCAACGCGACGCTCTTCGAGCGTTAAAGGCCAGTTTCCGGTTCCGACAATCAGGCGTTCGGGTAAGCGTATGCGTGTCCAGCATCAGGGCCGCCATGACCTTTTCGCGATATACCCGGTAAACCAGGATCTGACCGGGCAAAGTCCCTGAGCGAAGCAAGCGTAGACTGCCTGGGTCGGCGCTAGCTGGCGTCAAGACTTTTTGGGCGGCGAAACCAGGTCGTAGATATACCGTATGGAGATTTCGCTACTGTTGCGGCCGACTTTGAGAAATATCGTTTCGCGAAGCTGCTGATTTCCTTCCAGCACCTCGTAGGAGCGCTGGTATTTGTTGCCGCGGGGATCTTTGCCTTCCACGACCAAGCGGTATTCGTCCCATTTGGCGTCGAACTGCTGCGCGCTGGCATCCTTTGACTTTTCGACCTTGCGGCCGTCGGTGAACGCGGTGAATTTTCGGTCGGCATCGTCGTTGATATCGATTTCCGGATCTTTCTGGGCGATGGTTAATTGTCGCGCGGGCTGCAGGAACAGCAACATCTTTTGACGATCTTCGTCGCTCTCGCCGCCTCCCGCACCGCGGCCGCCGTAACCTCCATGCCCACCGCCGGGCCAGCCCCCACCCATGCCGATCGTCGGCCGTCCGCCTCCTTGTCTTCGGCCACCACCGCGGGCTTGCTGCAATTTCTTGCGCGGATCTTCGCTATCATCTGCGTTGAGCTTCCAGGTGCCGGCAAGATTCTTGATGCGCGGAACATTGGGAGCCGAAGATTTCGCAGCCGGAGAGGCTGTCGAGTCTTGCGCTGCAGTTCCAGGCAGCGGGCCCGGAGGCGCTTGGGCATTTGTTTTTGCGGAAAGGCTGAGGGAAGCCAGGAGGAAAGCTGCGACGCAGCCTGTACGGAAAATTTTTGTGTTGGTAGTAATCACCGATTGCCCCTATTTCGGAATTCCCAGCAGGGGGCCGGAAAGTTCCCGGCGAAAGAGCCTTATGTGGGTTCGATACAAAGCGGATGGTTAACGATTGCGCCGCCGGAGCGATTCGCGGAGAGCTAGGAAGAAAACTTATAACCGCGGCCGCGCACGGTCTGGATGTGCTTTGTATTTTGATTCCTCCGGCGATGTGTCCAGCGAAGCCACCACGCAGCTCTTTTTTGCTGATTCCATTTCCACCGCGGTCTACGCGGCCAACTCGGCCTATTCGCGCAGCGGCGCCCGCGACACCACGAGCTCCGCGGACTCGATTTACAACGAAGAAAGCCCCGCGCTGCTGTTCAGTCTGACGGGCGATGCCAGCTCCGGCAACGCCGGGAGCGTTTCGATCGGGATTGTCGAGGGAACGATTTACGGCGGCTAGGCCGGTTCTCCTCTCAGAGGGCGGAGGATGGAAACAGCGCCCGCTCCTTAAAGGCGCTCGGATCGAATGAACTGTGATCCATCCCGCCCTTGGTTCTTTCCACCCTTTTCGACCGCAAGCTATTTAAAATGAGTGGCTTGCCGTTCTCTCCGGTGATGCCGTCCGGTATCAGAACTGTTAATAGGATGTGCTGGTTTTTTTAATCCTTGGTGCTATACTCCGCCCCAGAAGCCGTCCCACCCCTTGGCAGTCTTGCCAAAAGCCTGCCACCGCGGTTCGGTTCCAACAGGAGGTCAAATGTCGGAATCAACGCTTACGGGGCCCGTCCTTTACACGCTGATCGCCTGGGGGATCGTCACCGCCGTATTCTTGGGTCTGCTGCTCTGGCGTAACTTGCTGGAGAGCCACGAAGACGATCAGCTCTTTCTCGACGCAGCCGAAGACCACATGGCCAGAGAACAGCGTGCGCTGGTGCAGCGCATCAACACGCTGTCACGGCCAATTATGATGACCGGCATCCTGGCAGGAGTGTTGCTCCTGGCCTCGGCCGGGCTTTGGTTATATGAGGGGCTAAGGCACTTCTAAGCGGGCTTTCCAGCCGACGCTTTTATTGGAAAAACCTGGAATCAGCTTCCCGGTTTTGCCGGAGCCGCCATCCCCGCTGGTGGAGCGTTTGTCGCAGGCTGCTGCAAGCCCTGCACCAATGAGGTGTGGTCGTGTGCGATCAACCAGTGATTGTCTTTTTTCACCAGCACATAGGTGGTCTGCCCCCGGGCAGCTGACGGTGTCCCGTTGACTATCGCGGAAAATTCCCACTGATAACAAGCCCAGGCCGTTGCGCCATTCACCTTGACGTAAGTGTTGCTGCGATCCAGGCGAACCTGCTGCAGGGCGGCACGCTGCTGCTTGTAGAGTATTTCGTAATTGGCCCAGCCGATGATCGGGGCAGCCCAGCCGCCATTCACCACCGAGACATCGTCCACGTAATTCTTGTGCATGCGCTCGGTATCGCCAATCTGCCACGCACCCAGCACTTCGGAAATCATGTAGTCAATCCGCTGTTCGTCGGTTAACGGAATGATGGTCGAGTCATCTTTGGCCGCTGCGGGCTGGTTCTTCTTTTTTTTCTTGTCGTTTTGCGCTTCAGTGCCAACGGCACCGCTCAACAGTCCAAGTGCAAGCAATAAGCCCGCAATGCGCCGGTAGGTCCGGCGCGTGTGCACGCGATTCATGGAGTTCCCTCAGCGGAAAATTTCTTCCGAGCAGCAATCATCCGCCGAAGTCGTTGCTATTGCGAGCGCGATGCGCTGAGCAGGTTCACAAAAAGCCGATAGGCGCCGGGAACGCCTTCCGGCAATTGCCGGAAAAAAGCCAAGCCCGTGTAAATATAGGTTCCTTTGCCCAGCTGGGTATAGACCAGCCCGCCGTTTAGATCTTTTTCGCCGGGATCGTGCATGGAAAGCAGCGGCGTATATTTCGCGGTGTCGTAGTCGGTCCAGTAGTAGAGGCCGCGCTCCTGCACCCAACCTTCAAAATCTTTCGCGGTGATTTTATTGGGCCGGTTGAGAAGTGCGTCTCCCGGCTTGAGGAAATCTACCGCCGCCGTTTCGTCCGTGATACGAGGAAGAGGCTGACCGGCCTGGCCGCCGTCAATTCTTGCCGGATAGGGCGCGTAGTTCTTGCCGTCCCACGCAAAGTCGCGCTCGTACTGCACGACGAGGGTTCCTCCGCCAGAAACGTAATCGAGCAGGCGCTGGTTGGCGGCAGGCAGTTCGTTGCGCAATTCGTATGCGCGCACGCCGACAACGATCGCGTCGTATTTGGATAAGTCACCGAAGTTCAGCACCGCAGGATCCAGTAAATCCACTTGAATGCCCAGCATGCGCAGGGAATCGGGAACCGGCTCACCCTCCGCCGTGATGTAACCCACCTGCAGATTCTTGGGAACGTTGATGTCGAATGCATGCACCACGCACTGCGCCGGCTCTTCCCAGAGCAACGTCGGCATGGACGGTAAGGGCTCCAGCGAAGTGGAGAAGGTTTCCTGGCCTCGCTTGACGTGAATGGTTAGCCTGTAATTGCCAGCCGCCAATCTGGCGGGTGGCGTGACTGCGATTTTTGTATAGGCGTCTCCCGCGCCGGCAAAGGCCACTGTGGAATCTCCGGAGCTGGTCCAACCGGAAGGCAGTTCCACGCCGACACTCACATCTTCCTTTTTGGCGGAATAAGAATGGATGCGAATCAACATCTCAAATGGCTTGCCATTGTTTTCGATAAGGCGAGTCAACTGCTTGGGCTCTACGGACAAAGTGTACGCGGGCACAAGGCGCAGCGGCACGCGATCAACCCGCGTTGAGGAAGCTTCTATATGAGTGACCGGGACCTCGCTCGTATAGGCGCTGCCTTCCACTCGTACATCCTGCACAACAGAAATGACTGAAGGGAGCTCGGGAATCTGCCGAGTCCACGAGGAATTTTCTCTTCCATTTTTTCCAGGCGTGACCTGGATTTTTTCCGCCTCGGAGGTGCTCCCAGCCTTCGTTTTCGTCCATCCCGGCGGCGCATCGACGCGGGAGCTCAGAAATTCACAGTCGATTCCCGGGCGACATTTTTTTTGCGTTGTAACAAGAAAGGTTTCTCCCGCGACCAGCGTGCCTTTATCGGCCGTGGCGGAAATGGTTAGCCCGGCGGCGAGATCGAGCGAACGTTGCACCCGTTTTTCGGAGAGTTTCAATTCGTCGAGCAGCGGATCGTTCGCCACCCAGTGGGCAGCATGGGATCCCCCCGGATACAGAGACGCAATTTGTTGTGCAGCGCGCGCCAGCGACTTGGCCGTATCCTTCCACTGCAGGGAAAGCGCCGAGGCTCGTGCTGCCGCAATATCCTGTTCCGCGGATTTCAGGACCGGGCAGAAGAATGCATTCGCCTTGCAATTGGCACCTTCGGCGTCGCCAGCGACGGCATGCAAAGGAACAGCGAGCGATGCTGGTTCCGGGGCGGCGCCATCCTGTCTCTTCAGGGAGATGGGACGGCGAAAGAAAGGATTGCCGAAAAACACCGCGACGCCTTGCGTGCGATGGTCCGCGAAGGCGTCCATTCCTATTTCGCGCCAAGATTTGCCCCACAACGAAGAAATCTCGTCCAAGGGGAGAACGTATCCACGCGGTTTTTCGACCCCGCGCTCGAGGTCCAGGATGGTAACCGGATTTTGTGTGGTTCCCCACGCGCGCGGGCCTTCGTCTGGGAACTGACTGGGAAAAGCCTTTTCATCGGCCGCCAGCGCGACTGCTTTCGGCGTCAACCGGCCCGCCGCTTGGTGGTGGCCATGCCCAGCGTGCACGTCGCCCCAGTTGTTGACGACAATATTGGGTCGGAAGGTGCGGATCACGCGCACCATGTCTTCCAGCACCTGGTCACCCCAGACTTTTTCGGTTTCTTCGGGGGTTTTGGAAAATCCAAAGTCCTTGGCACGGGTGAAATAGAGTTTCACACCGTAGCCGCGCGTCGCGGCAAGCAGTTCCTGTGTGCGAATCAACCCGAGCTGCGGAGCTTGTTCAGGGCCGAGAGCGTTCTGACCGCCTTCACCGCGCGTCAGAGACAGCAGTGCGACGTCTGCATGCAGGCCGCGCGCGAGGTAAGTGAGGACCGCCGCGCTTTCGTCGTCGGGGTGCGCCGTCACATACAAGATGCGCGTGGCGACGCGCGCGCTGTCAATTGCCTCAACGGTCTCGGGAAGGCCGGGGCCGGTGCCCGGGGCCGCGGGAAACTGCGCGCGCCCGGGCGCGCTTGCCAACAACATCGACACTGCAAAGAGCACTGCTGCGGCGCGGCAAATCTTCACTCGTCCCCCTTTGATACAGTTACGCGGATGTGTGCCCAACGGCTAGGCCGGCAATTCTTCGGCGTAGTTCCTCAGCAATGATGAGATGTATCCCGCGCACTTTCGGTTTAGCCGGTCTAAGCCTCACTGGTTGGTTCCGTGTTTTTCACAAACGGCCACTGCTTCATAGCCGCCGTCCACACCAGAAATGCCAGCACGCCCATGACAATCTCCAGCAGCCCCCACTTGCGCGCTTTGCCGGTATGCCAGAAGAGCCACGCCCAGCCGATCATGGTCAAGACCGCCGGCGCGGGATACAGCCACATCTTGAACGGTAGCCGCTCCGTCCCCAGCCTCTTGCGCAGCAGCATCACGCCAACAGCCTGCCCGATGAATTGCACGATCAGCCTCACGGCCAGGATTCCCGCGATGGACGTTTCCAGATCCAGCTTCACGCTGAAGAAAAATGCCAGCGTTCCCAGCGCCAGCAAGGAAATGTGAGGAAAATGTTTGGTCGGATGCAGCCGCCCAAAAACAGGAAAGAAGTTCCCGTCCAGTGCCGCGGAATACGGCACGCGCGAGTATCCCAGCAACACGGAAAACACGGAAGCCAGCGCAATCCATAGCACCATGCCGGTGGCGACCAGCGCCGCGGTATGTCCGTAAAGCCGCTCCACAAACGTGCTGACAATGAACCTGGAATTTTCCGCTTCGCGCCACGGCACTACGCCCAGAATACTGGTTTGCATCGCCAGGTACAGCACGGTGATGCCCAGCACGGAAAGAAAAATTCCGCGCGGAATATTTTTCTCCGGCGCGCGAATTTCGCCGCCCAGATGGCAGATATTGTAGTAGCCCCAGTAACTGTAAATCGTGCTGACCATGGCTGAGCCCAGGCCCGCGAACCACACCCAGGAAAAAGAAAACGCGCCCGGCGGAAAATCGAAGGCCACTTTGCCGTCGAAGTGCCGCATGCCACCCCAGATCAGCCACAATAGTGTCCCAACCACTCCCACCCACAAGAGCAGCGAAATTTTGCCGATGGTTGTGATACGCCGGTAGAGCAAAATCACTAAAAGGATCACCAGCCCGCCCGACACTGCTTTGGCCTGCCACGGCGAAAGCGGATGCAAAAAGCCGGCGTAGCGCGTGAATCCGATGGACGCCGACGCTACCGAAAGCGGCGCCTGCACAAAGGTCTGCCATACAAAAAGGAACGACATCAGGCGGCCCCAGCGCTGCGGACCGTAAGCTTCGCGTAAAAAAACGTAGGAGCCGCCGGCCTTCGGCATGGCCGCGCCCAGTTCTGACCAAACGAATGCATCGAGCGTAGCCAGCACCGCTCCGCCGAGCCAAGCTAGCAGAGCCTGCGGCCCGCCCATGGCTTTGATCACCACGCCGCTCACCACGAACGGACCAATCCCGACAATCTCGATCATGTTGAGCGCGACGGCCTCCTTCAGGCCGAGTCCGCGCTCTAATCCAGACGTTTTGTTCCCGTCCGTCCCCATGGGCGCTGCTGAGAATAGCAGCTTCTTCGCCCCGATTCGTGTCTACTGCTATCCTGGCTTCCTTGCTTGATTCGCCACAAGCCACACAACCGGAGTTCGGGTGCTGGCGCTGCAAAAACGCATCCAGGACCTTTTCGAGTCCGGCTACGCCGGGGGGCTTCCCGAAACGCAACTCCCCGCGGGGGCCCTGTTCCTGCAGAAGCCATTCTCTTTTTCCTCGCTGCTGGAGTCGCTGCGCACCTTGCAATCCCGCAATTGATCCGCACGCGGATTCCCTCGCTTCGTTTGCCGCATTGACCTTTGCCCATTCGCAATGGAATGATAGCAAGGCAGGGTTCGGGAAGATGCGTCGTTCGGGAAGGGCCGGCTTTAATCCCTTGTTCTGAAGCCGGCTGGCAAGGTTCTCGCGTTACTGCCTAGCGAACTTTGATTGAACGCCGAGGTCGGATTGTGCCTCCGCGGGCAGTCAACGCGCCCGTTGCTTTTCGCATCTCACCTCAGCAGTCAGCTGGCTCGGCGGGTTCGCCGCTGCACGCCCGTAGACGTGGACATAAAGGGAGTTCTCATGAAGCGGTTTGGGGCAGCGTGCGCATTTGCGCTCGCCGTAATCGGTTGGACTGCGGGTTGCAACGACTATGGCAACACCTTTCAGGCGCCTACGGGCGCCAGCCTGATTTCTCTCGCGCCCTCCAACGCCAGCGTCGGCAGTAGCAGTTTCACCCTGAATCTTTTTGGCGGAGGCTTCGTCCCCAAGACCGTTGTTCAGTGGAACGGCAAGACCATTCCCACTACCGTCACCACCGACGCCAACAACAACGTTCTCACCATTACGGCTACGGTCGATGCATCGCTGCTCGCGACTCCCGGCTTGGCCGCAGTCAACACGCTCAATCCGCATTCCGGCTCCACCGATAACGGCCTCTCGAACACCATCAATTTCGTCATCAATCCGCCACCGAACAAATTGCCCACGCTGAATACCATAACTCCCAACGCCATCGGTGCCGGCAGCACCAATGTTTCGGTGACGCTCGCCGGGCAAGATTTTCTGCCCACTGCAGGCACCTGCCCGGGCACTACTCCTCCCATCTCCACGCAATCGGAAGTGAATTGGAACGCGAACGGCACGCAAACCTCGCTGACCACGTTTGCCAGCATCAGCGGCAGCCAAATTCAGATGGTATTGCCCGACTCCCTCCTCTCCGCGCAGGGCACCGCCATGGTCACTGTTCGCAATCCGCCGGCGTGTCCAACGCAAACTCCCAGTGGCGTTTCCAACCCGTTTAGCGGTGGCGGCGGAACCAGCCAGGCCGTCACATTCACCATTAACAACGATCCTCCAACGCACAGCACGGCTCCTACGTCGGCCCTGGCTGTTGCCGAAGAAACGCCTGCCCTGGGCTCCGATGGCCGCTTCGTGGCGTATACAGCCGCGCAAAATGGCCACTCGCAAGTTTTCTTGCGCGACACCTGCACCGGCGCCAGCTCCGATTGCCAGCCGCGTACGGCCCTGGTTTCCGCCGCAGCCGACGGCACCCCGGGCAACGACGACAGCAACACGCCATCCATGAGCACGGACGCCCGCTTCGTGGCTTTCAGTTCAGCCGCTACCAATCTCGCCGCCAATACTCCGGCCGGCCGTCAGATCTTTTTGCACGACACTTGCGCCGGCGTTGCCACCTCTTGCACGCCACAAACTAAGCTTGCGTCCACCGACGAAACTGGCGCGCTTTCCGGCAACGATAATCTGCTTCCATCACTCAGCTCTTCCGGTCGTTTCGTTGCCTTCCTCTCCGTCACGTCCTCAAAATACGCATCGAAGTCCGGTGCGGCAAACAGCGGCTATCGCCAGATATTCGTCCGCGACACCTGTTTGGGCGCCACAGGCTCGTGCACACCCAAGACAACGCGGCTTTCTGTCATGCCCGGCGACGCCACATCGCTTCGGGGCAAACCCGCCGGGCCGGCCATCTCCAGTTCCGCCCAAGCTGTCGGTGTTTCCAGCGCGACTACGCCTACCGTCCTCACGCGCTCTGTCCCGGTGGACGATCGCGTCTTCCTTGCTCTCACCAACTCCGCGCAAAAATAGCTTTCTTTTCCCACAAAATGAAAAGGCGGACGCATCTCGCGGCCGCCTGTTCCTTATGCCGTGGCTTCTCTACTACGTCTTTTCTATTTGCCCAGATACTTTTCCGGAATCGGATTCCCGGGCCGCTCCGCATCCCAGTAAATCTGTACGCACCACCAGCGTTGACCGTCATAGAAAAATTCCATGCTGTTGATGCCCCGGTCGATTGGTTTGCCGTCCTTCGTTTCGCGCGATTCGTAGGTCGTGTAAATATGAGTCATCGCGCCGAACGAATCGGTCTTGCGGCTGACTTCATGTTCAAAAAATCCGTGCTCCAGAAAATGTTTCCCCGCACGTTCTTCATAATCCTTCGGGGTCATCATCAGCAGGCTGGGCTTTCCTCCGTCTTTCGGCGTGCGCACCGCAACCAGTCGCGCGTCCTTGGCAAATAACGAGTTGAACCGGTTCCAATCCCGCGGTCCCGGCGGACCTGATATTACGTCGTAAACCGCCGCCACGATCGCATCCAGGCTCTCGACATCCTTCGCATTTGCGGGAGGCAGATCCGCGCTCTTTGCCAGCGCTGTTGTTTGCGCCGCGCCGCCCGCTCCATTTTGTACGGTCGCAGGCACAGCTTCCTTTTTCTCCTGCGCAAACGCTCTCGCCTCGCCCGTGACGCTCGCAGGCATCCATTCGCAAATTGCAAATGCCAAAGCCAGCACCGCTGTTCCCCGCATCGTCAGCCTGATCATCTAATCCTCCCCCTCATCGCGCCGCATCTGCCATGCCCTAACCCTTTTCCACGCCTTTGGTCCCGCACAGTCTCTCTTTATACGTTGCACTTGTACCTTGTACGGTCTCAGTTGAACCGCACCTTCACATCTGGGCGCTTTTCCAACTGCACCGAATCAATAAACCGCACCCTGCGATCGTCCAGCGTCAAAATCATGGACTGTGTCCGGATCCCTTCGCCAAAAAACCGCACGCCGCGCAGCAAATTCCCGTCGGTCACTCCAGTACACGCAAAAATGATTCTCTTTCCCGGGGCCAGGTCTTCCGTATCGTAAATCCTCTTGGTGTCCTTCACGCCCATCTTCTCGAGCCGCTCCGCATCGTTCGGTTTGGCCACCAGCAGCCGGCCCAGAATCTGCCCGTTTAGACAGCGCAACGCCGCCGCCGTTAGCACCCCTTCGGGCGCTCCGCCCGTCCCCATCACGGCGTGCACCCCAGTGCCCACCACCGCCGAAGAAATTCCCGCGGACAAATCCCCATCGCCAATCAGGCGAATCCGCGCGCCAGCTTTGCGGATATCCGCGATAAGCTTTTCGTGTCGCGGCCGGTCCAGCACAATAATCACCAGGTCTTCCACGTCGCGGTCCAGCCGCTTGGCAATCGCTTTCAAGTTGTCCGCCACCGGAGCATCCAATTCCACCGCGCCCTTACAAGACGGCCCCACCACAATTTTCTCCATGTACAGATCCGGCGCGTGCAGCAGCCCTCCTCTTTCGCTTGCGGCCAGCACCGCAATCGAATTCGCCGCGCCGGTGGCGCACAAATTCGTTCCCTCCAGTGGATCTACTGCAATGTCCACCGCCGGAAAATTTGCGTTCGGCGCGCGCGTCGCCAACCCCACTTTCTCTCCGATGTACAGCATCGGCGCCTCATCGCGTTCGCCTTCTCCGATGACGATGGTGCCGTCCATCTGCAGCTCGTCCATGGTCTGCCGCATCGCCTCTACTGCCATCTCATCTGCTTTGTGGCGATCGCCAAATCCCATCGTCCGCGCCGAAGCAATCGCCGCGTTCTCCACCACCCGCAGAAACTCCAGACTCAGTTGCGCTTCCATCGTTCTCTCTCCGTCCCATCGTGCAACGGTCGTTAATCCTAGTCCAATCCCGCGCTTCCGTCGATAAAAGCTCCTCCATTTTCGAGTTCGCGCCCTTGCGCGTCCCCGGTCCGAGCGCGCGCGGCACGTTGCCGCGAAGCAAAAGTAGAAGCGCCATCGGCCCCGCTCTTGTACTCTTGTACGGCTGTAGTTTTATACTTGTCCCGAAGATCTACCATGCCCGTCACTGCAGCCGAATTCCGCCGCCTGGCCCTCGCGCTCCCGCAAACCGAGCAGCGCCGGCACATGAACCATCCCGACTTTCGCGTGGCCGGAAAGATTTTTGCCACGCTCGGCTATCCCAACAAAGAGCGCGGCATGGTCAAGCTCACTCCCATTCAGCAGCAAGAATTTGTCGACAGCCATCCCGCCGCCTTCTCTCCCGTCAACGGTGCCTGGGGCCGCCAAGGCTGCACCAGCGTTCTTCTCTCGAAAGCTCCGAAGCGCGCCCTCAAGCAAGCCATTCTCGCCGCCTGGCGCAACCACGCCTCGTCCGACCTCGCCCTCGCCGGGCTAAAACGTCGTTAGCCAAATTCGCGTTCGAAAGATAGGCCGCGTCACGTCCATGTTGTCTCCGCGCGTGCCTTGTACCTTGTACTTGATACCTTATACTTTCATCTTATGTTTGACGCACATCGCTTCCTGCTCTTCTTCGCCGCCGCGTTCATTCTCGCCGTCACCCCCGGCCCCGGCATCTTCTACGTCCTCGCTCGCACCCTCGCCGGCGGCCGTCGCGAAGGTTTCCAGTCTTCGTTCGGCACTTTCTTCGGCGGGTTGTTCCACGTCTTCGCCGCTGCTCTCGGCGTTTCCGCCATTCTGGCCGCTTCCGCTTTCGCCTTTCACACCGTCAAGTACGCCGGAGCCGCCTACCTCGTCTTTCTCGGCGTAAGAATGATCCGTTCTCGTAATGCCGAACTTCCCGCAGGCACTTCATCTCCAAAGGGTAACGCTCTTCGTCCTGCAGCCGCAGCCGCTTTCAAACAAGGCGTCTTCACCGAAGCTCTCAATCCCAAGACCGCTCTTTTCTTCCTCTCCTTCATCCCGCAGTTCATCGCTCCAGAACGCGGTCACGTCTTTCTCCAATTCGCCACCCTCGGGATCGTTTCCGTCGCTCTCAACACCGCCGCCGACCTGGTCGTCGTCTCCCTAGCCGCTCCCCTCGAACGCAAACTCACGTCCAGCGCTCGCTTCCGCCGCGGCCAACGTACCGCCTCCGGACTCGGCATGATCGGTCTCGGCGCTTACGTCGCGCTTTCTGACGCCAAGTAGCCAGTGTCGGAGCACGTGCGCGCTGTTAACGGAATTCAGGTACCTTGCCAAACCTGGGCGCAAGTTGCGGCTGAATTCGCGCCATTTCAGAGCTCATTCTCGCCGCTTGGCCGTGCGATTTGCCGTGGTATTCTATATGGATACTTCGCGACCGTTTTTCCGCGAGGTTTCAGCCAATCCGCGCGTTTCCGCCTTGCGCTCGGCCGCCCGCTGGGGCGTGGTCCAACTGGTAGGACACCTCACTGTTAATGAGGACGGTGAAGGTTCGAATCCTTCCGCCCCAGCCAAACTTCCCTCGTAAACACCGCCGCTTGATGATCCGCTCAACAGTACGCCGGTGAAATGAGCGGCCCAGAACATGGCTGGGCGTCGCCTGGCACTAGTTTGCCCAGTTCTGAATATGCAGGCCCGCAACGCGGCCAAACTCGCGCTGATCATTGGAAACAAGCACCAGTTTGCGAACGACCGCCTGTGCCGCGATCAGCGTATCCAGCGGACCAATGGGTGTGCCGGCACGCTCAAGCCTCGCCCGAATTTGCGCATACGAAGCTGCGTCGCTGGAGGTAAATTCCAGGATGGCAATGGGACGAAGGAAATTTTCTACCAGCCGCAACGTCTTCGCCGCCGAACTGCTCTTGGCCGCGCCGGTCCGCAATTCGGCTTCAGTAATGACGCTAACCGCAATGTCTTCCGGTGCCCGAGCGAGCAGGTTTTTCAAAACTGCCAGATTCTGTTTGAGGGCATAGATGCAGGTATCGGTGTCGAGGAGGAATTTCATCGCAGCGAAGTCCGCTTTTCGGCTTCGCCTTGTGGCGGCCGGGTGAAGTCGTCCGCTACCCCGGCAAATGATTCGGCGTATCCCTGAGGCCACTCGTGGGCTGGCGTCATTACCACTGCTCGCCCTTGGCGATGCACGAGCACGATGTCGGTCTCGAAGCGAAACTCCTTGGGCAAGCGGACCGCCTGGCTCCTTCCCGTCCAAAAGACTCTGGCCTTCTTGGTTTTCATCGCGTCCTCCATGATACATACCAATGATACATATCATTTTGAGTGGCGTCAAGTAGCGGTAGAAGTTTTTACAAAACGTGGCCATTTCCTTGGGGTTAGTCCGGGAAGCTAACTGTTGGGGGCAGCCTGTTTCTTTCGGAACGAGCCGATGGGAGATTCGCTTTTATTTGAGGAAGCAAAAGCGGAAGGTTTTTTGTACTACCTTTTGGACCGAGCGCAATCGCTTGGGCCGCAATGAGGAGATCGTTCGCGCCGATCGGCTTGCCGCTTTGTTCGAGACGAGCTCGAAGCAAGCCATAGGTACGACCGGCAGGCGCGTCGAAAGGTAAGACTTCGAGAGCGCCGAGAACTGCGGCAAGCTGTGCAGTAAGGCGAGGTGATCCTTTCTTTTCGGTGCCATAACGTAGTTCAGCGGCAACTATGATACTGGTGCAGATCTGCATTTCGCCGACCTTTCGGATGCGCTGCGTTATGCGCCCGTGAGGATTGCGCACGAGGGCGGATACTATATTGGTGTCGAGCAGATAGCGCACTAGAGGTGGACCGGGGCGGTGGCCAGTTCAGGTATCGATGAGAATTTTTCGGCGATAGGACTCAGCTTTTCCAGCACAGCAAGAAGAGTCTTTGGCGGAGCCGGCTCGATGATCAGCCGCTCACCCTCCCGTCGCATGATGGCATCATTTCCCGGTAACTCGAACCCAGGCTGTGCGCATTCCTCGCGAAGTCGAGTGCACCATGTGCCAGATTGTCCAGGGTCTCGCGTACTGTTGGCAGTCCCGCTTCCGTCCACCGTTTCCAACCCCAGCCAATTTTTGTTCCTACAGTCGAAAAACCTCTCCTGGACACGCATATCAACTTTATGCGCAGATTCTCTTTCTTCGCAGCCATCTTGAGTTCCGTGTTCGGATGGGAAGACTGGCTTCTTGAACAGCCGTCGGAGTTCATTCATCCTGTCGGCAGCTTGGCAGAGATTTTTGATTGCGGCGATTCTTACCAATGGTTGGACTTGGTTCTGGTTTCGGTTCCTCTGGTGTCTGCGAACATTAAAAGCGCGGCAATGCGAGCACAGTGCTAATCCTTTTCCGTAGGCAGCCCTGCTTCCGTCCATCCGCGCCACCCACCATCCATGGATTCCACGTTCGTGTAGCCCATTTTCTGCAGATTGTCCGCCACCAGCGCCGATCGGAATCCCCCACCGCAATATAAAATCAGTTTCGTCCCTGTCTCTGGCACGTTTTTCTCAATATCCCGCTCAATCACACCACGTCCCATGTGCACCGCGCCGGGCAAATGCCCTTTCGACCACTCGTTGTCTTCTCGCACATCTACTAGCAGAAACCTTTCCCCGCCCTCCATCCGGCGTTTCACCTCCGCGACATTGGTTTCCTTCACCCGCGTCTTCGCGTCATTCACCAGATTCAAAAATTGCGGCGCATGTTGCATGGTCCCTCCACCCGGCGGGGCGTACTGCTCCCCCACTCCTGCGAAAAATCCTAGCACACACGAAAATCCACGCGCTGCGTTTTCGAGCACTCTAGATTTTTGCAATGAAAATCCGCCGCTACAGGTTTTCGAGGCTCTATCCTGCTACTTGATTTTACGACTTCGGCGCAGCAGCTGCCGCTTCCTTTTCCGCTCCGCCACTCTTTGCGAACGACCTCACGTAGTGCACCATGTTCCACGCCTTCTCTGGCGACAGCCGATCTCCCTCGCCGATCATCTTCCCCTTGCCCTTCACGATCAGGTCGTACATATCGCCGTCCGAGATTCCCGCGAGCACTCCCGCGTCGCGCCAGTTTTTCAGCGTCAAATTCATCGAAGCCGCCACGTCGCCTTTCCCATCTCCGGCAGTGCCGTGGCACATGGCGCAGTCATACCCGTAGATCTTCTTGATCGATGCAATTCCCTCGGGCGTGGCTTTCACCGGATTTTTTCGCTCCGCCCCGCTTGCTGGCTTCGCGGCGTCAGCCGTCGCCACCACTGCGGCTGGAGGCGCAGGTGCTTGCGCTCCTTCTTTGCTCTTGTCCTGTTGTTGTGCTGTAGAAACACTGAACCCGGTGAGCAGTACCACTCCCAGACAGACCAATCCGTGGCGCATAACATCCTCCTAGCTGCCAGGATCAACCGACTCCCTGTTTAACTGGCCCTTCGTGAACCCGCATCGGCGGAACGCAGGTTCATTTACCGCGGATTCTACACCCCTGCAACGCGCAAGGGGTGACTTTTTTGCAAACGTTTCTGCACGGCGCGCCCGCGGCTGGCCTCATTCGCCTTCAATCCTGCTTCAATCCAAGTCCCGCCAGTTCGGCCCGGTGCAAACTTCCACTTCCAGCGGCACTTCCAGCTTGTAGACACCTTCCATTTCTTCCTGTACCAGCTTCGCCAGTGCCGCCTTCTCCTTCACCGGCGCCTCGAACAGCAATTCGTCGTGGACCTGCAAAATCATCTGTGCCTGAAGTTTCTCTTCCACGAGCCGCTTGTGAATCGCAATCATCGCCAGCTTGATCAAGTCCGCCGCCGTCCCTTGCAGCGGCGAATTCAGCGCCGTGCGCTCCGCAAAATTTCGCAGCTGCACCTGCGGCGACAAAATTTCCGGTATCGGCCGAACCCGCCCAAACAACGTTCGCGTCTCGCCCGTCTTCCGCGTCTCCTCCAACACTCGGTCCAGATAGGCCTTCACGCCCTGGTAGCGCGCAAAGTACGCTGCAATGAAACTGGCCGCCTCTTTCTGCGGCACATTGATCTGCTGCGCCAATCCAAACGCCGATAGCCCATAAATAATTCCAAAGTTGATCGCCTTCGCCGCCCGCCGGTGCTCCGCCGTCTGCGCCAGCGGCCCCACGCCAAACACTTCCTGCGCTGTGCGTGCGTGAATATCCTCTCCACAGCGAAACGCCTCCACCAGTACGGGATCCTTCGAAAAATGTGCCATCACGCGCAATTCAATCTGCGAATAATCCGCCGACAGCAAAATCCGGCCCTTTTCCGCTACGAACGCAGCGCGAATCTGCCGCCCCAACTCCGTTCGAATCGGAATATTTTGCAGGTTCGGATCGCTCGAGCTTAGTCGCCCCGTCGCTGCCACCGTTTGGCTGATGCTGGTGTGCACCCGCCCGCTCTCGCCGTGAATCAGCTTCGGCAGCGAGTCCACATAAGTGGACTTCAGCTTCGCCACCTCGCGGTACTCAATAATCTTCCGCGGCAACGGGTGCTTCGCGCTCAGTTCTTCCAGAATTTCCACTGCCGTCGAACGCGCCTTGGCCCGCCCGCGTTTTCCGGCTACTTCCAGATTCAGCTTGTCAAACAAGATCTCCGCCAGCTGAATCGGTGAATTCACGTTGAACTCGTTCCCTGCCAGGTCCCAGATCTCTTTCTCCAGCCGTCGCACTTCCTTCTCCATCGATTCCGAAAGCGTCCCCAGCGCCTCCGGATCAACCCGTACTCCGGCCCGCTCCATCTCCGCCAGTACTTCCGCCAGCGGCAGCTCAATCTCTTCGTACACTTTGTCCAGCTTCTTCTCTTCCAGCGCCGGACGCAGCGCCGCCGCCAGGCGGTGCAGTGAATCCGCGCGTTCACCGGCGCCGCCGCCAATCGGCACATTGAATTGCCGGAACATCACATCCGC
>Ga0075425_100000776_pt1 | contig 30352 bp, 20 predicted proteins | sample SoiMethybrSBSTD4_FD_75300 | JGI IMG/M metagenome (GOLD analysis project Ga0075425, IMG submission 75300) | Bulk soil microbial communities from a Populus tree surrounding site in Tennessee, USA - Soil MetaG P. TD hybrid SBSTD4 | ecosystem: Environmental > Terrestrial > Soil > Tree plantation... | reverse complement strand
AAGAGCACGCTGCTGCACGTGCTCGGCGGTCTCGATCGCGTCGACAGCGGATCGATCTCGATCAACGGCACCGCGATCACCAACCTGCCGGCCGAGGAGGTGGTCGCCTTTCGGAATCGCCATGTCGGTTTCGTCTTCCAGTTCCATCACCTGCTGCCGGAGTTCAGCGCGCTCGAGAATGCCGAGATGCCGATGCGGATTGCGCGGCTGCCGCTGCGCGACGCGCGGGGCCGCGCCGAGGCGCTGCTGCACCGCGTCGGGCTTGCCGAGCGTCTGACCCATCGTCCCGGCATGCTGTCGGGCGGGGAGCAGCAGCGGGTTGCGGTCGCCCGCGCGCTCGTCATGCAGCCCTTGGTGCTGCTCGCCGACGAGCCGACCGGCGACCTCGACGAGGGGACGGCCGAGACGCTGCACCAACTCCTCCGCGAGATGCATCGCGATTTCGGCCTGACCTCGGTGATTGCGACCCACAACTCGCGGCTCGCCGCCGCCTGCGACCGCGTGCTGCGGCTGCACGAAGGTCGTTTAATCGATTCGTAGGCCCTTCATTCTGGCGTGCGATGGTGTGCAGGGACGCGCCCGGGACCGGACAGCGTTCGCCGACGTCCTAAGAGGAGGGCCGACATCCCTAGGCGTGGCAGGCACTTATCGCAGAAAAGCCAGCTGCGAATCGCCAGGCGATGCCGTATAATGTGGTCACGTCTCCCGTGACCCCAACTTCCTCTGCTTTCACGTAGGTAGGCCGGATGTTCGAACGGTACACCGAAAGGGCTCGACGCGTTCTCTTCTTCGCTCGATACGAAGCGAGCCAGCTGGGCAGCATCTCGATCGAGACCGAACACCTGCTGCTGGGCCTCATCCGCGAAGGCAAGGGTCTCACGAGCCGCATCTTCGCGCGTTCCCACCTTTCGCTCGAAAACATCCGCAAGGAAATCGAAGGCCGGACCGTGTTTCGCGAGAAGGTGTCGACGTCGGTCGAGATTCCCTTCAGCGCGGAAACGAAGCGCGTGCTCCAGTTCGCGGCCGAGGAAGCCGACCGCCTGTTGCACAACTACATCGGGACGGAGCATCTGCTGCTCGGCATCCTGCGCGAAGAGCGCTCGGTCGCCGCGTCGATCCTGATGGAGAAGGGGATGCGGCTGAACACGGTCCGCGAGGACATCGTGCAGCTGCTCAACGAGAAGACCACGCTGACCCGCGTGAAGGAAACGCCGCTGCTCGCCGAGTTCAGCCGCGACCTCACCGAGTCGGCGATGAAAAATCAGCTCGACCCGCTGGTGGGCCGCGAGCACGAGCTCGAGCGCGTCCAGCAGGTGCTCTGCCGCCGCACCAAGAACAACGCGGTGCTCATCGGCGAGCCAGGCGTCGGCAAGACCGCCATCGTCGAAGGGCTGGCGCAAAAGATCGTCTACGGCGACGTCCCGCATTTCCTCGCGGACAAGCGGATCCTCGCCCTCGACATCTCGTTGATTGTCGCCGGCACGAAGTATCGCGGTCAGTTCGAAGAGCGCCTGAAGGCGATCATGAAGGAGCTGACCGACAACCCGAACATCATCGTCTTCATCGATGAGCTGCATACGCTGGTCGGCGCGGGATCGGCGGAAGGGTCGCTCGACGCCGCCAACATCCTCAAGCCGGCGCTGAGCCGCGGCGAGATCCGCTGCATCGGCGCAACGACGCCGGCGGAGTACCGGAAGTACATCGAAAAGGATCGCTCGCTCGAGCGGCGCTTCCAGGCGATCAAGGTCGACCCGCCAGGGGAGCGCGAGACGATCGAGATTCTGCTCGGTGTCAAGGACCGGTACGAGAACTTCCACCACGTCGAGTACACCCGCGAGGCGATCGAAGCGGCGGTCTATCAGTCGAACCGCTACATCACCGATCGGTTCCTGCCCGACAAGGCGATCGATCTGGTCGACGAGGCCGGCGCCCGCGCCAAGCTGCGCGAGGCGGGCTACAGCGAGGAGTTCGGCGAGATCAACAAGAGCATCCGCGTCGCCGTCGAGCAGATGGAGAGCGCGGTCAGCCAGAAGGATTTCGAGAAGGCGCAGTTCTACCGCGAACAGGAAGTCACGGCCCGGGAGAACCTCCAGTTTGTCCGCCAGCAGTTCGACGTCAAGTCGAACGCGCGCAAAGTGGTCGTCGGCAAGGCCGAGATCGACGAGGTCGTCTCGAAGTGGACCGGCGTGCCGATGGCGTCGATCAACCAGGACGAGGGCGACAAGCTGCTGCGGATGGAGAACGAGCTGCACCGCCGCGTGATCAGTCAGGAGAAGGCGATCTCGGCCATCTCGCGCGCGATCCGCCGCTCCCGCGCCGGCCTCAAGAACCCGAACCGGCCGGTCGGCAGCTTCGTGTTCCTCGGCCCGACCGGCGTCGGCAAAACCGAGCTGGCGCGCGCGCTCGCGAACTTCCTGTTCGGCAGCGACCACGCGCTCATCCGCTTCGACATGTCCGAGTACATGGAGAAGCACTCGGTCAGCAAGCTGATTGGCTCGCCGCCCGGATACGTCGGCCACGAAGAAGGCGGTCAGCTGACCGAGAAGGTCAAGCGCAATCCGTACTCAGTGGTGCTGCTCGACGAGATCGAGAAGGCCCACCCGGACATCTTCAATATCCTGCTGCAGGTGTTCGAAGACGGCCATCTCACCGACGGCCTCGGCAACCGGGTGAACTTCAAGAACACGATCATCATCATGACGTCGAACATCGGCGCTCGCTTCATCCAGAAGAAGAGCTCGATGGGTTTCCAGGCCGCCGACACGCTGGCGATCGACAAGAGCGTCTCGGACATGGTGCTCGGCGAGGTCAAGCGCACCTTCAACCCCGAGTTCATCAACCGGATCGACGAGATCATCGTCTTCGAAGCGCTCGGCGACGACGACCTGCGCCGGATCATGGCCTTGCTGGTCGCGCAGCTGAACGAGAATCTCGTCGACCGCAAGCTCAAGATCGCGCTCACGCCCGAGGTGATCGACTGGATTATCGAGGTGACCTGTAAGGACCGTTCGTACGGTGCGCGTCCGCTGCGCCGCGCGATCCAGCGCTACGTCGAAGATCCGCTCTCGGAGGAGCTCATCCGCGGCCACCTGCGCGGGGGCGATATCGAGGTCTACCTGGATGCCGGCCAGCTCGCCTACATGCCGGCCGGTGAGGTTGGCCCGGGCCGAAAACTCGCCTGATCTGACGGCCAGGCGGCCAGCTCGCCAGTCTAAAATACCCAGAATGCCCAAGTGTGTCCGCGCGGCCGCTGTGGCCGCGCTGTTCTTCGCTGCTGCGCCGCTGTCGGCGCAGACGCCGGCGGCCGACTCGCTCCCCCCGATCCCGTTCTGCGGACAGCAGGCCGCCTCGCCGCGCGCGCAACCGCCGGCCGGCTCGCCGCCGATCGTCCTCGCCTTCGGTCCGTGCTTCGAAGGCCAGGGCGGCACCTCGGTGATCGAGCCGCAGACCTATCTCTATTACATCCAGCTGAAACAGAGCCGCCCCTCCGAAGGCGTGTGGGTCCCCTACGACGACAGCAGCGAGAAGACCATCGAGGAAGACTTCCACCGGCTGTGGAACACCAACTTCCTCGACAACCTGTTCGTCGAAGCGAACGACTACAAGTTCCCGAACGGCACCGTCGGCAAGGTCATCACCTACAACATGGAGGAGCGCCAGCGCGTCAAGATCGTCGACTACGTCGGCTCGAAGAAAATCGAAGTCTCGAAGATCGACGAGAAGCTGAAGGACGCCAACGCGCAGATCCGCCTCGACACGTTCATCGATCCTGGCCTCATCCGCAAGGTCTCCGGCATCGTCCGCGACATGCTCCGTGAGAAGGGCTTCCAGTTCGCCGAAGTGACCCCCGACATCAAGGAGATTCCCGGCGGCCCGAAGCTGGTGCACGTCACCTTCAACATGGACGAAGGTCCGAAGGTGAAGATCCGCAAGGTCGACTTCGTCGGCAACAAGGCGATGAGCGACGCGGCGCTGAAGAAGCAGCTGAAGGACAACACCGAGCGCGGATCGTTCACCGACTTCATCCACTTCCCGACCTGGTTCATGTCGATGATCGGCGATCACGGCACCTACCAGGAGCAGAAGTTCGACGAGGACGCCGAGAAGGTGGTCGCCTACTATCGCGATCACGGCTACCTGCGCGCTAACGTCGGCGTCCCCGAGCTGAAGGTGATCGACGACGAGGCCGACAAGAAAACGCGCTGGGTCGAGCTGAAGATCCCGGTCAGCGAAGGACCGCGCTACAAGGTCGGCGCGTTCGACGTCGCCGGCAACACGATCGTGAAGAGCGACTACCTGAAGCCGCTGTTCAAGGTCAACACCGGCGAGTTCTACGGCGAGAAAGGGATCCGCAAAGGCCTCGAGAAGGCGCGCGAGATCTACGGCTCGCTCGGCTACATGGACTTCACCGGGTTCCCCGACTACAAGTTCCACGACGATCCGAACCCGAACGTGCCCGACGCGCCCGAGGCGCTGAAGGCGCCGCAGCCGACCGACGGCAAGGGCAAGGAAGGCGAGTCGCCGCTCGTCGACGTCACGATGCGGATGCAGGAAGGCGAGCAGTTCTACATCAACCGCATCACCTTCGTCGGCAACACGACGACGCGCGACAACGTGATCCGGCGGGAATTGCTGGCGGGACGCCTTTACGAGGACGGCATCTTCAACACCGAGGCGCTCAAGTACAGCGTCAAGCGGCTCAATCAGCTCGGTTACTTCAAGGCGCTCGAAGGCGGCAAGGACGTCGACGTTCAGAAGACGCCTAACCAGAAGAACAAGGTCGACGTCAAGCTGAAGCTCGAGGAGCAGAACCGCAATCAGCTCACCTTCGGCGCCGGCGTGTCCGAGTTCGAAGGCTTCTTCGGGCAGCTGTCATTCCAGACCGCGAACTTCCTCGGCCGCGGCGAGAGCCTCACGCTGTCGCTGTCGGCCGGCTCACGCGCGCAGAACTATTCGCTGGCGTTCCAGGAGCCGTTCCTGTTCGACCGCAACATCACCGGCGGTTTCAACCTTTTCCGCCAGGACGTGCGCTACATCGGGCAGTTCACGCAGCGTTCGACGGGCGCGGTCCTGACGTTCGGCTTCCCGCTGAGCGGCTTCTCGCGGCTGTTCACGAACTACAGCTATGAGCGGGTCCGCGTCACCGAGATCGCCGATGTCTACAAGGACCCGGTGGTGCTGGCGCGCAATCCGTTCCTGCGCGACTCGCTCCTCATCGGCCAGTCCGGCGAGCGGATCATCAGCAAGGTGGTCCCGTCCTACGTTTACAACACCGTCGATCAGCCGATCTTCCCGACCAACGGCAGACGGTTCACGGCGTCGATCGATCTCGCCGGTCTGGGCGGCAACACCAACTTCTACAAGCCGCTCATCGAGGGGGTCTGGTACAAGCACCACGGATCGCGTCTCACCCTCGGGATGCGCGCCCAGGCGGAGTACATCCACCCGTTCAGCGGCGGCGCGCTGGAACTGCCGATTTTCGAAAAGCTGTTCCTCGGCGGCGAATACAGCGTGCGCGGCTTCGACATCCGCACGATCGGTCCACAGGATCCGGTCAACGGCCTCGTGCTCGGCGGCAACAAAAGCCTGCTGTTCAACCTCGAAGAGCAAATCACGATCGCCGGTCCAGTCCGGCTGATAGCGTTCTACGACGCCGGCCAGGTCCAGGCCGGACCGACGCTAGTCGGGCCGCCCGCGTATGTGCCAATCGGCGGTTCCATCGCCACGGTCGTGAAGCCCGGGCAGAGCTTCAACATGCAGGACTGGAAAACGTCGACCGGCCTCGAGCTCCGCTTCTTCATGCCGGTCCTGAATGTGCCGTTCCGGCTCATCTTTGCCTACAACCCGCAGCGTTCCGGCGTGCTCGACAACTCGCTGCAGCCACAGAAGGCGTTCCAGTTCCGCTTCGCGGTGGGATCGACCTTCTAATGGTGTAGAATCAAGAACTTCCAGTACACTCGAAAGGACGAGAGAAGGATGAAAGGTTACGCTATTGCCGCGTCGCTCGCCATCGCGCTGAGCGCCGCCGCTCCGTTATTGGCGCAGCCGGCGGCCCAGCAGCCGAAGCCGGCGCCGCCACCGGCGACCGCCCAGCCGAAACCGGCGCAACCGCCGGCCACGCCGGCCCCCGCGCAGCCGGCCACTCCCGCGCCTCCGGCGCAGCCGCCCGCGCCGTTCCCGGCGGGAGCCAAGATCGCGTTCTTCCAGCCGGAAGTGGTGTTCCAGAATTCCACCGAAGGCAAGGCCGCGCTCGCCCGCGTGCAGGCGCTCGTCCAGAAGAAGCAGACCGAGAATGCCGACAAGGCCAAGCAGCTGCAGGCGAACCAGCAGAAGCTGCAGACGAGCGGCAGCGTCATGAACGAGGCGGCGCGTTCGCAGCTCGAAAAGGAAATCGAGCGGCAGCAGAAGGAGGCCGAGCGCTTCCAGCAGGATGCGCAAGCCGAGATCAACGAGCTGCAGCAGGAAGTGCAAAACGACTTCGTGAAGAAGATGTCGCCGATTCTCGACCAGCTCGCGGCGGAGAAGGGTCTGCACCTGGTGTTCAACGCGGGGCAGTCCGGTATTTCGTGGGCGGCACCCGGCCTCGACCTCACGCCCGAGGTCATCAAAAAGCTCGACGGACCCAAGGCGCCCTCCGCGCCGCCGAAGCCTTAGCGGCTCGCTGTCAATGGCTGATGGCTGATGGCTGATGGGAATGGCTGATGGACGAATGGACTACCATGACCATCGACCATAGCCGTTAGCCATCAGCCATGACGCCGTCTCTGAACATCCCCATCCTCCTCGACCGGCTCTGCTACCGATATCCGTCGCCGCTCGTCGACGCGATCGCTGAGCACGATCAGGGCCGCCGGCTCGTCGCGGTCAAGAACGTCACCGTCAACGAAGAATTCTTCCAGGGCCATTTCCCGGGCGTCCCGCTGATGCCCGGCGTGTTGATGCTCGAAGCGTTGTCGCAGGTTGCCGCCATCCTGCTGCTGCAGCGCGACGGCGCGCCGCCCAACACCCGCGTCTATCTCCGCGGCGTCAACGATGCGCGGTTCCGGCGCCAGGTCGTTCCTGGCGATCGGCTGCGGCTCGAAGTCGCCATCGCCCGCCGGCGCAGCACGCTGGCGCGTGCCCAGGCGACCGCCTACGTCGGCGATCAAATCGTGGCCGAGGCGGAACTGCTGCTCGGCCTCGCCCCCGACGGCACCGAGATCGATCCGACGGCGATCGTCCACGACGGCGCCCAGATCGGCGCCGGCACCACGGTCGGGCCGCACGCCGTGATCGGTCCGCACGTGCGCATCGGCGCCAACTGCCGCATCGGGGCCTCGTCGATTGTCGACGGTTGGACCCACATCGGCGACGACTGCGAGGTTTACCCGTTCGCGTCGATCGGCCAGGCGCCTCAGGACCTGAAGTACCGCGGCGAGGAGACGCGGCTGCTGGTTGGCCGCCGCAACATCTTCCGCGAGTTCGTCACGATCCATCGCGGCACGCATGGCGGCGGCGGTACGACCACGATCGGCGATCGCAACCTGTTCATGGCTTACGTGCACGTCGCCCACGACTGCCACGTGGGCAACGACACGATTTTCGGGAACATGGCGACGCTCGGCGGCCACGTGACGGTCGAGGACTTCGTCAACATCAGCGCCGGGTCGGGCGTCCATCAGTTCTGCCGCGTCGGCCGCCACGCGTTCATCGGCGGCTACTCGGTGGTCACCAAGGATGCGCTGCCCTACGCGCGCACGGTCGGCAGCCGCCCGGCGCGTATCTACGGCGCCAACACGATCGGTCTGATGCGACGCGGTTTCACGCAAGACGTGGTCGCAAAACTCAAACGATCGTTCCGGTATCTCCTCCAGTCGAAACTGAACACCACCCGCGCCCTGCAGCAGATCGAGCAGGATCGCTCGCTGGCGTGCCCGGAAGTGCAGTACGTGATCGAGTTCATCCGCTCGTCCCCGCGCGGCGTGATTCTGCGCCGCCCATCGCGCCGCGCCGAAGAAGTGGTTGCCGACGAGTAGTGGATAACCACAGAGACACGGAGACACCGAGACCGAGCGCGCGCGTGTGTCGGCCGGCGCAGCCGGCCGACGTGCGGCGCGCGTGGTCGCTGCGCTCGTCGGCATTGTGCGGTTTTCTCCGTGCCTCTGTGTCTCTGTGGTTCAACCCGTGAGGCTCGGGTTGATCGCCGGCAATGGACGGTTTCCCTTCCTCGTCCTCGACGCGGCGCGCGGGGCGGGGCACGACGTGACCGTCGTTGCGCTAAAGGAAGAGACGTTTCCGGAGCTCGCCGAAGTCGCCGCCAGGCCGCCGGCGGCGCCGTTGCACTGGATCTCGCTCGGCCAACTCGGCGCGTGCATCGATGTGCTGAAGTCGGCGGGCGTCAGCCAGGCGGTGATGGCCGGGCAGGTGAAACACACCAAGCTCTTCGACATCCGCCCCGACTGGACGCTCGGCCGCGTCCTGATGCGCCTCGCCACCAAAAACACCGATTCGATCATTTCCGGCGTCGCCGACGTCCTCCGCGACAACGGCATCGAGCTACTGCACTCGACGGCGTTCCTCGAGCCGCTGATGGCGCGCAGCGGGATCGTGACCTCGCGCCCGCCGACCGACGCCGAGCGGGCCGACCTCGAGTTCGGCTACCGCGTCGCCGACACGATCGCCGGGCTCGACATCGGACAGACCATTGCCGTGAAGTCGGCAGCCGTCGTCGCCGTCGAAGCCATGGAAGGGACCGACGCGGTGATCGCCCGCGCCGGGCACCTCGCCGGCCCCGGCGTCTCGATCGTCAAGGTCGCCAAGCCGAACCAGGACATGCGCTTCGACGTGCCGGTGGTCGGCATCTCGACGATCACGGCCATGCAGGCCGCCGGCGCCACCCTGCTGTCGGTCGACGCCGGCAAGACCCTGATGATCGACGGCGACGCCATCGTCAAAGCAGCGAATGAGGCCGGCATTTCCATCGTCGGACGGGAAGCCGCCACGAAGGCACGAAAACACGAAGACTAAAATGTTCTTCGTGCTTTCGTGTCTTCGTGGCTGATCATGGCGTTGCGGGTTGCAGTCATCGGCGTCGGACACCTTGGGAAGCACCATGCCCGGATTCTCGCCGCCCTGCCTGGCGTCGAGCTGGTCGCGGTGGTGGACACCAATCGGGCGCGCGCTAAGGAGATCGCGGTGGCGCACGGGACGCAGCCGCTGTTCGACGCCCGCGACCTGGACGGGCGCGTCGATGCGGTGACGGTTGCCGTGCCGACGGCGATTCACCGCGACATCGCACGGCCGTTTCTCGACGCCGGCATCGCCGCGCTGGTCGAGAAGCCGCTGGCGTGCAGCCTCGCCGAAGCCGATGACCTGATCGCCGCCGCACAGCGAAGCAACACCATTCTCGCCGTCGGACACACGGAGCGTTTCAACCCGGCGGTCGCCGCGGCGCGCCGATTTCTCAGCGACCCGCGGTTCATCGAAGTGCATCGGCTCGGCACGTTTCCGGAGCGCAGCCTCGACATCGACGTCGTCTTCGACCTGATGATTCACGATCTCGACGTCGTGCTGTCGCTGGTCTCGTCCGAGGTGGCCGCCGTCGAGGCGGTCGGCGTACCGGTGCTGACCAATCGCGTCGATATCGCGAACGCACGCCTGCGGTTCGCGAATGGCTGCATCGCGAACCTGACTGCCAGCCGCATCAGCCGCGACCGCGTCCGCAAGATCCGCTTCTTTCAGCCGTCCGCCTACGTGTCGATCGACTACGCCGCCCAGAAGCTCGAGATCTATCGCCTCGAGACTGGCGACGGGCCGGCGCCGGCGATTCAAGGCGGCGACGTCACGGTCGAGAACGACGAGCCGCTGCGCCTCGAGCTCGCCGATTTCGCCGACGCCCTCGTCTCGCGGCGGCCGCCGCGCGTCACCGGCGAACAGGGCCGCCGAGCGCTCGCAGTTGCCACCGAGATCACCGATAGAATAGGAACCGCCACGAAGGCACGAAGACACGAAGACACTCTTTGAAAAAGCATTCTTCGTGCCTTCGTGTCTTCGTGGCGGTTCCGAATCGCGATGTATTCAGACCTCTCTGACTTTCTCGCCGACCTCGATCGCCGCGGAATGCTCGCGCGCGTCAAGGAGGCGGTCAGCCCCGACCTCGAGATCGCCGCCGTCACCGATCGCGCCTGCAAGTCGACCAGCGGCGGCCCGGCGCTGCTCTTCGAACAGCCCGGCGGCTTCTCGATGCCGGTGGCGACCAACGTTTACGGCTCCTGCGACCGCATCTGCCTGGCGCTCGGCGTTCGGACGCTCGACGATCTGGCGAAGGAGATCGACGAGCTGATGACGCCGCAGATGCCGGCGGGCATCATGGACGCGATCAAGATGCTGCCGATGGTTGGCCGCCTGCGCGACCTGATGCCGCGCACCGTCAAGGACGCACCGTGCCAGGAGATCGTCGACCGCAACGGGACGCTCGACTCACTGCCGATCCTCAAGTGCTGGCCCGAAGATGGCGGTAAGTACATCACCTTCCCGCTCGTTTTCACCAAGGATCCCGAAACCGGCATGCGCAACATCGGCACCTACCGCATGCAGGTCTACGACGGCCGGTCGACCGGCATGCACTGGCAGCGGCACAAGGGCGGTGCGCAGCACTATCGCGTCGCCGAACGCCTCGGCCGCCGGCTCGACGTCGCCGTTGCGCTGAGCGCCGAGCCGGTGCTGCCGTACTGCGCCACTGCGCCGATGCCCGAAGGCCTTGACGAACTGCTGCTCGGCGGCTTTCTCTCGCGCAAGCGGATCGACCTGGTCAAGTGCGTCACAATCGATCTCGAAGTACCGGCGAGCTCGCACATCGTCCTCGAGGGTTACGTCGAGCCCGGCGAGCGCCGCCGTGAGGGACCGTTCGGCGACCACACCGGCCTCTACTCCCAGCCCGACGACTTCCCGGTGTTTCACCTGACGTGCATCACCCAGCGCAAGCGGCCCACCTACCTCACCACTGTAGTCGGCGTGCCGCCGATGGAGGACTACTACCTGGGCCTCGCCAGCGAGCGGATCTTCCTGCCGATGATTCGCAAGACCCTGCCGGAAATCCAGGACATGCACTTTCCGGCCGAAGGCATCTTCCACAACCTGGTGATCGTCTCGATCGACAAGCGGTACCCGGGCCACGCCCGCAAGATCATGAATGCGTTCTGGGGCCTCGGGCAGTTGATGTTCTCGAAGACGATCGTCGTCGTCGACAAGGACGTCGACGTGCAGAACCTCAGTCAGGTCGCGTGGATCGTCGGCACACACATGGATCCGCTGCGCGATATCCAGATGACCAGAGGGCCCGTCGACGATCTCGACGACGCCGCGGACTTGCCGGCGTACGGCGGCAAGATGGGCATCGACGCGACGAAGAAGTGGGCGTCGGAAGGCTACACGCGTTCGTGGCCGGCGCGCGTCGCGACCACCGAGTCAGCAGGCCGCCGCGCCGCTGACATCTGGCAGCGGATCAACCGCCGCTAACCTTTCATCTTCGGACTTCCCGTCGCACAGAATCCTCGCGTGTTCTGTTCTGGCGATTCGTACGCGCGGACTGCATCGTCGCCGATCGTCTGCGCGATCAGAATCGTTGGCCGTGCGATTTTCCGCTGACGGAAATTTCTTCCGCTCCGAATTCACGTCGGTCCACTAACAGAAAAAGTATTCCGTGCAGAACTGGCAAAGGCACTGCCGAGTGCGTCGATAAGATCTTTGCAGGCTTCCCCCAGCCGGCCGCAACTCTGGTGATGACACGAATCGAACACAAAGTCGCCCGAATGCTCGTCTCGGCAGCCACGATCGTCAACGCGTGGACGTTCGCGACGTCGATCGACGCAGCCTCCCGAAATGTCGCGTCGGCGCCGCCGAAGCGCGTTTCCACCACCAGTTACGCTGAACAGACCGCCGTCGCCGGGCAGACGGTGACCTTTTACGGTCCGCAGCAGTTCAAGCGGACCGCGGGCGCTCCCAACGTCTTCACCGCGACGGTCGTTGTGCCGGCCGGTGTCGGCGCGCCGTTCACGCTGAAGGTGCGGAACGGTGACGCAACCGGCACCCACCGCGTCACGGCAGCCGATCTCGAGGTCAACGGCGGCCGCGTCGCGGTGCCGTCGACTTTCGGCACGGCGATGAGCGGCTTCGACCAGGCGGTGACGCTTGGCGCGTCGAACACCGTGCGGGTCACATTGCGCGGTGCGCCGGCGTCCTACCTCACGCTCTCGATCGAAGGCCGGACGCTCGACCGGACGGCGCCGCGGCTGACTGTCATCGCGCCGCCGGCGGATGCGGTCATCGCCACCGGGATGCCTCAGGTCGTGATCGGCTACCTCGATCCCGAGTCTGACGGCGGAGCGGCCGGCGTCGACGTGACGACGCTGCACGTGCAGGTCGACGGCGTCGATCGGACCGCCTTGTTCACCCGCGGCGCTCAGCAGGCGACTGCGCAGTTGACGGCCGAGCAGGCGCTCGGCGAGGGCGCCCACGTCCTGGCCGCCAGCATTGCCGACCGTGCCGGCAACGTCGGCAGCGCGACAGCACGCTTCGTCGTCGACGGCACAGCCCCGAGCATCGAGACCATCGAGCCGTCGCCGGGCCGGTTCATCAACACGACGACGCCGACCATTCGGCTCCAGTATCACGATCGTGACGGCGTCGACCTGTCGACGCTCCGCGTGGTGATCAACGGTGTCGATCGGACGGCGCTGTTCACAAAGGGAGCCACTGAAGCGTTCGCGACACTGGGCGCCGCGTCGGCGCTGCCGCAGGGCATGGTCGAAGTGTCGTCGACGATTCGCGACGTCGGTGGCAACACCGCCGCCTCGACTTCGTCGTTCGTCGTCGACACCGAGATGCCGGCAATCGAAATCGTCCAGCCAGGCCTCGATCAGTACACGAGTGCAGCGGTGATCGACGTCGGCGGCACCGTCACCGATGCCTCGCCGGCCAGCGTCACCGTCAACGGCGTGGACGCATCGGTGAGCGGGTCGAGTTTCACGGCCACGAACGTGCCGATCGGATCTGGCCCCGATGTCGACCTGGTTGTGCTGGCGACTGACGCGGCCGGCAATACGGCGCGCGTCTCGCGCGTCGTGCACGTCGATCGCGACGCGCCAGTGATTCGGGTCGATCGGCCGACGGCGGGCGCATTTGTCAGCAGCGCCGCAATTGCAGTCAGCGGGACAGTCTCCGACGCGTCCGCGGTTGTCGTCCGCGTCAACGGCCTGAGCGCAACCGTCGCCAACGGGACGTTCACCGCGACGGTGCCGGCCTCGGATGGACCGGCGACGCTGCAGGCGATCGCCGAGGATGCGGCTGGAAATACGGCGGCGTTCAGCGTGGCGGTGACCGTGGACACGGTGACGCCGCAGGTGAGCATCGCCGCGCCAGCCGCCGGATCGATCCTGCGCGGGCCGGTTGTGACGGTCACCGGAACAGTCGCTGATGCCACGTCGGCGGTCGTGCTGGTCAACGGCACGCCGGCTGCGGTGGTGGGATCTGCCTTTACTGCCGCCGTTCCCGTGACCGATGGAGCAGTGACGCTCTCCGTCGTCGCGAGTGACGCGGCAGGGAACACCGCCACCGCCGCAACGTCGGTGACAGTGGACTCGGTCGCGCCGGCGCTGCGGATTACAGCGCCCGCGCCCGGGTCGAACACGAACGCCTCGCCCATCCATGTCGCCGGATCGGTTGACGATGCGACGACGGTCACGCTGACGGTTGGCGGCGTTGTCGTGCCGGTGGTGTCGGGTCAATTCTCGTCCGACGTTGTTGCAGATGAAGGCGACGCGACGATTGCTGCGGTCGCGACCGACGCCGCGGGCAACACCGCCACGGCATCGGTGACGGTCACAGTCGATCGATCGGCGCCGTCGGTGGCGATTGTGGCGCCGGTCAACGGCGCGTTCGTCAAGGGACCAGTGGTGTCGATCAGCGGCACCGCCGCCGACCCGGCGCTGGCATCAGTCGACGTCAATGGCGTCCGTGCGGTGGTCTCGAGCGGCGCATTTACCGCAGACGTGCCGGTGAGCGACGGCGCCGTGACGATCGACGCGACGGCGACCGATCGGGCCGGCAACACCGCAACCGCCTCGACCAGCATCGTGGTTGATTCGGTGCCTCCGGCGATGCGCGTGTCGCTCGCCACGGACGGTGGTGCCACGCCGGTGCGGCCAAGATTCACCTTCACGGCGATCGACAACACTGCCATCGATCCTGCGAGTTTCGCAGCGACGGTCGACGGCCAGCCGATGCTGGTGACGATGACGAGCGCCGGGCCGTCGCAGTACATGTTTGTCGCCGTTCCGAGCCTTGACCTCTCCGAGGGCGAGCACATGTACGCGGCCGTGATCGCGGATCGCGCCGGCAACACGACGGTGTTTGCTGCGCAGCCGTACAGGGTTCGCCTGACGCCGGTCGGCACGATTCGCGGACGGCTGTTGGCGTCCGACCGGACGACGCCGGTTGCCGGACAGGTAGTGACCGCATCGGGCACCTCCACCCGCAACGTTGTCACCGCGGCTGATGGCTCGTTCGAGTTCGACAACGAGGAACTCGGGACCTACACAATCTCGGCGGCGCTGGCGAGCGGCGCGCGCGCGAGGGCTGGCGGCATCGTGTTGGCGACCAACGGCGAGGTGGTGTCGGTCGATCTCGTCGCGATCGCGATTGGCTCGGTGACGGTCACGGTGTTCAACCCGGACAACTCGCCGGCCAACCAGTCGTTCGTCGCGACGCTGCACAGCCTCGACCCGCTGTTCGGCTATTTCGCCTCGGCGACGCCGGCTGTCGGCAATAGCTTCACGTTCACCGGCGTGCCCGCCGGCGACTTCACGGTCGCCGCCGTCGACAACGCCCGCCTCGTGCGCGGCGACGCGATCGGTACGATCACGGACGACGGACAAACCGTCGCCGTCACGATCCGGATGGTCAGCGGCGTCGTCACGCTGCCGGCCGCGCTCGTTGACGCGAACAATTTCCAGTTTGGTGTGCAGGCCAACGGGTCGGTCACAGGGACCAACAACGCGTTCAGCACCGGCCGTTTTGGTGCGCTGCTCGACATCGTCAACCGCGGCGTCGCGACGCGATTCAGCGGAACGGCGACGGCACAACTCGAGCAGAACCGCCGGCAGTTCGTGATCCAGCAGACCGGGATTGCGGGGCTGGCAGTGACGCGGAAGATCTTCGTGCCCGCCGACGGCTACTTCTCGCGGTACCTCGAAGTGCTGTCGAACACGACCGCATCGCCGATCACCGTCGACGTTCGCGTCACCAGCGCGATGAGGGCGCCGAACGCACAGCGGGCGATAGACACGTCGAGCGGTGACAACACCGTGAGCGTCGCCGACCCGGCCACCCGCGATCGCTGGGTGGTGGCGACAGACACGCAGACGAGCGATCCCAACCTGCAGAGCGCCGGTCCCGCGCTGGCGTTCATCTTCGACGGCGACGGCGGCAGCCGCAGCGTCGACCAGCTGACGTTCACGCCGAACGCCGTTGGCCAGCTGGTCGAGCAGTGGTCGTCGGTGACGATTCCGGCCGGCGGCCAGGTGGCGTTGATGCACTTCGTCGTGATGCAGATGGATGGCGCCAGCGCCAGGGCTTCCGCAGCCCGTCTGGTCGCGCTGCCGCAGGAGGCGCTGGCCGGCCTGACAGCGGCCGACCTCGCCGCCATCCAGAACTTCGCCGTGCCGCCGAACGGCGTGAGCACCGTTCGGCCACTGCGCCTGGGCGGCGCCGTGACCGGGACGGTGTTCGGCGCCGACTCGGTGGCGCTGGTACCGGGCGCGACAGTCACGCTCAGGAGCGCGAGCCCGTACTACCGCCGCGCCTACACGGCCCCAACGCTTGCCAACGGTTCGTTCTCGTTCGCGCAGATCGTTGGCGGGGTATCGGGAAACGTCGCCCTGCCGATCGACGGGTTCACGTTACAGGCGGCCCTGGGATCATTCCAGTCGCCGGCAACGTCAGGCGCGTTGTCCGCGTCGCAGACGGCTGCCGTGGCCAACGTCGCGTTCACCAACGCCGGCGTGGTTCGCGGCACCGTTCGCCGGCACACGGGCGTCCCGGCAACCGGAACGACGACCCTGTATCTGTCCGGCGCCTCGAGCTCGATTACGACGCTTCCGGCAAGCACCTATCTGCTTCCGGTCGTCGTGCCCGGCGCCTTCTCGCTGGAGGCGCAGACGAGTCATCCGCAAGGGTCGCCGCTCGACGGCATCCGATCCGGTTCGATCGCGGCCGGTGACGCGCTGACGTTCGATGTGATCCTGCCGCCGACCGGAACCGTGACCGGCCGGACGATCGTCAGCGGTGGCGCGCCGTCTCCGCTGGGAACGGTGACGATCACCACGGCGAACGGGTTTGCCCGCCGGACGCAAGCCGACGGCAACGGCTTCTACACGCTGAACGATGCGCCGGTCGGCGCCTACACGCTGTCGGCGACGCAGTTCTCGACGAACGTTTCGGCCGACAGCGTGCAGATCGCAGTCGCCGTTGACGCGACGACCACGCAGGATGTGGTCTTCCCGGGCAAGGGCACTGTTACCGGAACGATCAGGCTGCCCGACCAGCAAACGATCGCCGCCGGCGTCCAGGTCGTAATGTTCGGCAGCGGCCTTACGCAGCGATCGGCAGTGTCGGACGCCACCGGCGTCTACACCTTCACCGATGTGCCGACCGGACGCGCCTTCACCCTGCGCGCGTTCAGCCCGTCGAATCCGCAGCTCTATCGCGACGTGTGGGGGACGGTGAACGGCGACGGCCAGACTCTCACGCTCGACATCGTGCTGCCGGCGAGTGCGACAGTGCTCGTCACCGTCGTTGCGCCGTCGGGTGCACCGGTCAACAGCTCGAACGTGACGCTCGTCGATGCGATCGGCGCGACTTACTCTGGAGTCACGAGCCCCACTGGCGAAGTCGGCTTCGCGAACGTGCCGGAGGGATCGTTTGCCGTTACGGCGACGGATCCCGCGGGCCTGCGCGGACTCGCGACCGGCCGCGGCGCAGTCACACTCGCCAACCAGAGCGGCGTCACCATTCGACTGGTGCAGCCGTTCATCGTCACCGTCATCGGACATGTCTACGTTGCGGACGGGCATACCCCGCTCGCCGACGCTCCCGTCTCGGCGCTTATCGCCGATCACTCGGGTTCAGCGTTGTCCGACGTCGAAGGGTCGTACACGATCCCGAATTTGTCGCCCGACGGGAATTCGATCACGCTCCGCGTCGATTCGCCGTTCACCTTCGAGCCGGTGGCGAGGGGCACGTTCCCCATCCAGTCGGACGGTCAGGTGATCACGGCCGACTTCTCGCTGCCGTACGCCGTGGTTCGCGGTGCGGTCACGTTCGCCGGCGGAGCGCCGGTCGCGTTCCCGTCCGTGACGGTCACACAGGTTGGATCCGACGGGTACCCCGTGACCTACGAGGCGACATCGGATCAGGACGGCAGCTACACCTTCGTCGGGTTGGCGCTGGGCGAGTTCAGCGTCACCGCGCAGGATTCCGGCAGAGGCGACTTGGATACCGGCCTGGTCGGCAGCGCCTCATGGCGGATTGATTCGCTCGCTGCCGGTGCGGATCTCAACGTATCGCTGCAACCGGCGGGCAGCGTGATCGGCAGCGTCAAGGATTCCGCAGGCAACGGGGTCGCCGGTGCCACAGTGACCGTTACGAGCTCGGGCTTGAGTCTGCAGCGGCTCACCAGCACCGGCGCCGACGGCGCCTACCGCGTCGACGATGTGGCGCTCGGCACCGTGACGGTGCAGGCGTTCGTATCGCCATTCAGCCTGGTTGCGCGCGGTGAACTCTCGTCGATGGGCGAGGTCGCGACGATCGATCTCGCGCCGCCGCCGGCCGGCACTGTCACCGGCGTCGTCCGCGACGCGTTCGGCTCGCCGGTCGCCAACGCACTCGTCTTCATCGAAGATGCGCTGGGCGCGGCGGCGACATCAGCGCGCAGCGACGCGAGCGGCGTCTACTCGGCGACGTGGCTGCCCGGTCCGCTGCGGGTCACCGCGCTTCGCACGAGCGATCTCCTGAATGCCGGCGTCGCCGAAGCGACGCTGACTGCGGCCGGGACAGTCGTGGTGAACGTGACGCTCGGCAACGCCGTCTATGCGCCGGCGAGGATGCCGCTCCCTGCGGTTGGCGGGTTCGTTTACAAAGTGGAGTGCGACGGCAGCATCGCGGCGGGCGGCACAACCGACGGCCGGTTGCCGAGCCCGTACTCGTCGAAGAGCTACGCAATGACCATCGACGGCGTGGCGCCGGTCTGCCGCGTCTCGCTGCTGCTGGAGGACAACCGTCAGCAGGTTGTCGCTGGACCCGAGAGCGATGGCCGCGTCACCGTGACGCGCAAGACCTTCGTCCCGGCCAACGGGTCCTTCGTGCGGATGGTCGACTCGGTCACCAACCCGACCGCGTCGGACGTCACGATCACGATGCTCGTCGCCGCGACGCTGCCGTCGAGCACGTCGACGCACGTCGTGGTCGCGCCCACAGCAGCGAGCCTCTACGCGGTGACCGACGGCGGCGGCAAGCCGGCCCTTGCGCACGTCTTCGGCGGCAACGGCGCGGCGGTTTCACCGTCGGCCGTCCATGTCGCCGACGGTGATTCACGGCTGTCCTACGGCTGGACGGTGACGATCCCGGCCGGTCAGACAATCAGCGTGATGCACTTCTCGGAGCAGCACGACCTCACCGATTCGGCAGGCGCGGCCGCGGCCGCGCAAGCCTTGAGCGCGTTGACCGTGCCCGATGCGCTCGCCGGGCTGACCAACGAAGAACGTGCACGCATCATCAACTTCAGGGTGCCATGAAGATAATCATTCGTCTGTTCACGATTGCCGCGGTCGCCGGTCTGCTCGCGCCGGCGCCCGCCGGTGCAGCTGATCGACCGCTACCGGATTTCGCGGTGACGGCCTCTGACGCCGCGAGTGTCTCGAGCGCGCAACTCGGCGACGGCGACCGCTGGCTGCTGATCTACATCCGCCCGGACTGTACGCCGTGCGATTCGGTGGTGTACCTGTGGAGCGACGGGGACGCGCCGGCCGCACCGGCGCGGGTCCGCATCATCGTCGGCGCGGCGTCGTCAGCCACGCTGGCGCAGGTGCAGGCGCGGTATCCGCTGCTGAACGGCGCCACCTGGTATGCCGATCCGAACGGTGAGGCGGCGCGAGCGCTCGGTCTCACCGGCGCGCCGGTGCTGCTCGGCATGCGCGGGACGGCGATTGCCTGGACGTCGCAGGGTCTGTTGCCGATCACGCGATCGCAGATCAGCGGGTGGATCCGCTAGGCCGGACGTCGATCCTCTCGTGATCGCCTGATTCTGCGACCTGGCCGGTGGCCAGCGCCTTTGCGGCGCCCCACAGCCGCACGAGACGGCTCGAGGGTACGTCCCAGTAGTCGATCCGTTCGATCGCAATGGTGAAGATCGCGCTGTCGGGATCGTCGGGGCCGCCGGGAAACCAGGCCCGGTAGGTCGGGTTCCACAGCGCGCGGAACCGTTGCTCATCGTGGGCGACGGCCGCGGTCCCGCCGATCGAGACGTAGCAATCGCCCTTGTCGCTCTGAAACGCGGCGTTCACCCGCGGGTCGCGGCGGACGTCGTCGACCTTCTGGGACGATAGATGCGTCAGAAAGACGATCGTTGCGTCCGGCTCGACGCGCTCGACGAGCATCGGCCGGCAGCGGAGGACATCGTCGGGCGCGATCGTCGTGACCATCGCGACCGGGATGCCCTCGATGCGGCGTTTCAGCTCAGCGATTGCGCGATCGCGATCTGGCTTTCGATCGTCCATTCTTTCCGCGCGACCGGCCGCGATCGGCGGCCTGACCCGGCATCACGCGCTTCATCGCGCTGCCGACTGTCGATCCGACCCACTGCGCGCCTTTCTGCAGCATGTCGGTCCCCGATTCGACCATGCTCGACTGCTCGTGCCATTCCTTCGACGCCTTCCGGTTCACGGTGCCTTCGGCGATACTCGTGAGCTTCTTGTCGGCCGCTTTTTCTTCCTTCAGCGTCTGCTCGAGCAGCTTCGCGACGCCGCGCTCGCCAATCACTCGCGCGTAGGTGCGGACGGTCCCGTAGGTGGCGATTTCGTAATGCTCGACCTTCTGCGCCGCCGTGATCAGCATGGCGTCGAGCAGCGCGCCGGCGTCGGCGCTCTCCATCAGCTCCTGGCCCTCTTCGAGCAGGCCTTCCATCGCCTCGCACGTCTTGGCGTCGGTCTCTTCGCCGAGCTGCTTGAGCGCCTGCGCGACACGTTTCTCGTGGCCACGCGTCTGGGCAAGGTGACTGCGGAACGCTGCTTTCAGCTGCCGGTCCGACGCTTTTTCCTGCATCTGCGGCAGCGCTTCGATCAACTGCTGTTCAGCGCTGAGCAAATCATTCAGTTCTTCGACGAGGTGTTCACGGAGTGACGCGACTGATGCCATTTTCGAGCCTCCGGCCGCCTGTTGCATACTGTGCGCCATGACACGCCTCCGAATGGCGCTGGTGCTCGGCCTTGCGGCGCTTGGCGGCCTCGCGTTTCGCGCGCAGACGCCGGCACCACAGACTGCCTACCGGTTCCAGCAGGTTGTCCCGGGCATCTTCAGCGCGATTGGCACTGGCGCCATGAACGTCGGATCCAACTCCGCGGTGATCGTCAGCGCCGACGATGTGCTGATCGTCGACTCGCACATCTCCCCGGCGTCGGGACGGGCGATGCTGCAGGAGCTGCGGTCGATCACCGACAAGCCTGTGCGCTTCCTGGTCAATACGCACTTCCACTACGACCACGTCAACGGCAATCAGGCGTTCGCGCCGGCGGCCGACATCATCGGCCACGACTACACGCAGCGAAAGTTGACCGGCGATGTCCTGCAGAGCGGTATGTTCGCGGACGTGCTGCGCGGGCTGCCGCGCCAGTTGGACGATCTCAAGACACGCGCCGCAAAAGAAGAGGATGCCGCCGCGAAGACACGCCTCGAGCAGCAGGTCCGCGTCCAGGCCGCGTACGGCGAGAGCCTCAAGGAGCTCAAGCTCACACCGCCGACGGTAGTCCTCGACGATCGCATGACGCTCTTTCGCGGCGACCGCGAAATCCGTTTGCTGTTCCTCGGCCGCGGTCACACCGGCGGCGACGTCGTCGCTTACTTGCCGAAGGAACGCGTGCTGTGCTCTGGCGATCTGCTCGTCAACGGGCTGCCGAACCTGATCGACGGCTTCATCGACGATTGGCCCGATACGCTCGAGAAGCTCAAGGCGCTCGATTTCGATGACGTGATTCCGGGGCACGGCGAACCGTTCAAAGGCAAAGAGCGGATCGACTGGCTGCAGGCCTTTCTGCGAGATCTGTGGCAGCAGGCGTCGGCGCTGCACGAGCAGAAACTTTCGGCCGAGGATGCCGCGAAGCGGATCGACATGACGCGGCACAGGCCGCACTATGCGACGATCACGGATCGTCCGGGGATTGCCGTGTCGACGATGTCGCGGCTGTACGAGCTCATCGAGCGCCGCGCGCGATAGAGAGCAATCGGGAACGTGTAGGTGCAGGCTTTCAGCCCGCACTGGCCGGCCTGAAAGGGCGGCCCTACGGGAGGACTTGTATGACGGCGACCGCGGCTCGATCGACCAGCTTTCCGATGCGGCTCATCGGCGCCGTTTCCGCCGATCCGCTCCTGTACGAAGAGGTTGAGGCCGATCGCACGGCGACCGGCCAGGCGCTGCTCGTGGTGGTGTTGTCGAGCCTCGGCGCCGGGATCGGCGCCCGCGGGTTTGGAGCCGGCTCCCTGCAAAGCACGCTGTTCATCAGCGGCGTTGCAACGGTCGCGTGGGCGGCGTGGGCGCTGGTGACCTACCAGATCGGCGCGAAGCTGATGCCCGAGCCGCAGACGAGCGCCGACATCGGTGAACTGCTGCGCACCATCGGCTTCTCGGCGGCGCCCGGGATGCTGCGCGTGTTCGGCATCGTGCCCGGCGCGGCGGTCGCCGCCTTCGCGATCACGGCGGTGTGGATGCTCGTGACCATGGTGGTCGCGGTCCGCCAGGCGCTGGATTACACGAGCACGGCCCGCGCGATCCTGGTCTGCGTTGTCGGCTGGACGCTTGCGCTTGGCATCGCTGCGCTGCTTGGATTGCTGTTCAGTCCCGCCCTGTCGTAGCCTCTAGACTCGTCGCGTCATACTTTTTCCACATCGCCAACGTCATAATGGGACCACTTCTCATCATGCGATCGCTTTTTATTTGCCTGTTCGCCTTGTCGCTCGCGAGTGACGCGGGCGCCCAGAGCGCCAAGCTCACGGGCGTTCTCGCCGATCTGGTTCGCGCCTCCCCAACAACCGGGTCGCAGACCGCATTGTCGGTCGATTCGCTGCCGCCGTCGGTGCAGGACGCCATGCGCGCCCGCCGGCTCCGCCTGGATGCCAACAACGAAGTTCAGGTCTACATCCTCATGTCATCGGTAACCGACGACTCGGTGAAGCAGCTGACCGACGCCGGGGTGACGATCGAAATCCGAGACGCCGAGCGGCGCCGCGTGCAGGCACATCTGCCGATCGCGAAGCTGAACGCGGTCGCGCAGCTCGAGGTCGTCGATTCGATCAGGCTGCCCACGTACGCCCGTCGCCGCGCCGGCAACGTCACCACCGAGGGCGACACGATTTTGTTTGCCGACGCCGTCCGCAACCAATTCGCGCTCGATGGCACCGGTGTCCGCGTCGGGGTGATCTCGGATGGCCTGAAGGGCGTGTTCGCGAGCGGCTGCACCGTCCAGTGTCCCGGAGCGGTCGCCGGGCCGATCCCGTCTGGCGATCTGCCGCTCTCGGTCGGCGTACGGAACGCGAGCGGCGTCCTCACCTCATCGAGCGGCGGCATTGTCGGCCGCTCGTTCCAGGCGAACAGCGACCTCGAGGGCCTTCCGCCGGCATCGCCGGCGTGCGCGTTTCCGGGCGCCGGCGGCGAGGGTACGGCGCTTCTCGAAATCGTCCACGACCTCGCGCCGGGGGCGCGGCTGTCGTTTGCGAACTTCGACACCGACCTCGCCTTCAACCAGGCCGTCAACTTCCTTGCCGCATCCAACGACATCGTCCTCGACGACATCGGATTCTTCGGCGAGCCGTACGACGGCACGAGCGGCGTGTCGCGCAATACCGCTGCGGCGCTCAACAACCCGGATTTCCCGATCCGCGCATATTTCACATCGGTGGGCAACGACGCCGACGAGCACTACATCGGCACCTACACCCCGTCGGGCGTCGATGGCACGAGCGTCAGCGGCATCGCCAACCCGGGCCGCCTGCATCTGTTTCAGCGCAGCGCCGACACCACCGACGTCCTCAACCTCGGGCCGCAGCCGTTCAACGTGATCGCGCTGCCGCAGAACGGCGAGGTTGCGATCTTCCTCAACTGGAACGATGCGTTCGGCGGGTCGGCCAATAACTACGACCTTTATCTCGTCCAGCAGAGCACCGGGCGCGTCGTCGCCAGCAGCACCGACGTCCAGAACGGACGCCAGGATCCGGTCGAAGTGATCGACTATGTCAACCGCGGCGCGCAGGATTTCTTCCGCATCGTCGTCCAGAACGTTCGCGACGCCGCGCAGCCGCGCGACCTGAACATCTTCTCCTTTCAGCCGGAGTGTGCACCCGCCGGACCGCTCACGCTGGCCCCGCCGCAGCACGAGCGGCACAATTTCAATACGGCAACGCGCAGCATCTCGGCGCAAAGCGACGCCGGTGGGTCACCGGTGAGCGTGGTGTCGGTCGGTGCGATCTGCTCGGCGTCGGCGGCCGCGGCCGCGGTTTTCAACAACCGTGTGGCGAACGAATCGTGCCTCGACACCACCAACCGGACCGCGGAGTACTTCAGCAGCCGCGGCCCGACGGTTGACGGCCGCCAGAAGCCGGACATCGCCGCGATCGACGGCGTTTCGGTGACCGGTGCCGGCTCGTTCGACAGCACGTTCTTCGGCACCTCCGCGGCGGCACCGCACCTGGGCGGCATCGCGGCCCTCCTGCTGCAGGGTGCCCCGTGCCTGTTGAATCGATCGGCTTCCACGATTGGCGCAACGTCGGCTCGGACGACCGTGCGCAACCTGCTCCTGAGCAACGCCGTCCGCCTCTCGAGCACTACGCCCGATAACGTGTTCGGCGCAGGCCGCGCCGACGCGTTCGCGTCGGTGAAAGCGACGCTGCCGGCGTGGCACGGGACGAGCACGACGCTCACCTTCGATGCGAACTCGACGTTCGGCGTTGCGCTGACGCCGTCGCAGCTCGGTTTCACCGATCCGAACAGTTGTTCGCTGACGGCGCTGAATTGGACCGGCGGGTGCGGCACCTCGCCGGGCACGACGATGACGTGCGCGCCGGGCACGAACGCGGTGACCGTGGGCGCCTCGAACAACAACTTTGCCTTCGGTGCCAACGTCGACCTGCAGATTATCGTCACCGACTTCGCTGTCGACGTCTCGCCGTCGGCCGCCACCGTCGCAGCGGGCAGCAGCAGCACGCACGTCGTGACCGTGACGCCGCAGAACGGTCCGTTCAATACCGAGATCACCCTGAGCTGCGCGAACGGCAACCTCCCGCCTCAGACCTCGTGTACGTTCGATCCGCCGACGGTGACGCCGGGCCGCGGTCCCGTACGATCGACGCTCACGGTCACGACGGCCGCGCGCACCGCGGCGACGACGACCAGCTCCGTGAACTTTCCGGCGCCGCCGGGGCGCTTTATGCCGCGCGCCGCCGGATCCGGCCTGGCGTTGTTTCCCGGCACGCTCGGCTTTGGCGCGCAGACGATTTCGACCACCTCACCGCCCCAGTTCGTCTTCCTCACCAACATCGGCACTGGCGCGCTGGCGATCACGAATATCTCGAGCAGCGGCGACTTCACAGCCGTCAGCAACTGTGGAACGACGGTCGCCGTTGGTGCGTCGTGCGGGATCGCCATCACGTTCACGCCGAGCGCGGCGGGCGCGCGAACCGGCTCTATTGCCGTAATCGACGACGCCAGCGGCAGTCCGCATACAGTGTCCTTGACCGGCACCGGGCAGTCGGCGCCGAGCTCGACCGGCGGCACTCCCGCGGGCAGCTACGCGATCGGGGTCAGCGGCGCGGTCGGCACGCTTTCCCATTTCGGCAACGTCATCCTGACCGTGCAATGAGCAGGTATCATGTGAAGACGATGAAGGCTATTCTCGTCGTCGTGCTCGGCCTTGCGCTGAGCGCGTCGGCATGCAGCGATCCCACACCGCCGACGACGCCGACGCCCGCGCCGCCAACGATTCCCGAGACGTTTACCGGAACCGTGCTGCCCCTTGGCACCAGCGTGAATACGTTCCTTGTTCAGCGGGTCGGGACCATTCAGGTGAGCCTGGACGCCGTGACTCCGCCGGCGTCAGTTGGCATCGGCGTCGGCACGCCGAGCGGCGCCAATTGCCTACTGCTCGACAATCTCACGGTGGTGGCCGGGCCGAACGTGCAGATGACGGGGACGGCGACCGTGATCGGCAACTTCTGCGTCTCGGTGTTCGACGCAGGGAATCTCGTCGAGGCGGTCAACTACACCGTCTCCGTGCTGCACTCGTGATACGCCACGCCCTCGTGTTGGTTGCGGCCGGCGCGCTGGGCGTCGCGGGGTGCGGCGGGAATTCGACGAGCGGAACCGTCACGGCGCCTGCCACGACGCGCACGACCGATACGTTTAGCGGAACGGTGCAAGTCGGCGGCAGCGCCTTTCACAGCTTTCCGGTCACCCAGACCGGCACGGTCGACGCGGACCTGACCGCCGCGAGCCCACCGGCAAACGTCGCGCTAGGCGTCGCGATCGGTACGCCCGGCGACGCCGGCTGCACGCCGCTCGCCGGTGCATCGGGGACGGTCGTCGCCGGTCCGACGCCGCAGGTGACCGGTCTCACGACCGCCGGAACGCTCTGCGTCCAGATCCGCGACGTCGGCCAGGCCACCGGACCGGTCGCCTATACCGTCACCGTTACGCATCCGTAGCGAGTTCCGTAGTGTCCGGCTTTAGAGCCGGACCGTGATCGCGACGCTGCAATCTGACACCGATGCCTGTTACCGACGCTGAACTCTCGACGCTCGCGCAGACCCACGACATCATCAACCTCGGCGCGCTCGCCGACGATGTGCGGCGTCGCCGTCACGGCACCGCGACCACGTTCGTCCGCGTCGCTACGGTTCCCGCCGACCCGGGTGCGCCGACGACGCATCCGTCGGCGGCCGGTGAGCTGCGGATCGTCGGCACGCCGACGTCGCGCGCCGCCGCCGTCGCGCGCGTGCGCGAGGTGGCCGCTGCTTCCGGCGGCGCGGCGGTCACCGGGTTCGCGCTGGCCGATCTCGAAGCGCTTTCGGCGCGCGACGGCGTCACGCTGCGGGCGCTGCTGGAGGAACTGCGCGCCGCTGGCCTCGAGCTCGTCGCCGACGCGCCGATCGATCGACTCCAGGACGTGCGCCGTTCGATCGAAGAAGTGAACATCGCCGGCCTTTCGCTGGCGCGGTTGACGGTCGAGCAGTCGCCCGCGGCCGACCCGCTGCCGTTGCTGAAACGCGTCGCCGAGCTGCAGCGCGCCGTCGCGGTGATTCGTGCCTTTGCGCCGCTGCCACGCCGCATCAATCCGGCGGCGCCGACGACCGGGTACGACGACGTGAAGCACGTCGCGCTGGCGCGGATCGTCGCCGAGAACGTGCCGTCGATCCAGGTGGACTGGTCGCTCTACGGACCGAAGCTTGCGCAGGTGGCGCTGACCGTCGGGGCCGACGACATCGATGCGGTATCGGCGGAAGAGGACATGGGCGAAGGCCGGCGCCGCGCGCCGCTCGAAGAGATTCGCCGCAACATCCGCGCCGCGGGCCTCGATCCGGTCGAGCGGAACGGCCGCTTCGATCTCCTCTCGCGATGATTCGTCTCGGCGCCGTCGGCTATCTGAACGCGCGGCCGCTCGTCTACGGTCTCGAGCGCGTCCGTGGATTCGACATCCGCTACGACATCCCCGCCGAATGCGCGCGGCTGCTGCACGCGCACGACACCGACATCGGCCTGATTCCGTCGATTGAGTACCTGCGCGGTCCGCAGCCGTACGCGATCGTGCCCGGTGCCGGTGTGACGTCGAATGGCCCGGTCGCATCAGTCGCCATCTACACGCGCCGCAACGCGCGCGACATTCGCACGATCGCCATGGACAGCAGTTCGCGAACGTCGGTGGCGCTTGCGACCGTGCTGCTGCGCCGCGAGTTCGGCGTCGCGCCCGAGCCGGTGTCGATGGCGCCCGACCTGGACGCGATGCTCGCCCGCGCCGACGCGGCGCTCATCATCGGCGACGTCGCGCTGTTCCTCAACGAATCGACAGTTGACACTCACTCAATCATCAATAAATCAGCAATCAGCAATCGGCAATCAGCAATTGCGAAGCACGATCTCGGCGAGCTCTGGACGCGATCGACGGGATTGCCGTTCGTCTACGCCGTGTGGACCGGGTGGCCCGGTGCCGCGACACAGGCGGACGTCGCCGCGCTGCAGCAGGCGCGCGACGAGGGCGTGGCGCATGTCGACGAGGTCGCGGCGGCTTACTATCCGGACGATCCCGAGCGCCAGGCCGTGGCGGCTCGCTATCTGCGCGATAATATTCGCTACCGCGTCGGCGACGAGGAGCTCGAAGGCCTGCGGACGTTCTACCGTTATGCTGCCGAGCTGAAGCTCGTGTCGTTCGACGGCCAGTTGAGATTTTTCCGATGATCGAGGCGATCGCGGACAAGGTGCGCAGCGGCGGACGCATCAGCGCAAGCGAAGCGCTCGAGCTCTATCGCCACGCGTCCACGGCGCTCCTCGGTCGGCTGGCCGATGCCGTGCGCGCCCGCAAACATCCCGACCGCATCGTCACCTACATCATCGACCGCAACGTCAATTACACCAACGTCTGCGTCGCGAAATGCACGTTCTGCGCGTTCTACCGTGATGTCGGATCCAGCGAAGGCTACGTGCTCGGGTTCGACGAGCTGTTTCGCAAGATCGACGAGACGATCGCCGTGGGCGGCGTGCAGCTGCTGCTGCAGGGAGGACACAATCCCGATCTGCCGCTGACCTGGTACGAGGATCTGTTCCGCGCCGTCAAGCAACGTTATCCGTCGTTCAAGCTGCACGCGTTGTCGCCGCCGGAAGTAATTCATCTCTCTCGGCTCTCGCAGCTGCCGGTGCCGGCCGTGATCGATCGGTTGATCGCCGCCGGTCTCGACAGCATTCCCGGCGGCGGCGCCGAGATTCTCGTCGATCGGGTTCGCCGCCTGCTGCACTGCTACGGGAAGGCGACGGCCGATGAGTGGCTCGACGTGATGCGCCACGCGCACCGTGCCGGCCTTCGCACGACGGCGACGATGATGTACGGCACGGTCGAGACCGATGAGGAGCGCCTCGAGCATCTGCTGCGGCTGCGCGCGCTGCAGGACGAGACCGGCGGCTTCACGGCGTTCATCACCTGGAGCTATCAGCCCGATCACACCGAGCTTGCCGGATCGGAAGCGACCGGCATCGACTATCTGCGCACCTTGGCGCTCGCGCGGATCGTGCTCGATAACTTCGACAACCTGCAGGCGTCGTGGGTCACTCAGGGCGGGAAGGTCGGCCAGTTGAGCCTCGCCTTCGGCGCCAACGACATGGGCAGCGTGATGATCGAGGAGAACGTCGTGCGCGCGGCCGGCGCCAGCTACTGCATGGACGAAGCGGAGATCGTGCGCAACATCGAGGACGCCGGCTTCGCCGCGAAGCGCCGCAACATGCACTACGAGATCCTCGGCGATCCGATCTGCCGCGAGCGTGACGTGCCGCGGATGCTGGAACTCGCAACGGCGCGCGCCGACGGCGACACCTCAGTACCCGAGGAACTGCGCCTTTATCCCGCGCGCAGCCGGGCCGGAAAAAACGCGCGCCAGTGAAGCCTCAAGCCTCACGCCTCAAGCCACAGAACGAAGCCTCGAGCCTCAAGCCGTCACTGGCGAGTGGCGTGCGGCTGCTGGCTTGCGGCTCAGGCTCGCGGCTTGAGGCGTGAGGCTCTGCTTGATTCGCTACCACGCCTCATGGATCCTGCCGATCGCCGAGCCGGCGATTCGCAACGGGTGGATCGCAGTCGATCGCGGCCGGATCGCCGCGTACGGATCGCCGGGTCCGGCCGGGCCACGCGGTTGCGCCGATGGCGCACGGGAGGTCGATCTCGGCGACGTCGTGGTCCTGCCCGGGTTGTGCAACGCGCACACGCACCTCGAGCTGTCATACCTGCGCGACGAGGTGCCGCCGGCGTCGCAGTTCGTCACCTGGATCCGCGCCGTGATGGCGGCACGACGCGGGCGTCCCGATCCGGACGGGCCGGAGATCCTCAACGCCGTCGACGCCGCGATCGAGGAAGCGACCGCGTGCGGCACGGCGATCGTTGGCGACATCAGCAACACGCTCGTCACCTTCGCGCCGCTCACCCGCAGCCCTCTCGCCGCGGTCGTGTTCTACGAGTTGATCCGGTTCAACGCGCCCGATCCGAACGCGTTGGTCGCCCAGGCGCAGCAGCAGATCGACGCGCTGGTGCCGACCTCGCGCGTCCGCGCCAGCCTGGCCGCGCACGCGCCGTACTCCGTCGCGCCGCTGGTGCTCCGCGCGATTCGGCAGGCGATCGATCGGCGGCCGTTCCTGCCGTGCAGCGTCCATTTGTCCGAGTCGGCCGAAGAGGTGGAGTTCATCCGCAGTGGCCGCGGTCCGTGGCGGACGCTCCTCGAGGAGATCGGCTCGTGGGACCCGCGCTGGGTGCCGCCCGGCGGATCACCGGTGGATTTTCTCGACGACAGCGGGTTCCTCGACAGCCGCGTCCTCGCTGTGCACGGTGTCCAGATGACCGAGTCGGATCTGCAGAAGCTCGCCGCTCGCGGCACGACGATCGTCACCTGCCCACGCAGCAACGGTCACACGGGCGCCGGCGCGCCGCCGATCGCCGACTTCTACGCGTCGGGCGTGCACGTCGCCATCGGCACCGACAGCCTCGCCAGCGCGCCCGACCTGAATGTGTTCGCCGAACTCGCGACGATGCGCGCGCTGGCGCCGGCTGTGCCTGCGGCATCGCTGCTCGAGAGCGCCACCATCGAAGGCGCCCGCGTGCTCGGCTTCGACGCCGACTACGGCACCATCGAACCCGGCAAGGCCGCGCGCCTGCTCGCCGTCGCACTGCCGTCGAGCAACATCGATGTGGAAGAATATCTGGTCGGCGGCATCGAGTCGGAACAGATAACCTGGATCGGAGACAATTAAGAATTACGAATTAAGAATTAAGAATTCGTGGACCCGAGAACCAAGAACCAAGAACCAAGAACC
>Ga0075425_100000775_pt1 | contig 30356 bp, 28 predicted proteins | sample SoiMethybrSBSTD4_FD_75300 | JGI IMG/M metagenome (GOLD analysis project Ga0075425, IMG submission 75300) | Bulk soil microbial communities from a Populus tree surrounding site in Tennessee, USA - Soil MetaG P. TD hybrid SBSTD4 | ecosystem: Environmental > Terrestrial > Soil > Tree plantation... | reverse complement strand
GCTTGCCGGCGTCAAGTTCTTCAAAGGAGCTCGATGAAAGTCCAGCCGAGCGTCAAGAAGATCTGCGACAAGTGCAAGGTGATTCGCCGGCACGGTCGCGTGATGGTGATTTGCGAGAACCCGCGGCACAAGCAGCGGCAGGGCTAGCCGCAATAAGACCTACAAAAGTGTGATCGCAAATCCGGGAAAGGTTCTCGGATCCACCCTCGGTCGGAGGCCGGGGCCCTGGTGATCAGGTCGCTACACCTGATCAAAGGCAGCTGGGGACGCATCACGCCAGACACCTCCGCGACGCCATGCGCCTGAGCCTGTCAGAGGGCGGAGCAATGAAATGGCAGGCGTCGACCAGACGAAAGGTAATACGGCCAAATGGCACGCCTTATCGGGGTTGACCTCCCACGCGAGAAGCGTCTAGAGGTGGCCCTCACCTACATCTACGGCATCGGCAAGACCCGTGCTCTGCAGACTCTGGAGGCCACCCAGATCAGTGGCGACCTCCGCGTCCATCAGCTGACCGACGAGCATTTGGTCGCGCTACGCGATTGGATCGAGGCCAACTATCAAATTGAAGGTGACCTCCGTCGTGAAGTCGCCTCAGACATCAGGCGCAAGGTCGAGATCGGTTCCTACCAAGGACGTCGTCACCGCAGTGGCTTGCCTGTACGCGGCCAGCGCACCCGCACCAACGCCCGCTCCCGGAAGGGCGCGCGCAAACCCGTCGCAGGCAAGAAGAAGGCCAAGTAAGGGAGAATCTGGAAACTTATGGCTACTGCAGGTCGCGGCAGCGCCGCCAAGAAGGTGCGTCGCAAAGAGAAAAAGAACGTGGTTGCTGGCCACGCCCACATCAAGAGCACCTTCAACAACACCGTCATTTCGATCACCGACCCGAGCGGCAATGTCATCGCCTGGGCCTCGGCCGGCACCGTCGGATTTAAGGGCTCCCGGAAATCCACGCCGTACGCCGCCCAGATGGCCGCTGAGGCCGCCGGCCGGCGCGCGATGGAACACGGCATGAAGCGGGTCGACGTGTTCGTCAAGGGTCCCGGCTCGGGGCGCGAGACCGCCATCCGTTCCCTCGGAGCCATCGGCCTCGAGGTCGGTGCGATCTCCGACGTCACTCCTGTTCCGCACAACGGCTGCCGCCCGCCCAAGCGGCGCCGGGTCTGACCGCCCAGAAGACAAGGACTTAACGAAACATGGCTCGCTATACCGGTCCCATGACCAAGAAGTCGCGTCGGCTGGGTGTTGATCTTGTCGGCGAAGACAAAGCTTTCGAGCGTCGCCCCTATCCTCCCGGCGTACACGGCAAAGGGCGCACCAAGGAGTCGGAGTACTCCTTGCAGCTCCGCGAGAAGCAGAAGGCGCGTTATTCCTATGGCGTGCTGGAGAAGCAGTTCCGTCGCTACTACGAGGAGGCCAACCGGCTGCAAGGCAAGACCGGCGACAACCTGCTCCAGATCTTGGAATCCCGCCTAGACAATGTGGTTTATCGCGCCGGGCTGGCCCGCACGCGTCGGCAGGCCCGTCAGTTCGTCGTACATGGTCATTTCTTCGTCAATGGCCAGAAGGTCAATATTCCCTCCTATCGGGTGACCCCGCACGACGTGATCGACCTCGCCGACAAGGTGAAGGAGCAGACGCCTCACATCATCAATCGTGAGACTCATAGCGAACGCGACGTACCCGGCTGGATGCAGGTATTTCCCGACCGTGGCCGAATCCTGATCCATCAGCTTCCGGTCCGAGAGCAGATCGTGGTGGATGTGGCCGAGCAACTGATCGTTGAGCTCTATTCGAAGTAGCAAGATCATGTGCCCTGAGCTTGTCGAAGGGCACGAGCAGTAAGCCCTGACGTCGGATACGTCAGTGGTGCCGCACTATCAAATAGCGGGTGGTGCGGGGAAGGAAATGAAATGCTGATTGCACAGCGCCCCAGCTTGTCGGAAGAGACAGTCTCCGACAATCGGTCGCGGTTCACCATCGAGCCGTTGGAGCCCGGATTCGGTTACACCCTGGGCAACTCGCTACGGCGTACGCTGTTGTCCTCCATCCCAGGCGCGGCCGTCACGAGCATCAAGATCGACGGCAACCTGCACGAGTTCTCAACCTTGGAGGGCGTCGTCGAAGACGTCACAGAGGTCATTTTGAACCTCAAGGGCCTCGTCGTGTCCTCGGAAGAGGACGAGCCGGTCACCATGTACCTGCGTAAGGCGGGCGGCGGTGAGGTGACTGCAGCAGATATCGCACCTCCTGCCGGTGTGGAGGTCCACAACCCTGACCTGCACATCGCCACCCTCAATGACTCCGGCAGGCTCGACATGGAGCTGGTTGTGGAGCGCGGTCGTGGCTACGTCTCCGCAGTCCAGAACAAGACCGCGGACGCCGAGATCGGCCGTATCCCGGTGGATTCGATTTACTCCCCGGTACTGAAGGTCACTTACAAGGTCGAGGCCACCCGCGTCGAACAGCGCACCGACTTCGACAAGTTGATCTTGGACGTGGAAACTAAGCAGGCGATTCGTCCGCGTGATGCCGTCGCTTCGGCAGGCCGTACGCTGGTCGAGCTCTTCGGCCTGGCTCGCGAGCTGAATGTGGAGGCCGAAGGCATCGAGATCGGCCCGTCGCCAATCGATGAGCAGCTGGCTGCCGACCTTGCCCTGCCGGTGGAGGATCTGAACCTGACCGTACGGTCCTACAACTGCCTCAAGCGGGAGGGCATCCACACCGTCTCCGAGCTGGTGTCACGCAGTGAACAAGATCTGCTGGACATCCGGAACTTCGGCTCCAAGTCGATCGACGAGGTGAAGCTGAAGCTGCATGAGATGGGGTTGTCTCTGAAGGACAGCGCGCCTGGCTTTGATCCGCTGAGCGCGATCAGCCGGTACGACGACCTCGATGAGGACGACGTCGACTTCAGCGAGACCGAACAGTACTAGCGGCGACTGATCACCAACTGGAGAACTGACATGCCTACACCCACCAAAGGCGCCCGCGTAGGCGGAAGTCCCGCACATCAGCGGCTGATCTTGGCCAATCTGGCAAGTCAGCTGTTCGAACATGGGCGGATTGTGACCACTGAGGCCAAAGCGAAGCGGTTGCGCCCGCTGGCGGAGAAGTTGATCACCAAGGCGAAGCGCGGGGACATCCACTCTCGTCGTCTGGTGCTCAGCACCGTCCGGGACAAGGGTGTAGTGCACACGCTCTTCACTGAGATCGCGCCCAGCTTGGCCGATCGTGACGGTGGCTACACCCGGATCACCAAGGTTGGTCCGCGCAAGGGAGACAACGCTCCCATGGCGCTGATCGAGCTCGTTCGCGAGTCTGTCGAGGAGAGCCGGAAGGCCAGCGCCAAGGGCACAGCGCCGGCGAAGAAGACTCCTGCCAAGAAGGCGGCCGCGAAGTCGACTGCCACCGCCGCAGCCCCGGCCGGCTCGGTAACGCCAGCTGCTCCGGAAGCTGTTGCTGAGGCTGCACCGGAAGGTGAGTCGTCGGCAGCCGCGCCGAGTCCTGCCGAGAAGCTTGTGGACGATACGAACGAGCTCGAAGAGGCGACTGGCGGACAGGCGCAGCCGAGCGATGACACTTCCGCCGAGGAGGCTGCATCGGCCGAGGAATCGGAAGCCGACACCGAACCTGACGCCAAGGTCTAACGGGTTAAAACTGAAACGGCGCTCCCTATGGGGGCGCCGTTTTTGCATTGCAAGGTCGGCTGGAGAAGCCTGAAGGCAAAATTCCGACCAGTGCCGGGTTTTCGACCGGCGATAGGGCCGTCGTAGGTCGAGATGCCGGCATTGGTCGGAAATTCGTCTGTACGGAGAGGGAGAATCGCCAGCATGCTGCTGAGCCGACTCGCCGAGACCCGGAAGGCGCTTGCCAGCACCCGCTCACGAAACGCCAAGCGAGACCTCATTGCTGACGTCCTGCGTGATGCATCTCGCGACGACGTCGAGATTGTCGTCTCATATCTGTCGGGAAGTCTGCGGCAACGGCGTACCGGGGTGGGCTGGAAGTCGTTGCAGTCGATTCCTTCGCCAGCGCAAGAAGCGTCGTTGACCGTCGGCGAAGTCGATGCCGCCTTTTCCCACCTTGCTGGTCTGGGCGGTGCCGGATCCACGGCTGCGCGCGGTGCGGCGGTGAACGCGCTGTTCGCCAGGGCAACGGCCGACGAACAAGATCTACTGGGCGGTCTGGTCTTCGGCGAGCTGCGCCAAGGTGCGATGGAAGCCGCCGTCCAGGAAGGGTTGGCCGCAGCATTCGACGTTCCGGCCGCCGCCATACGCCGGGCGGCCATGTTGATGTCGTCGACCACGGCTGCGGCAGCGTTGCTTCTCACTGGAGGTCTTGAGGCACTTCAGGGGGTAGGCCTTCAGGTCGGGGTGGGAATTCAGCCGATGCTGGCTGCTAGTGCGCCGGATCCGGATGCTGCACTCGACAAGACCGGCGTTCCGGCGCTCGCTGACTACAAGCTCGACGGCGTACGCGTGCAGGTGCATCGCACGGGGGATGAGGTACGGGTCTTCACTCGCAGCCTGGACGACATCACAGCGCGGCTCCCCGAGGTTGTGGAGGTGGCGCGATCACTTCCTCATGATCAACTCGTGCTCGACGGTGAGGTGCTCTCGTTGCGCAACGACGGGCGGCCGGAAGCGTTCCAAGTTGTGGCGTCGCGCACGATGAGCAGCGTGGACGCTGCTGGGTTCGCCCAGACAGGACCGCTCCAGGTTTTCTTCTTCGACCTGCTGCATGTCGACGGCCGCGACCTGCTGGATGCGCCGCTGGTCGAGCGGCTGGAACAGATGCGGCAGCTGTTGCCCGAAACGGTTACCGTCCCGCGACGGATCTGCGCCAGTCCCGCGGAGGCTGCCGAGACCTTCGCCGATGCCGTGAAACATGGCTACGAGGGCGTCGTGATCAAAAACCTCAGTGCCCCGTACGCCGCCGGCCGTCGCGACGCAGCCTGGGTCAAGGTAAAGCCGCGGCATACCTTCGACCTGATCGTCACAGCCGCCGAGTGGGGGCACGGTCGCCGTCAGGGCTGGCTGTCCAATCTTCACCTCGCCGCGCCTGATCCGGCCTCGGGCGAGTTGATCATGCTCGGCAAGACGTTCAAGGGCCTCACTGATGAGCTGCTGACGTGGCAGACCTCCCGATTTCTCGATCTTGAGGTCCGGCGTACGGCAAGCACGGTCTATGTCGAGCCATCGACGGTCGTGGAGGTCGCCTGCGATGGACTCCAGGTGTCGACGCGGTACCCGGGCGGCGTCGCGTTGCGGTTCGCTCGGGTGCTGCGCTATCGGCCGGACAAGTCGCCCGCAGAGGCTGACACCATCGAGACGGTAAAGGCGCTGAGCCCGATCATCGACGAGCCGTGACCGGCCCTTATAGGGCGCGCGTGTCCGGAAACTGTCGGCAGACTGCAACTAAATCCGCCGCGGAGATGCAATCTGTCGGCAGTTGCCGAGCGAGGCAATCAAAGCGGCTTCCGACCCGCGATCCGCGCTGAGCGAGCAAAAGCGCGCGAGGCAATCAAAATGGACAAACCCGCGAGCTTGGCAACGCGCACCTGCAAGGGGCCCAAATCAGGGCCTGAAAGGCAGAAAGCATGTTGGCCGGGCGGACAACTCCGGCGCTCGCGGGTTCGGGTGTCGGCTGTGGATTAGCCGGCCGCGTACGACCAGTTCTTCACAGTCGGGATGCGGCTAGCTGGCCGTCACCTCACATGTCCAACAGTCATTCATCCCTCGGACCACCTCCTTTCCCGTGTCCCACCAAGGTATGCGCGCTCATGGGTCCGGTCAACGGAGTTTGCAGAATGTGGTCGCGAGCATAGCTTCGAACGTGCTATGAAGCATCGATGACTTTGGCCCGGCTCACCGATGTATTGACTCCGGCCGCTGCCTCCAGGGCAGGGCTGGGAGCGTTCAATGTCTTCAGCATCGAGCACGCAGAAGCCTTTACCGCTGCAGCTGAAGCCGCCGGTACGCCGGTCGTGCTGCAGATCTCGCAGAACGCGGTGCGCTACCACAAAGCCCTGGCGCCGATCGGACTGGCCACGCTAACGCTGGCTCACAGCACGGCCGTCCCCGTCGTCGTACACCTGGACCACGCCACTGAGACAAACCTGGTCACAGAAGCCGTCGGATTGGGCTTTGGCTCGGTGATGTTCGACGGATCCACGATGCCGTATGAGGACAACGTCGCCGCCACTGCAGCCGTGGTGCGGCATTGCCACGACGCCGGACTGGACGTCGAGGCCGAGCTTGGCGAAATCGGCGGCAAGGAGGGTGTCCACGCGGCCGGCGCGCGAACCAAACCCGACGAGGCCCGGGCATTTGTCGAGGCCACGGGTGTCGACGCGCTGGGCGTCGCTGTTGGCACGTCTCATGCCATGACGGAACGTAGCGTCGCTCTTGATCTCGAGCTGATCAGTGCGCTTCACGCCGCAGTGCCGGTGCCGCTGGTATTGCATGGCTCGTCCGGTGTCCCGGATGAGGAACTGGTTCGAGCAGTCGACGCCGGCATGACCAAAATCAACATCGCAACGCATCTCAATCGGATCTTTACCGAATCGATTCGAGGGACGCTGGGCGCAAATCAGGACATGGTGGACAGCCGGCGATATCTTGGCCCAGCACGTGACGCCCTCGCCGCTGAGGCGGAACGATTACTGCGCTTGCTGAGCCGTGACTTGTCAGAACATCGCTGACCTAGACGTTCTGCGTTCTGACAAGTCGGCATGACGATGCAGAATGTCTGCGTGAGCGACCTGATCGACACCACTGAGATGTACTTGCGCACCATCTATGAGCTCGAGGAGGAAGGAATTGTGCCTCTCCGGGCCCGGATCGCAGAGCGTCTGCATCAAAGTGGACCAACTGTGTCGCAGACCGTTGCGCGGATGGAGCGCGACAACCTGGTTCATGTCCTCGGTGATCGCCATCTCCAGCTCACGGCGGAGGGACGCGTCCGGGCAACGCGCGTCATGCGAAAGCATCGACTCGCGGAGCGACTACTTATTGATGTCATCGGACTCGACTGGGAGAAAGTGCACGATGAGGCGTGTCGCTGGGAACACGTGATCTCCGAAGATGTGGAACGCAGACTCGTCGATCTGCTGCACACGCCAACCCTCTCCCCGTACGGCAACCCGATCCCTGGGCTGGACGAGCTAGGAGTCACCACGGCGACCGAGACGTTCCGTGACGGCAATGAGCAATTGCACGACGTGGTAAGCAATTCGGGCTCCCCGATCACGGTTGTCATCGAGCGGATGAGTGAGGAGATTCAGAAGGACGTCGAGATGATGGGTACCCTGCGGCAGGCTGGCATCCAACCAGGTGCCAAGGTGCGCGTCGAGGCAGGGGGACTGGGGATCAGACTGACGGTCGACGGTTTGCCCAGCTGCGAGATCGACCGCGAGGCATCCACCCATCTGTTCGTGTCCCGCGTCTGACGCCACCGCGAGGAGCTTCGCGGTGAGCAACGATGGCGTGAACTGGCGGAAGTATCTCGCCGACTTTCATCGAGATCGAGCCGGGATCGCCGAGGCCGTGCTGTCGCGAGCGCACGCCGGTGACCACTCGCCCTATCGGTGGCTGGCCAGAGCAGTGTCGGCAACGGCGACCACCGTAGTGGACCTTGCCTGCGGATCAGGTCCAATGTCGCGTGAGCTGGCTCAGCCGGGCCGTACGGTCGTTGGTCTGGACGTGTCTGAGCACGAACTGGCGTTAGCCGCCGAGCGGGGGCCTGGGCCATGGGTCAGGGCTGATGCACTGCGGTTGCCATTCAAAGACCAAAGTGTCGATGTCGTTACCAGCTCGATGGGGTTGGTAGTGGTGCAGCCGCTGAGCCAAGTGATCTCCGAAGTTGCCCGTATATTGCGCCCCGGTGGCGTGCTTGCCGCGATCGCGCCAGCAATCCGACCGCTCGCGCCGAGTGATCTCAGGGTGCTGACTCGGATCAACGGACGCTTGCGGACCAAGCCCCAGTTTCCTGGACCGGTGGAGCTGACCGGGTTTGCCAAGACGCTGACAGTGCACGGCATGCGGGCCGTCGAGGATGCCCGTGAGCGCTATCGATTCAGCATTCGCTCCCGCGCCGACGCGGAGTTGGTAATGTCCGCGCTCTACCTTCCGAACACCCGATGGTCGCGAGTAGAGGGGGCGATCGAGTATCTGGAAGTCGCCGCCAAGAAGCGCGGGGTCGTCGATGTCGCCATCCCGATGCGCCGCCTGGTGGCCATCAAGTGATGGGTACGGAGTGGGTATGGAATAGCCGTACGGCGTGTGCGGTTGACACAGTGGCTGCCTTGAAGCCCGCAGTCAGCAGCCGATCCCCAACGAGGAGCAAATGAATGACAACGATTAACATCACCGCGGAGAACTTCGAGGAAACCATCACCGACAACGACATCGTCCTGGTGGATTTTTGGGCGGACTGGTGCGGGCCCTGCAAGCGGTTCGGGCCTATCTATGAGAAGGCCTCGGAGGAGTACGACGGAATCGTCTTCGCCAAGTTGGACACCGACGCAAACTACGAGCTGACCAGCCAGCTGGGCATCGAGGGCATTCCTACCTTGATGGCATTCCGGGAGGGTGTGCTGGTTTTCAATCAAGCTGGAGCCTTGCCAGGGCACGCCTTAAAGCAGGTTGTGGACGCCGTCCAGGGCCTGGATATGGAAGAGGTCCACGCTGAAGTGGCCAAGCTCAGGGCTGAGCACGAGCAGACTCACGAACACAGCGAACAGTCATAGTTTTCAGGCCGCGTAGGCGTTTATCGTGTCGACGAACGCCGACGCGGCCTTTGCTACGTCTAGATCAATAGCCACCCCGATGTGCGGCCAGGGATTCGCAGCGACTCCTCGACCGAGGATTGAGTGACCGCGCTTAGCGCCTGTCAGCTCGATGCGTACGGGCAGCTCTTGGGTGACGAAGAGCTCGGGGTTGGTCAGGAGCACTAAGGCGCCTGCGTCGCCAAGCAGGCCTACCCTGTGCTGATTTGGCCCGCTGTGGCCGGTGCGTCTCTGGAGCAGCTCTCCGGCCAGCCGGATTGCTGGATGATCATGGGTGCGAAATCGATCGATGTAGTGCTGCTCGATCATGAGTCGCTCGAACATGTCAAGCCCATACATGTGAGTGGGAATCGCTGATTCGATCAGGTACGCCGCTGCTTCAGGATCCTGCCAGACATTGAACTCGGCGGTACGCCCGTTAACAGCGCCTCCCATGAAGATGATCATTTCAACCTGTGCCGCTATGTCTGGGTGCTCCTTCAATAGCAGCGCCAGGTTTGTTTTGGGCGCCAAGGTCACCAGGGTCACGGGCCGCGCGGAGTCCATGATCAGCTGATGTAGCAGCTCAACGGCCGTCAGGGGTGATCGCCGTCGCGGCGTATCAGGCAAGTGGATTCCAGCCAGCCCGTCGGGACCGTGAGAGGAGCTCTTCCGCCGCAAGGGCTCGACGAGGGGCTCCGCGGCACCGGCGGCGACGGGGATGTCTCCCGCGCCGGTGGCATCGAGGACCTTACAAGTGTTGATCATCACTTGGTCGAGCGGCACATTGCCCGCGACGCAGCTAATCCCACGTAGCTCAAGGTCTGGGTGACCTATCGCATAGATGATTGCCAAAGCGTCGTCGGTGCCGGTATCGACATCCATGACGATCGGCTTCAGCACACGGGACATGCTTGCAGAACCGATGCGGTTGGCCTGTCGAGACGCCTTAACGGCGGCCGCTCGTCATGTCGCCGCGAACGCCAGGCGGGCTCGATGGGGAGTTCTTTCGCGACAACTTGCGCCACACCCAACTCGATGGAATGTGCTGAGCGAACAGCACGTATGCCGCAGTCGAGTCGACTACCAGGGTGCTCTCAAGTTCTCGCCTCTCTGAGCCGTGCCCGGCGAACAACAGCTCATCGTCGGGGGCCAGCACCTTCTCGCCGTCGGGGGTGAGTACGGCTTCGCCATCGCGGAGCAGCAGCAGCGGCACCACCCGGAGTCGCCGCTCCCGATCCTCGGGACTTCGCAGCAGGTCCCCTAGGACTACCCGGCCTTCGGTAAGCCGTGCCCCGAGAGCCGGTGCCTGATCGCGATCCAGCTTGACCTTCCAGAGGGCGGGCAGCTCCCGACCGCAGTTCTGCCGCAGCCGCTGGATGAGATCAGCCGCCCACTGGTCGCCTTGCGCCGGCATCTCCTGGATGAAGCGCCACAGCATCGGCGTGCTGACCTGCGCATACACCTCGTGTGCAACTACCTCGGTCGGCACTAAGAGCGCGTCCAACTGCATGGCCTGGAACAGGGCTGCACTGGTCGGCTGGTTCTGTCGTGCGACGAGAAACAATTGCGGGTTAATACGCCGTGCGGCGGCAAGCATGGAGAGGTTCGTGGTGTCGTTGTCGGTGCCGGCTACCAGTCCGACGGCGCTCCGGAGGTCGGCCTGGCCCAGCACCTCCGGATCTGAGGCGTCCCCGATGATCACTCCGCCCTCGGACGCACCCAGTTCGGCCGGTTCGATGATGGTGACGGCGAGGTCCGCGGCCCGCAGATCCGCAGTGATTTCCCGACCGAAGCGGCCGTACCCACAGATCACCCATCGGCCATGGGTGGGCGGACGGCCACGCTCGGGCAGTCGCGCGCCGGGGCCGGCCTCAAGCCAGGTAAGGAGCTGGTAGGCCGCCGGCGCGTTCATCGCGAGCTGCAAATGCTCGCCGAATCGGTCGAATGGATTGACCACCGCCGGCGTACCAAAGGCCCGCATCCGCTCTGCGATCGTGGCCGAGATGGTCCGCGAGACGACGGGCAGGTCAGGACGCACCAGCGCCGCTGTCATCGTGACGGCGAGATTAGCTTCGTCGTCGTTGGTGAGCGCGAGCACGCCGGCGCAAAAGGGATGCTCGAGACCTGCTGCGCTCAGGTGTTGCGGATTGGCGGCGTCTGCAACAAGGCCAGGAATGTCAGCGTGGTAAGAACCAAGATCGAGGGCGTCGACCCGGTCCGAAGACTCGTCGATTACCACCAGCTGCTGCCCGAGTGCGTCGAAGGCCTTTGCCAAGAGCTCGCCAGCGCGTCCGTAACCGACCATCAATAAGAAAGGCTCCCGGAGCCGCGTCACCTTCCCGGTGAATCGCCGTAGCGCCAGCGCGTGCCGGAACGACCGGTCCTGGACAAGCGTCAGCAATGAGCCGATCGCGTACGCCCAGCCGATGACCGAGAGGTAGATCGAGAAGGTGACCCAGAGCCGCTGCGCCGGTGTGAACGGCCACGGCAGCTCACCGAACCCGATCGTGGTCGCCGTGTAGCTGATGAAGTAGAACGCCTCGAAGAGGTTGATGCGCGCCGGCTGGCCCGCCGGATCGATGCCCGGGATTAGGGTGAGACCGACCACGCTTACCGAGAAGATCACAATGAGGATGATCAGCGGCGCCCGCATGCGGCGCATGATCAAGAAAATGGTCGAGGATGCCTGGCTTGACGACTCGATATGTACGCGCGACGGGCCGCGCCTATCAGACTCGCGGCGGCTGAACAGTTGAGCCCAGAAGATCAACAGCGGATTGCTCACAGTGCACCACCTTCATCCGCGGTGGAAGGTGACGGTCTCGATCACGAGCAGCACCACCGAGACTAGATTCGCCAACAGCGCGCCGCCGGACAGGGACACCATGCTGGCAGTGGACATCACGTTGATGCCTTCCGCGGAAATCTCTTTGGCCCAGATCCAGACGACGCCTGCCGCGACAAGCTGCAGGTCCGCTACCAAGCTGGTGGCCAGGTGCACGGCGCCGATCTGAGTCCGATCACCGAACTTCAACACAGTGGCAATCAGGCTGACGACGAGCGCCGCAAACAGCTCGTAGATGTTGTGCACATCCGGGTTGGCGATGTCACCAAGGAAGAACCCGAAGTTGAGCGTTGCCGCGAGCAGCACGAAGAAGCCGAAGATGACTTTTTCGAGATTCATGCCCCTCCTTGCCGGTCGAGGCGCCGGTGCTTGGGTCGCCGATGTTGGGAAGTGATCAAACTGTCTCATGCCGAGCCGGGACGATGACGCCAAGCGGTCACCCGCACTGTCAGCATCGTCCTAGGTGGTGATTCAGGAACCGGTTTCTGGGAACCCGATGACGGGGTAGGTCTGGCGCATACGCGCTGTTATGTTGAACTGCGCCTTGAAGTCTGAGGTGGTTGCTTCGCCTATCCGGCTTGGTGGTGCGAGGTCGATGAGCGCCGCGATCGCGGCAGGAAACTCCGGCGCCCCCCACATCGACTGCCCTACCGACTACGGGAAAGATCCAGCGATCCATGATCGACGATGTTGGATCAAGATCATGGCAATCGCCGCGAATACCTTGGCTTCGTTGGCGCATAGCCGGTCGACTGTACGGTGCCCGTTGCGGGAAGCGGTCGACTCCGAGAAGCTCCCCGATTATGATCATCATCTTTCTGTACGAGGTGTCCGTGGCGACCGCGATCCCATGTTTGCGTCTGGGCGTTCAGCGTCTGTGTGTGCCAGCTGGTCCTTTTTATGTGCATCGATCGAGGCGCCTCACCAACTCAGCGGTGTTGAGTCAGCTCAGTTCTTCCGCTGATGCTTGGGTTGCTTCGTCGACTCTCGAGCGGCGCCGGAGCAGCGCGATGCCCATGCTGAGCACGAAGACGAAGCGCGCGGGTGGTAAGGATGGCTACCGCGTAACTACCACGCCCCAGCCGAGGAAGTTGCCGGCAGCGTTGATCACAGGGCGATAGCGGCGAAGGTGTCGGCAGTGGCCGCCAGCGCGGAGGCGCTCATCGTCTGATTCCTTCCATTCCGGGGTCAAGGTAGAACTTGCATCGTGGCGACGGTGAGTCTCGCTCCGTAAAATACTGTGTCTCCAATGACTAAGGGCCGACGACGGATGGATAGGAGCCCCTGATGTCGGTACCGAACAGTGCGGATCGACGGCCGGCACCCTATTCCAAACTCAGACGTCTGGTTGCTAGCCATCCGGTGGTGGCCTTCCTCGTGTTGACCTTCGGGTTCGGATGGATCAGCCTGATCCCCATACTGCTGGCGGAGAATGGGTTCGGCGTCCTGCCGATCGAGCTGCCACTGACCGTGGTCCAATCGCTTGCCACCATCGTGGGGCTGGCCCTTCCGGCCTTCCTGATCACCGCGGCCACGGGTGGCAAGGAAGGCGTGCGAGATCTCCTTAGGCGGTTGCTGCGGTGGCGGGTCGGACTCCATTGGTACCTCTTTGTGCTCTTCGGCCTTCCCCTGGGCGTCTTGCTCTCGGCGATCGTTTTGCACGGCGCAGCACCGCTCGGAGCGCTCGCGCGGAACTGGGCCTTGCTGTTCACCACGTTCTTGCCGGGCGTCATCGTGCCCTTCCTGCATACCAACTTGTGGGAGGAGCTGGGATGGACGGGTTTCTTGCAATCAACGCTGCAAGACAGGCGCGGGCCCTTGCTTGCAAGCCTGATAGTGGTTCCGTTCTTCGCGCTGTTCCACGTGCCGGCACGGTTTGTCGCCGGCTGGATCGTTGACGATCACACACCGCTCGGCCAGATCCCCAGTGTTGCATTCGAGTACTTCGTCTTGACGGCGGTCATCGCCGTGTTCTTCCGGGTCCTCATCATGTGGATCTACAACGGTTCCGGGCAGAGCGTGATCATCGTTGGGCTCTTCCACAGCGCCTTCAACATGACCATTGGGAAGCAGGTAATGCCTGAACTCCTGAACCTCCCCGCGTCCCAGACCTCACTGATGTGCTTAGGGGTGCTTGCGGTGCTCGCAGTGGCGGTCGTCGTGCTCACACGGGGGCGTCTCGCCTACAAGGAGCGACCGGCCGGGGCGGTGGGAACAGCGGCTCAACCGAGGGTGCATTGACCACCATCTAAACGCTGCTGTGATAGGGCCAGCCAGTGCATTACATCGACCCCTCCGGTAACGGCTCTCGTTGTGCGACTGATCACCCGATTGCCCAAGCCCTTCCTTGTGCTCGTTGAGTAGAGGGGTTTCGACGTGCGAACCATACTGATGATCATCTCGAGGTGGCGAGAGGGCTCTGCCGCGCCTGGCCGACGCGACCAAATAGCTCGGTGCCGACGGCGGCAACGAGCGATATATCAGCAGGATTGCGCGCCCAACGATCTTCGCGAATTTCGAGGACGTGCTGGCCGCCGGTTGTCCGGCACAGCTCAGCGACGGAGTGTGGGGTAGGGCTTGCCGACGGTGTCACGGGCAGGATGGGCGGCACCGGCGTGGGGCCGGGCGAAGGCGCGCAGCAGCGTCTTGGTGATGTGCTCGACCAGCGTTTGGGTGCGTGTGCCATTCCGACCGGCCAGCGCCTTGACCCAACCCATGGTTCCGGTGTTGAACACCCCGGCGCCGGACTTGGTGGAGTAATAGGTGGCGTCGGCGTAGCGGAATTTGCCGCATTGAATGGGAGAGTGCAGCACCACGTCGAGCGGCCGCGGCACCGGATGCCGGGGCTGAACTGCGTCGAATTCTGGTCCCAGCGCGCCCGGTAGCCGGTCGCCGCGCCGCAGCTTGGTGCCAATGAGCAGCCAGCTCGAAGCGTCGGCGACGACCAGATCGCCAATGCCGGGGAAGCAGGCATAGGACGCACCCAAGAGCCTGCCTGGCGGGTCAGCGGCTGGGGGTGAGGGCCAGTTCGCGGTCGTTTGGCGTGGGTGTCGGCGTGAGACCGGGTCCTCGGCCGGATCCTTGTAGTTGACTTCGAGCCGATTCGGGCCGATGGCGGTGGACTGCAGCCGGATGCGCCGGTAGACAGCGTTGGCGCCGAGAAAGGCCAAGTTGGTGCCCCGGTGTCGTGCCGCGGTCAACGCCCGGCGCATCGCCACCGAGTAATACTCGTCGTGACCCATCGAAATCAACCCGGCAGCGCCATCTAGCAGGTGCGGATCCCGATGCAAATCAACATCATCGGCGTAGGCGAGCGGGAGTTTAAGCCGTTCGGCGAGCGCGACAACCGGCAGCATCCGAGTCAGAAACTCCGCAGCTCCCAACCCCTCCGCGTAAGGACGGTCAAAACTGACTGCACGGGCGCGATTGGCTGCGTCCCCCTTGCCCTGCGGCCCCCAGTAGAGATTGCGGCCGCCCCAGTCGTTATAGGCCTGCCAGGTGGTGTCGGGTGTAAGCAGCACCAGCCTTCCTTTGGTGCTCGGCGAACGTACGGTCAGTGGAACGTAGGACGAACCACCCCTGGCGTCCAGGCGGAACAGATAGGCGCCCGGCCGCCAATCCGTCGTCGGCACCTTGAGTGAGAGATGCCAGGGAGCGAACGGGGTGTGTGTCGCACCTGACGTACGCGGGCCCACCTGACGCCGGCCCTTCTGCCAGCCGCTGCGCCAAACCCGGGCGCCCCTGTCGCCGCCGTACCAGCCCATGCGGTAGGCGGTGACCCGCCATCGCCGGGACCGAGTAGACACATAAAACGACACCGGCTGGCCCGGCGCGACGCTGGCGCGGCTGGCGAAGCCTTCCACCGCGGGAACTCGGCGCGACTTCCACGGCTCCCCGAATGCCGCGTCGCGGCGGGAAATGCGCCAACTCTTGGTAGGTGACTCGATGACTCTCGGTGTCGGGGGACCGTTGGTCACAGCGGCCCCCGGCGGCTCGGGGGTCGGGGGCAGCGAGGAGGCAGTGTTAGACGATGTCGGCGGCGTCAAGGGCGCGGAGGCGGAACACGCCGCTGTAACCACCAAGGTCACCACGGCCAGCAGGCTTCCCAGTCCCCGACTGAAGTCCACCCCCGGGATACTAGATTGTCAACGCGAACTCAGCCAGGCAGCGGCGCACCCTACCTGCATATAACCCCAGGGCCGATGAATCGAAGCCAATGAGCACCAAAACCGGGCAGTCGATCAAACGGCCGGAAAGACGACCAGTGGCGCAGCCAACTAACCATCGCATACCTAGCCAAGATCACCACCAGTCGGCGGGGCCGACAGCCAAGACGCGTCGGCCACAGTCGCGGTACGACCCATACGTTTTCGAGTGATTGGGCGTCACGACGGGCAAGATGCGCGCCGCCCTCTGAGCAGGTTCGGGGTCAGGACGGTTCCTCGGCAGATACCGCTACACCGCCCTCGACTGCGACGATGCGATGGTCCTCGGCGTGGGTGAGTTCTGTGCGGAGGAACAGGTCGTCGGTCGGCAGGTGCAGGTCGAAGCGAGCGAAGGCCGCCAGGTGGAGGTCGCCGGAGTGGGCGGCGAGGTCGAGCACGTGTCCGCCGATGCTGCGATCCTCGCTTAGGAAGTGGAGGTGGAGGCCCGCGACCGCGATGCCCTGATAGATCGCCGGCGTCCAGAATCCGACCACCGTGCCGCGGATGTCGCGCGCCACCGTCTCGACCTGGTGATTCGTCACCTCGGCGAGCCGCGGGAACGGATGATGCTGACGAGGCGTGACCCGCACGCGGACCTCCGACAGCCGCCCGTCGAAGCGCACGGCGTGGAAAAGGTTCCGGCTCGTGAGCCCACCCTCGACGGATGCCGCGAAGCCCGCGAAGTCCTGCTCGCCCAAGCCGACTCGCGGGACCTCAGGAAATTGGCACACGATCGCGAACGGGAGGATGTCGTCGTCGTCCATCGCCAGCGGCGGACCATCAAGCGTGCACTCGATCGCCTCACCGTCTACGATGACGACCTCGCCGCCGAGGTGGTCGACGCAGCCAAGCCCGAGGTCCCCGATCGAGCGCGCTTCGGCGACGCGCAGACCCGACTCGTAGGCGCCAGCGAGCAGCGCGTCGAGCACAGCGAACTGCGTCACGGCGGCGCCTGGCAGGGGAGACGGAGTCATCACGGTTGAGGGTACCGGCGCTCGCGAGCCGCCGCCCACCTCCGGAGTACGCGGGCAAAGGAACAGTCCTAACGCTCCTCTATTGGCTGGCCTGCCTGAGCGGGCCAGCGTCTCACATATTCCGCCCGGCGACCGATCCCCAGAGCTGAACGCCACACTGGGTCGTCTGCAGTCCCATGTGTCCCCCGGGTTGGCCAAACTTGTCGCGCTAAGTGGATCTCACAGCGGAGGATGAGAGGGGGCTTCATCCGGTGAACCGGGATCTGACCGATCCCCGCTCGCGGTGAGAGCGTGCCACTACGCTGCTCATGTGGTCGTTGGCGAGCACGTACCACACGACTGTGCAAAACATGGCATGAAGGAAGATGCCAGCGCTGATTTAGAGGCCGGCCCCCATAGCTCAGGGGATAGAGCAAAGGTTTCCTAAACCTTGTGTCGTAGGTTCGAATCCTACTGGGGGCGCCAATGCGTCTGGGCTAGTCAGATTGTGGTTGAACCCATTTCGCAGCGCCGCGACGACGATCAACGACCTCAAAGAGGCAGAGCTATGGACGTACCAATCCGACTTCAGCTCTACTCGGTGCGGCAGTCACTGGCGAGTGACCCCTGGGCGACACTTGGCAAGATCGCCGAGATCGGATTCACCCGCCTGGAGGCCGCCAACCACAATGCACGCAACGATCCTGGCGTCGGATTCGGCGTCGATTCCACCCAATTGCGCAATCAGCTCGACGCACTTGGCGTGTCCATCGTGGGCTGCCACATCAACTCGCTCCAACTCGACATTTTGCCTCGGGCGCTGGACTACCAGGCCGAGCTTGGCAATACCCAGATCGGCTGTGACATCGAGTTCTACCCTTACGGCGACCTGGACTTCGTGCTGCGGCGCTGCGCGGTCTTCGACGAAGTTGGCGAACTCGCCCGTCATCGGAGAATGCGGTTCTACTATCACAACCACTTCCAAGAGTTCCAGCGGATCGGCGACGACTACGTCTATGACCTGATCCTGGCCAACACCGACCCGGAGCTGGTCTACCTCCAACTCGACACCTATTGGATGTACCGCGGTGGGCAGGACCCAAACGAGTGGGTGCGCCGCTTCTCTCATCGAGTCATCCCTCCTGCACCAAAAGGACTTTCCGGCGGACGCACCGCAGGCCTCTCAAATCTGTTTGACGATGTCGTGTCACCGACGGAGAACATCGACGATGCGCTCTTCACGAACCGCAAAGACCCCCGGTGCTTCACTGAGATCGGCACGGGCGTCCTGCCGATCCAAGACCTCCTCGACGCGGCGTCGAAGCTGCCCAAGCTCGACTACCTGTTCCTCGGAACAGGACCACACCGCCCTGCCGGAGATCGAGTCGATCCGACGCAGCAACGACGCATTTTCCGCCAAGTTCACCGGCATTTCCTGGCCTTGAGCCAGGCAGCGATCCTCCGCCGGGCCGACACTTAGCCTCAGCGTCGAGAGCTGGTGCACACTGAGCTGGTGGCTGGTGCGACGTCCTTCAGCGTGGTCACCGCGCTGAGCCATGTCGGACTCGTCCGGGACCACAACGAAGACAGCCTTGTCATCGGCCAATGGACCTTATGTGCCGCAGAAAGCGATGCGCCCCAAACCCTTGGCTTTCCGACTACCAGTCCACTTGTGGTGGCAGTTGCGGACGGTCTCGGCGGACATCCCGGCGGTGATATTGCAAGTTCACTGGTGGTTCGCGAGCTGGCGCGCACCGGACCAACACTCGACAGTGAAGAGAGCCTTCGGGACGTTCTGAATGCCTGCAACAGGGCTCTTTACGATATCGCCGCAGATCAGCCGATGCTGATGGCAATGGGCACGACGGTCGCGGGTGTGCTGATCACCTCTGATCAACTACTTACATTCAATGTTGGAGACAGTCGGGTTTACCTGCATGGACCCGACGGACTCCAACAAGTCAGCGTCGACGACAGGCCACCGCTTGCTCCTGATCAAGAGCACACCGCGATCGTCACGCAAACACTCGGTGGCGGACTCGCGTACGCCGACGTCGAGCCACATGTCTCGGCATTTCCGCTGTCCACCGACCTGCGCTGGCTTGTCTGCAGTGATGGACTCTCCGACCTGGTAGGCGACGAAGCCCTAAGTGATCTACTTAAGGAGTCCGAGGACAGTCGAGCCGCGTTCGAGCTATGGAACGCAGCGATCGAGGCCGGCGGCACCGACAACATCACTCTGGCCCTTGTCCGCATCACCGGCTGATAGGGCCCAGGAACAACCTGGAGGTGACGGAATGCAGGCACGACTACTTGAGTTCGGATCCATCGAGGTCGAGGGTCGTACGTACCAAAACGACATCGTCATCGACGCGGGCCGAGTGCGGAAACGGAAGAAGAAGCCTTCGAAGCCATTCCGCAACGAGTTCGGCCATACTCCGCTGTCCGCTGATGAGGACCTTCCGTGGGGCGGAGGCCGTCTGATCATCGGCACCGGAGCCCACGGCTCGCTACCGATCATGCCCCAAGTCCTCGACGAGGCTCAGCGTCGGGAGGTGGATCTCACCGCAGTTCCCACAGAGGAGGCTTGTCAGCTGATTTCGAGGCTCGACAGTCGTGAAGTGCACGCGATACTGCATGTCACCTGTTGATGCCACGCTGGAATGATCCGGGAAATGATGGGATCGTCGCGCACATGAAGTGTGTTGTGTATTCCCGCACCGGTGACCCGTCGGTTCTTCGGCTTGTTGATCGCGAGGTGGCTGAACCCGGTCCTGGCGAGGTTCGGGTCCGGGTTGTCGTCTCTGGTGTCAATCCCACCGACTGGAAGTCGCGCCTTGGCTCTGGCGATGGCGCCGCGCCGCCGTTCCCTGAGGTAACCCCCAACCAAGATGGTGCTGGCGTGGTCGACGCAGTGGGGGAGCAGGTCGAGAATCTTGCCGTCGGCGATCGCGTCTGGGTCTATCTCGCGGGACACCAGCGCCCCACAGGTACCGCCCAGGAGTACACGAACCTTCCCGCGTCCCGGGTCGTCCGACTGCCCGACGGTACGAGCTTCGACATCGGTGCCAGCATCGGCGTACCGGCCATGACCGCTCATCGCGCCCTGACCGTGTCGGAGGACGGACCGAAGCGGCTGAATCCGGGTGCTCTCACCGGCAAGATCGTGCTGGTGGCCGGTGGCGCGGGTGCGGTGGGTCACGCCGCCATTCAGCTTGCCCGCTGGGCGGGTGCCACTGTCATTACAACGATCTCCAGCCCGGCTAAAGCGGCGCTCGCGACAGCAGCTGGCGCTCACCACGTGATCAACTACCGTGACGAGGACACGCTCACCGCCATCAAAGAAGTCGCACCTGACGGTGTCGACTTGGTGGTCGAGGTCGCCATCTCGGCCAATGCCCAGCTCAACCTTGGTGTGGTCAAGCCGCGTGCATCAATTGCAATTTACGCCAACGACGGCGGCAGCGAGTTCGGACTCAACGTCAGACAGAACATGATCAAGAACGTGCGGTACCAATTCGTTCTGCTCTACACCGTCGGCGAAGCGGCCCTCACGGCGGCTGTGGAAGACATCACCCACGCGCTCATCGACGGAGCGCTACCGGTGGGCGAGGATGCCGGCCTGCCGCTGCACCGCTTTCCCCTGGAGAGCACAGCAGATGCGCATCAGGCCGTCGAGGACGATGCAGTCGGCAAGGTACTCATCGACCTGTCCTAGCGGATTACCACCTGACGATGTGACCGTCGCGTCCCCACTGGACGATCGCCACCGCAAGCTGAACTACTGCGGACGCCTCTTCCTTCGTAGCCGGTGGTTCGGGTGTGGATGGCCCGTCACGGTTCGGATCTGGCCATATGAGACCGAGCATCTGGACGAGCGGATCGATCGTGTAGTCCCGAGCTTGACCTCGGACCTGCAGCCGCCATTGTCCGGTCTTGAGCTCATCAATGATCTGAGAGAGCGACGCTGTCGGGTTGTCCGGGCATACCACCTTTCCGAGGCTGGCCTCGAGTGCCTTGATCGAGTGATGCCATGCCGAAGCCGGGCGGGGCTTCCAGCCGTATGCACCAGTCCATGCCAAGGCAAGATGATCACTTGCGCGATCAGTGATTGCCGTGGCCGCGCTGAAGGCCTCCATCGAGGTCGGGTCGACTCTGCGCTGCAGGCCCCTCTCGGTCGCTTGCCATACGGAACCGCCATATGCGAGCAGAATCTCCAGCTCGTTCCACATCTTCTGCATGCGTGTGGGAACTTGCAGCGTGTAGTGGATGACGTCCAATAGACGTTCGTCGTCGTCGTCAGTCCAAGCGAGGATGCCAATAAGCATCCCGTAGCCGTCAGTACCGCGAAGGTCGATACGAAGGAGCGCGGCGAGGCGCTCAAGACCGGCCTCATCCATCTCAGGCGCCAAAGCATCTGGCCTGATTGTGTAGACGTTCTCAAGCCACCGCGTGAGCGGACCGCGAAGATTGTCCGGTATTCCCTCGTACTGTCCCTCTAGAGCCGGGCGTCCCTCACGCGGCTTCACCAGGGTTGTCACTCATGCCCCCCTTAGCTCCGGTGGTGACCACCAGATGGTGGTTAAGGGTACGCGTCGACGGAGCTGCAGGAGTCCGAAAAAATCATCCGCGTGCTGGACCAATTTCCTTGCAGAATTAGGCCGCCGGAAGGCCTATTTATTCACAAGCCAGACGCCATCTCACCCCAGATGTCCTCCAAGTAGCGGTCGGCGTCCCGAAGTCCTTTGAGCCAGTCGTCAGCTGAGGCATCCGACCCGTTGCTCTTGGCGCGGAAGACATCCATCAGGGCCGCGCGTACGCCGGGCGCCATGGTGTTGGCGTTGCCGCACACATAAATCACCGCACCGTTTTCGATCAAGTCCCAAACGTGATCTTGCTCGCGCTCGATGAGGTGCTGGACGAACGTTCGTGGCTGACCAGGCTCACGCGAGAACGCCACCTGTAGGTCGGTGATACCTGCGGCCTCGAACGCCCTCAGCTCGTCGGCGTAGAGCATGTCGTGGTCAGCGTTCCGACAGCCATAGAAGAGGATCGACTTGCCAACGGGAACCCCCTTTTCCGCCAGGGCGGCGCGCTCCTGCAGGAAACCGCGGAAAGGTGCCATACCGGTGCCCGCGCCGACCATGATCATCGCAATGTGCGGGTTGGCTGGCGGGCGGAAGGGGATAGTCGGCTTGCGAACAAAGGCGAACTGCGTGCTGTTCTCCATGCTGCTTGCAAGGTGATTGGACGCAACTCCGTTGAAATATCCGTCGCCGCTGCGCGCGGGTCCATGGAGCACACCGACTGTGAGATCGCAGGTGCTCGTAACGGCCGGAGAAGAGGAGATCGAGTAGTAGCGCGGCCGCATCGGCGGCAACAACTCCACGTAGACGTTGAACGGCAGGTCGATGCTGGGAAACTCGTCCAACAGCTCCAGCACCGACCTCCGAGGCGTGGCCACTTTGTCGCGATAGGCCGCCCGGCCGGCATCGTCGAGTTTGGACATGGCCGTCAGCTCGGCTGCTTGATCAGGATCACTCGCGTAACGGGCGAGCACAGCAAGATCATTACGGCTTGCCACGTCCTGCAACTCGACACAGGCTCCCAGGATGCCGAGCAGCGGCGCGGATTCTCCCAGCGGAAGATGGGTGTACGTGCCACCGCCCGTCGGGTTGATGGTGACATAGGTCCCGGCATCGAGACCGAACCGAGCCATCACTCGCCTGATCAGCTCGACGTTGTTGCGCGGCAGGACACCGAGATGATCACCGGTCTGGTACTCCATTCCGGCCGGCAACTCGAGCTCGATATGACGGGCTGACCTCGAGTCACCATCGGATTGGCCGTTTTGGAGTAGCTCGCGGTTGGCTACCACAAGCGACGGATGAGCACGATAGGACATGACGACAGGGTTCGTCGTTTGCTTGTTCTCCATGGTTAGGCTCAGTCGCGGCTCAGCAGTGGACGCAGTGGTCGACTCGGCTGCGAGTCCGAGGCCATCGGTGAGCGATGCCCACAAGCCCTGGTACCACTCCGAAAACTGACCGTCGAAGTCAGAGCGTGCGTCGCCCTCGCCGCGGGCATGTATCCGCCGAGCGCCGTGCGCCTCAAGCTGAGCATCGATCAGTGTCGGCACGGCCTGGTATGTCGAGGCCCAGTCCATGTTGCCGCACCCGAAAACGGAATACGCCAGGCCGGATCCCGCATCGGACGGCGTTGCGGCATCACTGATCCAGCGGCAGAAGCGCTCGGCGTTGTCTGGCGGCTTGCCGTTGTAGGAGGCGCACACCACGATGAGCGCTCCCTCGTGCGGCAGCTCGCCTGTGTGATCATCAAGAGCTCCCAAGGTGACGGCATACCCGCGATCCGAGCCGTCCTGCGCAATGCGGGTGGCAATCCCTTCCGCGGTCCCCAGGTTGGACCCGAACAGCACCAGAAGCGGCGTGTTGTGTCCCTCCCCGGTCCGCTGTGGGCGCGCTTTCGGCTCAGCGGCTTGCCCGTCGGTCGCCGCGGTAGTGATCGTGATCGGTGCGGTTCCGGTAGTTCGACCGGGACGCATCTTGATCTTGATGAACAAGCCCTCGGGCTTGATCGTGAGACCCTCTTTGACCTTCAGCTCATAGTTCAGGTAGTCCACGAACTCGAAGCGTTGCAGCAGCATGCCGAGGACCAGCATCGCTTCCTGCATGGCGAACTGGCGCCCGATGCACGCCCGCTGTCCCGAGCCGAACGGCTTGAATGCATTAGGCGGTATCTGCGACCGGGTCTCAGGGCGGAAGTGGTCTGGGTTGTACTCTTCCGCGTCGGCACCCCAGACGCTCGGGTCGCGGTGCAGCATGATCGTCAGCGCAGTGATCGAGGATCCCTTCGGCATCAAGTACGGCCCAACATTGGCGTCCTCGTATGGGTATCGGGTGAATCCCGCCACCGTAGGCCAGAGCCGCAGCGTTTCGCTCAGGATCTGATTGACGTAGGTGAGGCCCTGCACTTGTTGGTAGGTGGGCAGCACCGAGGTATCGGTGCCCAGCACCCGATCGACCTCTTCCTGCGCGCGGGCGATTACCTCCGGATGCTTGATCAAGAAGCTGATAGTGAAAGAGAGCAGGCCGCTGGTGGTTTCGTGACCGGCAATAAGGAAGGTCTGGCACTGGGCCACGATGTTGTCGTCACTCAGCCGCTCGCCGGTCTTTTTGTCCACCCCCGTCAGCATCCGGCTGAGCAGATCCTTGTGATCTTCGACGTTCCCGGCGCGGCGACGCTCGTCGATGATCTGCTGGACCTCGCCCTCCATGTAGCGGTAGTTCTCGGCCAGCTTCTTCGATGCCCGGCGCCGCAGCTTGGTCTGGATGGGCAGTGCTCGAGCACGGCGTTGACTCTCTCCCAACACGCCGTACATGGCCTCCACGAAGGGATGCATGGTGTCGCGGTAGAAGGAGTTGAAGCGGTAGCCGAAGCCGCACAACGCGATGGTGTCGAGGGTGAGCCGGGTCATGTCGGCGGTGACGTCGACCGGTTCGCCCGGATTCAGCCGCTCCCACTTTTGCATCAACTGCGTCGCGATGTCGTTCATCATCGGCACGTAGTCGCGCATCGCCTGCTGGCTGAAGTTGGGCAGCAAGATGTTGTGGGCCTTGGACCAGTTCGGATCATCGGTGTCGGAGGTGAACAGCCCGGCGCTGCGGCCGAAGCTTCGGACCGCCTTCTGACCGTCACCGACCAGTTTGTCGAATCGCTCGTCGTCGCAGAGGTCGTCGATCATCGCCAGGCCTGAGGCAGCGAAACGATCACCAGCGGGAGTGCGCAATCGGATCATCGGACCGTACCGGCGGGTGAGCTCCATCAGCGTGACGATCGTGCGGTCGGGGGGCACGTCGAACATGTTGCCGACGATCGGCTTGCCCTTCGGGCCGGGAATGTCGTCAATAGTCAGTGGTGTCGTGGTGCGATTTTCGACACTCGGTGATGTGGTCATGCGGTTTGCCTTTCGGATGCTTGCCGTTCGGATGCGGGCGGTTCAGCGGCCCGACCGGCGCGGATGAAGACCACCAGGGCGACGATCACGACCCAAGTGGGAAGAAGGAGCACGACTACCGGATGCAGCGTCACGCTCACCAACAAGAAGATCGCCAGTAGATAACTGACCACGCCTAGCCAGGTGGGCATGATGCCCGCTCCCCGAAGCAGGGTTGTCGTAGTCAGCGCGTACATGCCGGCACCACGGATCGCGTAAACAAAGACCATTCCGTAGCCGACTGCAAGTACGCCACGGACGAAGTCAGCCGACGGCAGCGGCGCGTTCGTCAGATCCTTCAAGAGCGCGACGGAACCGGCCGAGGCCATTCCCCCAAAGAGCAGGACGACGAACAGGACACCGGAGACCAGCTGCAAACCGTACGGAATCGCCGATGGCACCGGTGTACGTGACTTGATCAGTAACCGAGTGGCGTGAGCATGCCAGAGAAAAATGATGCCGGCGAATGGGACGAGATACAGACCCACCGTGACTAGCAGCGTATTGCTGCCGGCGTAAAAGCTGGTGATCTCATCATCAGATGCCGACAGTCTGGGCGTTCTATAGATCAAGACCAAGGAGACCACCAACAGCGCTGCAAACAGGATGCCCGTCAGGCTCGTCAGCCGGGCGAGCCGCGCCGTGTCCGATGCTGCGATCCGACGTCGGCTCAGGCGACGACCTGCGCCCGCTTTGGTTTGAGGCCCAGCATCGGGAGGCCCAGCATCCGGAGGCCCGGCATCGGGAGTCAGGGCCTGGTTTTCCGTGATCGGCGGCTCGGCCATTGTGGTCAGCCGCCTCCCCAGATGTCTTCCAAGAACCTGCCCTCGGCACGTAGTCCGGCCAGCCAGTTGTTGCCGTCCGTCCCGATAGTGCTGCCTGCGCCGGAGTTCATCCGGAACACTTGGATGAGTGCGGTGCGGACGCCGGGCGCCATGGTGTTGGCATTGCCGCAGACGTAGACGTTGGCGTGCTTGTTGTCGATGAGGTCCCACACTTCATCGGCGCGCTGCACGATCGCGTCCTGGACGTACCGTCGTTGTGAATTTCCCTCACGGGAGAACACCGCGTCCACCCTGACGACACCGGCAGCCTCGTAGCGCCTCAGCTCATCTTCATAGAGGTAGTCGTCGGAAGAAGTGCGGCAACCGAAGAACAGTAATGAGGTAGCGATGGCAGTCCCTGCTGCCCGCTGCGCCGCACGTTCCTGCAAGAAGCCGCGGAAGGGGGCGAGTCCGGTACCAGCACCGATCATGATCATCGGCAGCTGCGGATCCGGCGGCCGAAAGGCGATCGTTGGCTCGCGTACGAAAGCGAACACCGTGCTGTTCGGGGCGTTCGATTCCAGGTAGGTGGAGCACACGCCACTGAAGTCGCCAAGACCCGAACGGGCCGGTCCACGCAACACACCGGCGGTAATGCTGCACATCTCCGGGCTCACCAGTGGCGATGAGGAAATGGAGTAGTAGCGCGGCCGCAGGGGTGGCAGGCGGTCGAGAAACACCTCGAACGGCATGGCAGAGGCTGGGTAGTCCTCGAGCAGGTCTAGCAACGACCGCCCACGGGCGAGCACCTCGTTCCGGAACCTCGTCTGAGATGCATCGTCGTCACCGACGAGGGCCTCGAGCAATGAGCGTTGACCAAGATCACTGGTGTAGCGAGCCATAACTTCGATGTCACTGCGGGTTGCCGGATCCTGCAGTTCGACGCAACTGCCCAGGACGCCGAGGAGCGGGGCCGGCTCGTCGGTGGGTAGATGAGTGTGGCTGCCACGGTTCGGGATGATCGTGAGGTAGGAGCCGGCGTCCAGACCGAAGCGCAGCATGACGCGGCGGATGATGTTGATGTTGTTGCGCGGCAGCACTCCAAGGTGATCGCCGGCCTTGTATTGCACGCCAGACGGCAGGGCGACTTCAAGATGCCGAGTCGAGCGGTCAGCTCCTGCGCCCAGCAGCTCACGGTTGTCGCGTACGACCGCCGCCTGTGCGTGGTATGACATGATCACCGGGTTGGTGACCTGCCGGTTCGTTACCGTGATCGATAGCCTCGGCTGACTCTCATCCAACTCGTGAGGCGCATCAACACCGAGAGCGGTGGCAATGTCTTTCCACAGCGTGTCGTGCCAGTTCCGGTACGCGGCATCGAAGTCTCCGCGTACGTCGCCGGCACCGCGAGGATGGACGCGCTTGGCACCGTGTTGTTCCAGGCCGGCATCGAGTTCAGTGGGTACCGCCTGATACGTCGTTGCCCACTCGGTGTTTCCGCAGCCGAAGACGGTGTACGACAAGTCGGTAAAAGCCTCCGGTCCCGGCTTGTCGACCCAATGGTGAAACTTGACGGCATTATCTGGAGGCAAGCCGTTATAGGACGAGCAGACAATGACCGCCGCTTTCGCCGGCAGCTGCTCGACGTAATCGTCTAGGGAGCCGACGGTCACGTCGTAGCCACGCTCGGTTCCCTCCTGTGCAAGCCGAGTCGCAATGCCCTCCGCGGTCCCGAGGTTCGACCCGAATAGCACGGCCAGCGGCGTATGGTGCGCATCGCCGACGGCTGCTTCGGGCTTGGTCTGAGCTGTTGCAGAGACAGCGACCGGTTCCGCTTTATCGATCGGCCGATCTGCCCGGCGCCTCACTTGAATGTGGAAATCGGCGGGCTTGACGGTCAGAGTCACCTTGGTGTGCAGCCGATACGTCGGGTCCTTGATCAATTCGAATCGCTGCAGCAGCATGCCCAGCACCAGCACGGCCTCCTGCAGGGCAAATTGCCGACCGATACAGGCCCGTTGGCCGGTGCCGAACGGCTTGTACGCATTCGGCGGGATGGCGCTCATCCGCTCCGGCGCAGTGTGGTCGGGATTGAACTCGTCGGCGTCCTCGCCCCAGATGGATGTGTCACGGTGCAACATCGGGGACAGCACCATCATCCCTAGGTCCTCCGGGATCGCATAGCGACCGCCACCGATAACGGTGTCCTCCTTCGCATGACGCCTGAATCCCGCGGCCGTTGGCCACAGCCGCAGCGCCTCATCGAGGACCTGGCGTACGTAAGTCAGCTCATGCAGTTGATCGAAGGTCGGCTGCAAGGTGCCGCCGAGTACCCGATCAACTTCCTCACGCGCTCGCTCGAGGTATTCCGGATGCTCGAGCAGGAAGTAGATAGCGAATGACAGCAGTCCGCTGGTGGTCTCGTGGCCGGCGACCAAGAACGTGATGCACTGTGCGCGGACGTTGTCGTCCGGCAGGGTCAGCCCGCTTTGTTTATCGATCCCAGTGATCATCCGGCCGAGCAGGTCGGTGTTGTCCGCGGCATCACCCATAGCTCGGCGTTTGCGGATCAGATCATCCACCAAGTTGGCCATAAAGGCCTGGTCCTCTTCGAACTGGCGCTGCGCAGTGATCTTGAGCCGGGTTTGAATCGGCATCTGCCGCTGGCGCGATTGCGTCTCGTCGAGCACTCTGACCATCGCCTGCACGAATGGGTGCGGCGTGTCGCGATAGAACGAGTTGAACCGGTACCCGAAACCGCACAACGCGATCGTGTCGAGAGTCAGCCGAGTCATGTCGGCCGGCACATCGATCTCTTCACCAGGATTGAGCCGATCCCACTTGTTCATCAGCTGATCTGCGATGTCGATCATGGCCGGCATGTAGTCCCGCATCGCCTGCATGCTGAAGGGCGCCATCAATATTCCGTGCGCGCGGGCCCACATGGGGTCATCGGTGTGGGCCGTAAAGAGTCCCGCATCAACTGGGCCTTCGGCCAAGATCGACAAGCCCGCGGTGATCACTTTGTCGAAGCGAGCGTCGTCGCAGATCTCCGAAACCAGGTCGACGCCCGACACCACTGCTGAGATGCCCTTCGGCGTGGTCAGCTTGAAGATCGGCCCGTACTCCCGGGCAAGGGACATCAAGCTCTCGATCGGCTGCGTCAGATCGATGGCCCGAACGCTGCCGATAAATGGCAGTCCAGGGGGACCAGGGAAGTCTTCTGGTACAAGCGGCTCGCTCATGAGGCCCCAATCGTTGATCTTGCTCTCCCTCTTTTTGACGAGCTCACGCGACGTGCGCTGCCCGTCAGCGCGCCTCCGTCAGTCTCAGGGCGCGCTGGCCCCCGTGAGCGTAGAGTCACACGCCACGTGCTGGTTGGGCATCACCCGGCCGGGGTGAATGTGAGAGCTACCGGATGAGGTCTTGGACCGCGCGCATCTGATCCGTCAGCGAGTCCATGACACGTTGGGCGTCCGGCAACTGATAGTTGGTGGTTGCCGGCTGATAGCGGAACTGCCAGCTGATCGTGTTGTTGAAGATCAGTACATAAACGGCCAGCTTGGTGCCGTCATTCGTGGTCAGCACGTACGCCATCTGAGGTGGCGCATCCCTATCGACCGCCGGTGGCGTGATGCTGAGAATCCCCCGACTCGCCGGCCGAGCATGCACCTGCACAGGAACGTCGCGGCAGTTATCCACTACTGCGATCAGCCGGTGGTATTCCCGCTCAGCGCTTGCAACATCGCCAAATCGATAGGTGAAGAGTGATACCGCTGACCGATCGAGTTCCCAGAAAGTGCCAACCCCGTCGACCGCTTCTCGCGGTGGTCGATTCAGCACAGTGGCTTCGAACAATGGCTCGCAGGCGGCAGGAAGGATATAACCTTCCGCTTCGCTGATTCGGCGAGGATTGATGACCGAGGCGTCATTAGTTCCGTCGTGGCGCACCATGCCGGCGTACACGCCCTGTAAGTCGGAAAGAGAGAACAGCGGCGCCGGCGTTGGCCAGAATCTCCACAGCAGGAGGCCGGCCAGCAGCGCAAGTCCCACAGCGACGAGGAGGAACTTGCTGCGCCGCGAGAGCCGGCCCGCTTCGCTTAATCCGACAGTCAGGACGTCGGGTTGAGACTGCGGTGACGCGGTCGTCACAGCTCCGATCGTAGCCAGGCGATGTAGGCGCCGCCGATTGAAGCGTGGGGTTGTCCGGCAATGTAGGCGCCCGCCGTTGACGTAATGGATACCGCCGATGATGTAGGAGGCCACCCGCTGTCCGCCTGACATCGGTGTACAGCTTTGGCTTAGGACTGACGACAAGAGTCCCTCCGTCCGGGCAGTCTGGGCCGGGGAATCTCTCGTCGGAGCGAGCACGATGGGATGCGGCGAGATGATCAAGTTGAAAAGGACCGCCTCACCGGCACCCACCGGCCGCGTTAGCTGAGAAAGTCCTTCTTAGCAACGAGTTGCGCCGCCTGTTGACAGATCCCCTGAGAGATAGTGCCGCTCTTTACTCTGAGCGCTCAAGATGCCACGATCGACCACAACAATATGGATACGTGCAAGGTCCCCGTTGATTCTGGGTATACGACGTGATGGGTTTTCACCTGGGATCTTGCTGAGAGCGAGGCGAGGCAGTGATGCGGATCGCCGCTGTGACGCGGACTCTGATGGCTCGCCGCTCGACGGATGCAATCATCCTCAGCCATCTAGGTCACGTCCACGTTGATCGAGGCTCCAAGCGACCCCGCAGACCGGTGGCTTACGCCTGGTTGCCACTCACTCGAGGAAGGAAAGAATGAACG
>Ga0075425_100000774_pt1 | contig 30398 bp, 28 predicted proteins | sample SoiMethybrSBSTD4_FD_75300 | JGI IMG/M metagenome (GOLD analysis project Ga0075425, IMG submission 75300) | Bulk soil microbial communities from a Populus tree surrounding site in Tennessee, USA - Soil MetaG P. TD hybrid SBSTD4 | ecosystem: Environmental > Terrestrial > Soil > Tree plantation... | reverse complement strand
CACCGCCTTGTCGAGGGGGCCGGCGTCGTGGGTGTGCTGCGCTGCGGCAATGACCCGCGCGCCATCGGCCTGCGCGCCGATATGGACGCGCTGCCTATCCACGAGCAGTCAGGGACTAGCTACAAAAGCGGCACGGCGGGCGTAATGCACGCCTGCGGTCACGACGGACACACGACCATGCTGCTCGGCGCTGCCCGCTATCTTGCGGAAACCCGCCGGTTCAGTGGCACCGTCAATTTCATATTTCAGCCAGGGGAAGAGGGCATGGGTGGGGCGCTTGCCATGCTGGCGGATGGCCTCTTGCATCGTTTTCCCTCGGACGCGCTCTACGGTTTGCACAATCGCCCGGGCGTGCCTGTGGGACATTTCTCGATCACGCCGGGCAGAGCCATGGCGGGTGGGGCCTTTTTCGACATTACCGTGGAGGGCCGTGGCGCCCATGGAGCCTGGCCCGACGCGGCCATCGATCCGGTGATAACCTGCTGCCACATCGGTGCTGCCCTGCAGACCGTCGTTGCTCGCAACCTGTCGCCCTCCGATATGGGCGTGCTCAGCGTGACCAAAATTCACAGCGGAGATGCCTACAATGTCATTCCCGAACGGGCCTCCATGGGGGGCACGGCGCGCGCGATGAAGCGCGAAACGCTCGGGGTCATTGAGGCAGGGTTGAAGCGGGTAGCCACCGGCATTGCCGCGGGCTTGGGAGCAAAGGTTGAAATCGACTACCGCCTTATCTTTGCTCCCCTCATCAACGCGCCCGAGCCGACGCGGGCCATCATCGATACGGCGGCCGAGCTCGTCGGGGAAGAGAACGTTGAGCGCAACAAGCCGCCGGCGTCCGCCTCAGAAGATTTCGCTTTCATGCTCGAAAAGGTTCCAGGTGCCTACATCAACCTCGGCAACGGCCAAACGAGCGCGCCCGTGCACAACGATCGCTACGACTTCAATGATGCGGCACTCCCCTTCGGCGCCGCCCTGTTTGCCAGGCTTGTCGAACGCACGCTCGCAAGCGAGCCAGGTCCAACCTAAACGCGCTGGCCAGGCTCTGGTACAAGTGACGTGCACCGCCGCGCGCGAGCGGGCCGGCGCGCCTTCCTGTGAGCTGAAAAAGCCACGGACATGCCGCCGAGCGGGCCTGCCAGCCCCACATCGTGGTCCCGCAGGTCGGCAATTCCGGCCTAGGTTTGCCGCGGGCTGCCGCGAGCGATGCTGCGGCGGGCGATCTCGGTTATGCCCGCCCAGTCGCGCGCCCGCACCTTGTCGTTCGGCGCCAACCAGGATCCGCCTATGGCGACCACACCAGGCGTGCTGAGCCAATCCCCGAGATTTGCTTCATCGATGCCACCCGTGGGGCAGAACCGCAGCATCGGGAACGGTCCACGCAGCGCTTTAACGGCCGCAATACCGCCGGCCGGAACGGCAGGAAAGAATTTTATCGTTTCCCAGCCATGCTCGAGCGCGAGAAGGACCTCTGAGGCTGTCGCGGCACCGGGCAGGAAGGGCAGTTTCGCCGCCTCGCACGCCGCGTAGATTTGGCGGGTGGTACCGGGTGACACGCCGAACTGGGCGCCGAGGTCGACAGCGTGGCGTACATCGTCCGCCGAGCGGATCGTTCCCACGCCCACAATGGCTTGCGGTACCTCGCGCACGATCTGCCGAATGGCCTCGCTTGCCGCGGCGGTGCGCAAGGTCACCTCCAGGGCCGTCACGCCGCCCGCCACCAGCGCTTGCGCCAGCGGCACGGCGGTGCTCGCCTCCTCGATGGCTATGACCGGGATCAACCAGTTCTTCGCTAGAATTGCGGCGAGCCGCTCACCTGGCAACATCAGCTCATATCCCCTTTGTGCGGGCCGCCCTTGAGGCCGATTGCCGCCAGCTCGCTACCCGGCCAGGCAGCGCGTGGCATGATTGCGCCGCGATGTTGGACGACCGCCCCTGCCAGTGCGTGCCCCGCGCGCGCCGCCGTTGCCGGGCCTAAGCCTGCAAAGCGTGCACTGAGATAGGCGGCCGCAAAGCTGTCCCCCGCTGCCGTCGTATCGACCACGGCCGGCACGCTTGCGGCCGCGATCTCGAGCGTCCTTCCCTCGCACGTGATGCGGCAGGCCGGGTAGTCCAGCTTCAAGACGATCTCGGCGCCCCGAGCTTGCCGATCCAATACCCGCTGCCCGTCGGATCCGAACAGCAAACTCAAATCCTCGACGGAGGCGAACACGATGTCGGCCATGCCCAACACGGTCGCATAGGCGGCCATTGCCAGGTCCCGATCAGGCCAGCCGCGTGGACGAAAGTTGGTGTCGAACACGATTTTGCTGCCGGCATTGCGGGCCTGCGTCAGAGCGTCAACCAACACGGCTCGACCCGCATCGTCGTAAAGCGAAAGCGAAATGCCGGAGAGGTAGATGTGTCCATAGCGAAGCAGGCCCAGGCAAAGGGATGGAGTTTGTGGCAAGCGGAAGAGGTCGCGTGCGGGGGCTCGATCGCGCCAGTAGGAAAACCGACGCTCGCCCCGCTCGTCGGTCTGGATGAAATAGAGCCCGGGTAATCGGCCCTCCAGGCGCAGCACCGAAGCCGTCCCGACGCCTTCGGCTTGCCATGCCGCCTGCATTTCCTCGCTCCAGGGATCATCCCCAAGCGCGGTGATGTAATCGACAGGCACGCCGAGGCGCGCAAGATAGACCGCGGTATTCAAGGTGTCGCCTCCGAAGGCACGCGTGATGCGGCCGTCCGGATGTTCGCTGAGCTCGAGCATGCATTCCCCGATCGCCGCCAGAGGTCTCATGCCACGCTTCCCTTCTGCCGCTGGCGAGGTCGCTTCGGCGCTGGCGAGCTCAAGTGCCGCCAGCTCGCCATGGGACCACCCCCTTATTCGGCAGGCGCGGCAGAATTTAACGCTGCAGTCCCGCCGCTGGTCCCCATCACCGGCCTGCACAGGCATAGGAGGGCCGCATCGCCTCGGCAAGGGCGTTCCTGGGGCGACTTCCAGCCTCGCAAGGCCGGGCGCCCCGCCCGCTGCGGGCACGACGGCCCCGAGCGTGCCCGGCGCACTTCGCCGCCTCCTGCACGGAACAGAAGCCTGAGCATCGCCGTTATTTGGTCGATCGCGCCCGATCAAGGAGCCACTTCGATGCACACTTGGATAGCTGCCCTCCTCTTGACCGTCGCGCCGTTTGGCCATGCAACCACAGCCCTGGCACAGGCGGGGGATCAAGGTACGGAATTGGCGTTTATGCCGCGAACCCTGAACGTGACCTTGCTCAACGAAGGCGGCAAGTATGTTGCGATCGATCTCAAACATATTCCCCAAGGGGGAACCTGCCGCATGGATAAGGACGCAACCATCGCCAGAATGGGTCCCGGCACCAGTCCGGGAACGACGCGCGTCCGTTACGTTGCGCCACAGGTGAACCCCGGGGGATGCCCGTTCCTAACGGCGTTTGATCTCAGTGATGAGGATTATGCCACCGCGCGCGGCAAGTTCGTGCAAATGAAAGAGGAAGCGACAAAAAAGGTCGAGGAGCTGAAGAAGGACCTTGGCGACAAGTGGGACGAGATCACGGGAAAGAAGAGTTGAGGGCTCCCAGCCGCCCACCCGCGGCCGTGGCGAGCGCGCCCGCGCTCGGGGCAGAAGGCAGCACAGCCGGCGGGATGGCGCTGGTGCCGCGTTGCTCCCGCGCGTAGAGAAAGTGACGGGCCGCGAGAATGGCTTGCCGCGCCTAAGCACCAAGCTCAAGGCCAGGTATCCGCTGCAAGTGAAGGCATCACGCATCGCCGGGCGTGGAGTCTTCGCCGTCAAGGACATTCCCTGGGGTCGGAAGATCATTCGCTACCAAGGCGCGGTGATCGACGACACGGAGGCAGCAAAGCGCGTGGCGCAGGGCGCGACCGCCATCATGGACCTCGGCGCCGGGCGCAACCTCGATGGATTTGATGGCGGCAATGGAGCCGCATGGATCAATCACAGTCGACGCCGGCCGAATTGTTTTCTGCTGCGGGAGGACGATGAAATTTGGATCGTCGCGGGCGTTGAAGGCATCTCAGCTGGCGACGAACTCACTTATGATTATGGAAGCGAATATTATCCACGCAGGAAAGGGCGGTAGACGGCTGGGTGAACACTAGCCTGCGCGGGTGCCGCTTCGTTGCATAGAGGGCCCCATGGATGTTCTTGCGTGGCTTTGGTGGGTGATATCGACGGTTCTTGGTGTCGTCCTCGCCCTGATTTGGTTCTTGGTGAGCGGTTGGGTTTCCACGCTCCTACAGATCGCCTGCTTGGTGATCGTCGTCTATTTCCTGAAATATGGCTGGCAGCGGGCGCCGGCGGAGATTTGGCGCAGGACACGATCCTTTGCTCAGTTCTTTCTAGGTTGGATCCGCGCGCGCGAGCCGGCGCCAGTACCCCAGGAGGCGTCCGTGCGCGTTGTGAAGAGCAAGGAATTCGGTGATATCAATATTTCGACGCTCCTCTCGCTTATGATGTTGGCAGGGCTACTTCTGGCTTCACGTCTCGAGGGTCTTGCACAATGATCTCGTGGCTCAAGTGGTCAGCGGCGCGCGCGCCGATCCTGCCGGTCGCCTGGGTCCTCGCCCATGCTACGGTGCTGTTGTGGAAGGCGCTCGATCCGCGCTATATCGACGAAGCAGACTGGATCGTCGACACCATACTGAAACCGCTGCATCCGCTCGGCGTGTCGCTGGTGTCCTTCGTCATGCCGCCATTGCGGACCCTGGTCAGCAACATGCCCCCGACCCATCTCGATGCCGATAAAGTGCTGTATGGCTTCCTGGTGCCCATCTATATGGGGATCATCATCGGCTTCTTTCGCATGCTGCGCTGGCTGGTGGCGCCCGCTCCGCGCTTTTAAGGGTTGCCGGCGCTTTCGACCCTGGGCGCGCTGTGCCAGGCCTGCGCGCGCCCAGCGCGCGGTCGGCATGCCTTTAGCGCGGTCGCGGACCCTATCGGTTTGGTCCGGGGGAGACGACGGCGCCATCGTTAGGACAAACGAGCCTGTGCAAATCCCATCGGCATCGCGCAGGCTAGGCTGCCCATGGCGGCGCCAGGGCCGACCCGGTGCTAGGCGCTAGCCATAAGCGAATTACCATCGTTCCAGCGGGGAAGCGCCGACACGGCCGAGCCGGGGCGCTTGTAAGGGGATGCGCAGTCGCTGCTCTGATCGCACAGCCGGCTTTTTCGTCTGCCACGAATGGCTCAGCCCTCGAACGCTTCCTCGCAGTGTCGCGGCCGCCTTCGGGGACGGACGCGCGCCGCGGCCGCGGGCGGCGAGCCTGTTCGCCCTGGCGCTCGTCACGGTTGTGGCCGGCGCCGGCGCAGCGCTGGGGCAACCGGTGCCGGCGTCGGTTCGCTGCGCGGGTGGGAACAGCATATCCTCTGCTGGCCAGATCGGCGGCTGCACGATCTTGATCCATTCGGGGCGCGAAAACGCGCAAGGCCTCGCCAAAGCATTTTCGCACCGCGGAACCGCGTATTTTGCCAAGGGCGATTACCGGCGCGCCATTCAAGACTACAGTCAAGTCATCAACCTCGACCCCAGCAACGCAACGGCCTTTGACAACCGCTGCTGGACCCGCGCGACGCTGGGGCTCCTCGGCGAAGCTTTGCAGGATTGCGATCAATCCCTGAAATTACGCCCCAACCATGCCGCGACACTGTCAACGCGCGGCTTTGCCTATTTGAAGTCCGGCAATCTTGATGCCGCCATCGCCGACTACAACGCCGCCTTGGCCATCGCGCCGCAGAATGCCTATGCCCTCTATGGACGTGGGTTGGCGAAGTTGAAAAAAGCCGATCCCGACGCCAACGAAGATATCAATGCCGCCAACGCCATCAGCAACGATATCGCGCTCGAGTTTGCGCGCTACGGCCTGAAGTAAATTCGCGGTAGCGTGCCGAATGCATTGAGGGGATGCCACGCCCGCAGACATTGCCCCGATCCGCCCGCGCGCGGCCGGGCGCGCGCTCGCCGCCCGCAGCTTATTTTCTCGGTTCCTAAGCGCCACCGCGCGGCAGGCCCTGGCAAGAGCGGCAGCCGCCGAAACGCGTTGAGCCGCGCCGCCACTGGCGGGCGGTGGGGCCTCTGCTGCGGCTTTTCCACAGCCTGGCGCGTCAGCTGAAGCAAAACCGGCTCCTCAGGGCGGTGCAAGGCCTGCCATAATCTCCGCCATAAAGCCCAGTGCAATGGCGTCTTAGCCAACAGCGCTCGTGCAAGGCGACAACGGGCGCACGCGTTCATCGCTCACGTCAACGGTTCGAGGCAAACCCCCGGTGCGCGCACCCCACCTCCTGGGGGTTGTGGACCGAGCCGAAGAAAGAAGCCGTGAGCCATGACGTTCTGCTCAAGGAGAAAGCCATGGAGGCCTTGCTAAGTCACCCGATCAAGCATGGGCGATTGACCATCACTGCGCCGGATGGTGAGCGTCACACCCTTAAGGGCGCCATGAATGGACCGGAGGTGAGCATCAAAGTCACCGACAGCAAAGTGATGCGCCGCATGCTGGTCATTCCCGACCTCTATCTGGGTGAAGCCTATATGGATGGCTCGCTCGTCATTGAGGATGGCCGCCTCTACGACGTCCTCGACTTCTTTGCCTTGAATTTGATGCCGCGCCTACACGATCCCAATGCCACGGTTCTGCCCAGCAGCTTTCAAAACAATGTGGTGGGCAAGGCGAAGGACAACGTTGCCTTTCATTACGATCTCAGTCGCCGTTTGTTCGAGTTGTTTCTTGACCGCGATCTGCAATATTCCTGCGCCTACTTCAGAAGTCATGACGACACTCTGGAGCAGGCACAGATCAACAAAAAAAAGCGCATTGCGGCAAAGTTGCTGCTCGAGCCGGGCATGCGTGTGCTCGATATCGGCTCGGGCTTCGGCGGCTTGGCGCTCCATCTCGCGCGTACCCATGGGGTCGATGTCGTTGGACTGACGCTTTCGGAGGAACAGTGGCGTGTCGCGCAGGAGCGCGCCAAGGCGGCAGGACTGGAGCAAAAGATCAGCTTCAAATTACTCGACTACCGTCAGGAAACCGGGCGCTTCGATCGCATCGTCTCGGTTGGCATGTTCGAGCATGTCGGTCGCGCCCATTACGACGAATTCTTCCGCAAGCTCGGCGAGCTGTTGCACGATGACGGCGTTTGCGTGCTGCACTCAATTGGCCGGATGGCGCCTCCGGGCGCGACCTCTCCCTGGCTCATCAAGTATATTTTCCCCGGCGGCTACGTGCCGTCGCTTTCTGAAACGCTGGCGGCCATCGAGCGGACAGGCCTTTGGGTCACCGACCTCGAGGTCTTACGGTTGCACTACGCCGAAACGCTCAAACACTGGCATCGCCGTTTCCAGGACAATCGCGAAAAGGTTCGCGCGCTCTACGACGAGCGCTTCTGCCGCATGTGGGAGTTCTACCTCCAGCTCTGCGAGATCGGCTATCGGCGACTGAACTGGATGAATTTCCAGGCCCAGATCGCCAAACGCGTCAGCAGCGTGCCGCTGACCCGAGCCTATTTGACGGGCTGGAGTGAGGCTGGCTAACGCCTTCCCCACCTTCGCGACGGCATCATCTCGCGCCGCGCGCGGGCGTAAGGTTTAAAGCGCCTTGCCGCCTCAAGCGGCCTCGCCGCGGGCAGCCCCGCCGAACGAAGGCCTCCGCGCGCGTGGCTGAACTCTGGGGCGCGGCTCCCGCGCTTGCGTGCCAATACCCCGGGACATCGCGGGCCAGGCCTTAGCGATAGGCGGCCAGCAAGCCGGTGCCGGGCTGCAGACCCCTGGCGCAGGCCGCCGCCATCTTAGGCTCCAGCTCGGGGACGCGTCGGCGCGGTGTTTTGGCTTTCACACGTCGGATAGGGCGAGCCGGGCTGGGTGCTGGGGCGCCGTTGCCGCCTGCGGCACAGAGCCCGTCGCGAGCTTGGCTGCCAAGCAGCCACAGCCGCCAACACTCAGCGCGTTAGACCGTGCCGGTTGCCCCAGCGAAAGTCGAACCTCGCCTAGGGTAATACCCCTGGTTTCCGCATAGGGATTACCGTCGCGTATTTGAGGGTCGCGCGTGACGCCCTCGCATGCGCGCGGCGGCAGGTATTGAAAAAAAACCACGGTGGTCGCCGCGGACACAAATGCGTCAACGCCGACGGGAAGCGCCAAGCAGAGCGTTATCTCCACGTCGGCCGGCGCGCGACGAGGGCCAAGCCTCGCGCGCGCTGTTGTTGCTGGCGTTCGGCATCCGACCTTCTTGCGGTGCCGGCGAAAGGAGCAAACAAGATGGCTGCGGCCCCGCGACGGTTCCCGATGCGCTGGGCGTGGTTTGCCCTGCTCCTGCTGGGCGTGGGCGTTGCCGGCGCGACCTGGAGCTGGTGGCGCATTGCCCCGCCCGGCGGCACGCCGACGCAGGGCCGCGCCCGCCCCATGGCGCCGCCGGTACACACCGCGATCGTCGAAACCAAGTCATTCCCCGTCGTGCTTAATGGTTTGGGTACGGTGCAGGCCACCAACACGGTCACGGTGCGCTCCCGGGTGGACGGCCAGATCGAGCGTGTCGGTTTCGAAGAAGGCCAGATGGTGAGCGAAGGCCAGCTGCTCGTGCAGATCGATCCTGCCCCCTTCCAGGCGGCGCTCGATCAGGCCGTCGGCAAGCTCGGCCAGGACCAGGCCAGCCTGATCAACGCCAAACAGGACCTGCAGCGCACCTCAATTCTATCCAAACAGGGCAATGCCACCCAGCAGCTTCTCGATCAGCGCACGGCCCAGGTTGCCAGCCTGACGGCACAGGTCGAGGCCGATCAAGCCGCCATTGCCAGCGCCAAAGTTCAGTTGGCCTACACGAGCATTAAATCCCCACTCGGCGGACGCGCCGGTTTCCGGCTGGTCGATCCCGGCAACATCGTGCACGCCAATGATCAAAACGGCATTTTGACCATCACGCAGTTGCAGCCGATCTCGGTCATCTTCACCGCACCCGAACAGGATCTGCCGGCTATCGCCGAGGCGCTCAAGCTAGCTCCGCTGCAGGTCACCGCCTTTAGCTCGGATGGCCACAAGCAGCTCGGCGTTGGCACCCTAAAATTGATCGACAACCAGGTGGATGTCGCCAGCGGCACAATTCGCTTGAAGGCCACCTTCGACAATAACGACGGGGCACTTTGGCCAGGCTTGTCCGTCTCCACACGATTGCTCGTCAAGACCATCAAGGATGTCGTGGTGGTCCCCGACAGCGCCGTGCAGCGAGGACCCGTCGGCCTTTTTGCCTATGTGGTCAGCGCGGACGGCAAGGCCGAGCTCCGCGACCTGAGGGTCGGCCGGATCGAAGATGGACAGGCCTTGGTGGAGAAAGGCCTGTCCGCCGGGGACCGCATCATCACCTCGGGACATTACCGTGTGCAAGCCGGGGGACCGGTTGAGGACCTTGCGGGTCAAGATCGGCAGGCGGCGGACGAGCGTCGTCGGGGCAAGGTCGACGCGCCATGAGCGGCGGCATCTCGACACCCTTCATTCGCTATCCGATCGCCACCTCCCTTGTCATGGTGGGGATCCTGTTTGTCGGCATCGTTGCCTACCAGAACCTGCCGGTGGCACCCCTGCCCAAGGTGGATTTCCCCACCATTCAAGTGTCCGCCCAGCTCCCCGGCGCGAGCGCCGAGACCATGGCCTCATCGGTTGCCCAGCCGCTGGAACGTACGTTCGCGCAAATTCCTGGCGTGACGCAGACCACCTCCGCGAGCGGTCTCGGTGCGACCAGCATAACGGTGCAGTTTGACCTCGACCGCAACATTGACGCCGCTGCCAACGACATTCAGGCCGCTATCAACGCCGCCAGCGGTCAACTGCCGCAAGACCTGCCGTCGCCACCGACCTATCGCAAGGTGAACCCGGCGGATTCACCAATTCTGATCCTGTCGGCAACGTCTCCGACCATGCCGCTGATCGATGTGGACGACAACGCCGACACCAAGCTCGCGCAGCAGATCAGTCAGATCTCCGGGGTTGGGCAAGTGACGATCGGCGGAGAGCAGAAACCGGCCATTCGCATCCAGCTTGATCCAGCCAAACTGGTCGCCAAAAATCTTTCCTTGGAGGATGTGCGCGCCCAACTCGCGATTTCGACGGTGAATTCGCCGAAAGGCAGCATCGACGGGCAACTGCGCAGCTATACGATTTACGCCAATGATCAATTGACGGCCGCCGACGCTTGGAACGACGTCATTGTCGCCTATCGCAATGGCGCGCCCTTGCGCGTGCGCGACATCGGCCGGGCGGTGGCGGGCCCAGAAGATGCCAAGAAGGCAGCCTGGTCCCAGGGCGAGCGCGGCGTGTTTCTGGTCGTATTCAAACAGCCAGGGGCCAACGTGATCGACACGGTCGATCGCATCAAGAGCGAGTTGCCGCGGTTGCGCGCCTCCATGCCGCCCAACCTCAAGGTGGAGATCTTGAGCGATCGCACGCAGACCATTCGCGCCTCCGTCGAGGATGTGCAACTCACACTCCTGCTGACGATCGGCTTAGTCGTCGGCGTCATCTTTGTGTTCCTGCGCACCTTTTGGGCCACCATGATCCCAAGCGTGACCGTTCCGCTTTCGCTGTTCGGCGCCTGCGCGTTCATGTATCTGCTCGGCTACAGCCTCGACAACATCTCGCTCATGGCTCTGACGATCTCGGTGGGCTTCATTGTCGATGATGCCATCGTCATGCTGGAGAACATCGTGCGGCACGTCGAGGCGGGCATGAAGCCCTACGAGGCTGCCATGAAGGGCGCGGGGGAGATCGCTTTCACCATTCTCTCCATCAGCATTTCGCTGGTCGCGGTGTTCATACCCCTATTGCTGCTGGGCGGCATCATCGGCCGCTTGTTCCGTGAATTCGCGGTCACCACCACGATGTGCATTGCCGTCTCGGCCTTCATTGCCCTCACCCTGACGCCAATGATGGCCTCCCGCTTCCTGCGGAGCAAACGGGAGGATCGACACGGCCGCTTTTACGAGTTCACCGAACGCGGCTTCGCCAAAATGCTGCGAGGTTACGAAATCGCGCTCGACGCCGTGCTGCGCCACCAATTCGTGACCTTGTGCGTGTTTCTCGGCACCTTGGCCGTGACGATCTACCTGTTTCTCGCCATCCCCAAGGGTTTCTTTCCGCAGCAGGACGTCGGCATGATCACCGGTATCTCGGAAGCCGGCCAGGATGTCTCGTTCGCGGAGATGATGCGTCGGCAGGAGGCCCTAGGCGAAATCATCCGCCAGGATCCGGCCGTCGCCACCTATGCCATGTCGCTTGGTGTCGGTGGCTCCACCTCGACTTTGAACAATGGTCGCTTTTTCATTTCGCTCAAGCCACGACGCGAACGCGACGTCTCGGCGGGCCAAGTGATCGCCAGACTGCGCCCGCAGTTGGAAAAAGTGGAAGGAGCCAGGCTTTTTCTGCAAGCCTCTCAGGACGTCAATATTGGCGGACGGCTGTCGCGCACCCAATTCCAGTACACGCTGCAGGATGCCAACATCGATGAGCTCAATGCGTGGGCACCAAAGGTGCTCGCCAGGCTGCAGAGCATTCCCGAATTGCGCGATGTCGCCACCGATCAGCAGATGTCCGGCACGTCGCTCTCGCTTAGCATCGATCGCGACCAAGCCGCGCGCTACGGCATCAGCCCTCAGCTGATCGACGACACGCTCTACGACGCCTTCGGCCAGCGCCAGATAGCGCAATACTTCACGCAGCAGAATAGCTACCACGTGGTGATCGAGATTCTTCCCGAGTTGCAGGGCGACGTCGCCTCGCTCGACAAGATCTACCTCAAATCGCCGAGCACCGGGCAACAGGTGCCGCTCGCGACCTTCGCCAAGTGGACCACGCGCGAGACCAAGCCGCTGTCGATCAGTCACCAGGGCCAGTTTCCCGCGGTCACCATCAGCTTCAATCTGGCCCAGGGTGGCTCGCTCGGCACCGCCACCGCCGCCATCCAAAGGGCGGAACGGGAACTCGAAATGCCGGCCTCGCTCATCGGCACCTTTCAAGGCAACGCCCAGGCGTTTCAGGCCTCGCTGCGCACCGTGCCAATGTTGATCGTGGCCGCCTTGTTCGTGGTCTACCTGGTCCTCGGCATTCTCTATGAGAGCTACATTCACCCCCTGACCATTCTCTCGACCCTGCCCTCCGCCGGCGCCGGTGCCATCGCTACTTTGATGCTGTTCGGCTTCGATTTCAGCCTGGTCGCCATGATCGGCGTGATCCTTTTGATTGGCATCGTCAAGAAGAACGGCATCATGATGGTGGACTTCGCCATCACCGCCGAGCGAGACCAACACCTCTCCCCGGTCGAGGCCATTCGCCGCGCCGCCCTGCTTCGCTTCCGTCCCATCATGATGACGACGGCAGCAGCGCTCCTCGGCGGCGTCCCGCTGATGCTTGGCGCCGGCAACGGCGCCGAAATCCGCCAGCCGCTCGGCTATGCCATGGTCGGAGGGTTGCTCGTCAGCCAGGCGCTCACGCTATTCACGACGCCGGTGATCTATATCTACCTCGATCGGCTATCGAACTCGCTTAGCGTTTTTGCCGGACAGGCGCCCGCAGCCGAGGAACCCGTAGAGCGACGAATGGCGGCGGAGTAGCACCCGCGGAGGAGCTCGGGCGCAACGTAGGACCAACAGTGCATGCCCAAGGAGCAGGAACCTGTGAGGGAGGCAGCGCATCGGCTAGCCGCGGGCGCCAAGATCATAGCCTTCGCGCGGCGGCCGAAAGAAGTCACCGATCCATTGCGCCGTCTGGAAGCCGAGGACGACCGCCGCCGGACCCTGCAGAATCTTCTCGCCGCGCTGATAATCCTGTTGCTCATGGTCGCGGGCTTCTGGCTGATCGATCATCTGCGCACCAGCGCCCGCATTGAGGCCTGCCTAGAGGCAGGCCATCGCAACTGTTTGCCCATCCCGGGGATGGAGCGCTAAAGACCCGCCAGCCCCGGCTTTGGCGGCGCTCCCCGTGTTCCCTTTCTTCACCGCGCCACCAGGCTTGACTTCCCACAGCCGTTGGGGAGACGCTTTGGTGGGCCTGCAAGCAAGGTGGTTTTTAAGGCAAGGACTTTCATTCCATGCGGATCGCGGTGATTGGTGCCGGCGGCGTCGGCGGAGCTTTCGGAGCAGCGCTTGCCAAGGCGGGCAACGATGTGACGTTCGTGGCGCGCGGCGCGCACCTGGAGGCCATGCGCAAGCGCGGACTGACCCTATTGAGCCCGCGAGGGGATCTCAAACTCGATCCGGTCCAGGCCACGGATGCAGCGGCTTCCATCGGCGTGGTGGATTTCGTGCTGTTCTGCGTCAAGCTCTGGGACGTGGAGAGCGCCGGTGCCGCGATCCGGCCGATTGTGGGGCCGAACACGGCGGTCATTCCGCTGCAAAATGGCATCGATGCAAGCGAGCGGCTCATCCCAATTCTTGGCAAGGAGGCGGTCATGGGTGGGGTGGCACAGATCAGCGCCACCATAGCCGAGCCCGGCGTGATCCGGCAGACGGGGACCTTTATGCGCCTCGTATTCGGGGAATTGGATGGTCGGCCCAGTGCGCGCGGCGCTGCCTTTCTGGCGCTCTGTGAGGCTGCCAAATTCGAGGCGGTGAACAGCAACACGATCCTCACGGCCCTGTGGGAAAAGTTCATCCTGTTGGCGACAAACAGTTCCGTGGCGGCGCTCACCCGCCTGCCCTTCGGTAAACTGCGCGACGACCCAGAGGTCTTTGCCCTTTTCGAAAAGGGTGTCGCCGAAGTTGCCGCGCTAGGTCGGGCGCGTGGCATCCCCTTGGCGCCGGAGCTGGAAGCCAAGGCCTTGCAGTCAACGCGCAACTTTCCGCCGGACATGCGGCCCTCCATGGCGGTGGACCTCATGCGCGGCAATAGGCTCGAACTGCCTTGGCTCGCCGGTAAGGTCGTGGCGCTCGGGCGCGAATTGGGCGTGCCGACGCCCACCTTTGAGGTGATGTACGCAGCCCTCAAACCCTATGCCCATGGAGCGCCGCGCTAGGGCCCGCCGAAGCGGGCCGCGGCTCAGCCGCTGCCGGCGCCGCCCGCTCCCGCTGTGCCGCCAGGCGGCACGCTCAATTCACTGGCGTTTGCGCCGGCTATCGCCATCGACCAGCAACTGGGAGATCTTGTCGGTAAAGGATTGCGCCTTGTCCTTGTCCTTGTCCTTGCCCTTGCCTTTACCCCGTTCCACCGCTTCGCCGTCTTTGAGCCAGGCCTCGTACTGCTTGCGGTAGAACTCGCGCACGCGCTTCAGGCCCGAAAATTCCGGGGTGGCGGCCGGTTTGCCCGGCGCGCCGGCTTTCTTCGTCCTGTCGACCTCGTGACAGCGGTAGAAACGCTCAAACCAGTCGAATTGCGGATCGGTCGGTGGGATCGAACGCTTCCAACTCCAGAACGCCAGGTTTCGGTTGAAGGCGTCCCGGTTGCAGTAGACCTCCGCATCGACGTTGGCTAACAGCACCGCGCTCCGGAAATTCAGCCATTTCAGGGTGGCGTGATCGCCGTAATCCGTGGCGAGCTGGCCGACTTGATCCTCGTTCAGGAGTTGCGAGCGATCGGCGCGCTTATCTTCGCCGGCTTCGTGCATGCTGAGGAGCTCGAAGGCGGAGAACACCTCCACCATGGGGTAGGCCTCGGCCGTATCGAGGCGCGCCTGGCGCACCCGGTCCATGGTCTCCCACAGCAGATTGACGGCCGTCTCGGCGTCCTTCGGGATCGCGTCGGACGGTCGATCCTTGGGGAAGCCCGCGCGATAGAGCCGGGCCAGTTCGTAGCCGGCGTGGGATTTGCCGCGTGCGAAGGCGCTCTCATAAAGAATGCGGATTTCCTCGGCGCCGCCGTCGGGGCGACCATGCTGCTTGGGTCGGAACGGCAACTTGCCGTCGCGCAATGAATTGGCAAGCTGCATTTGCGCTTCCGTGGAGCCGCCTTCCGCGGCGAGCCGCCAGTAGCGGCCGGCGGCCTCGCGTTGCGCGGCGGGCAGCCCTTCGCCGGAATTCAACATCTCGGCCAGGCGCTCCTGGGAGCGCTGGTCACCGGCCTCGGCCGCGCGCGCGTACCAAATGATGGCGTCGTTGGCGTCTTGCACGGCGAGCCACGGGATCGTGGTATTCGGTTACCCGAAGCAAGATCGAGGGCGGGAGCGGTGGATTCATACTCTCGATCCTAAATTTTGACCTTTGGAATCCACGGATAGGTGCAAAGCGATTTGATGCGGCCAGCCTCGGCGGTGAGGCGTCTCCAAGCCCTGCAGGCCGCATCGACGATAGCTTCGTAGTCGTCATGCAATCGGTGCGATAGAAAGCGCTCCTTGAGGTAGAGCCACACGCGCTCTACCGGATTGAGCTCGGGCGAATACGGTGGCAGCGCCACGAGTGTGATGTTGCCCGGCACGCTGAGCGCACGTGAGTCATGCCAGCCGGCCTGGTCGAGGACCATGACCGCGTGCTCGTTCTTGCCAATCGTCGCAGCAAAGTGGGTTAGGAACTGCTGCATCGCCTCGGTATTGGCGTAGGGCAGGACGAGGGCGAAGCCGTTGTCGGTGCCAGGCTCGATGCAAGCAAAGATGTAGGCGAACGTGAAGCGCTTGTCGCAGAGGCCTGGTGGGCGCTCACCGCGTTTCCACCAAATATGGCAGGTCCGACCCTTCTGACCGATCCGCGCCTCGTCCTGGAAGAATAGGCGGATACGCTTGCCTTTATGTGTATCGGCAATTCTTCTGAGCAGCGCCGGGGCTCTTTTTAAAGGCCGCTTGTGCGGCCGGGTCTTTTTCCGGATGACTCGGCCGGCCCTTTTGTCGCGAAAGCCCCAACTCACGCAGAATGCGCCCCATCGAGGTCACGTGCAGGCTCTTGCCGAACCGCTTCTTGCAAATGCGCACGAGATCCTCGCGCGTGAAAGCCGAAAGACCGCTCGCCTCCGGATCGGGTCCGGCAAACACGATGCGAACGAGTTCGGCCTTCTCCTTGGCCTCGAGCTTCGGCGGGCGCCCGTCACGTGGTAGGTCGGCGAGCCCATCCAGCCCCTGCTCATTGTAACGGATAACCCAGTCGCGCAGCGTTTGGCGATCCATACCTGCCGACTGAGCCGCCTCCTCCCGGCTCATGCCATCGAGCGCGCTGGCAATCGCCAGGATGCGCCGCGCAACGCGGGCATCGCTCTCGCCTTTCGCCAGTTTGCGCAGCACAGTCGGGCTGCGGTCACGCCGGATCGATAGTGCCGACATCCTGCCCTCCATCGAATCAATGGCGGCAGCGAACCACAAACCGGGTGCTGACGGAATCCCGCAACGGACACAGGAGTCAGGAGTTTCAACCGGCGGTATCAGTTGCCGCCGTCGGGCGTTTTCTTTTGGCCGCGCGGGGCTTTCTTGTCGGATTTTTCAGCCGCTGCCGGAGCCTCCTGTGAGCGCCCGGGGGATTTAGGCGTTTGCAGGGAGCGCGTCGACGGTGGATCCGCTTGCCGACTGCGTCCGGGCACGCCTTTGGCACCGGGCCGCCCTTCCTCTTCCCCCTCGCTCATGCCCGGGAGACCGCCTGGCTGGCGCTGCGCCAGGCGCATATGCGGGCGCCAAAGCGGCGCCCCCACCTCGGTTACGGGATCCCGCGGCGCGGCGGACGCTGGGATGAATGGGACGGCGACGCAAGGGAGCAGCGAAAGTAGAAACAGTGCGGAACGCATGGACACCTCTTGATCACGAGACCGGCGCTAGGCTCATCACTTCGGACAACACTGCGGGCCGCGGCTCACCACGCGCCGCTCACGTTGCGTGCGCACGATTCGGCCCTTTTCGTAGATGGGAACGTCGACCTCCACCTGGCAGTCGCAGGCCTCGGGCCCGCCGGCATCCGGGGTACTGAGCCGGGGCGGCGGGGGCGGCGGCACGACCTGCACCGGTGCCGCCGGCGAAGGCAGGCTCGGCACTTGCTGTGGAGCGGGCGCGGGCAGCGGCATCGGCGCCGCCCCCGGCAAGCCGCCGGGAACCGGCGCCGGGTTCAAACGCTGCGCCAAGCGCGTGCCAAGCTCGCCGCTGAGCGCGGGTTGCGGCGCCGCCATGAGCCACACTGAGGCGGCCGCGCAAGCGAAGAGGAGGCCGAGGCCGATCGCGCGAGGCATCATGCGTTCCCCTCCCATTGCGAGCGCGCCCATTCGAGCGCACGCCGCAGCTGCGTGCCCGCCGTCACCCCGGCAATCCAAGCCACCGCGGCAAGCGTGAAGGGCAGCATCAGCCGCAGAAATCGGAACATCACAAGATCGAGGGCGATGACAAGGAAGCTTGCAACGCGCCAATTGAGAAAGTCGAAGCCTCGCGTCTGGAACCGGGTCCCGAGCACGAGGGCGAGCGCGGCGAGCAGGCCCAAGAAGATCTGCGCGCTGGCGCGGTCGAGTTCGGCATAAGATCGGTTGCCGTCGACCAGTTCTGCCGCCATTTGCGCATGAATATCGACGCCGCTCATGCCCTCACCGGTACGCAAGGACAGCGGCGTGAAATGCCGATCGAGCGAGAAAAGCTTGCCGCCGATGATGATGATGCGATCCTTTGCCAGCGCGCTTCTTTGTTCAGGCCCGGCGCCGAGAAAGGTATGTGCGGGAATTTCTTCGAAGATGCCCTTGCCGTCCACGGGTGGCAGCAGCCAGGAAATGCGCTCCGGCGGCGCGCCTCCCGTCCAGCCGGCTGCCCGCGCCAGCACCGTGGAGAAGCTCTCCGGATGGTGGGCCTGGCGCGGAGCGCGCGCACGATAGCGCACGACGTGATCGGCCTCGGGCGCCAGGTCGATGTAGCCGGCCGCGGCACCGGTGTTGGCGATAAACTGGAGCTGATAGGCGAGCTGGTCCGGTCGGGAGGCATCTTCGAATGCGCCGAGCACGATTTTGGCCTTGGCGCCCTGCAGGGCACCTTGCAGCTTGCTGTCGAACGGGCGTTCGGTCTCGCGGGCGAAATAGAAGTCCAAGCCGATGGCGCGCGCGCCGGCCGCATCCACCGCGCTCACCAAGTCAGCAAGGTAACCGCGATTGATCGGCAGAATATAGGGCAACCCGGTCAGCGAAGCCTCGGTCACCGGGATAATGGCGACGCGCGGGTGCGAGCTCGGCAAGCGGTCCGACAGGAAGGCTGTGCGCCAATCGGCGGCCCAGTGTTCGGCGCGCAACAGGGCAGGCGCCATTGCCGGCACCAGGAACAGCCCCAGCAGCACGAGTATTGAGCCCACGCATAGCGCGAAATGGAGCCACGAGGGCGCGGCCCCGACGGTCGTGGAAGAAGATATCGCCCGCACTTGCGCCCCCGAGCGGCCGAGCCAAGGGCCTTGGCCAACGAGGAACTGTCAGCCGAGATCGGGGCCGCGTCAACCCGTGTGGCAGCGACTGCGCCGCAAGCGTGGCAAACCTGCAGAGGGCGCACCCGCTTGCGGCGCGGCGAGCCTCAGCGTTTGTGCGTTGAGCGATCCCGGGCGGCTTGCTGCGGACGGCCTGCTCTGCGTGCTGCCGGCGAGCGGGCAGCATCTCGACCTCCAGACGCGGTCTTGAGGAAGATAGGGCGAGAACCAAAGACGCCGCCGTTGCCGCAAATGCCCCGGCCCGCGCCGCCGGCAAGGCCGGGCTCTACAGCGCGAGGGGCGCGCGCCGGTCGCGGCGGCCGCGGGCCTCAGCGGCAAAACATTCTTTTTGCTTGTCTGCCAGCTGCCCGCCAGCGAAGAATTGTGCCGAAGCGGCGAACCTCGCCGGCAGCATGGGTATTGCGCGGGGCAAGTAACCGGAAGGGCAATCAATGACGACGCGACGTGAGTTCATGGTCACGGGTGCCGCCGCCCTGGCCGCCGGCACGGGCCTCGCGCCAGCCTTCGCGCAATGGCGTCCGAGCGAGCGCTATCCCGACCCGGCCGTGGAGATCCTGGATCCGAGCTTCGCCAAATATCGCCTGACGCTGGCCAGCGTCGAGCGTCTTGCCACCGGCATGCGCTGGAGCGAAGGTCCAGCCTGGTTCGGCGCCGGCCGCTATCTGCTCTGGAGCGATATTCCCAACAACCGCATGATGCGTTGGCAGGAGGAAACCGGCAGCGTCAGCGTGTTCCGCCAGCCGTCCAACAATGCCAATGGCAACACCCGAGACCGGCAGGGCCGCCTCGTCACTTGCGAACACGACACCCGTCGCCTGACGCGCACCGAGTTCGACGGCAGCATCATCACACTGATCGATAAGTTCGATGGCAAGCCGCTCAATTCACCCAATGATGTCGTGGTCAAATCGGATGACTCGATTTGGTTCACCGATCCGCCGTTCGGTGTTCTCGGCAACTACGAGGGTCACGTCGCCACGCCCGAACTTCCCACCAACGTTTATCGGCTCGATCCCGGCAGCGGCCGAGCCACCGTGGCGGCCGGCGATGTCAATCGGCCGAATGGGCTCGCCTTCTCACCGGATGAATCGAAGCTCTATATCGTCGAGGCCGGCGTCACGCCGCGGGTGATCAAGGTCTACGACGTCGTCGACAACGGCAGCAAACTTGCGAACGGACGCCCCTTCATCACCGCCGAGCCGGGCGGTACCCCCGACGGCTTCCGGCTCGATGTCGACGGCAACCTCTGGTGCGGCTGGGGCATGGGCAACGAGAAGCAGGACGGGGTGAAGATCTTCGATGCGATGGGTAAGCCTATCGGCTTTATCGCGCTGCCCGAGCGCTGCGCCAACGTGTGCTTCGGCGGCGTGAAGCGCAACCGCCTGTTCATGGCGGCCAGCCACTCGCTCTATTCGCTTTACGTCAATACCCAGGGAACCCCAGGCGGCTGAGGGGCCAAGCGCTAGGGCTGGCAGCCCCGCGCTCGGGCGCGTGCGCGCGCGCGCCGTGCGCAGACCTGAGAGTTTCGCCTTAAGGCGCGACGTGCTAGCGATGCCCTTCGTTGCCGCGCAACCTACCGGGAGCTTTACTTGTGCGGGACTTCGTGTATGTGGCGCCGACGTCGATCGAGGACGCGATTGGCGAATTGTGCCGCGGTGAGGCGCGCGCGCTGGCAGGTGGCACCGATCTGCTGCCGCAGCTGCGCGAGGGCCGCCGCAGCGCCGATCGCATCGTCGATCTCAAGCGCATACCTGCGCTTAGCGCTATTGGGTTGCGGCCCGAGGGCGGCGTCGAGATCGGCGCGGCACTGAGCGCGACGCGCGTGGCGCGCCACGCCACAATCGCGGCGAACTACCCCGCGATCGCCGCGGCGGCCCGCTTGCTCGGCAGCGTGCAGGTCCAGAACCGCGCTAGCCTGGGCGGCAATGTGTGCAATGCCGCTCCGTCCGCGGACGTCGTGCCGGCGCTCATCTGCCAGGATGCCTCGGCCCACATCGCCGGCGCCAATGGTCGCCGTCAGGTCAGCCTCGAGGATCTGTTCGCCGGACCGGGCAAGACGGTGCTCACCGACGACGAGATGCTCATCTCCCTCTTGCTCGCTCCCGTTCCTCCGCGCTCGGCCACGACATACCTGCGTTTCACGCCGCGACGCGAGATGGATATCGCCATTGCCGGTGTGGCGGTGCGCCTTGATCTTGCCGAGGATCGCACCGTCGCGCTCGCCCGTATTGCGCTCGCCTCGGTGGGCCCGACCCCGCTGCGGGCTTTGGCCGCCGAACGACTGCTGCAAGGCAACAGGCCGGAGCCCGTGCTGGCACAGGAGGCGGCGCTGGCGGCCGCCAGCGCCGCACGCCCGATTTCGGACACGCGGGCGTCGGCCGACTATCGTCGCGCGCTGGTCGAGGTCTTGACGCGGCGCGCTCTGGCGGCCGTAGCGCGCGCCCTTAACATCGCCTGGGACCCCACATGAAATTGCTGCTCAGCTCAATCATAAATGGCGCGGAGCACTCCGTGTTGGTCGATCCGCGCGATACGCTGCTTGAGCTCTTGCGCGATCGCATCGGTTTGACCGGGACCAAGGAAGGATGCGGTAACGGCAACTGCGGAACCTGCACGGTCCTAATGGACGGCGCCCCCGTCAATGCCTGCCTGGTCTTGGCGCTGGAGGTGGCCGGGCGCGAGGTTGAAACCATCGAAGGGCTGGCTACCGCGGGCGAGCTGCACCCAATCCAGAGCGCGCTCGTCGAACTGGGCGGTACCCAGTGTGGTTTTTGCACGCCGGGTATCGTGCTGTCCGCCAAGGCTTTGCTCGATGCCAATCCCACCCCCGGCGAGGCCGAGATCCGGCAGGCCATCGCCGGCAACCTGTGCCGCTGCACGGGCTACGGCAAGATCGTCGAGGCGATCGCCACGGCAGCGCGGAGGCTCAAGGCATGACCCCCGAACCGGCGCGAGAAAAAGAGCAGAGTTTCAAGGTGATCGGCAAGCGCTTGGCGCGTGTGGATGCCAAGGAGCGCGTCACCGGCGAGGCATGCTACCCCGCCGATCTAAGCTTGCCCGGAATGGCACACGCCAAGATCCTGCGCAGTCCCCTGGCCCATGCTCGTATTCGGCGCATCGATACGACGCGGGCAGAGGCCTTGCGGGGCGTGCTCGCCTGCGTAACGGCCGCGGATTTTCCGGCCGTGCCGCTGGGCTCGACGATCCCGATGGGTGAGGTTGGCTATGACATGTGGATGGTAGCGGCCATCAACATGGCTCGCGACAAGGTCTACTGGGTCGGCCAGCCCGTCGCCGCCGTTGCCGCCGTCGATCAACACACCGCGGCGGCTGCTTTGGCCCTGATCGAGGTCGATTACGAGCCCCTCGAGCCCGTGCTCGGCATCCTCGCGGCGATGGCGCCGGAGGCGCCGGTGCTGCACGAGCACGTCTTCACCAAGGGTGTCGAGCCAAGGCCCAAGACCCCGAGCAACGTCTGTTCGCGCGTCCTCATTGCCCGCGGCGCGAGCGCGCCGGCCCTGGCCGAGGCAGCGGCGTCAGCGCGCCTGCGCGTCGAGGTGGACACGGCCCACCAGGGTTATCTCGAGCCGCAAGTCGCGCTCGCCCAGGTCGATGCGAACGGCTTTGCGACGGTATGGGCCTCCACGCAGGGCCAGTTCACCGCCGAGCTGATGATCGCGCGCATGCTCGCCCTACCCGCGTCAAAGTTGAAAATTGTGCCGCTCGAGATCGGTGGCGGCTTCGGCGGCAAGATCGCCATCCATGGCGAGGCCGTCGCCGTGCGCTTAGCCCAAAAGTGCCGCCGCCCGATCAAGCTCGTGCTCACGCGCGAAGAGGTTTTGCAAGGCGGCAGCGGCCCGGCGGCCGGGGCCGTGATCGATGTCGCGGTCGCCGCCGAGCGGGACGGGCGGCTCCTTGCCATCGAGGGCACCTATCGCATGGATGCCGGCGGCTTGCCCGGGCTGAGCCCTTCCCTGCTCATGCAGGCCTCCGCTGCGCTCTACCAGTGCCCCAATCTCCATCTGGAGGGTTTCGACGTCGTCACCAACAAGCCGCGGACCGAGGCCTATCGCGGACCGGGAGGCATCCAGGCGGCCTTTGCCGTGGAACAGGCCATGGACATGCTCTGCCAGGAGCTAGGCTTGGATCCCCTAGACTTCCGCAAACGCAATGCCGCGGTTACCGGCAGCACGATGCCCATTGGCACGCCATTTCCCGCGATTGGTCTGACCACGATCCTCGATGCGGTCGGCCGTCACCCCAGTTGGCTGGACCCAATCGGGACGGGTGCCTACCCGCGCGGCCGCGGGCTGGCGCTTGGCTATTGGCGCGGCACCTCGATGACGTCCGCGGCGCATATCACCATTGCCGGCGATGGGCGACCGATGGTGACCATGGGCGCGGTCGATCTTTCCGGTACGCGCTCGACCATGGCGCAAGTCGTCGCCGAGGAATTCGGTCTGTCGATCGAGGACGTGCACGTTGAGACCGGGGATTCCAAATCGGTCGGCTACAGCGATGGTGCGGCCGGTAGCCGAGTCGCGCGCACCATGACCGCGGCCCTCGTGGAGGCCAGCGCCGATGCGCTCGGCCAGCTCAGGAGCAGGGCGGCCGAGAAGCTCCAGTGTGCCCCGCACTTGCTGCGCTACGCCGCTGGCGTCTTTCGCGCGCCGCCGCCCGGCAGCGCCGCGATCTCGTTGGCAGAGCTGATGCAGGCCACGCTCACCGATGGGGCCGTGGTGGGTCGGGGGGTATCGAGCAAGCTGCCGCTCGGCGTCGAGATCGGCGCCCACGTGTGCGACGTGGAGGTCGACACCGATACCGGCCTCGTCACGGTGCTTCGCTATACCGCCTTCCAAGACGTGGGGCTCGCCCTCAATCCGACCGCCGTGGAGGGGCAGATCGAGGGCAGCGTCGTGCAGGGGCTCGGCTGGGCGCTGCTGGAAGGCTTCGACTATGCTGCGGACGGACGGCTCCGCAACGCGAGTTTGCTCGACTACCGCATGCCGACGGCGCTCGACGTGCCACGCATCGAAAGCGTGATCATCGAGACCCCCGTACCCAACGTTCCCTATGGCGTGCGCGGCGTCGGCGAAGTGCCGATCGTGCCGCCGGCTGCCGCCGTCGCCAACGCGATTGCGCGCGCGGTCGGGGTGCGTGTGCGTCGTATGCCGATGACGCCGGAGCGCGTACTCGCCGCAATCCGGGCTGCCCGTGCCCAGCCGCACTGAGGCGGGCGGCTGACTACGTCTTGTTCAAGCGCGCGATCAAGGCGGAGGTATCCCAGCGCTTGCCGCCCATTTTCTGCACCTCGGCATAGTAGCCGTCGATGATTTTGGCGATCTCGATGATGGCGCCATTGCGCTTGGCCTCATCCATGATGATGCCGAGGTCCTTGCGCATCCAGTCGACGGCAAAGCCAAAGTCGAACTTATTTTCGTTCATAGTTTTCCAGCGGTTGTCCATCTGCCAGGACTGGGCCGCGCCTTTGGAAATGGTCTCCATGACCTTGGGAATATCGAGACCGGCCCGCTGCGCAAAAGCCAGACCTTCGGAGACGCCCTGCACGGTCACGGCGACGATAATCTGGTTGACCATCTTGGTGAGCTGGCCGGCGCCGGCCGGCCCGATCAGGGTCGCCATACGTGCATAATTGTCGATGATGGGCTTGGCCTGCTCGAACGGCGCCGCATCGCCGCCGATCATCACGGTCAATACCCCGTTCTGAGCGCCGGCCTGACCGCCGGAGACCGGCGCATCGAGGAAAGCGAAACCTTTGCCCTTGGCGGTGGCATACAACTCGCGGGCAATGCTGGCCGACGCCGTCGTATTGTCGATGAAGACCGCGCCCTTGCGCACGCTGTTGAAGGCGCCCTTGGCACCGAGCGTCACGTCGCGCAAGTCGTTGTCGTTGCCGACGCAGCAGAACACGAAATCCGCGTCAGCGGCGGCATCTTGCGGGGTGGGTGCCGTGCTGCCGCCGTACTCCTTGACCCAGGCCTCGGCCTTGGCGCCATTGCGATTGAAGACGGTCAGGTCGTGACCGCCCTTGCGGCGAATGTGGCCCGCCATGGGGTAGCCCATCACGCCGAGACCGATCCAAGCCACTTTCGCCATTGTGACGCCTCCTCAGGACTGCACTCGGAGGCGACTATTATCGGAAGGGGACCTGCTTGTCAGCGCAGGAAACGCGGCGCCTCAGCCAACCAGGGCCTCGCTCAGTTGCCCGCGCGCAAGGCAAATGCCACGACTTCGTCCATGGCATCGAAACTCGAGGGCACCCCGATTGACGCCGCCGCCAGCAGGGCGGCCGCGCCAGATAAGGCGAGCATGGCGGTTCTGAGGCTCATCGCTGCGTCTCCGGCAACGGCAGCACATGCAAGCGCTGTGCCGCGGTTGCATGTGGGGTCAGGTTGGCCGAGCGTGTTGAAGGCGACGAAGGCACCGACTTTTGCCGCTGCGGGCTTTGAGCACGAAGGCTGGTAGGGATGTCAACTCAATTCTTCGGCGACAGGGATGCCGTGGTCGCCTAAGTTGTGATCGACGTCGTAGCCAAGCCCTCTCGTTGAGTTGGAGCCATGCCCCAGCGCCGCGCGACCGCAGCGTCAAACGCCTCGCCGCCTGCAGCGGTCACGCTCGGCGATATCGAGGCGGCCCGCCCGCGCCTGGCGGGGGCCATCATCGAGACCGATTGCGATTTGAGCCGGACGCTGTCGGCCATCCTGGGCTGCAGGGTCTGGCTCAAATTCGAAAACCAGCAGTTCACGGCGTCCTTCAAGGAGCGCGGGGCACTGAACCGGCTCTGCGCGCTCTCGCCGAGGCAGCGCGAGGCGGGCGTCATCGCCATGTCGGCCGGCAATCACGCGCAGGGCGTCGCCTATCATGCGCATAGGCTCGGTATCCCGGCGACCATCGTCATGCCGGTGAACACGCCGACGGTCAAGGTCGTGAACACGCGCCGACACGGGGCCGAGGTCATCCTGACCGGGGAGACCGTGGAGGAGGCCGCCACCTTCGCGCACAGCCATTGCGAGGCGAACGGGCTCACCTTCATCCATCCCTACGACGACCCGCTGATCATCGCCGGGCAGGGTACGCTGTCCTTGGAGATGCTAGGCTCTGCCCCTGAAATCGACACCCTCGTCGTGCCGATTGGCGGGGGCGGTTTGATTGCCGGCATGGCTACGGCCGCCAAGGCCTTGCGGCCAGACCTGCACGTGATCGGCGTGCAAGCCGAGCTCTATCCTTCCATGTACAACGCCATCAAGGGCAGCGCGTTGCCGATGCGGGGCGACACCCTCGCCGAGGGCATTGCCGTCAAGGCGCCCGGACGCATCACCAAGGCACTGGTACGCGACCTCGTCGAGGATATTGTGCTGGTGTCGGAGGCGGAGTTGGAGCACGCCGTCAGTCTCCTCATCAATATCGAAAAGACCGTCGTGGAAGGGGCGGGCGCGGCCGGCCTTGCCGCCATTCTGTCCGACCCGGACCGCTTCAAAGGTCGCACGGTTGGCCTGGTGCTGTGCGGCGGCAACATCGACACGCGCTTGCTTGCGAGCGTGCTTGCGCGCGAGCTTGCCCGCGAGGGACGCCTGACGCAACTCGCCATCGATCTCGCCGACCGTCCGGGTCAGCTCGCCAAGGTGGCCAACATCTTGGGCGAAGCCGGCGCCAATATCGTCGAAGTCTATCACCAACGCGTCTTTTCGGATCTGCCCGCCAAAGGCGCCCTATTGGAGGTGGTGATCGAAACGCGCGATCGATCGCATTTGGAGGAGACGGTGAGAAAACTGAAAGCGGCAGCTTTCGAGGTGGAGGTTCGCACCAATCCTGGAGGTGCGCGCTAATGGAAGGCGCCCGCATGATCCCAGCCGATGAAGCAACCAATCTCGCCATTCTGCGCGAGTTGGAGCGCAAGGTGCTGTGGATCTCCAGCTATATGATCCATTACGCCAACCATGAAGTGGATCGCGGCGACGGTCTCAAGGTGGGGGGGCATCAGGCCTCCTCGGCATCGCTCGTCACCCTGATGACGGCCCTCTATTTCCGGGTGTTGCGGCCGCAAGATCGCGTTGCGGTAAAGCCGCACGCGAGCCCCGTGTTTCATGCCATCCAATACCTGCTGGGGCATCAGAGCCTCGACCAGCTGCAAAATTTTCGGGGTTTTGGGGGCACCCAGTCCTATCCCTCGCGCACCAAAGACAAGGACGATGTCGATTTCTCGACGGGCTCGGTCGGCTTGGGCGTGGCGGTCACGGGCTTTGCCAGCCTGGTGCAGGACTACGTGCACGCCAAGGGTTGGAGCAAGGAGTGGCCCAAGGGCCGAATGATCTCGCTGATGGGCGACGCGGAGCTCGACGAGGGCAACATCCACGAGGCGCTGCTCGAGTACTGGAAACACGGTCTCAAGAACTGCTGGTGGGTGATCGACTACAACCGGCAAAGTCTCGACTCGGTGGTGTCGGACCGCCTCTTCATGAAGCTGGCGGGGCTATTTGAAAATTTGGGCTGGAAGGTCGTGCTGATTAAGTACGGCAAGCTTCTGCAGCGCGCGTTTGCCGAGCCGGGTGGTCAACGCCTCAAGGAATGGATCGACGACTGCCCGAACATGCTCTACTCCGCCCTGGTGTTTCAGGGCGGGGCCGCCTGGCGCCGACAACTCGAGCAGGACCTCGCCATTCACCCCGACACCCTCGCCATCCTGCGTCGCCATGACGATGAGGCGCTGGCCCAGCTGATGACCAATCTCGGCGGGCACGATCTGGAGGCCATCATCGAGGCGTTCGAGGGTGCGCCGTCGGATCAGCCCGTCTGCTTTATCGCCTACACCATCAAGGGCTTCGGCCTGCCCTTCCAGGGTCACAAGGACAATCATGCCGGCCTGATGACAAAAGCGCAGATCGATGCCCTGCGCGTGCGCGAGGGCATCAATCAAGGCGAGGAATGGGACAGGCTGGCCGGCGTGCGCGTCGCGGCGAGCAAAATCGAAGATTATTTGGCGCGCGTGCCATTCAGGCAAAAAGGGGCGCGCCGGTTGCAAGGCCCGCGCATTGCGCTCGACACCTTTCCCAAGCTCGAGTGGAAGGGCCAACTGGCGACGCAGTCGGGTTTCGGTCGCGTGTTGGACGAGATCGCCAGGGCCAATGGGCCGCTGGCCGAGCGTATTGTCACCACCTCCCCCGACGTCACCGTTTCCACCAACCTCGGGGCCTGGGTCAACCGCCGCGGGTTGTTTTCGCTCGCGAGCCAGGAGGATCTCTTTCGTGAGCGCGGGCTGATGTCTCCGCAACGCTGGGCACTCAGCCCAAAAGGCCAGCACATCGAGCTCGGCATTGCCGAAATGAACCTCTTCCTGATGCTCGCGGCGCTTGGGCTGTCGCATTCCCTGTTTGGAGAGCGCTTGCTGCCGGTGGGCACGCTCTATGATCCTTTCATCTGCCGCGGGCTCGATGCCTTGAACTATGCCTGCTACCAGGACGCGCGTTTCATCGTGGCCGGCACGCCTTCGGGTCTGACGCTAGCGCCCGAGGGTGGCGCGCACCAGTCCATCAGCACGCCCCTGATCGGTATGGCGCAGGACGGATTGGCCTCCTTCGAACCGGCCTATGCGGACGAGCTTGCCGTCATCATGGAATGGGCCTTCGACTATATTCAGCGTCAGGCGGCGGAACATGGCGACCCCCGTTGGCAACGGGACGAGCAGGGCGGCTCGGTCTATCTGCGCCTGTCGACCCGGCCGCTAGAGCAGCCGACGCGCACCATCACGCCCGAGCTGCGCCAAGGCATCATCGACGGCGGCTATTGGCTGCGGCGACCGGATCCCGCGGCCGAGCTGGCAATCGTCTATTGCGGCGCCGTGGCACCGGAGGCCATCGCCGCCGCCGGGCTTTTGAGTGAGGACCGGCGGGGCGTGGGCGTCCTGGCCGTGACCTCGGCGGATCGGCTTTCCGCGGGTTGGCACGCCGCCCAGCGCGCGAAAGATGAGGGCGATCGCGCGGCACGGGCGCGCGTTGAGGACCTGCTCGGCGGCCTGTCGCGCGATGCAGCGCTCTTGACCGTCATGGATGGATACCCCGAAGCCTTGTCGTGGTTGGGCGGCGTCCGCGGCCATCGCGTGCGCGCCTTGGGCGTCGAGCACTTCGGCCAATCGGGCTCGATTGGCGAGCTCTACGGGCACTATGGCCTCGACGTGAACGCCATCCTCGCCGCCGCCGAGGGGATCAGCGGGCGGCCGGTGCGCTATCGCGTGCAATGAGGGGAAATTGGAGACCGGCAAGCCAGGCGGGGGCAAGGCCCTCAGGACAGGTCCGCCGCTCCCTCGGGGGAGCTATCGGCAAAAGCGCTCTGCCAAAGCTCCAAGTGCAGCCGCGCGACCAGATGAGGGCCCGTTGGGCCTTGCTACCCCACCATAGCTGAAGCTTTTCGCGACAATGGGGCGAAACTACGGCTCGTGCCACAGGGGCGAGGCTTGCGCCGTGGTCGCGCCGCGCCCCATTGGCGTGGCGTCATGCCCAAGAAATGGCGCTCAGGGCGGCGGCAGGAGACGCTTTGCTTGGAAAAGGCGCAACCACTTGGCAAACATCACCTCCGTATCCATCACCTCGTGAAAGCCTGCCTGCATCAGCTTGATGGTCGATGAGAAGGAGGGGGGCGGGGGCCTGCTGCGCCCAAAACCCATCTGGTAGTCGGCATACTGGAACGACAAGCCGACGAATGAGCTGAGGTCTGGCGAGAGGAGCTTGTGCTGTTCGCGAATTCGCCGCCAGTCGGCTTCACGCGGCCGAATGGAGGCCTCGAGGCTCAAAGGTACCGGCTCCCCGGGCGCCATCCCGACCGCGTCGGCAATCGCCGGCCAAACATTCTGCCAACTATAGACGTCGCCATTGGCGACGTTGAAAGTCTCGTTGCGCGCAGCCCTCGCCTCGCCGGCCCAGGCGACTGCGCGCGCGAGAAGATCGGCATCGACGGCCTGGCCGACGCGCGGCGCCCCGCCGGGATAGTGAAGGGGCTGCCCGGCCGCCTTCAGGATGGCGGCGTAGACGCCAATGGCCGGAATGACATTCATGGCGCTTCCCTGCGAGTAGCCCACGATCAATACCGGCCGGAAAATCGAAAAATGCCAGGCCTTGCCCCGCTGCTTCTCGCGCAGATAGGCCTCCTGGTTCCAATAGAAGTTGTCCAGGTCGCGTCGATCGGAGCGGCCTTCGCGTGCCGGTATTTGCATCGGCTCAATGTGGACGCCGTAAGCCTTGGTTCCCTGCAGCAGTGAGACGTGCACCAGATTGCCCGCCGCCTCTTCGAGCGGGTCCATCAGGTTGCGCAACATCCCCTCGTTGATGGCAATCTGCTCGCGCTCCCGCCAGCCAGCGATGAGGTCCTCGCGCTCGTGGAGTGCTGCATAGACAACATGGGTCACCTGACCCAAGGCGCTGAATGTGCGCCGACAAGCCTCTGCATCCGTCAGATCGACGGCGAGGAAGCGCGCCCCAAAGGTCGCATCGGGCGGTCGGCGTGAAACGACGATCACCTCGCAGCCGGGGTCGGCGGCGAAATGCTTCATCGCGGCGTAGCCGACGAGACCCGAGGCGCCCGCAATGAGTACAAGCTTTTCCTGCATGCCACTCCCGGTGCACATGAGGGATGAGAAGCCGACCCAAGCATCCTCGATTGCCCCGGGTCGCGCAATCGGCCCCTGAGCGCAGCGGCGTGAACCGCCGCATGACCATCGCCGGCTTGCGCCGGGGCTCATCCGTATTCGCCGGCTTGGCGCGAGCCTCTGCGGCGCACCGGCTTGCCCCTGGCGCTTCGGCGGCCGCGGCAAGGCCTTCCCTGGGCCATAGGCTGTGCGCTAGCGGCAAATGCGCGGGCGCGAAAGCCAAACGAAACTGTGGAGGGCGTGAGCGAATCACTATCCCCCTCGACCGTTCCGCCTACATTCGCGCCGGGGGACGGCAGACGGGGAACATGCGCGCGGTTCGCAGCACCAGGATCGGCGAGGAGGTCGCTCAAGGCGCCTTCCTCGGGGTCGAGCGCTCCGTGCGGGGCATGCGGTGGGGAG
>Ga0075425_100000773_pt1 | contig 30405 bp, 31 predicted proteins | sample SoiMethybrSBSTD4_FD_75300 | JGI IMG/M metagenome (GOLD analysis project Ga0075425, IMG submission 75300) | Bulk soil microbial communities from a Populus tree surrounding site in Tennessee, USA - Soil MetaG P. TD hybrid SBSTD4 | ecosystem: Environmental > Terrestrial > Soil > Tree plantation... | reverse complement strand
CAGGACGCTGTCGTCCCGGGCGCATGTCGCGGTGCTCACCAACAAGCCGACGAAAGCGACGCACCGCCTCCTGAGCGGCCTGCAGCTCGCGCCGTTCTTTCCGCGTGCGGCCGTGGTCGGCGGCGACGGGCCGTATCCACGCAAGCCCGATCCAGCCGGACTGCAGCATTTGATGACGGCCGCAGGCGTCGAGCCCGACCAAACGCTCCTGGTTGGCGATTCGATCATCGACCTGCGCACGGCGCGGCACGCATCGGCGCACATCTGCATTGCGCGTTATGGATTTGGGTATGACGGATTTCCGCTCGACGCGATCACCGAGCGCGACTGCGTGATTGACGAACTGACGGAGCTGCTACGATTGTAGGAAACGAGTACGGGGCTTGATGCTGCTGTCGGGCTTCTATGCAGCCGCAGATCCGACTGGACTAAATGCCTGAAACAATCACGCTGGCATCACCATTGCTGAGATACGCGGGTCCTCATCAACCTGTTATACACGCGAGCGCCAGAAGGTACATAGAATACCGGACTTATGCCGCCATCATTGGAGGGCCACGCGCGACCGTCGGGCCTCGTTGACGTTCTCGACCGGGTGCTCGACAAGGGACTCGTGGTCGCCGGCGACATCAAGGTGTCGCTCGCTGAAGTCGAACTTCTGACGATCCGAATCCGCCTGCTGATCTGCTCCATCGACAAGGCGCAGGAAATCGGTCTCGACTGGTGGAAGTTCGATCATCATTTGTCACCGGGCAAGCAGGTGTTGTCCGCCGAGAACGAGGAATTGCGGAAACAGGTGCGCGCGCTGGAACGCCAGCTGGCGTCGCTGACACGTCACCGCCGCGTGCCGGGCGCCTTGAGGTAAGCGCGCCGGCCGCCCGAAGATCGTAACGACCGAAGGAGTGTCCGATGCCCGTTGAACGTGCAGGAGGCGCGACAAGCCTAATCGACGTCCTCGACCGAGTACTCGACAAGGGAATCGTCATCGATGCATGGGTCCGCGTTTCACTGGTCGGCATCGACCTGATCACGGTCGAAGCTCGCGTCGTTGTCGCATCGATCGATACGTATCTGAAGTACTCGGAAGCGGTCGGCAGCGTGGCTCCGGCGTCGAAGCCCGCGGTCGAGGGCAAGGGGTATGAGGAAGTCATTGCTGAAAACGCCGCCCTCAGAGCTCGGCTCGCGAGTGGCTCCGCCTCGGGCCGCACTCGCGGCGGTCGCCGAGGCGCAAAAGTCCGCGGCTAGGCGCAACGGATCGCCGTATACGGGTGTGCCAGGCATGCGCGTCGCCGTGGACGAGCCGATCGCCGGTGAGTTGCCGCTGCTTGCGGCGCGCGTGCGTCTGCTCGAAGGGTTCGTCAGCCGATCGGAGATCGCCGATGCGGCGCAGCACGCTCTCGCGTGGCTTGGCAGATCGCTGGGCGTTGCCGAGTCGCTTTGCCTGGTACGACCCAAGGGCGAAGCGTCGCTCTTCACCGTGGCCACCTACGGGATTTCCGGACCGACGTTGTCCTCCTTCTCCTTGTCGCTCGATGACTGGAACAACCCGCTCGTCGCTGCGCTGACCAGCAACAGACAGACGTTCTTCCCGGAGGCGCGCTCCGCCGCCGATCGCAAGCGCCGCCCCTCGACGCCGCTCGAGGATCACGCGTTTCACGTCGTGCCGCTCGGCGCAAATCTGATCAAGGACGATCCCTTCGGCCTGCTGCTCGTGGGCGGCGACGCGCCGCTGCCGCTCGAGCTGCCGTGGTTCGTCAGCATCTTCAGCCAGAAGCTCGATCAGCTGCTTCGATACGCTGCACTGTCCGAAGGGGACCGCAAGCAGGGACGCGAGCGCTCGCTCCTCTACAGCATCATCAACGCCGTCACCGATCCGATTCTGCTCACCGACACCGAGGGACGGCTGCTCATCGCGAACACGCGCGCGTTGACGCTGTTCACGGCGACCGAAGAAGAGAGCGAAGGACGCCGCAGCGCGGTGCGCATGAACAACATGCTGCTGTCGTCCGCGTTGTCGAGCAAGGCAATCGAGGAAGCGGGCGCCACACGCCGCGAGCTGCTGCTCGTCAACCCGCTCGACGGATCGGATCTCGTCTTCGAGCTGCTCAGCACGGTCACCGACGATCCGCGTCACGGCAGCGGCGTGGTGTCGATTCTGCGGAACGTCACCGATCTGCGGCGCGCGAGCGAGGAGATCGAAGAGAACTATCGCAAGATGCGCGTCGCCGAAGCGCAGGCGCGCGCCGAGAGCGATCGGTTGAATCTCATCATCGACTCGGTCGCCGACCCGATCGTCGTCACCGATGCCGCGGGGGCGACCTCGCTGATGAACGCACCGGCCGAACGGCTGTTCACGCTGCCACACGTCGCGAGCTCACTCGAGCAGCGCTGGGTGCAGGCGAACGACGCGCACTTCTCGTCGTTCATCGCCGGCATGCTCGTCAGCGCCGACCAGCGGCGCGTCGGCGAAATCGGCCTGTTCGATCCGCGCACGGGCGAGCCGATGCCCGTCGAGGCGATCGCGGGAAAGATTCTGTCGGATCACGGCGAGCTGACCGCCGTGGTCACGATCCTGCACGATCGCCGCGAGGCGCTCGAGAAGGCGCGCCTCTACGAGCAGCTGAAACACGGCGCCGACGAGCTCGAACGCCGCATCCAGGCGGCGACCGCGGACATCGCGCAGCAGAACGAGCTGCTTCGGCGCCAGGCGATCGAGCTCGAGCAGGCGTCGGCGTTGAAATCGCAGTTCCTCGCCAACATGTCGCACGAGTTCCGGACGCCGCTCAACGCGATGCTCGGCTATACGTCGATGCTGCTGCAGGGCGTGGCGGGCGATCTCGAGCCCGGCGTGAAGCGGCAGCTCGGCCGGATTGAATCGAACGGCCGTCACCTGCTGACGATAATCAACGAGATTCTCGACATCTCGCGCATCGAAGCGGGCCGCATGCCGCTTCAGGTGTCGAAGTTCAAGATCCCCGAGCTCGTCAACGAAGTGAAGGCGGAGCTCGAGCCGATCATCATTCGATCGAAGCTGACGTTGGACATCGACCTGCAGCGCGATCTTCCGGTGCTCACGAGCGATCGCCAGAAGGTGAAGCAGATTCTCCTGAACCTGCTGAGTAACGCGCTCAAGTTCACGCATCACGGCAGCGTCACCGTGGCCGCCCGGATCGCCGCCCGGGATCACACAGCGATGCTGTCGGTCACCGACACCGGCATCGGCATCGCGACAGCCGATCAGGACAAGATCTTCGAAGATTTTCGACAGCTCGATAGCGCTCCGACACGCGCCTACGGCGGCACCGGCCTCGGCCTGTCCATCTGCCGCCGTCTCGCCCAGATGCTCGACGGCCGAATCACCGTGCATAGTCAGGTCGGCAAAGGCTCGACGTTTACCCTCACATTGCCTATCAAGGGGCGCAGATGACCACGAAGCCGAATTCCTCAGCCGACAACACGCAAGACCGTCCGCGCGTCCTGATCGTCGACGACTATCCGGATGCGCGCGAGATGTACGCGGAGTATCTGGACTTTTCGGGCTTCGACGTCGTGGAAGCCGAAAACGGGATGGAAGCGCTGCAGCGCGCACTCGAGACGGAACCCGATATCATCCTCATGGACCTGTCGCTCCCGGTGATGGACGGCTGGGAGGCGACGCGCCGGCTGAAAGCGGACAAGAGGACGGCGTCCATCCCGGTCGTTGCGCTCACCGGGCACGCGCTGGCCGGCATCTCCGAGGGTGCGAAGAAAGCTGGTTGCGATGCGTTCGTCACCAAACCGTGCCTTCCCGAGGATCTCGTGAAGGAGATTCGGAAGGTGCTCGAGTCCCAGGGTTGGCCGAAGAAACCGCGCAGGAGCGGCAAATATGCGAAAACCATCGGGTAGTTCGCAGAAGTCGGAGCGCACGCGCGGATTTCCCGCCGCGGCGATGAAAACGTCTGCGCGGAAGGGATCGGCGGCCGCTCACGCGAAAGCGAGCCGGAACGGGGCCGGACGCAACTCCGCGCGGGCCGCGACGCGCGAAGCCAAGGCGGGCGCGGGACGCGCGAGCGAACGCGTCGTCCAGCGCGGCAAGTCGACGACCACCGACGCGTCGGCCGCGCGCGCGAAGTACGTGTACTGCATCATCGAGGCGGTCGAGCCGTTGCGGTTCGGGCCCATCGGCATCGGCGCGGATCCGTCGGAGGTGTACTCGGTCCACTACAAGAACCTCGCCGCGGTCGTATCCGACGCGCCGCTCGAAGTGCTCGACGCGACGCGCGAGAACGTTCTCGCGCACGAGCGCGTCAACGAGACCGTGATGCGCGAGCACACCGTCATCCCGATGTCGTTCGGGACCATCTTCAAGACCCGCGAGGACATCGTCGAGCTGCTGCGATCGGCCGCCGAGGCGTTCGGCGACGTGCTGAACAAGATGCTGAACAAGCTCGAGTTCGGCCTGAAGGTCTTGTGGGATCGCGACCAGGCGATTCGCGAGGTCGAAGAGGAAGACGAAGATATCAGCCGTCTGAAGAAGGAGATTTCCGGTCAGAAAGGGCCGACCTATTTCGCGCGCATGCAGTACGGGCGCCTGATCGACGCGGCGCTCCAGGCGCGCTCCGAGCGCTACGTCGCCGACATCCTCGAGCAGCTGCGCGAAGTGTCGGTGGCGTCGCGGATCAACAAGCCGATCGGCGACAAGATGATCATGAACGCCGCGTTCCTCATCTCACGCGATCAGGAAGGTGCGTTCGACTCGAAAGTCAAACAGATCGCCGGGCGGCTCGACAAGCTCACGTTCAAGTACACGGGCCCGTGGCCCCCGTACAACTTCGTCAACATCCGGCTGAAGCTCGAGCGTGCGTAGGTGTTCATTCTCGACACGCTGCTGATCGGTTCGCTGCGGTTCGTCCTCGACAAGGTGGCTGCCGCCGTCGATGCCGAGATGCAGGACGACACGTCACTGCGCGAACAACTGCTCGAGGCGCAGATGCGGCTGGAGCTCGGCGAGATCTCCGACGAGGAATTCGGCGACATCGAGCGCGATCTCCTCGCGCGGATCCGCGAAATCAAAGGACAGCAGCCCGGCGGCATCTCGATGTCGCCGCGCGATAAGATCACGGGCGTCGACATCGAAAGCTTCGATCAGTGACGACGCCGTAACTAATCCCTAATCCCTAATCCCTGATCTCTAATCCCTAATCCCTGACCCCTGATCAACTACTACGGCGGAAAGGGCGGAGTGGGCAAGACGACGTGCGCGGCCGCACGCGCGATTGCCGAAGCCCGGAACGGCCGCCGCGCGCTCATCGTCTCGACCGATCCCGCGCACTCGCTCTCGGATGCGCTCGCCGTCAACGTGACCTCGCGGCCGACGCGCGTCGCGACCGGCGGCCGCGGAGCGCTCGACGCGGTGGAACTCGACGCGGTGCGCGCGTTCGATCGATGGCTCACCGAGCACCGGACCGCGCTTGGTCAGATCCTCGAGCACGGCACGTGGCTCGATCAGGACGACGTGGACGCGCTGCTCGAATTGTCGCTGCCAGGCGTCGACGAGCTGGCCGCGATGCTCGAGATCGCGAGGCTCACACGGTCGGCTGACGCCGCGCGACACGCGCGCGGCGGGCGCAAGGTCGAGGACGAACGGCCGTATGACGTGGTCGTCGTCGATACGGCGCCGACCGGTCACACGCTGCGGTTGCTCGCGGCGCCCGACGTGGTTGCGGCCGTCGCTGAAGTGCTCGACGCGCTTCAGGAGGAGCACCGGATGATCCGCGATCAGCTCGCGCGCGTGGGACGGCCGGAGGCCGCTGATCGGCTGATTGCGATGCTCGCGGAGCAGGCGGCCGACGCTGGCGCCGCGATGCGCGATGCGTCCCGGACGATGTTCCACTGGGTGACGCTGCCGGAGGCGCTCGCGATCGCAGAAAGCGAAGACGGCGTCGCCGCGCTCGAGCGCCACCGTATTGCTGTTCCCGAAATCATCGTCAACCGTGTGCTGCCCGACGATCGTCAGCGGCCGCCGTGTCCGGTGTGCAGCCGCCGCCGCGCCGACCAAAGGCGTGCGATCGCGACGATTCATCGGTGTTTCGCGCGCGGACGACGCGTTCTGATTGTCCCCGCTGATGTGCGTGAGCCGCGCGGAGTGCGCGCGCTCGCGCGCATCGGAGCAAGCCTCGGGCGCGACAGGACACGGCTCGACGCACGCGATCGAGCGCCATCACGCGCCCGCGCACAGGGCGCACCGTCGGTCGCCTTCAGCCTATCGGCTGAGGAGCAAACGACTGCCGTCGAGTCGCTGTCGATCTTGCGCGACGCGACGCTCGTCTTCGTCGGCGGCAAGGGGGGTGTAGGGAAGACAACGGTGGCGGCCGCGACGGCCGTGCGCCTCGCGCGTGCGCGTCCGAAGGCGAGGACGCTGCTGCTGTCGACCGATCCTGCGCATTCGCTGGCCGACGTGCTGAATGCGGCGGACGGCACAATCGGCGACGAAGCGAGGACGCTGTCGGGAGCGCCGTCGAATCTGCTCGTGCGCGAGCTCGATGCCGCACTGGCTCTCGGATCGCGCCGCCGCGATTTTCAACAGGCGATCGAGGAGATCGCGTCGACGCTCGGCGCCGCCGAGACGTCTGCGGCGGAACGGTCCGCGCGGCTGCTCGACCTTGCTCCGCCTGGCATCGACGAGCTCTTCGGGATGTTGTCACTGGTTGAAGCACGGCGCCAGTTCGACCTCATCGTCGTCGACACGGCGCCCACCGGTCACGCGCTGCGCTTGCTCGAACTCCCGGACTCCGCGCGTGAGTGGGTCCAGGTCCTTCTACGCATGCTGCTGAAGTACCGGACGCTCGTGCGTCCGGGACAGCTCGCGTCCGAGCTCGTCGACGCGTCGAAGTCGATTCGCGAGCTGCAGGCGCTGCTGAGAGATCCAATCGCCACACGGTTCCTCGTCGTCACGCGCGCCTCGGAAGTCCCGCGGCTCGAGACCGAGCGGCTGCTCGATCGGCTCCGGCGGCTGCGACTGTCGGTCGCGGCCGTGGTCATCAATGCGCGTACGCTCGCACCCGGCCGTTGTCGGCGCTGCAGGAAGGTCGCGGCGGCTGAGCGCCGGCCCGTTGCGGCAATCCGCAGGCGCTGCCGGAGCGGTCGCCGGTCGTGCGCTATCATCGAAACGCCGTTGTCCGCGCCCGGGCCGCGTGGGGTGAGCGCGCTCGAAGCGTGGGCGGCGAAGTGGATTGCGAAAGAGAGCTGAATGGCTGCGAAAGCCACCTACGTCTACTGCGTGGTCGCATCGCGCAGCGTGCCGCGCGTGCCGCGCGGGCCGTCGGGACTTCCGGGCACGGGACCGCTGCGGCTGCTCGACGTCGAACCCGGTTTGTTCCTCGTCGTGGCCGACGCGCCGCTGAGCCGGTACGGTGAAGACGCGATCAATCGCCGTCTGTCCGATCTCGCCTGGGTGTCGCGCGCGGCGGTCGCGCACGAGGCGGTGATCGAAGCCTTCATCGACGAAACCGCCGTGCTGCCGATGAAGCTGTTCACGCTGTTTACGAGCGACGCCCGCGCGATCGAGCATGTGCAATCGCAGAAGACGCGGATTGCCGCGCTCGTCAAGCGCCTCGGCAATCATCACGAGTGGGGCGTGCGCGTCGTTCTCGATCGCAAGCGCGTGACGAAGCAGCCGGCGAAGGCGGACCGTTCGGCGTCCGCGTCGGGAGCCGCGTACCTGACCCAAAAAAAAGCGCAGCGCGACGCGGCGGTGGAGCTGAGCGCGCGCGCACGCGAGACGGTTGCGGCGCTGTACGACCGATTCGCCGGCCGTGCGCGCCTCGCCCGGCGGCGGTCGCCGAGCGAACTGCCGGACGGCGGCGGCGCGCTGCTGCTCGACGCCGCATTCCTCGTGCCGAAGACGCGGGAACAATCGTTTCGAGCGCAGGTCGAACGCGAAGCGCGCTCACTCGCGAGCCACGGCTACGGCCTGACGCTGACGGGACCGTGGCCGCCGTACTCGTTCGTGCAGGACTGACGTGGCCCGCCGTCGATCGAATCACGCGCGCAATCGCAGGTCATCGGCGACGCCGGCGAACCGTGCCGTTGCCGATCGAGTGCTCGACGGGCGGGAGTCGACGGTTCTCGACGTCCTCGACGAACTGTTGAACAAAGGCGTCGTCGCCGACGGTGACCTGACGCTCGGCGTTGCCGGCATCGATCTGATTTACCTCCGCCTCGCGGCGCTCCTGTGCGCCGCCGATCGCGTGCTGCCATCCGAGCCGGATACGCCGAAGCGGCGCCGCCGCCACCGCCAGCCCGGCGAGCCGAAAGACACCGCGTGACGCGTCGCCGCCGAACGCGTCCGCGCCGCAGAGTGAAAACGTCCGCGTCGCGCAGACCTGCCGCGGCTGCGCCGGTGACGGCGGCGCAGCTCCGCGCGCTGCGCGACGAGCTCGAGCGGCGCATGAAGAAACCGTCGATGATCGGCGTCGGCAAACAGCGCACGCCTGCGCGGGCGACGCGCGCGCAGGGGCCCGCGCGATGGAATCCCGAGCCCGAGGACGTGCAGCGGTCGGTCGCTCAGCTCGTTCTCACGATCGTGGAATTCCTGCGCAAACTGATGGAGCGGCAGGCAATCCGGCGCATGGAAGAGAAGACGCTCACGCGTAAGGAAGTCGAGGCGGTCGGAACGGCGCTGATGAAACTCGAGGAAACCATCCGCGAGATCGGACTGCGATTCGGACTGACGCCGGACGATCTCAACCTCGATCTCCCGCCGCTCGGCAAGTTGATGTGACGTGTCGTTGCGGTATGATCGCGAGGTGATCGCTCTGCGGGTCCGTGTGCCGATCGTCGTCGCGATGGCTGCGGCGGCGGTGTGTGTCGCGGCGCCCGCGCGCGCGGCGACGCTTGCCTCGGGCGCGGTGATCCGCAGCGACCGCACCGTCGACGTCGCGACGTTCAGCCGCTTCATCGAAGCGCGGTTCAGCGTCGTGCTGCGGCGCGTCATCGCCGCCGACATCGATCGCGACGGCGACGTCGACATCCTCGCGGCGACCGATCGCGGCTTCTTCGTCTGGTTGAACGACGGCGCCGGACACCTGACCGCGCAGTCGGCGAAGCGGAAGGCGGGGATCGACGGGACGGCGCTCGGCGACACGTGGCGCGAGGACGCGTCGCGCGACGAAGAGACCGTGCAGAACGATCTGCCGTCGCCGAAGCTGCCGAGCGGTTACGCGCACGCGCCGCCGGCGCCGCTCCGGCAGTCCGCGACGCCCTCCACGTTCACGCCCCACCGCGATCCGTCCCGCGGTACACGCACGCCCCGCGCTCCGCCCGCCATCTCGTAAGTCATCTTCCATTCGTCGTTCGCAGCAGTCATTCCCCGGGAAGACGAGGGATCGTGATGTCACGAGTGTGGTGGTTCGTACTCGTGCTGTACGCGTGCGCCGCTCCGGCCGGCGCGCAGTCGCTGACGATCGCGCAGGCGGTCGAGGAGGCGGTGCAGCACAACCTGGCGCTGATGGCCGAGCGCAGCAACCTGAGCATCGCCGACGCGCAGATGGTCACCGCGCGCCTGCGCCCGAATCCGGTGTTCAGCTTCAGCGCGGATCATCTCGACGTGCTCGGCACCGGATTCAGCGCGGAGAACAACGGCGGTCCGCCGGAAGTGGCGTGGCGCGTCGACGTGCCGCTCGAGCGGGGCGGTAAACGCGACGCGCGCATCGCGCTCGCGGAGACGGTGCACACGATCGCGGAAGCGCAGTTTGCCGACGCGGTCCGCGTGCTGCGGCAGGACGTGACGCTCGCGTGCGTCGACGTGATGGCGGCACAGGCCACGCACACGCTGCTCGCCGACAATCTGCGGACCTACGAGGATCTCGTGCGGGTGAACCGCGCGCGTCTGACGGCCGGATCGATCGCGCCGTTCGAGGAGACGCGCTCCGAGGTCGCCATGCTGCAGTTCCGCTCCACCGTCGTACGCGCGGAGCTCGATCTGGCGGCAGCCACCGCGCGCCTGCGCGTCCTGCTCGGTCGTCCGCAAGGCTCGCCGATTGAACTGGCCGACGCGCTCTCCACGGCGGAGCAGACCCCGGCCGATCTCGAGGCGGGTGAGCTCGAGCAGGTCGCCGTGCGCGCGCGGCCGGATCTCCGGGCGCTCGAGCTCACCGAAGCGCGAACGGTCGCGGATCTGCGTCTGCAGGAGGCGCTCGGCAAGATCGACTACACCGTGGGCGCGGAGTATCGCCGGCAGCAGGGCGTTGCCGGCCGGTCGAACTCGCTCGGCGTGTTCTTCAGCGCGCCGCTCCCGATCTCGAACCGCAACCAGGGCGAGATCGCGCGGGCGACAGCGGAACACGAGCAGGCCGAACGGCAGATTGCGGCGCGCCGCGCGCAGATTTCGGCCGACGTCCGGAGCTCGTATCACGAGTACGCGACCACGCGCGATCTCGTTGGTTCGATCCAGCGCGACCTCCTGAAGCCCGCCTCGCGCGCGCGCGACACGTCTGCGTACACCTATCGGGCCGGCGGCGCCACGCTGCTCGAGCTGCTCGACGCGCAGCGTGCCTTCAACGACACCATGCAGAGCTACGTCGACGCGCAGGCGAGCCTGCGCCGGGCGATCACCCGACTGAACGCAGCCATCGGTTCGGAGGTTGTGAAATGAAACGCACTCCTGTCCCCTCAATCGCGGCGTCCGCGTTCATGAAACAGTCTCTGTGCCTCGCGATCGTGCTGGCGTTCAATCTCGCGTGTAACGGCGCGCATGCGGCGAACTCCGCGTCGGACGAGAAGCCGGCCGCGCCGCCATCGGACGGCACCCTCGTCGTCGACGAGAAGATGCTCGCGTCGATCAAGGTCGACGCGATCGCCGAGCACGAGCTGACCAACGACCTCGCGATCCCGGGCAAGGTGCAGTTCGACGAGGACCGCGTGGCGCGCGTGCTCGTTCCGGTGGCCGGCCAGATCGTCGATCTCCGCGTGAAGGTTGGCGACGTGGTCCGCAAAGGCGAGAGGCTCTGCGCGATCAGCAGTCGCGACGCCGCGGCCGCCGTCGGCGAGGACCTCGAGGCCCATCGCGATCTCGATCTCGCCGAGAAGAACGCCGCGATGACGCAGGACCTGTTCGACCACGAGGCGGCCTCGCGCATTGCGCTGCAGCAGGCGCAGAACGATCTCGCAAAGGCGCGCGGACGTGTGGCGCGCACCGAGGAGACGCTTCGCGTGCTCGGCCTGCGCGAGGATCTCGACGGGTCCGGCTTCAACGGGCGCATGCCGGTCACGTCTCCCATCGGCGGCGTTGTCATCGAGCGCAAGGTCACCGAAGGACAGTTCGTGCAGCCCGACGTCACGCCCATCATGACGCTCGCGGATCTCTCGACGGTGTGGGTGCTCGGCGACGTCTTCGAACGCGACGTGCGGCTCGTCGCGACGGGACAGACGGCGACCATCGCGACCGCGGCGTATCCGGGGGAAATTTTCTTCGGGACCGTCAATTACATCAGCGACTCGATAGATCCGGCCTCGCGGACCGCGAAAGTCCGTGTCAGCGTCGGCAACGCAGGCAACCGTCTCAAGCCCGAGATGTTCGCGTCGATTGCGCTCAACGTCGAGCGCCACGAACGCGCGGTGTCGGTGCCCGCGCGCGCCGTGATCACTGAAAACGCGAAGACGTTCGTATACGTCCAGACCGGACCGCGGCAGTTCGTCCGGAGACCGGTCGACGTCGCGCAGGTATCGGGTGACGAGCGACGGGTCGTCAACGGTGTGCGCCGCGGCGATCGCGTCGTCGTCGACGGCGCGCTCCTGCTGCGGCAGGAAGAAGACCAGCGAGGCAGCTGATGGTCAAGCGGCTCGTCTCGTTCGCGCTCTATCAGCCGCTGTTCATGCTGCTCGTCACGGCGCTCTTCGTCGCCGGCGGCGTCATCGCGTTTCGATCGCTGCCGGTCGAAGCCTTTCCCGACGTCACCGACGTACAGACGAACGTCGTCACGCTGGTTCCGGGTCATGCGGCCGAGGAAGTCGAGAAACAGGTCACGATCCCGCTCGAGATTGCGCTGTCGGGCGTGCCGCACTCGGTCCGGATGTTCTCCCACACGCAGTTCGGTCTGTCGTTCCTCACGTTGACCTTCGACGATCAAATCGACGACTACTTCGCGCGGCAGCGTGTGCTCGAGCGCATTCAGCAGGCCGATCTGCCGCCGGGCATCCAACCGCAGCTCGCGCCGCTGTCCACTCCGGTCGGAGAGCTGTACCGATTCCGCCTCGTCTCGAATTCTGCGAGCCCGACGGAGCTCCGCAGTATCGAGGACTGGGTGGTCGAACGCGCGCTGCGGATGGCGCCGGGCGTCGCCGATGTCGTCAGCCGCGGCGGGTTCATCAAGCAGTACCAGGTGAACGTCGACCTCGCGCGTATGAAGACCTACGGCATCACGCTCCAGCAGGTGTTCACCGCGCTGTCGCGCGGAAACGCGAATGCCGGCGGCAACTACCTCGAGGAAGGGGAGCAGCAGTATCTGATACGCGGCGTCGGACTGCTGCAATCGCCCGAAGACATCGGTTCCATCGTCGTCGCCGAGCACGGAGGCACGCCGCTGCTGATGCGCGACATCGGCGAGGTGACGATCGGATCGGTGCCGCGCCAGGGTCTCGTCGGCCGCGACGATGACGACGACATCGTGGAAGGCATCGTGCTGATGCGGAAGGGCGAGAACCCCTCTGAGGTGCTCGCGGAAATCAAGGAGCGCATCGCGCACCTGAACGCCGCCGTGCTGCCCAAAGGCGTTCGCATCGTGCCGTACTACGACCGGTCGCAGCTCATCGCGACGACGTTGACGACGGTGTTCCGGAATCTCATCGAAGGAGCGCTGCTCGTCACGATCGTGTTGTATGTGTTCCTCCGGAACGGGCGCGCGGCGGCGATCGTCGCGGCGGTGATTCCGCTCGCGCTGCTGGCCACGTTCATCGGCCTTCGCATCCGCGGCATTCCGGCGAACCTGCTGTCGCTCGGCGCAATGGACTTCGGGATCATCGTCGACGGCGCCGTGATCGTCGTCGAAAACGTGTTCAGGACGCTCGCCGCGTCGAACACCGGCGGCGATCGCGAACGCGCGCGCGCGGCGGTTCTCGACGCGGCGGTGCAGGTCGGCAGGCCGACGCTCTTCTCGATGCTGATCATCATCGTGGCGCACCTGCCGATCTTCACCCTGCAGCGTCACGAAGGGCGCATCTTCGCGCCGATGGCGTACACCGTCACGTCCGCGCTCGTCGGATCGCTCGTCTTCTCGCTGACACTCGTTCCGCTCCTCTGTTTCTTTCTCCTCGGCCGAAGCGTTCACCACGATCGCAATCCGATGGTCGAGGCGCTGCAACGCTGGTATCACCGGTTGTTGCAGGCGACGCTCGGCCGGCCGTGGATTCCCGTCGTCAGCGCCGGCGCGGCGTTCGCCGTCGCGATGATGCTCGTGCCGCGGCTCGGAACGGAGTTTCTGCCGGAGCTGAACGAGGGAACGATGTGGGTGAACCTGACGCTGCCGCCGAGCGTGTCGGTGTCGGAAGCCTCGCGGATCGTTCATCGCGTACGCGACGTGCTCCGCAGGTTCCCCGAAGTCACGCAGGTGATCTCGCAGGCAGGACGGCCCGAAGACGGTACGGATCCGAAACCGATCAACATGGCGGAGCTGTACGTCGATCTGAAGCCGCCGTCCGAATGGAAGCGGAATATCTCCCGCGAGCAGCTGGCGGCCGACATGGAAGCGGCGATCAACGACATTCCAGGCCTCGAGCCCGCCATCTCGCAGCCCATCCGCGACAACGTGCTCGAGAGCATCTCGCAGATCGACGGGCAGATCGTCATCAAGGTATTTGGCGAGGATGCCGCGACGCTCAGGCAGAACGCGGCCGACGTCCTGCACGCGGTGAGCAGCGTGCGCGGCGTGTCGCGTGCCTTCATCGATCGCGCGGGACAGGTGCCGCAGCTGCAGGTGGAGGTGAGCCGCGGCCGCGCCGCACGGTACGGCTTGAACGTGGCCGACGTCGAGGACGTGATCGAGACGGCGCTCGGCGGAAAAGTCGCGACCGAGATGTGGGAGGGCGATCGCCGCTTCGGCGTCGCCGTGCGGCTGCCGGAACGCGATCGGCGTGACGTCGACGCGATCGGCAACATCCTCGTCGACACGCCCGCGGGTCCGCGCGTGCCGCTCGCCGAAGTTGCGAACCTGTCGGTGCGCGGCGGCAGCATGAACATCAGTCGCGAGTCGGGCATGCGCGTCGCGGCGATCGGCGTGTTCATCCGCGGACGCGACATGGGGAGCATTGTCGCCGACATGCGCGAGCGCGTCGCGAAGAACGTCGCGTTTCCGCCGGGCTACTACGCGACGTTCGGCGGCGAGTTCGAGAACCAGCAGCGCGCGATGACCAGGCTGGCGGTCATCGTGCCGGTCAGCGTGTTTCTGATCTTCATCCTGCTCTTCAACGCGTTCGGCTCGGTGAAGAACGCGGGGGTGATCCTCGCGAACATCCCGCTCGCGTCGATTGGCGGCATCGTCGCGCTGTATCTGACCGGCATTCCCTTGAGCGTGTCGGCCGCGATCGGATTCATCGCGCTGTTCGGGCAGGCGGTGCTGAACGGCGTCGTGATGGTGAGCTACTTCTCGGATCTGAAAGCGCAGGGACTGCAGCCGATCGACGCCGTGCTGACCGGAGCCACGGTCCGTCTGCGGACCGTGCTGATGACCGCGCTCCTCGCGATGCTCGGACTGCTGCCGATGGCGCTGTCGCACAGCATCGGATCCGAGGTGCAGAAACCGCTCGCGGTCGTGGTGATTGGCGGGCTCGTCTCAGCGACGCTGCTGACGCTGCTCGTCCTGCCGACGTTGTACTTGCTCGTCGAAACTACCGGAACGGGAGCTCGTACGAGAAATACGTGAGCAGCGCGACCGTGCTCGTGCCGTTGAGCGCCGTCAACGGCGCCGCGGCGCCGACGACGAGCTGATGGTCACCGATGTTCCAGCCGCGGCGGAATCCGGGCGAGATCGTCGTGACCGTCGCTTCGTCCGCGAATTCGAGGACGCCTTCGAGCACGAGATGAAACATCGACGTCAGGCGCCAGATGCCGCCGCCCGCGGCATGCGGCGTTCGATGGAGCCCTGAGAGCCACCTGAATCCGCCGTTCGCGTGAATGTACAGATCCCCGAACTGCTTGCTTGCGGGGATGTTGATCTCCAGACCGAACACGCCGTCGCCGAGCGCGTCGGCCTTGCGTCCCGTCGGCGTAATGAGACTGATGCGGGGACTGATCGCCGGCCGGCTGTCGGACTCGGTCAGCAGCTGATACCGGTAGTTCAGCAGCACGTCGGTGAGACCGACGCCAAAGTCGCCGCTCGAGAACGGAATCGTGTAGGAGAACTGATGCGTCAGCGTCGGCACCGGCCATTCCTGCGTGAAGCTCGCCTGCCAGCGGCCGTCGCGTCCACGGATCCAGGTGAAGATGTTCTGGAAAACCCCAGGCTCCTGATTGAACGATTCCTCGACGAGAAACGAGTTGTCGACGATCTCCCACTTCATCGACGGATCCGGCGGTACCTGCGCGAGCGCTTCGCCCACGGACGCGAGCGCGACGACCGCGACGACAACATGAACTGCCGCGTGACGCATCATCGTGTCGACCGTTTGGACGCGGCGCGCGCGCGGCGACGCTGCACCTGACGCTGGCGAGCGTGTACGCCGTGCTTGCCGAGGATGTCTCCGACGACCACCGACAAGCCGCCGAACAGGGCGATCCCCTGCGTGTCCCCTGCGATGTCCACCTGCATGCCTCCGTCGATCGCGTACCGCGACCCGAGCTCGTAGATGGCGCCAGCATCCATTGCAGCCACGCCGCCTCCACCGGGTTCCTGCCGCGAGAACCAAAACGTCTCGGCGTAAGGATTCAGGTTATCCGTCGCGGCGGCGCTCGCCGACACCGATAAGAGGTGTTGCGTGAAATGCGGCTGACCGCCGCCGGCGCCGATGCGGCCGATTCCGTAGTTGCCGTCCACGTGCCAATGGCGTCCGATGTCAGTGCCGGTGAGCAGCGCCAGCAGGTAGTCGCGATCGCCGGTGCCGAATCCTTCCGCTGCGTCGGCGGTCGGAAAGTTGATCGTCGGCAGAATCGACAGGAGCGGGAGACCGCCCGGATCGGCCCACAGCCGCAACTTTGCGCCGACGTTCGTGTTGCCGATGCCCGTTTGTCGCACGACGCCATCGGTCTGGCTGACGAGGCCGTCGGTGCCGCCGCGCAGCTCGAGCCAATCGGTCAGCCCGACGCGCGCGGTCAGCGGCGATCCGAAACCGCGCGGCCCGGCAGCCGATCGCGCGTACACGGCGCCGAATTCGATCTGCAGCAGCCCGATGTCGACGATGTGCGTGCCGTTCGTCACGTCGGGACGATCGGGCTCGATCTGATCCTGTGCCGCGGCGGCGCGGGCGAGGCACAGCGCCGCGGCACACGCCACCGCTGCGCGCGCGATCATTGTGCCGACTCGACCAGAAGCTTCGACGCCGCGCGCGCGCCAATCGTGATGCGGCGTTCCTTTCCGCGCAGCAGCACGCTGTCGGCGGCGACATCGCGCGTCTCGACTTCGACCGGCTGTCCAGGTTTCAAATCGTTGCTCTCGATGAAGCGAAGGAACGCGGGATCCTGATCGGCGATGCGCGTGACGCGCAGCGGAATGCCGACAGGACACGTCATCAGGTTGTCGTGATGGCGCGTCGCGACCGTACCTTCGGGGCCGGGAATCGGATCGCCGTGCGGATCGTGCGTCGGATGGCCGAGCATGTCGTCGATCCGCTCGATCAGCCGCTCGGACACGACGTGCTCCAGTTTCTCCGCTTCGTCGTGCACTTCCGCCCAGCTCATGCCCATCACGTTGACGAGAAACAGCTCGACGAGCCGATGCCGACGCAGAACGAGGGCAGCGAGTTTTGCACCCGATGCGGTCAGCCGCACTCCGCTGTACGGTTCGTACTCCGCGAGCCCCGACTCGGCGAGCGCTTTCACCATCGTCGTCGCGGTGCCGGGCGTGACGCCGAGCGCGGCAGCCACCTGGCCCATCGGAACCAGACGTTCGTCGCGCGGCAGCGCCGCCTGGCCGTGATAGATCGCCTTCAGGTAGTTCTCGACCGTGCTCGACGGGAGCATGCAACGATATTATCGCGCATGCGGTTACGCGACCGGATTGCGACGCCCGAGGGCAAACGGCGCTACGTGCGCGCGCTGTTCGCGACGATCGCCGATCGCTACGATTTCATCACTGTGGCGTTGTCGTACGGGCAGGATCGCCGGTGGAAGCATCGGCTCGTGCAGCTTGCGGCGCCGCGCACCGGAATGCACGCGCTCGATCTCGCGACCGGAACCGGCGACATCGCGCGCGAGCTGGCCACGCGCGGAGCGTCGGTGATTGGCCTCGACATCACGCGACGGATGATCGAGATTGCGCGGGAGAAGGATCGAGGGGCTGAAAGCCCCGCGCCACAATCCGCAAGGAGGGTCGGCGTCCACAACCCGCGGTACGTTGTCGGCGACATGCTTGCGCTGCCGTTTCCATCCGCCTCATTCGACCTCGTCACGACCGGATACGGGCTTCGCAACGTGCCGGACCTGACGACGGCAATCGACGAGATCCAGCGTGTGCTGAAACCCGGCGGACAACTGCTGTCGCTCGATTTCAACCGGCCGTCGAACGCGCTCGTGCGGACGGCGTACCTCGCGTATCTGACATCGGTCGGCGCGGCGCTCGGCTGGACGCTGCATCGAGATCCCGATACATACCGATATATTCCTGCATCAATCCGGCAATACCCGGGCGCGCACGCGGTCGCACGGATGCTCGAGAACCGCGGATTCCGGTCGGCGCGGTACTACCCGGTGCTCGGCGGACTCATGGCTATCCATCATGCCGTCCGAAGTTGATACAACGGGTTGGTCCGGCGAGGGCGCCTTCACACAGTTGCTCATCGACCGTTTGCGCAACGTCGACGGCGTCACCCTCGTGCGCGTCGAAGACGCGCCGGCCACGCGGTCGGAGGCCGATTACAACTTCATCAGCAACGAAGTGTTCGTCGTGTTCGCTGTGCGCGAGCGTCGAGAGCCTGCCAGGCGTTTTGGCTTTCTGCCCGCAACCCGGACGATCGCGGAAAAATCGTTGACGATTGCCGGACTGGAGGCGGCGTTGACCGCTATCGCCGACGTCGGCGCGCCGGATTACGCAGACGAAGGGATGATTCAGTATCTCCGCGCCGAGCGGATCATCCCGCCGTACCAGACCCGCGGTTACAAACTCGTCGAACTCGTGCGCATTTATGAGGCGGGAGTCGCGCGCCCCACCTAATGCCCACTTGTGCTCACGCCGACATGTAACACAAATGAGCATCGTGCCATCACTGCTCCAAGCCATCGTCCACGTGGACGGTGAGGCGCTGGTGATGCACGCCGGAGACAAACCCTACGTCGTAGCCCCGACCGGGCAGATGGACCTCGCGAGCCGGGGTCTGACGCTCGAGGCGGTGAACGGGATCCTCAACCAGCTCCTGCCGTCCGAGTTTCAGCAGGCGCTCGACGAATTCGGCGCCGTCCAGTACGAGCTTCACAGATCTGCAGAATTTCCCCGAGAGCACTTCACCGTCGTCGCCGCGCGCGGCGGAGATGACGTCTGGGTGGAGGTCCGTCGCCGGCGCGCCGTCGACGATCAGGTCCCGGAAGAGATGTTCGCGCAGGCGGCGGCGGCTGCTGCCGCGCCGTCAGTTGCGGCTTCTTCGCCACAACCGACCGTCACGGTCGTCGATGACGAAGTGCCAATCGAGCTGCTGGGCGGGGAATCGCCGCGCGGTGCGGGACGGCGCGGCGTTCGGTTGCAGGACGACCTGGTGCTGCCTGATGCGTCGCAGCTGTTTCCGGCGCGCGCCGGCCGCGCCGATGAGACGCGCGTCGACGAATCGCGGCTCGCGCAGAACACGGCCACCGCGTCGACTCACGAAGCGGACGCCGCGTCCGAGGCCTCGCGCCTCGCAGCGGCACTGATACCGCCGCCGAAGCGTATCGATCCGCTGCCGCCGCGTCCGACAGCATTTGCGCCGGCAACGCCGGGCGTCGAGGCGCCGGGGCCACGGATCGTCCAATCGCCGCCGCCGATGGCTACGCCGTCGCCATCATTTGCTGCGATCACACCGCCGCCTCCGGTCGCGCCGCCGCCGGTTGTCGAGCCAGCGATGCCGCAACCGGCCGCAATCGTCACAGCGGAGCCAGTTTCGGCATCCGCGCCGGAGCCGATCGAAATCGTCGCGGCGGAGCCGGTCGCGACGATGTCGCCGGAGCCGATCGAAGTCGCGGTTCCCGAACCGATCGAACCGGTCGCGCTCGAAACTCCCGCGTTCGAAGCGGCTGCGTTCGAGCCTGTCGCGATGGAACAGCCGGAGCCAGTCGCCGCCGAAGAAGCGCCCGCGCCGATCGCAGCGGTCACGCCCGAGCCGATCGTGCCGCCGGTCGTCGAGCCCGAGCTGGAGATTGAAATGCCCGCGCCTGCATGGTCGCGCGAGGTTCGCGAGATCGAAGAGGCGCCTGTTGTTCATGCGGCGGCGGAGGCCGAACCTGTGGTGATGTCGGCATTCGAAGCGGCGACGTACGAGATGGAACCGATTGCCGAATCGCGCGAGCGGCCACACATCGAGACGGCGCAGTTGCCGATGGTTCCTCCGCCGCCGATCGCAGAGCCGGAGCCGACGGTGCCGGCCGGCCAGCGAATGGATTCGTCATCGCACGAGCGCGTCGCGCCGCCGCAGCCGGCGGTCGTGCTCTCGATGGCGCGTAGTCCCATTCGATCCGATACCGCACCTTTACCGATCGCGGAACCAACCATGTCGGGACTGGACAGGCTTCTCCGGATGGCCGCCGCGCGCGGCGCGTCGACGTTGTATCTCTCGTCGGAAACCCGCCCCTCGGTCAGAGTGGACGGCGAGCTGCAGGTGCTCGACGGCGAAAGCGAGCTGACGGCGCGCGACGTCGAATCGCTGCTGCTGACGCTGATGCCCGAACGCAGCCACGAAGCCCTGCGCACCGGCACGACGAGCGAGTGGATCGTCGACATCGACGGCATCGGCCGCGTCCGGTGCATGAGCTTCCGCGATCATCTCGGACCGGGCGGCGTGTTCCGCCTGATGCCGACGCGTTCGATCTCCGTCGAGCAGCTCACGCTGCCGCCGCAGATTCAGGCGCTGGCCATCGAGCCCGAAGGCCTGGTGCTCGTGGCGGGTCCGCGCTCGAGCGGCAAGCGGACGTTGATGGCGGCGTACGTCGATTTGATCAACCGCACGCGCCGCGATCACGTCATCACGATCGAGCGCGAGATCAACATCGTGCACGAGCGCGGCAGCTCGTTCATCAGCCAGCGCGAAGTCCGCGGCAGCGACGATGACCTGCAGGCGGCGGCGCGCGCGGCGCTGCGCGAAGATCCCGACGTGCTCGTGATCGAAGACCTGCGGACCGGCGGGTTGATGAACGTCGCGCTCGAGGCGGCGGCGTCGGGTCACCTCGTCATCGGCGGATTCTCCGCACACACGGCGACGGGCGCCATCGATCGCATCATCGACATGTACACGCCCGAGAATCGCCGGCACGTGCAGCTCGCGCTGTCCGACACGCTGCGCGGCGTCATCGTGCAGCTGCTGCTGCGGCGAGTCGCCGGCGGCCGCGTCGCCGCGCGCGAGGTCCTGCTGAACACGCCGGCCGTCGCGAGCGTGCTCGCCGAGGGGAAGACCTCGCAGCTGCCGATGGCCCTCGAAGGCGGCCGACGCTACGGCATGGTGCCGATGAACGATTCGCTCGTCGGTCTCGTGCAGAACGGAACCGTCGACAGCCGCGAAGCATATCGGCACTCGACCGATCGCCAGGGATTCCTCGCGCTGCTCAAACGTCAGGGTCTCGACACATCGTTCGCCGAACGCCTGGCGTGACTGGATACGCTCGCTGAAAGCCTCGCGCTACTCAGTCATTAATTGCCGCCGCGCGCGCAGCGCGAACCCTTCACCGATAGGACGAGCCTTTCAGCTGTAGCGCGAGCCTTTCAGGCGAGCGACTACCGAGCCGAGTGTTCACCGATCGACGAAGGGTTCCAGCTCCTTCATCACGAACGCCAGCAGATCCTCTTCAGTAATGTTTGCCGGTGAGCCGTCGCCGACGACACGCTCGGCGCTGATCACGCGTCTGCCGCGACTGCGGCCGATGCGGCCGAGAACGCGCGGCTCGTCGCCGCTCGTGTCCAGGACGATCTCGATGTAGTCCTCGCCGCTTCGCTCAGAACCCAGGCGTACGCTTCCCGACGGCGTGAACACGTTGAACTGGTAGCCTTCGATCTTCAACACGTTCGCAAGTTGACGGAAAAGCGGCACGGCGATGAATTCGAGCAGCCGCTGGAAGTCGCGATCGGCTTCTTCGTTGCGGCCGCGTCGCGCCGTCGCCTGGCGCCGCGCGCGCTCGATCGTCTCGTGCACCCGCCTTCTGACGTCGGCGATTTCCATATTCGTCTGTCAGACCACGTTCGCGGCGCGCAGCCGCGCGATCGTGTCGCAATCGACGCCGGCGTCGCGCTGCAGCACGGCGTCGGTGTGCTGACCGAGAAGCGGCGGTGTCATGCGGATCGCTCCCGGAGTGCCGGACAGCTTCACCGGCAGACCGAGCATGCGGAGCGGCCCGATCGTCGCATGCTCGAGCTCTTCGATCATGCGGCGCGCCGCGATCTGCGGATCCGAGAAGACCTCCTCCAGGTCGCGCACCGATCCGCACGGGACGCCGGCAGCCGACAATCGTTCGATCCAATATTGACGCGGCTTCTGCCCGAGCGCAGCCGCGAGCAGCGGACGCAGATCGTCGTATGCGGTGACGCGCTGCCGGTTCGTCGCAAAACGCTCACCGAGATCCAGACCCGCGACGCCGCAGAACTTGCGCCACAGATCGTCGTTTCCCGCGGCGAGCACGAACTCGCCGTCGGACGCGGCGAACGTTTCGTACGGCACGATGCTCGGATGGCGGTTGCCGAGCCGTGCCGGCACGCGGCCGCTCGCGAAGTAGTTGCCGGCCTGATACGTGAGCAGCGCGGCCAGCGCGTCGAGCATCGCGACGTCGACCATCTGGCCGACGCCGGTCCGTTCGCGCGCGTAGAGCGCGGTCACCACGCCGTACGCGGTGAACATGCCCGACACGATGTCGGCAATCGCCACGCCGAGCCGGTACGGCGGACCGTCGGCCGCGCCGGTGATGCTCATCAACCCGCCTTCTGCCTGAATCACCGCGTCATAGCCCGGCGCGCTCCGGCGCGGCCCGGTCTGACCGAATCCGCTGATCGATGCGTACACGAGACGGGGATGCGCGGCCGCGAGCGACTCGTAGTCGAGCGCGATCTTCCCCAGTGTGCCCGGGCGGAAGTTTTCGACGAGGACGTCGCTGCGCGCGACGAGTCGATCGAGAATGCGGCGCCCTTCAGGATGTTTGAAATCGAGCGTGACGCTTTCTTTATTCCGGTTGATGCTCAGGAAATACGCGCTTTCACCGTTCAGAAATGGCGGTCCCCACGCTCGCGTGTCGTCGCCCTTCCCGGGTTGCTCGATCTTGATCACACGCGCGCCCATGTCTCCGAGCAGCATCGTGCAGTACGGGCCCGACAGCACGCGGGTGAGGTCGAGGACGGTAATCCCCTCGAGTGGCGGCATAATGAACGAATGATTATCGTCTACGCCGGCAGCGCGTGACGCAGCTGCGAACAGGTGAAAGAGTTTCTTTCACGCGAAGCGGTGCCGTTCACGGCGTACAACGTCGACGAGGACGAGCGTGCGTACGACGATCTCGTCGCCCGCGGACTGCGGATCATTCCGGTCACCGTCTTCGGCGACCGGATGGTGAAGGGGTTCGATCCGGGCGGGCTGACCGCGCTCGTCGCCGCGTGGCGCGCGCAGCCGGACCGTCCCGCGCAACCGTAATCAGATCGGACAGCAGCGCATAAGCTGTCTGCGTCAGCCCGCCGCCCAGCTGAACGACGGCGACCTCTTCCAGCAAATCGGTCGTGAAGACGATCGCATTCTGCTGTCCGTCCAGCCGGGCGAGCAGATCATCAGCCGGTAATTCCTCGAGCCGAACGCCGGCGGTCACTACGCCGTGCGCGTGAGCCACCAATTTCAGTCGCCGCCCGGCACGGCGTGCGGCGAGCGCGCGCGAGGCGCACTCCGCCGTGATGCCTTCGCGCGCGACATCGTGCGGCGTGATGCGCGCGCCGAGCAGCACGTTCGCGAGCGCCGCGGTTTTCGCGGCGGCGTCCCAGCCGTCCACGTCGAGCGACGGATCGGCTTCGGCAACGCCTCGCGCCTGCATTTCGGCAAGCGCGGCGCCGAACGACTGCCCCTCTTCCATCGCCGTCAGCATGAAGTTCGTCGTGCTGTTGACGACGCCGCGAAAGCCGGTGACGGCGACGGCCGGCAGTGTTTCTCGCACGAGGTTGAAGATCGGAATGCCGTCCATCACGGCGCCCTCGAACAGCAACCGCCGCCCTGCGCGCGCGGCCGCGCCGGCGAGATCGTCGTACGCAAATGCCGCCGGACCTTTGTTCGCCGTCACGACGTGCGCGCCTCCCTCGAGCGCAGCGCGGACGTGATCGATCGCCGGCCGCCCGCTTTCGATGTTCAACGTGGTGGTCTCGATGACGACGAGGCGACCCTGGCGTGCAGCGACGGCGCAGCGTCGTGTTGCATCGCGGATGAATGAGAGCGTCCCGCCTTCGCGCGCATGGGATCCGTGCGAGCTGCGGCGCGACAATCCGCCCTCGCTCGCAGGGGATCCGTGCGAGCGAAGGCGGGACACGCGCGCCGTAGAGAGACCATCCGGATCGAACACGCAGCCGTGATTCCTCGTCGCGATGCCGACGATGCGCGTCGTGACGCCGTAGTCGCGTTGAAGGGCCGCGCGCTGTTCCGACAGCAGCGAAACGAACCGGCGCGCGACGTTTCCGAATCCGACGAGAACCAGATCAAGTTGCAATGGCGGTGAGCACGCGATCGATGCGGTCCAACCCTTCGCAGAGGTAATCGGGCCGCTCGCCGAAGCCGATCCGCAGATGACCGTCCATGCCGAAGTGATCGCCGGGAACGATCAGAACGCTCTCGCTCTCGCGCAGATGCGTGACGAGCTCGGTCGAGTTGATTCCGTGGTGATAGCGGACGTAGATGATGGCGCCCGCATCGGGCGGCGTGTACGTGAACAGGTCGCCGTGCTCGTCGAGCCACGCGGCAATGATCGGGAAGTTCGCGATCAGGATACCCCGCGTCCGCGCGAGAATGCGCACGCGGCGTTCGGGCTCGAGCGCGCGGCGCGCAAGAAAATCGCTGAGGGCGGCCGGCGAGATCGTCGTGTAATCGTGATACGACCACAGCGACGCGACTTGCGCCGGCGGAGCAACAATCCAGCCGATCCGAAGTCCCGGCAGGCCGTACGCCTTCGACAGACCGCTCGTGACGATCACCCGCTCGGCGCGTCCCCACATCGACGGGGTTTCCCGGCCGTCGCGTTCCGCACCGCGGTAAATCTCGTCCGAGAGAATCCAGGCGCCGTGGCGCGACGCGACGGCGGCGATGCCGTCGAGATCCGCGGCCTCGAAGCGTGCGCCCGTCGGGTTGTTCGGATTGCAGATGACGATCAGTTTCGTTCGCGGGGACACGAGCCGTTCGAGCCGGTCGAGGTCCACGCGCCACCGGCGTTCTACATACGTGAGCGGCCATTCCTTTACGGCCGCGCCGAACGCCCGCGCCAGACCCCAGGTCTGCATGTAGTTCGGCACCATCACGACGACTTCATCGTCGCGCTCCACGAGATTCCAGGTCGTGATGTAGTTGGCCTCCGATCCGCCGGAGGTGACCTGCACGTGCTCGGGCGTAGCGCCGGGATAGAGCGCCGCTATGGCCGACCGCAGTGGCTCGGTCCCGTTCGACTGCGTATAGCGCAGCCCTTCGTTCATGAGCGTGCCGCGCGCCGCGTCATCATCGACGAGCTCGCCAAGCGTCAACGGATGGACGCCGCTCTCCGACAGGTTGAACGCGACCTGGTTTTCATACGTCGACTGCATCCGCTCCATCGAAAACTGTTCGAGTCTCATGAGGGCAGACTGTATATACTCACGGTTTTGGAGACAAGGTCAGATAGACGGCCCGGCGGTCTCGCTGTGCCTTCAACACGATGACGCTGGCGACCCTTCCAGATCTCGCGCGGATCCCCGCTGGGGAATTTTTGATGGGTGCTGCAGACGTCGAGCAAGACGAGCGTCCCGTCCACTGTGTATACGTCAGCGAATTCCTGATCAGCCGCGTCGCCGTGACCCACGACGAGTACGCGCGCTTCGTGCGCGCGACCGGATATCCGCCGCCATCGGTCGACTCGCTGCCGCTCGTCGCATTCGGCGGGCGCGATGCCTTGTTCCGCGAGCTTGCTGCGCCGTACGTGTGGACCGGCGCCGATCCGCCGCAGGGCCATGGCAACCATCCGGTCGTGCTCGTCCGCTACGAGGACGCGATCGCGTACTGCAGATGGTTGTCCGACTCGGCCGGGCGTACCGTTCGGCTGCCGACCGAAGCGGAATGGGAGAAGGCGGCGCGCGGGGGCCTCGAGCTGCGGCGCTATCCCTGGGGAGACGACATCGATCCGTCGCATTGCAACTACCTGCCGGATCCGGTCATGAAACGAACGCGCGGCACGAGCCCCGCGCGCACGTACGCGCCAAACGCGTACGGTTTGTACGACGCGGCCGGCAACGTGTGGGAGTGGGTGTCCGACTGGTACGCACCGGAGGTCTACGGCAACGGCGACGCGCGCGATCCGCGCGGGCCGTCCTCCGGCGCCATGCGAATCGTTCGAGGGGGATCGTGGCTGAACGACGACACATCGATGCTGCGGTGCGCGTATCGTCACAAAGTTCCGCCCGACACGTACGCGTACAGCATTGGATTTCGAATCGTATGCGAATGTTGATGGTGCTGACCGTTGCGCTCGTATCGGCCGCGCCCTCTGCGTCTGCGGTCTCCGCCTTCTCGGCGGTCTCCGCGTTCACGCAGGAGCCGCGCGCGCCCGAGCCGCCGACCGTCGTCACGACCGGCGAGGCCATCGTCCGGCGGGCGCCCGACGTCGCGTTCGTCACGGCCACGGTGGAATCGCGCGCGCGCAGTCCGCGCGACGCGCAGCGGCAGAACGCCGATGCGATGGCGGCCGTCCAGAAGAGGATCGCCGACGCGGGCATTCCACGCGATGCGCTGAGAACGCTCGGGCTGTCGCTCGATCAGGAAGTCGACACCGTCAACGGCCGGCGGGTGCCGCGCGAATTCGTCGCGCGCAATACGCTCGAAATCCGTCTGGACGACGTGTCGCGCGCCGGCGAGATCGCGGACACGGTGGTGCAGGCGGGCGCCACGTCCCTCGGCGGCGTTCGCTTCGATCTCAAAGACCGCGCCGCGGCGGAGCGCGAAGCGCTTCGAAACGCGGTCGCCGACGCCCGCGCGCGCGCGGACGCGGCGGCGTCCGGCGCCGGACGCAACGTCGATCGCATCCTGAAGATTCAGGACACGCGGTCGGAGGCAATCGTGCCGCGGCCGATGATGTCGATGCGCACCGAAGCGGCGGCGACCACCGCGGTCGAACCGGGATTCATCGAGATCCGGTCGTCGGTCGTGCTGACGGCTGCGATGCGATGACCGAAGCCGAATACGACAAGGCGCGGCGGCTGCTGATGCGCCGCGATCCGATTCTCGCGTCCGCGATCAAGAAGATCGGACCGTGCGGCATGGCATCGCGCCAGCGCAAGGATCATCTCACCGCGCTCATCGGCGCGATCGTCAGCCAGCAGCTGTCGACGAAGGCGTCCGCCACGATCTTCGGTCGATTCGCGGCGCTGTTTCCCGACAATCAAATCACCGATGCCGCCGCGATTGCGGCGATCGACGACGCGACGCTGCGCCGCGTGGGATTCAGCGGGCAGAAAGTCGCATACCTCCGCGATCTCTCCGCGCGGATTCTCGACGGCCGCTTGAATCTCGACGAGCTCGAAACGCTGTCGGACGACGAGGTGGTCGAGCGGCTGACGTCGGTGAAAGGCTTCGGCCGCTGGACGGCGGAAATGTTTCTCATGTTCCGCCTCCATCGTCCCGACGTGTTCCCGATTGACGATCTTGGAATCGTCAACGCGATTCAGCGGTTGTATCGCCTGCGCAAGAAACCGAACGCGAAACGGCTGATGCGAATCGGCGAGGCGTGGCGTCCGTATCGTTCGGTGGCGTGCTGGTATCTCTGGCAGACGCTCAGAAACGAGCCTTTAACCAGAGCAGCGCGTAGCCCGCAGCCATCGCGATCAGCGTCCCGCGCTCGCTGAAGAGCGTCCCGCGCAACTTGAACTGTGCAAAGAACGCAAAGAACGCAGAGGACGCAGAGGGTGCCGAGGAATGGTTTGCTCTGCGCTGTCCGGGTTGTCGGCGGTTGAGCACGGGAATCCAACGCGGGACTCGAGAAACGTACGCGCGGTAGGCGTCGCCCATGCGCGCTTCGAGCAGCCGCTCCTCCCACTTGACGATCGCGTGGTATTCGAAGGCGAGCAGCAGCACGATCAGCGGCGCGAGCCAGAGGAGCCGTGCAGTGATCGCGAAACCGGCCCAGAGCGCGATGTTTCCGAGATATAGAGGATTGCGGACCAGTCCGAACGGTCCGCTGTCGACGAGCGGACCGAGGCGCTCGCTTCGGGTCCGCGAGATGACGCCGATGTGATGGACGGCCCAGAGCCGGATCGCTTCTCCTGCCAGCGTGATCGCTACCCCAATTGCCACCAGAAATGTCGACGGACGGGCTTCGCCGGCGCGCAGCAGCAGCACAGCCGCGGCGAGCGGCAGCGGGATCAGCGTTCGATGGCGGAACAGCCATCCGCCGATACGAATAACCGGCTCGTTGACAGACGCGTCGGACTGGTTGATAGAATTAGGACTGGTCTGGTCGGATATCGATGACACCATCGGACGTTTCCATTCTGGATCGGGCGCGCGGCTCGTCCGTGCTCGACATGATCGGGCGGACGCCGCTCGTCCGGCTGCACAAATTCGAGCGCGAGACGCCCGGGGTCGAGCTGTACGCCAAAGCTGAATGGCAGAATCCGGGCGGATCGGTGAAGGATCGCGCCGCCGCCCGGATGATTCTCGACGGCGAAGCGAGCGGCAAGCTCTCGCCGGGAAAGACCATCCTTGACGCGACGTCGGGGAACACCGGCATCGCGTACGCGATGGTGGGCGCGGCGCGCGGCTACACAGTGAAGCTGTGCGTCCCCGAGAACGCGAGTCCGGAGCGCAAGCTGATGCTTCGCGCGCTCGGCGCCGAGCTCGTGCTCACCAGTCCACTCGAGGGCTCGGACGGCGCGATTCGCGAAGCCCGCCGGCTCTTCGCCGAGGAACCGGACCGGTATTTCTACCCGGACCAGTACAACAACGACGCGAACTGGATGGCGCACTACGACACGACGGCGCCTGAAATCTTCGAGCAGACGAGCGGCCGGCTGACGCATTTCGTCGCCGGCCTCGGCACGAGCGGGACGTTCGTCGGGACCGGCCGGCGGCTGCGCAAATTCAATCCGGCGATCAAGCTCATTTCGTTTCAGCCCGACACGCCGTTCCACGGGCTCGAAGGGTTGAAGCACATGGCGTCGGCGATCGTGCCCGGTATCTACGATCCGACGCTCGCCGACGAAGATCTGCGCATCGACACCGAGCGCTCGTATCGCATAGTGCGTCGTCTCGCTCGAGAGGAAGGATTGCTCGCGGGGATTTCGTCCGGCGCCGCGGTGGCGGCGATGCTCGAAGTGGCCGGGCGGCTCGACGGCGGAATCATCGTCACCGTGTTTCCCGACGGCGCGGAGAAATATTTGTCCGAGAGCTTCTGGACGACGAATGGCTGATCGGACGATGACGATGACCGGCGGGGTCGAGGCGGCGATTCGGCGGCACGGCGCCGAAACGTATCCACACGAATGCTGCGGCGCGCTGGTCGGACAAAGCGGGCGCGTCACCGACGTCGTCGCCTTGCCGAACACGACTGAAGAAGGCCCGCGGCGCAGGTTCCTCGTGCGGCCGTCCGATTACCGCGAGGCGGAGCGGCGCGCGTCCGAGCTCGGCGGCGAGCTCCTCGGGTTCTATCACTCGCATCCGGATCATCCGGCGCGGCCGTCGCAGTACGACCTCGATCACGCGTGGCCCACGTTTGCGTACATCATCGTGTCGGTCGTCAACGGACAGGCGTCGGACATGACCGTGTGGTTTCTCAAAGACGATCGTTCGACCTTCGAAGAAGGCAGGCTCCATGGCGAAAATCCTCATCCCGACACCGCTCAGGCCCTACACCGATAAGCAGGACGCCGTAGACGCGTCGGGGGCGACGGTCGCTGAACTGCTGGCGGATCTCACGAAGAAGCATTCAGGACTGAAGAACCATCTGTACAACGAGCAGGGAAAGCTGCGCAGCTTCGTCAACATCTACGTCAACGACGAAGACATCCGCTATCTGCAGAAGGAGCAGACGCCGGTCGGTGCGGCCGACACGGTGAGCATCATCCCGTCGGTCGCAGGCGGCGCCCCGACCGAAGTTGCATCCGGCGTAACGCGTACGCTGCCGGAGCTGACGAACGACGAAATCAAACGCTACTCGCGTCACCTCATCATGCCGGAGGTCGGCGTCGAAGGGCAGCGCAAGCTCAAAGCCGCGAAGGTTCTGTGCATTGGCGCGGGCGGTCTCGGATCGCCCGTTGCGATGTACCTCGCCGCTGCCGGCGTCGGCACGCTCGGCCTCGTGGACTTCGATGTCGTCGATTTCAGCAACCTGCAGCGGCAGATCCTGCACGGAACGCCCGATGTCGGACGCCCGAAGCTCGAGTCGGCCAAAACCAAATTGCAGGCCCTGAACCCAGAGGTCGAAATTCGAACTTACGAAGTCGCGCTGTCGTCGCAGAACGCGCTGCAGCTGTTCGAGCCGTACGACGTCATCGTCGACGGCACGGACAACTTTCCCACGCGCTATCTGGTGAACGACGCGTGCGTTCTGTCCGGCAACAAACCGAACGCGTACGGCAGCATCTTCCGCTTCGAAGGCCAGGCCTCTGTTTTCGCGACGAAGGACGGTCCGTGCTATCGGTGTCTCTATCCGGAGCCGCCGCCGCCGGGACTCGTTCCGAGCTGCGCCGAAGGCGGCGTCCTGGGCGTGCTGCCGGGGATGATCGGAATCATCCAGGCCACCGAAACGGTGAAGCTGATCATGGGGATCGGCGAGCCGCTCATCGGCCGGTTCCTTATTTATGACGCGCTGCGGATGCGCTTCCGCGAGCTGAAGCTGCGCAAGGATCCCGACTGCCCGGT